>PVBE011067968.1_pt1 | contig 10389 bp, 11 predicted proteins | sample 1631181 | NCBI WGS metagenome assembly PVBE01 (sample SAMN08397723, study PRJNA350692) | Marine metagenome, whole genome shotgun sequencing project. | isolation source: water | place: Pacific Ocean | collected 2012-04 | reverse complement strand
TACCTCATTTGTATCGACGCGGTTGGCGCTGGATCGGGGGAGATGGTCCTGATTCTCGATGAAGGGAATGGAGCCAGGCAGGTGGTCGGCGACTCGCAGGCGCCGGTTCGTACTGTCATCGTTGGGATCGTCGATCAGTGGCAGGTCGATGGAGTGGCAATCGATGTGGTCTGACTTCAATTGGAATCGGCCGAAACGGTGGGGATCCCTTCGCTCTTAGGGTTATATTGTGCCGCTAATCGCGTTAAGGGGATATTCTGTGAAGAGGTTTGCTATCGCTCTCGTGTCTTTGGCCCTCGTCGTCGCCGCCTGCGGCGACGTCGATGCCGCCGATCCTGCTGCACTCGACTCCTGCGAGGGTATGGCCGCTGCAGGCATAGACATAGTGCGGGACACGATCGATTTGATCGATGGACTCGATGCCGAAGGCCTTGTCGCACTTTCCGAGAGCGATGAGCCCCCACCCGAATTCGCCGACCTGCAGAGGCGCGGTGATGAGCTGTTGGCCCATGCCACGACGATCGGGTGCTCGGACGAGGAGATAGCAACGCTCGTGGCGAATCGAGCCGGCGACCTCTCCGCGGATTCGGTGTTCGGTCAGGTCATCCTTGAGGCCGTGCAATCAGGTGAAAGCATCAGCTTCTTTGGAGGCTGACGAGGCACAGCCGAGTCTTGTGGTTAACCTCGCCGCGTGTTGAGGTTGGTCGTCAGCGCTGTCTTCGCCGTCCTGGTGCTCGTCGCATGCGACTCGGCGCCTTCGACGTCGGTCCCCACCACGACGTCCATTACTAACTCTACGTTCACGACGTCGTCGACAACGACAACGATTCCGAACGACGACTGTGAGTTGGTTATGGTCGACACCGTTTCGTTTCTCGATGCGCTGATTCGGGTTCTGGATGACATTCGCTTGGCGGATTTCACGAACCTTGCGGCGTGGCCCGAGGACCTCATCGGCCTGAAGCGGACTAGCAGGGACCTCGACCTCCGTGTTGGCGTCCTTCGGTGTGATGCCACCGCAATTTGGCAGCGTGCCCTCGACGAGGCGAGGCTGGTTCCAGGTAGCCCGCTCAGTGAGGGGTTGATAGAGGTGCTGCTGGCTCCTTCGGCAACGCCAGCGACAACGATTGGGACCACCTCCACCGAGGCCTCCGACACCACGGCTACTAGTCCCTGAGTAAAAAGCAGCCACTTCGTCGAGCATCCAGATGGGGTTCTCTGCATCTCTGCTGACGACGGCTGTATGATCGATGGCTGTAACAGCAGTTGTCGCCTCGAAGTCTCTCACGTCGGCCACAGATTCCAAGGCGGCGCCCACCACCCCAAAAATCTCACCTAGTTGTACTGGTGGCATCACCAAATCGCTAGCCACGGCCAAGGTAAACGAATCGATTCCACCAGCCCATTCAAACGAAGACGCCTCTATCCGCCGAACCCAACTCACCCCATAACACTCACCGCTCCGCCGGGCCTACAAGTACGGAGTTCCAGCCCAAGATCCTGCCCCGCAGGACTCACCCACGCCGCAATCCGGGCCCGTGCACCTAGACCTTTGGAGGAGGGATGTACTTGGATTTGGAAACCCGGCCGTCGTCGAGTTTGAGCCGCCAAATGCCAGCCTTCTGAATCTCGGTCTTCGGGTCGATCGGTGCACCGTGGGCCGCAAGATGGCCGATCAGGTTGGTGAGTACGTCGCCGTGCGAGCAGATCACTGTTCCCTTCTTGGCCGTCCGCACCAGGACGGCGGCTCCTTCGGGTGATGCACCTTCGGCGAGTTCAGGGAGGTCGACATGACCGAGCCCGAGCCTGTGGGTGAGTGGAGCCATCGTTTGCACACAGCGCAGGTGGGGGCTGGTATAGATCTGCCGGACTCCGTTCTTGGCGAGGTACTTGGAGAGCGCTGTCGCCTGGAGAATGCCCTTCGGGCTGATCGGCCGTTTTTGGTCGGGACCCGACCACTTCGATCGGTTTCCGGCATGAGCATGCCGAACGATGTAGATCACGCCGGCTTCATGGTGGATCGGAGAAGCGCCCGATCTCGCTCGTACGACAGCATGTCGAGCGCTTCGCGTTGACTCGCCCACCTGGTTTCGTCGACTTCACGGTTGGTGACAAACTTCCCACCGATGGCATCCATGGCCCAGTATCGAACGATCTTGTGGGTTCCCTTGAGGTCCAGATATTCGACGGTACCCAGCTCGTCGCCGAGCCTCGCCTCGACGCCGGTCTCTTCGAGGACCTCGCGCAGTGCTGCCGAGTCCTCTGCTTCCCCGGGGTCGACCTTTCCTTTCGGGAATGACCAGTCGTCGTAGGCCGGGCGGTGAACGAGTAGAACCCGAGTGTTGCCCTTGTCTGTCGTGCGGGTGACGAGACCGCCCGCGGCGATAACAACGTCGGGGGTTTCCAGAGCGATATTGGGATCGGGGTCGGCGCCCTGAGCCCTGGTAAGGGCGAGCGACTGAAGCCTGAGATGCGAATTGAGGCCTGCCTCTGCCGGAATTTTCTCCCATCGGTCGTCGATGAGTTGCCATGCCAGCCGATCGTCGGCGGAGACGACTGCAAGGATCTCCTCGATCCGCATCTTGAGCCGCGGATCCTCGATCGGGACGAGTGTCTCGAGTCGACCGTTTAGGTTGCGCGGCATCATGTCGGCCGAGCCGATGAAGCACTCGGTGTCGTCTCCATCGCCGAACTTGAAGATGCGGGAGTGCTCGAGGTACCGGCCTATCACCGATCGGACCGTGATGTTGTCGGACAGCCCGGCGACTCCCGGCCTGATACAGCAGACGCCTCGAATGGTCAGGTCGACCCTAGTCCCCGCGGCCGAGGCCGCATATAGTTCGTCGATCACCTCTGGATCGACGAGGTGGTTGATCTTGAACGTTATTCGCCCTTCGGAACCACGGGCCGCTTGCTCCTGAATCCGGGCGATGATGCCGTCGCGTAGACCCGTCGGGGCAACGAGCAACCGTCGGAATTCGGCCTGACGGGCATATCCTGTGAGGACGTTGAAGAGCTCGGACAGATCTTCACCTATCTCTTCGCTGGCCGTTAGAACACCGAGATCCTCGTAGAGACGTGCCGTCTTGGGGTTGTAGTTACCGGTTCCGATGTGGCTGTAGCGCCGGAGCCCGTCGGCCTCGCGTCGAACGACCAGTGCGATCTTGGCGTGTGTTTTTAACCCGAACACGCCGTAGACTACGTGGACGCCCGCCTCTTCCAGGATGTGAGCCCAGGCGATATTGGTTTCTTCGTCGAAGCGCGCCTTGAGTTCGACCAGCACGACGACCTGCTTGCCAGCGCGGGCTGCAGAGACCAGTGAGTTGACGATCGCTTCTTCACCGCCGGTCGCCGGATCGCTGGGGTCGGCAGTTCGGTACAGCGTCTGCTTTATCGCCAGCACCTTGGGATCGCGGGCGGCGGCAGCGATAAATGCTTCGACACCGGTTCGAAACGAGTCGTAGGGGAGGTGGATGAGGACGTCGGATGCGGCGATACGGTCGAACAGTGATTCGCTGCCCGCGATTTCGGCCAGCTCGGGCTGGGTCGTCGGGATCCAGACTGGGTCCTTCAACTCGGGGCGTTCCAGGGCGTAGATCGTGCCGAGGCCTCCGAGGTTGAGTAGCCCGTGCCGGCGGTATACCTCGCGCTCGTCGGTAATTCCCATCTCGGTTGTGAGCAGTCGCAGTATCTGCTCGGGCATTGATTCCTCGACCTCGAGACGAATTAACCGCGAGAAGCGATGCCGGGATTGGAGGAGAGCCTCCATCGCTTCGAGCAGGTCCTCTGCCTCATCTTCTTCGACCGCCTGGTCGGCACTGCGACTCACTCGGAACACGTGGTATCCGGTTACTTCGAGTCCAGGAAACAGATCGTTGAGGTGGGCGCCTATCACCTGTTCCACCGGGACGAGCCGATCCTTGTTCGAAGAGAGAAATCGGGGGAGCAGCGGTGGGACTTTCACTCTGGCGAACTGGTCCGTGTCGAATTTGGAGTCGCGGACCGTGACGGCGAGATTCATCGACAGGTTCGAGATGTACGGGAAGGGGTGCGCAGGATCAACTGCCAGCGGTGTCAGTATCGGATAGATCTCGGCAGAGAACTGCGCCGATAGGTGTTTGCGCTCCTCGGGATCGAGATCCTCCCAATCGACCACGTGGATGTCGTGTTCTCGGAGGCTCGGGAGGAGTTCGACTTCCACGACCCTCTTCATGCGCGCGTCGATCCGCCTGATCCTCTCGCGGATCGCGTCGAGTTGCTCGCCGGGGAGCATCCCGTCGGGGGAGTGGCTTGCCACGCGGGTCGCTACTTGCTCCCGCAGGCCGGCTACTCGCACCTGGAAGAACTCATCGAGATTGTGGCCGACAATTGCCACGAACTTGACACGTTCGAGGATCGGAAGATTCGGATCCTCGGACAGAGCGAGCACGCGCTCTTGGAAGTCGAGGACCGAGAGCTCTCGATTGTGGTAAGTGGGGAGCATGGGGAATCCGTCGCGGCCGGCAATCGTACTCTGCTGCGCCTTGGGAGAGTCGGGTATCAGGAATCGGGCATCGTCCCCAATCCCCAATTCCCAGTCCTGCAGTTTGCTATCTTTTGGTAGCCAACTGTCAAGCCTCGCCTGCGAATTGTCGCTCCAGGTCCTCCACTTTCTGCAGCCGCCGGATGTGCCGTTCCTCCCCACTGAAATGGGCACTTAGGAAGCTCAATACGATCTCCTCGGCGAGGAGTTCGCCAACGACGCGGCTCCCCAGAGCGAGAAGGTTGGCGTCGTCGTGCTCGACGGATTGGTGGGCGGTGTAGTTGTCATGGGAGAGGGTGCATCGGATCCCGCGAACCTTGTTGGCGGCAATAGAAGCGCCTGCTCCAGAGCCGCAGACGATGATTCCGCGTTCGGCTTTGCCGGACACCACCGTCTTGGCGACGGCGGCCGCGTAGTCGGGGTAGTCGACGGGGTCGTCGGAGTGTGTCCCGAGATCGGTGACGGCGTGGCCTGCGTCTGCCACGGCGCTGGTCAGTCTCTCCTTGAGTTGGAACCCGGCATGATCGGAGGCAATGGCAACTTGCATGAAGCGAGACTACAGGATCATGCCCGAGTTGACACCCTGGACAGCCGGCACCGGGCATCGAATATGGCTGCTGCCCGCGTTCCGGCTGACTCCGACTCCGGAACCTTGATCGCTCCGTACAATCCGACCCATGCAGCAGTTTGTCGTAAGAGGAGGAGCGCGCCTCGAGGGGTCGGTGTCGGTCCTCGGAGCGAAGAACGCCGTACTGAAGCACCTGGTGGCAACCCTCCTGGCGCCCGGGACACACCGCATCACCAATGTGCCAGGTATACTCGACGTCGAGATCATGGGCCAGGTCCTTGCCCACATCGGAGCCCGGTGCGACTTCGATGGGTCGAGCGTGACCATCGACGTTTCCGAAGACCTGGTACCCGAAGCGCCGATCGATCTGGTCCGGCAGATGAGAGCATCGATCCTCGTTCTCGGTGCGCTACTGGCCCGGTCGGGGGAGGCGCGGGTGGCACTGCCGGGAGGCGATGACTTCGGCTCGCGTCCAATTGATTTTCACGTGGATGGGCTTGAAGCGATGGGCGTCGAGTTCAAACTCGCGCATGGAATGCTCTACGCCTCTGCACCAGATGGCCTCGTCGGAGCAGAGGTCATGTTCGATTTCCCGTCCGTTGGTGCCACCGAGAACCTGTTGTTGGCAGGGGTGCTGGCGAAGGGGGCCTCTCGAATCAGGAACGCCGCGCGAGAGCCGGAGATCGAGGACCTCGCCTTGCTGCTGACGAGTATGGGCGCTTCGATCAAGGGTGCCGGGACCTCAACCATTGAGATCGAAGGTGTGCCCAGCCTTTCGCCTGCCAACCACCGGGCTGTTCCGGATCGTCTCGCTACCGGGACCTATCTCATGGGCGCAGCGATCACGGGAGGAAAGGTGACGGTTCACGACTGTGTGCCCGATCACCTCAGAATGGAGCTGCGCAAGCTGGCAGATGCGGGGTGTGAGTGGGATGCCGGCGACGATTGGATCACCGTGTTCGGTCCGGACCGGCCAATACCGGTAGATTTCGCCACCCTACCGTATCCGGGTTTCCATACCGATATGCATCCGCCGATGGTCGCCTTCTTGTCCGGAGCCTCCGGAACTTCCATCATCACTGAGAACATCTATTCCGCGCGGTTCCGCTACATCGGTGAGCTCAACAGGATGGGTGCTGATGTTCAGATCGAGGGACAGCATGTGATTGTTCGCGGAGTCGATCGGCTAAGTGGTTGTCCGGTGGATGCATGCGATATTCGCGCCGGGGCTGCTCTCGTTCTTGCCGCCATGGCTGCAGATGGTCACACGGTCGTGACCAACGCGGAGCACATCGACCGTGGATACGACGGATTCGTCGAGAAACTGTCAGGTCTCGGTGGTGATATTCGCCGCGAGGTCGTCGACGGATGAGACTTCGGTTAGAGCGACTTCCCCTCATATTATGGGGTAGCACGAGTTTCCCCTGTCGAGCGAGGAGCCATGACCGAAGATACGATTATTTCGGAGCCGAGCGGCGACGTCGCCGTTGACCTCGCTTCTCTGAACGAGACTCTCGAATACATCCGTCCTGCGCTTCAGGCCGACGGTGGTGATCTTATCTTGCTTGGAGTCGATGCAGGGGTCGTGAATCTTCAGTTGGTTGGCGCCTGCGGCGGGTTCCCTATGTCAGCGATGACGCTCACAGCAGGAATCGAGCGGATCCTCAAGGATCGGGTTCCCGGAGTAGAGGCCGTAAGAGCGGTCTGAAGGGGCCATTCGTAGCTCTTTCCGCTGATTCTTGAGGTGCGGCGGGCTGGCAGATTACAGACAGCAGATTCCAGGCTTCAGACGATGCCTGATTCGAACTTCTGGACTGGCGACTCTGACCCGATACTGGACAATGCAGAGACCACTCAAGGCTTCAGCGCCACGATCGGGTCACCCACGTTGGTCCTTGTCGGGCCGTCCTTGTCGGGCCGGTGATCAGCACGTCTCACACCGCCTCCAGGAAAGTGGCGCTGTCGTGATCGCCGAGGTGTGCGCTCGCATCGAGTCCTGCATCCGCTCTTCGGCCGACCGTTGTCCCGTCGACGATCGCTCCGGCATTCTCGGTGGGACCGTCTACTCCGTCGGTTCCGATCGCTCCGACCAGGGCAGTGGTGCCTACGAGCTCGAGAGCAGCGGCGAGCGCCAACTCCTGGTTGCGGCCGCCTCGTCCTGCTCTATCCACAATAACGGTGGTTTCGCCAAAGCCGACCAGGGCGGCGCGATTGGTCAATCCAACCGCCGTCCTGCCGAGTTCTCTACCGGCCTGAGAAGCTGAGCCCATGATCGGTGTAGCGAGCATTTTCGAGTCCAGACCTACCTCGCTGCGTGCATTCGCAGCTGCGCGACCGGCTGTGGAGCCATCGGCGAGCACCTCGAAGTCGTCTGAACCGGTACTGGGACCGCTTCCGATTACATTGGACCCGGCATCGGCGATATCTGAGATGGCGAGTGTCACGACCTGTGCTGGTCGCGCCGCGGCTGTGAGTCCGTCATGCTTGATAGCAGAGAGTACCGATCGCTTTTCGTTCAACTCTGCAATTTGACGTCCGGACTAGAGCAGTGCCGACGTGACTTCAACGATTTGCTGTTCTGAGATTCCCGGTGCCGGAACTTCGGCCATCGCCGAGGCGCCGCCCGACAACAGCACCAGAACGAGATCATCCGGTCCGGCTGCTGTAGCGGCGTCGATGAGGAGACGCCCGGCTTCGAATGATCTCGGTCCGGGAACTAGGTGATCGCCGACAATCACGTCGAGGGCACCAAGATCGGTATCGACCGGGCAAACCGCTAGTCCGCGAGTGGAGGCGTCCACAGCTCTCATCGCTCCGCGCTCCATGCCCTCAGCAACCTTTCCGATTGCAAGCACCACAACCGAACGATGTGCGGCAAGGGGGGAATCCGCCGGATGTGATCAGCTACGAGAGCTTTGGGATCGACGGCAGCCACTCCGGCAAGCAGGATTCGTCCCAGGCGTTCTCGCCATTCGACCATGAGCCTACGGTACCTAAGAACTCACCGGGGCACTCGGACGCTATCATCTCTGTATCCTCCCCCGGTGGCCGTTTCCTCCAACTCGCCCGAACTCGTTTCGGCGGTCGCTTCCGGAGATCGCCGGGCGTTGGCCCGTCTCATTACGCTCGTCGAGGAAGGCGGAACTGGAGCCGCCGAAGCATTGAGAGTTGCGTTTCAGGAAGCTGTGCCGGCCCACAGGATTGGGATTACCGGAGCCCCGGGGGCAGGCAAGAGCACGCTTACCGATCTACTTATCACGATCGCCCGGAATCGAGGTGAATCAATAGGTGTCCTGGCCGTCGATCCGACCAGTCCGTTCAGTGGTGGTGCCGTGCTCGGTGACCGGGTGCGTATGCAGGACCACGTGCTGGACGCCGGTGTCTATATCCGGTCGATGGCGAGTCGGGGCCATCTCGGTGGACTGTCCGAGGCCACTCCGAAGGCGCTCATTGCGATGGAGGTTGGTGGCTTCGATCGCCTTCTAATCGAAACGGTGGGGGTTGGCCAAGATGAGGTCGAGGTGATGAGCGCTGCCGATACCGTGCTGGTCGTTCTGACGCCGGGTTGGGGCGACGGTGTGCAGGCGGCCAAGGCCGGGATTCTCGAGATTGGTGACGTATTCATCGTGAACAAAGCCGATCGTCCGGGAGTGAGGGACACGGTGGCCGATCTGCGGTCGATGCTGGCGCTGGGGGGTGAACTGGATTGGGAACCACCGATCCTCGAGACGACGGCCTCCTCTGGGGTGGGTATCGCAGAAGTGTGGGAGGCCATCGAGGGACACCGATCTTATCTCGGAGATGCGGGTCTCGAAATCGGTCGTCGGGCCAGACGAACCGCCGAGCTGAGGACCGCGTTAGCGGCTCGAATCAGAGTCCGCGCGCTGAATGTACTCTCTGCCGGCACTGGCGCCGATCTGGCGACGGCAGTCGAGCGTGGTGACACCGATCCGTGGACCGCGGCCGATCAACTGGCCGCCGGGTAGCAGAGTCTGACTGTCGTGGTTGCTGGCATGAGGTGCGTAACCGATGACACCCGAGTCACAAACCGACGACAATGGTGATGTTCCGACGTCAGGAGAGCAGGTGACCGATACAGTTCGCTTCACGACCGAAGGGACGGTGGGAGTTATCACTCTCGACCGACCCCCTGTCAATGCGATCTCGCATGAGTTGGTGGTCGATCTCGACTCAGCCGTGGAAAGGTCCGAGGTCCCTGAGGTGCGAGCCGTCGTCGTGACCGGTGCCCCGCATTTTGCAGCCGGTGCCGATATCAAAGCATTCAAAGAGGCCCTCGACACCGGAGACGACCCATCGTCGGCGGTTGGTGATTTCTCCGGGGTGTTGACCAGGCTGGAACGTTTGTCCAAACCGGTCATCGCCGCAGTGCGCGGGTTTGCGATGGGTGGGGGGATGGAGTTGGCTCTCGCTTGCGATTTTCGATTCTTGGCGGACGACGCCCGATGCGGTCAACCTGAAATCGTGCTCGGGATCATCCCGGGGGCGGGAGGCACCCAGCGCCTTCCCCGGCTCATCGGCCTCGGCCTGGCGCGTCATCTTATCTACACCGGCAGAGCAGTGAGCGCCGAAGAAGCACTCCAGATTGGTATCGCCGACGAAGTCCACCCATCCGATCAGGTCTTGGAGGCTGCGTTGACGGCGGCGGCACTCTATGCGACCGGACCCACGAGCGCACTTGGGTTCGCCAAGCATGCGATCAATGAGGGCGTCGGGCGTACTCTGGACGAGGGACTCGCAATCGAGACGTCCACATTCCGCCAGGTGTTCGCCACCGTAGACGCTTCCGAAGGAGTCGCCGCCTTCCTCGAAAAGCGCGATTCCGACTTTTTCGGGAGCTGAGCTGCGTCGGTGGCTCTAATGGTGACCAAACGCGCCAAGTTGTGGATGAGAAGGGGTGTGACGATCGTTCTGCTCATGGCGATGGTTTTTTTTCTGGTCGCCACCTGGCTTCAGGCAGGGACGATCGAGGCTGATTGGCTCGCCGTTTCGCACGAGACGTCTGCCGGTTCGGGTGTGGTTGTGTCGGTCGATGCCGGTAGCGTTGTGCTGCGCGATGAAGGGGGAGCCGACCTTCCCGGAGTGTGGGGCTTGGTGTTTGACGGTGGCCGTGCGGTCGTCGGTGACGTCGAGTCCACATTCGATGGGAAGGTCCGTCGCAGTCTGCAGGAGGTATCGGGCGCGCTTACGCCCGGAACCCCGGTCACATTCGATGCCGCGGTGTGGGACGCGCAAGCGACGGAGCGATTTGAGCTCACCGAGGATGTGTTCGAGGGGCCAG
>PVBE010433821.1_pt1 | contig 10389 bp, 9 predicted proteins | sample 1631181 | NCBI WGS metagenome assembly PVBE01 (sample SAMN08397723, study PRJNA350692) | Marine metagenome, whole genome shotgun sequencing project. | isolation source: water | place: Pacific Ocean | collected 2012-04 | reverse complement strand
TGCAGCCCAATTGCTGGATACTGGGAGAGGTCAGGTTTTTCATTTGAAGGAAAATACAGAAAAGATCTCTGCAAAAAAAAGAGCGCCAAGATCAAGAGCGCATACAGAAAAATACAACTTGACAGCAGAATAAGGATGCGGTTCATCCCCAAATAATACGCCTACTGCTGAAGGGAATCTAATGCGTGTGTGATGGCTTGTTTTTCGCCCCCTTAAAGGGGGTGCGGATCGTTCCACTAAATCCGCGATTGGCTTCAGGAGAGCCGTAGGGGTCCCTTAGCGATCTGGGGAAAATCAAGACAGGGAATCCCGCTTTTGGGAAATCTACTGTGCTGAAACTGTGCTGACTCCTGGCCAGTCAGGGCTAATCAGGAAATGAAGAAACTTGCATCACCATCGGCAGTTTTTCGCAATGCTCATGTTGAGCGAGACAGTCTCCGGGCACTGTCCCAACCGAATAAGCGCGATCACGTTCCGGTTTGGGTCGATGTCCAACCTTAAATACGCGACTAGGTGCTGAGAAAGAACTCGGCCTGGGAAGGATCCCGCCGGGTCTCTTCACCAGTGCCGGAGTAGACGACGCGACCTGATGACAGCACCACAACCTCATCGGCGGCGTGAAGCGCACGCGTCGTATTCTGCTCCACTAGCAGAACCGCCACTTCCTGCTGGCGCAGGGTCTCGAGCGCCTCCATGCAAATATCGATCATAGCGATCATGAGGCCGAGAGAAAGCTCATCGATGAGCAATACCTTCGGGCGGATCATCAGGGCGCGGCCGATGGTTAGTATCTGAAGGGCGCCCCCCGAGAGCGTGCCGGCTCCCTGGCGGTAGCGATCCGCAAGGCGCGGGAAAAGGTCGAGTATCTGGTCCCGGCTGCGCGTCGCCTCCGTGCGGTCCTTGAGATAGCCGCCCACCAGCAGGTTTTCAGCCACCGACAAGTCCGGAAAAATGCGACGCCCCTCGGGCACGATACCGATGCCCCGGCGGGTTCGGTCGATGGGGTTGGCAGCTGTGATGTCCTCACCATCGAGATGGATGGAGCCCGAACGGCAGGCTACGTGGCCGGCAATGGCCATGATGACAGAAGACTTGCCCGCTCCGTTGGGTCCGAGCAGGGCAGTCACTGTACTTTTTCGGACGCCAAACGAGACACCGTCAACAGCGATTGCCTGGCCGTATCCGCAGGTGATGTCGTGTACCTCAAGCACTCGCTGTCACCGTCTGCTCGTCACCGAAATAGGCCGCCCGCACTTCACGCCGCGAGATCACATCTTCCGGATCGCCCTCGGCTATGACGCTGCCGTTGTCCAGGACAATGAGCCGGCGAGAGATTCTGACGATTTCGTTCAGGTTGTGTTCGACCAGAACGACGGTGATGCCGCGATCGCAGAACCGGACGATTTCATCTGCGATTATCGTGGCTTCGGCCTGGTTGAGTCCGGCTAGGGGTTCGTCCAAAAGGATGATTCTTGGATTAGTGGCGAGCGCTCGTGCCATTTCCAGACGCTTCAGGTAACCGAGAGGGACGGTCGCGCTAGCCTGATCCGCAGCCTCCGCTATGCCGAAGGCACCCAGCAGTTCCCCCGCACGAGCAGTTTGGTGGTCCCGCTTCGTATTGGAGAGCGCAGCGAAGGGGGCTCCCGCATATTCGTCGGCTGCCGCAACCGCTACGTTCTCCATCAGGGTCAGGTCGCGAAAGGGTCGCACGATCTGGTGAGTCATCGCCAGGCCGGATTTGACTCGGGCATGCGTCGGCAACCTGCTGATGTCTATCCCGTCGAGGCGTATGCTGCCACTGTCGGGCGGTTGAGCCCCGTTCAAGGCCCTGATCAGGGTCGTCTTGCCGGCACCGTTCGGACCGATCAGGCCAACCAACTCGCCCTCCTCGACAACGATGGAGACATCATGCAAGGCCCTAACACCGCCAAAGGCGATGGAAACGGACCGGGTTTCGAGAAGGCTCATCGGATTCGCCTGACGACAAGTTTAACCAAGCCGATAACGCCGCCGGGGCTGAAGCGCATAACGACAATTAGCAATCCACCGTAGACCAGCAACTTGTAGTCATTGATGAATCGAAACAGTTCCGGCATCAGGGTTAGTAAAATGGCTCCCAAGACGGCGCCCGCCGTCGAACCGATACCGCCGACTACGACCATCGCAAGAATGGTGATCGACTGTATGAAGTCAAACGCATCAGGCACGATGATGTCGTAAAAGTGTGCATAGATGCCACCGGCAAGCCCAGCGCTCGCTGTCCCCAGGCCGAAAGCCCAGAGTTTGTATCGCGCGGTATTAATGCCGATTGATTTTGCGGCATCCTCATCGGAGGCGATTGCGCGAAATATCTCACCCATCCAGGATCGGCGAACGTGAATCGACACGAGGAGCATCAGAATGGCTGCCGCAATGGCCAGCGCCGCATAACCCTCAGCATCCATGGGTTGCGGAATCCGGGCGATGCCGAACTCCCCTCCCAGCCATTCCTGCTTACGAACGAAACCGAGAAACAGAAAGCCGATCCCCATCGTGGTGATAGCAAGGAAGTCCTCGCGCACTCGCAAGGCCGCCACGCCGATGATGACCCCGAAGAGACCAGCGATCACGACCCCCGCAAGCAGCGACAGAACAAACGGCACCCCCGACACAGACAACGATGCCGCTGTATAGGCGCCGACGCCGTAAAACGCCGCGTGCCCCAAGCTGATCTGGCCACAGAACCCACTGATGAGGTTGAGGCCGAGCGCCAGGGTGACATTGAGCGCCATAACCGTGGCAAGGGCGATAAGGTAGGCTTCCACCGTCTTCGACTCAGGTTCTTCCAAACAGGCCTTGCGGTCGGACCATCAAGACCACTATCAGTACGAGGAAAGCGATGGCATCTCGGTCCAGCACATGGGCGAGGTAGATGGTGCCGAAACTTTCCACCACGCCGAGAAGCAGGCTTGCGATCAACGCGCCTTGCACGTTACCCAGACCGCCAAGGACGATGATGGCAAGTCCCTTGTAGGAAATCACCGCCCCCATGCCGGGCTCGACCAGATTGTTGAGGATACCGACCAGGACCCCGGCTACCGCGGCGAACGCAGAGGAAATAGCGAAATTCAAGTAACGGACCTTGATCGGGTCGATCCCGAAACTCTCCGCCATCTGAGAGTCTGTCACGGTTGCACGCCACGCAACACCTGCACGCGACACATAGAAAAACACTGCCAGCGCCCCGAACAACAACGCCGTGGTCGCGGCCATGGCGATCTGTACCACATTCATGGTCAGGCCGCCGAAAAGTTCGTAACTGGAGACGAACCATGGATTGTGGTCGAAAGATAGACCGTAGGGTCCGAAGACGAGGCGAAAACCGTCCTCCATGGCGATGAATAAGCCGATGGAGGCGATCAGTGGAACGTAAGGGGGCTGCTTGAGAATCGGTTCATAAAGTAGTCGATATACAAGGGGGCCGGTAATGGCCGCCACAACGACCGCAGATAGTAGTGCAAACCAGATGGAGCCCGTTGTGTTGGCAACTACGACGCCGATATACGCACCGAGTGTGAATATACCGGCGTGGGCAACGTGCAGGATGCGTAAGAGGCCATAAACGAGTGTGAGACCCAACGCCATGAGGGCGTACATGGCGCCCCATGTCAGCCCGACCAGGAACAGTTCAAGAAAGAACACGAGCTGATCCCCGGATCACATAACTGCCCCTGGTCGGCGGTCGAAGTTATTCGCTTGGTGGTGCCAACAACTCCGGATCGTCGAAGGCGGCATAGTGTCGATAGACGCCATTCTTCACAATCTGAACCTGGATACTTTTACGGATCTCACCAAGCGCATTGAAAGAGATTACGCCTGTGGCAGTCGCAAAATTCTGCGTAGCAGCGAGTGCATCGCGGATCTTCTGCGGATCCTCGGAACCGGCTCTCGCTACAGCGTCAACCATCACCCGTACCGCGGTATGGGTAGTGGCAGCCACCATGTCGGCGGGGAAGCCGGCTTTCGCCTCGAAGGCGTCGATAAAGGCTCGCATTTCAGGATCCTGACTGTCCCGATCGAGAGAGGTCGTGATCATGACACCCTCGGCGGCGGCTTTTGCGATCTCGATGAATTTCTGAGTGTCATAGCCTTCCTGACCGATGATCAGTGCCGTCACACCGCCTGCGCGGAGCTGGCTCACCAGCGGGCCGGCGGTAAAAAAGTACCCGGATGCGTAGATCGCGTCTGGTGCATCACGCTTGACCGACGCGACTATCGATCCGAACTGTCTGTCCTTGATGGAGTAGGAGTGCTCTGATGTAACCTCGATTCCAAATTGCCCTGCAGCCGACTTGAATCCGGTGGCGAGGGATTGACCGAAATCGTTGTTCAGCGTGATCATCGCGACACGCTTGGCGCCCAGCATCTCCCCGACGAATTTCGCGCCACCGCGGCCCTGCACTTCGCCCATAAAGGACGTCCGATAGACATAATTCCCGGTACGAGTGATATCGGGGTGAATGGCATAGGCCGAGATGTACGGGATACTGGCCTTCTGGAAGACGGTAGCGGCCGCCCGTGTGGCACCGGAATAGGAGCCGGAGATCGCCATTTTCACGCCCTCGCCAAGAATCTTATTGGCGGCAGGAACGGCCTGGTCCGGCTTGGCCTGATCGTCATAAACAACCAGTTCTACCTGGCGGCCCAGTACGCCACCTTTGGCGTTGATTTGTTCCATGGCGAGTTCGGCACCGAGCCGAGCAGATTCGCCGTCTCCGGCAGCGAATCCAGTAAGCGGGACATTAAACCCGATACGTATCGGATCCGCGGCAAGTGCCGGACCCGTAGTCAGAAAAGCAGCTGTCGCTAAGCCAGCGAGCAATCTACGCGATCGTTTCATTTTATTAAACCCTCCTCTATATTGATGAATAACCACTTAGTTGACAACACGACCGTCGGTGACTACCAGGCGGCCGGAAGCAAAAACTTTATCCGTCATATTGTAGCCGAAGCGATTGATGACCTCGCCATGGGAAGGCTCGGTCCAGAGAATGATATCGGCGCGTTTTCCCGGTTCCAGACTTCCGGTAATCCTTCCCCGCCCTAGTGACGCGGCAGCGTTGATCGTGCACATGTTCCAGATCTGGGCATAGGAAAGTCGAAATAATCGAGCCGCCAGTTGCATGACCACCTGCATAGAGGGACAGGGACAACTCCCGGGATTGTAATCAGCAGACAAGGCAACGACGCATCCTGAATCGATAGCACGGCGGACGACCAGCGGCATGAAGAGTTTTTCCGGTGCTACGACATCCCCCTCCTTAAGCCCTGGTGAGAGTTCCAGCATATGATGGGCAACACCGGGCAGGAAGACTGCTACCGTGCCTGCATCGGCTAGCGCTGCGAAGCCTTCGTCGGAGGTGTAGTCGAGGTGGTCCGCACTTGCGGCGCCGAGGCGTGCGGCAAGGAGCGCGCCCTTTGCGTCACCGGTCTGATCGGCGTGGACACGCACGCCCAGACCGAGATCAAGCGCCGCCCGACCCACCTTGTGACACTGTTCGGGAGTAAAGCCAATCGGGTCGCAACAGACATCACAATACTCGGTTTCGTCGGCGATATCGGCGAGCATTTCCACCATCTCATCAACATAGGTATCTGTGTCATGCAGCCGTTCAGCCGGGGGCACATGCATGCCGAGAAAAGTGGGCGCGATATCGATTGGATGTCGGAGACGGCTGGTCAGATTCAGTAGTCGAAGTTCATCCTTGCGGGCCAGGCCGTAGCCTGTTTTTGCCTCGAGTGTCGTCGTCCCATGAGAAAGCATAAGGTCGAGATCGTTAAGCGCCTGCGACTGTAGCGCGGAGTCAGAGGCGTCGCGTGTCCACCTGACCGAGCGGTGTATGCCGCCCTGCAGAGATCCGGGGCGTTTGGAGCCGGTCACCTGATATTCCCATTCATCATGACGGGACCCGGCGTATACCAGGTGGGAATGGGCGTCGACGAGACCTGGCGAAACAAGGCAGCCGTTTGCATCAATGGTCTGACAACCGTTGAACTGTGCGCCAATCTCGCGGCTCGTGCCGACGGCCAGGATGCTACCCTCATCCACGGCTATGGCCCCGTCCTCGATCACGACGAGGCGACTGAGTTCATTTCCGGTAATGCCCGTGGCAGGTCCCGTGCAGGGAATCAGTTCCCCTGCATGCTCAATCACCAAATCGACTTTCTGCACGCTCCGAACTGCCTCTGACATGCGTTCCTTGACAAAGCGATTACCTCTATGCGGTAATAATTGCCGAACACCGGTATGTTGTCAAGGGAGAAGCAGGTCAACTTTCCGCCCAGATCGGCGGTTAGCCGTGGAGATAAAAACGATGTCGAAACGGATCTCAGCCGCCACTGGAAACCAGCTGCGATGTCTTGGCTGGCGCCAGGAAGGTATCCTCCGGATGCTGGAGAATACGCTCGACAACGGAGAGCGCCAGGAAGACCTGATCATCTATGGCTCCACGGGTCAGGCGGCGCGCAACTGGGAGTCCTATCACGCCATCGTGCGCCTGCTGAAAGCGCTGAAGGAAGATGAGACTCTGGCCGTTCAATCAGGCAAGCCAGTCGCTGTATTTCGATCATTTCCAAACAGTCCGCGGGTTGTGCTGGCGACCAGCAATCTGGTGCCACGTTACGCCTATCGTGAGGAATTCGAGCGACTCCGGGCGCTGGGTCTCACCATTCATGGTCAGTACACGGCCGCTTCCTGGGCGTATATTGGCAGCCAGGGCATTATGCAGGGAACCTATGAGGTCTTCGGTGCCTGCGCCCAGCGGTATTTCGGCGGCTCGCTCACGGGGAAGATCGTGCTTACTGGCGGCATTGGCGGCATGGGTTCGGCGCAGGGGCCGGCCGTGGAACTCAACGGCGGAGTGGCCCTGATTGCAGAGATTGATCCCGGCCACATTGCTCACCGTCTGGAGACCGGCCACGTCCACGAGCGCTATGATGACTTCGAGAAAGCCTGGTCACGCTGTCGTGCGCTGGCTGATGCCGGTAAAGCGCGGGTGGTTGTTTACCAGGGCAACGCCGCAGATGCCTGTGCAATGGCGGCAGCATCCGTTGACAAGCCTGACGTCGTGACTGACCAGACCTCGGCGCACAATCTGCTCTACGGTTACTACCCGAACGGGCTGACGCACGCAGAGGCTCTGAAGCTCCGCGAGCGCGATCCTGAGGAATACCTGCGACGCACCGGTGAGACGGTGAGCACCCATACAAGCGCTATGCTGGAACTACAGGCATCTGGCATACCGGTTTTCGAATACGGCAACGACCTTCGTGCCGCGGCACTGGCGAATGGTCTGGAAAATGCCTTTGAGATTAGCGGCTTCATGCCTTTGTTCGTACGTCCGAGTTTTGCGAGGGGTCGGGGCCCGGTCCGCTGGGTGCTGCTCTCTGGAGACCGTGCTGATCAGATCCGAGCAGATGATGCGGCCCGCACGCTGTTCCCTGACGATGCGCTGTTGCAGCGCTGGTTGGAGATCGCACCGGAACGTGTTCCCATTGAAGGCCTGCCAGCACGCACCTGCTGGCTCGAGTATGCGGCCCGGCGCCGGATGATGCTGCAACTCAACGAGCTGGTGGGGTCCGGTGAAATCAGCGCGCCCGTTGCGGTGACCCGGGATCATCTGGATGCTGGCGCAACGGCATGGCCCCGGCGTGAAACCGAAAATCTCCCCGACGGATCGGATGCCATCGCCGACTGGCCGTATCTGAATGCGCTGCTCAATACGTCCTGCGGGGCGGATCTGGTTGCCATCCACCAAAATGCGGGCGACATCGGAGGCTCTGTATCGGCTGGTATGACGGTGATACTCGACGGCACGAGAGAGTCAGCGGAGCGCATCGAACGTGTTTTTGCATCCGATCCCGGTATCGGTGTGATCCGGTACGCCGATGCCGGGGTTGAAGGTGCAAGGGAATATCTTGCCAGTAGCGACCTGCGAGGCGGGTTCGTTTAACAGGAGGGCCAACAACGTGGTACCCAAGACAACCTTTGGAGACGATTTCAAGACCTTTCTCGGCCAGCCAAGGCAGGAGGATCTCGGCACACTCTCGGCTGATTTCGCGGTCCTAGGCATTCCCTTTGGTTCGCCTTATCACATTCACGGTGTGGCATCGGGAGCTTGTGCCGCACCGGCCGCCATCCGGGCAAAATCCAATCGGTTCGGCGGTATGATGGATCACCACGATTTCGATTTCGACGATACGCTGCTGGGCGGCAACAGCACACGTATTGTCGATTGCGGTGATGTATTCGCTGACCCGCGAACACTCGAAGACAATAAGAGACGGGCGACAGCCACCGTGGCTGCGATTCTTCAGACCGGTGCTGTTCCTATCGTGCTCGGTGGCGATGATTCCATTCCCGCCATGGTGTTGGGCGCCTATGAGGACTATGGGCCGATTACGGTCCTCCAGTTCGATGCCCATCTCGACTACCGCGACGAAGTTCATGGCATTCGCGACGGCTACTCGAGCCCTATGCGCCGTGCGGCCGAGATGGAATGGGTCGAACGTATCGTCCACGTCGGCATGCGGGGAGTCGGGAGTGCGCGACCGCAGGATGTTGCGGATTCCCGTGCCGCCGGCAATGCGGTCATCACGGCCCGCCAGGTGCGTGCAGAGGGCGTCGGCTGTGTCCTAAATCAACTGCCCGATGGGGGAAACGTATTCATTACCATCGATTGCGACGGATTCGATCCAACGGTGATGCCAGGTACCAGCGCGCCAGTCCCCGGTGGTCTCGACTACTGGGAAGGTGCCGACATACTGACCGGGGCTGTTAAGAAGTGCCGAGTAGTTGGTCTCGATACCGCCGAGCATTTTCCCTCGCTTGATTTACACGGTATCACCAGCCTGGCACTCACGCGCCTGATTTCTACCTTGATCGGGGCGATGGCCCGGAGGTAGCAAGCCTGGCTTGAACCGCAAGACCAGCAGCTTTAAAAATGGCTGAGAACAGGAGGGTATGGCGCGCCCGAAGGGATTCGAACCCCTGACCTCTGCCTCCGGAGGGCAGACGCACCCATCTGTAACTTATTGATAGTCTGACTGTTCCACTCTGCGGAGTCTATGTGGCCACAAATTGGCCACAAACTCGGAGAAATGGAATGGCAAATATCAAGTTCCGTAGAGGGAAATATCAGGTACAGATCAGACGCAAAGGCTATCCAGATGTCTATCGTACTTTTACCAATCAATCAGTAGCCAAGAAGTGGATCAAGGCTACAGAAGCGGACATGGAACGGCAGTTATTCCAGCCTATATCAGGTTTAACCCTAAATGATGTGCTTGAGCGATATCAACAGGCCGTCATGGGCTGTCATAAAAATCCGGACTCTAGCGAAACCTACCGACTCCAGCGACTCAAAAGGGATTTAGGAGGTGTAGCCCTTGAACATCTAACCCCGGCAAAGATAAGTACCTACCGCGATAACCGTCTGCAATCAGTTTCCGGGGCTTCGGTAAAGCGCGAACTAGTTATTCTGCGTAGTGCGTTGAATACAGCGATCAAGGATTGGGGAATATCCTTACCGGCAAACCCTGTTACAAATGTTCGTATACCGGCTAATGGTGCGAACCGCACAAGAAGGTTAGAACAGGGAGAGGAACAAAAACTTCTATCAAGCACTGGTGAACTCAAACTACTCATCATCATTGCACTGGAAACCGGAATGCGCAGAGGCGAGATTCTGAACATCAAAAGAAGTCATATAGACTTTGTTCGTCAGACCCTTCTGATTCCCCTTACCAAGACTGATACGCCGCGAACTATACCGCTGTCATCAAAGGCCATAGCGGTGCTTAGAGAGCAACTGAGAGGCTCTGAGAACATCATTCCTATAGAGGAAACCACCCTCTTCTCTTATACGGCTAGAGGGTTATCAGGTGCCTTTCTAAGGCTATCTAGACGGCACAAACTAGAGAATCTTCACTTCCATGACTTACGCCATGAGGCCACATCCAGATTCTTTGAGAAAGGTTTAAACCCGGTAGAGGTCGCCACCATTACAGGGCATAAAGATACAAGGATGTTGATCCGCTATACGCATCTTAGGGCAGAGGACTTGGTGAAGAGGTTGGGCTAGTGGCCTCTGAAAGAACCAAAAGTTCCACGCGGGAGATATTGTTCGCCGGCCGAAGATGATAGTAGCCGGCCGGTTATGCAGGCGGGGGTTTAACGGGTCAATGGATATAACCTCAGGCTAGGTCTGAGGCTTGTTACCGAAATATGTTCAAACGCTCGGCTTTCAAATAATCTAGATACATTTTCAACCGTTTTTGGTCTGGATACCAGAAAAACTCAGCTGGCCTAACATTGTCTTTAGCGCAGCTGATCAACTGCGCATTAAAGGA
>PVBE010245633.1_pt1 | contig 10389 bp, 9 predicted proteins | sample 1631181 | NCBI WGS metagenome assembly PVBE01 (sample SAMN08397723, study PRJNA350692) | Marine metagenome, whole genome shotgun sequencing project. | isolation source: water | place: Pacific Ocean | collected 2012-04 | reverse complement strand
TTTCTGGGCTCCAACTTCGCTGCCCTTGCAAACGCCGGCTCTGCCCGATCCCACAGCCCTTCTGCCAGATACACGTCACCTATCCCAACCAGAGCGTCAGTTGCAACTGGATTGTCCGCCAGAATCTCCCGGAACAGCGCTAGCGCTGCCTCATAGTCACCCGATTCTTTCGCCGTCTGTGCCTGGTCAAGGGCATCCTGCTGGGTAACACTCAGCGCAGCAGGCGATAAGTCAACCACCGGCGCAGGCTCCGGCTCGGCCTGCTGCGCAGCGTTGCACCCGGCGAGCATCGCCACGAGCAGCACAAGATTGAGGTCCCGTCGAACCATGATCGTCAAAGGGTACACCGAACCCCTCTATCGACGCGATTTCGCGATCTTCCTGAGCCTGCTCGTGTTGATGCTGTCCATAGGTCGCCCCCGCGGGTCATCCTCTTTTGCCGTCTCCAGAATCATCGGCACCCCCTCCAGAGCAGGATGCTTCAACAGGGCCGAAAAACAACTGCGTCCGCAGGTTCCCTCGCCGATGTGAGCATGGCGATCCGTGCGGGAGCCGCATTCCCCAATCGAATCGTTCAAGTGGATGACTCGCATCTGGCTCATCCCACACAACTCTTCGAACGTGTTCAAGACAGCGGCGGCGGCCTGCGCCGACGACATGTCGTACCCCGCCGCCGTCACATGACAGGTGTCAAAGCAGAACGCCACCCGCTCCGGATCCTGCACCATGTCCCGAATCGCCGCGAGATGGCCAAAGTCATACCCAAGATTCGTGCCCGAACCAACCGTCGTCTCCAAACAGGTCACAACACGGTAACCCGGCAAATCACGGTGCAACCGGTCCATTGACTTGGCAATGCGCCGCAGACCAGCAAGTTCTTCGCGGGTGGGATCGCCACCAAGAATATTCGCCTCGCCCCGCGGCCTCGGCGTGCCGAGCCGAGCCCCCGGATGGGCTACAAGCAGCGGGATGTGCAACGACTCACATCGCTCCATCTCGTCGCGTTGCAGCGCCATCGACTTGTCCCTCGCCGCCCGGTCAGGCGAGGCGAGGTTGACGAGGTAACTGTTGTGGCTGACAACCCGGTCGCCTTCGCTCCAGCCCATTTCGATGAGTTGACTCTTCCACGCATCGATCATGTCATCACGAAGCGGCGGCGCCCTCCATTGCCGCTGATTCCGAGTGAACACCTGCACACAATCCATGTCCAACTCCGCCGCCCGCACAAGTGCGTTGACGACGCCACCTGCCGCGGACAGGTGGGAGCCAAGCATTGGTGTGCTCGAGCGCTCAGCGGGCAAGGTGTCGATCGAAGGACAGAATCGCCGGCGCGTTGTCGTCGATCTGCTGAACTCTCGCCAAATTGTCGCGGGCAGAGGCTTCCTCTTCGACTTGTTCGGTCACGAACCACTGGAACGCAACTTGCACGGCCCAGGCTCCTTCCGATCCAGCGAGCGCATAGATCTCATGGATCTGAGAGGTCACCCGTTGTTCGTGTGCAAGTGCAGCTTCAAACACGGCGACCAGCGAGCCGAACTCGGTAACTGGGGCTGGCGTCGTCTCGATCTTCACCTCCATGTCCCACTCCTCCATCCATGTGAGAATCTTCATCGCGTGCCCGTGTTCCTCCGCGGCCTGCGCCATGAACCACCCGGATACGCCGGGGTGGTTCTGCCGCGATGCCCAGCAGGCAATAGCCAGATACTGCAGTTCCGCGCCAAGTTCATGCGTAATCTGCGCGTTGAGGAGGGCGTGGAGTTTGCTGCTGGTCATGAGTGTTCTCCAGATGGAACTTTCGTCGTGGTAACGACACCGAGCATGGCGGCGGCTGTCTGTGCAATATCAGTTGCGTGCAGCCCACACTGACGCAAAATGTCGTCCTCGCTTCGTGCGGACTTGGGGATTCGTTTGACATACATCTGTTCAATGGTAAAGGCGTCGCCGGATGCAGTACATGCATCAGCGACCGCTGAGCCGAGGGAAGCGCCGTAGTTGTCCTCGACAACCAGAATGTTTCCACCGTTTTCGTTGGCAATGTCCAGCAGCCGATCCTGATCGAAAGGCAGGCTGTAGAGATCCAGAAGCGATGCGTCGATCCCGAGCCGATCGAGTTCATCGATCGCCTTGTTGCACTCATGGATCATGAATCCGGCCGACACGATCAACAGGTCGCGGCCGTCTATCAACACTTCCGACCCGCCGAGTTCGAACACGGTGTTCTCGTCGTAGATCATTTCCACATCGGGCCGGTGGGTCCGCATGTAGCAACAGCCTTGATGCTTGGCCATCGCAACAGTCAACCCGTAGGCCGCCCACGCATCGGCGGGTTGCAGCACCCAGCACCCGGGTCCGCCGTAGTGATCGGTCATCGTGCCGAGACTCCGGAACCACGCAACATCGGGCAATGACATCTGGCTCGGGCCGTCCGCGGCAAGCGAAATACCCGAGTGCGAACCGACGATCTTCAGATTCGCGCCGGAGTTGATCGCCATCTCTATCTGGTCATAGGCGCGAGTGATGAACTTCGCAAAAGATGAGCAGAACGGAATCTTCCCGGCGGCGGAGAGCCCTGCGCCGACGGAAATCATGTTCTGTTCGGCGATCTTGCACTCGACAAATCGGGCTGCCATATCCGCGTCGCCCCCGAACCAGCAGGAGAATGTGGAGTTGCTGACATCGGCGTCCACTGCCCAGACGCGAGCGTCGGCGTGACCGAGTGCCCGCAGAGCAATGCCGTATGCCCGCCTTGTCGCCATCCGCCCCGCCTGTAGTGTCGTCCGCATGTCCCACCGCTCCATTGAGTCGGCGAAACCAGGTACGGCCTCGACTACAGGGCTCGCCACGGGCGGCGGTGGTGGGGTAATTGGGGGAAGTTCCGCCGTCATGGCGGATGTCAGTGACAGTGCTGTTCGGGACAACTCTTCGAGGGCCTTGGCGAGTTGTTCGCCCTTCACCGGCTTGCCGTGCCAGTTTCCTCCCTGCATGGACGGTACGCCCCAACCCTTGACGGTGCGGGCGACAACCGCCATTGGTGCAGTGGTCCCCGCTGCGAAGGCGTCAAATGCCTTGGTGATCTGGGCCGGATCGTGGCCGTCGATCATGATCACTTCGAAACCGGTGGCGATGAGTTTCGCCTCCAGTCGTTCGGGCGACTGTTGCTGACTGACGGTACCCGCCTGTCCGTATTGATTGCAGTTGAAGATCGGCAGCACATTCGCAAGGGAATGGTCGACGATGAAGTCGAGTGCTTCGGCGATCTGTCCCTCGCGAGATTCACCGTCACCGATGATGCAATAGACGCGACGATCGCTCTCGTCTCGCTGCGCCGCAAGTGCCACACCGGCTGCAACAGACAGACCCTGCCCGAGTGATCCGGTTGCGGCGTCGAAGAACGACACGCCTTCTCGTGGATTCGGATGTCCATCCAGTGGCGAATCACACTCCCGAAGCGATGAAAGGTGTTCGCGTGTCAGCGTGAATTCCTCGCCCCGCCACTGAACCGTGGCACCCAGATCAGCCATCGCCGCGTAGACGATCGGCACTGCGTGCCCCTCGGAGAGTACGAGCCGATCTGCGCCGGATGCGGCCGGGTCCTGCGGCGACCACCGCATGGTGTGGTACATCAACACCGTCACGATGTGCCCAAGACTCATTGCGCTGGTTGGATGGCCGCTACCGGCAGCGGCGCACATGTCCATTGCCAATGAATCAAGGGTGACGGCCTTTGCGTGAACGGCTGCTTCGTACGATGCCATGGGTATTCCTGTGCAGAGTAAAGGGGTCGTGGGAGACGGGAAAGGGTCAGTATCTCATGCACATGCCGCCCCGACAACCGCCGGGGGTGCGGAAAGAATTTCCCGTGGCCCCTCCGGGGTCGGCGCTGTTACACTCGCACCTGCGAAACAAGGGAGAATCACAGCACCATGACCGTCAAACAAGCAACCAACATGAAGGCCGTCTGCGACCGCGATGCTCTGGCAGATGCCATGTCACTGATCGCAGGTGTCGTTCCAAGCCGAACGCCGACGCCGTCGCGGCAATGTGTCCTTATTACTTCTGGAGACGGCCGGCTACAGTTGGCTGCTACGGATGGAGAGATCTCGCTGGTTCGTTCCACGACAAGGGTAGACGCGGAGTCAAGCGGGCAGGCCTTTGTGCCGGCCGACAAGGTGTCCCAGATTGTTCGCAGTTGTGACGACCCGACGATGACACTATCCGGTGACGATGGCGCGCTGCTCATTCGCTCCTCAGATTCCAGGTTCAAGGTCTTTGCCTTCCCGATTTCCGAGGCTCCCGATGCGCCGACTTTCGAAGGGGTCGATCCGAGTTTCGTCATCGATGGCAGGGAACTTCATCTCCTGATCGATCGCACACTGTTCGCTGCAGCGACTGATCACAGCCGATACGCCATCAACGGTGTTCTCCTTGAGCGGAAGGACGGCACGCTTCGCATGGTCGCAACCAACGGGCATCGCCTCGCAATGGCGACGGCATCCTGCGACGGTGATGGCGAAAACCGCTGCATCATTCCGACCAAGACGATGACATTGCTTCGGCGGCTGCTGGGTGATGGCGAGGCCAGTGTCGCGGTGCATGTTGATGACGGCCGCGTTCTGTTTCACATCGACGACGAAGGGGAAACCGCAACCATCTCCAGCAACCTCGTCGAGGGCAATTTCCCTCCCTATGAGGATGTGGTGCCGAAGGACCTCGACCGGTCCGTCCGAGTCTCATCCGATGCGTTGAACAAAGGCATTCGCCGCGCCGCGTTGCTGACCAACGAGGAGTCCAGGGGGGTCCGCATGGTCTTCGAGCAGGGGCGGCTGGTGATCACGGGCCGATCGCCGGAAATGGGAGAAGCGGAGATCGAGATTCCTCTCGATGGGTTCGATGGTGAGCCTTTGGAGATCGGTTTCAACCCCGCGTACATCCTCGATGCGATGAAGGTCGTCGGCGCAGACGAGATTACGATCGAGTTGAAGCGGCAGGACAAGCCTGGCCTGTTCCGAAGCGGGAATGACTTCCTCTACATCATCATGCCGGTGAACCTGGGCTAAGAGGTGTAAGGCACCTCTATGGCGTCAGCGTTCCTCTTTTGGGTGGGCGTGGCTTGGATGGACGCGAGCGGTCCCCGCTGCGTGCGTACTTCACTGAGCATCCCCACGGCTTGACGTAACTCGGCTCGACTTCCTCACCCGCCTTGAGCTGTTTGATCACGCGCACAACATGCGTCTCCGCCTTGGCGCCCTCGTTCCGCAGTGGATCGTCGCTCAGCGCGCCCTGAAACTGCAGTACACCCTCTTCGTCGATGATGTATACATGCGGAGTCGTCTTTGCTTCATACAGGTGGCCGAGCACTCCGTCATAGTCAATGAGCATGGGAATGTCGGAGTCCATCTTCTTCAGGAAGTCGCCGCCGCCCTGCACGACCTTGTCCTTTGCGCGGTTGGCCGTGGAATTCACTGCCAGATAGACAATCTGGTCGTCGATGCCGTTGATTTCTTCAAGCATGGTCGGCATGAGACCGCACTCCCACACGCCCTTGCAGAAGGGGCATCCTTCATTGAACCACTCGAGTACGACAATGCGTCCTTTGTAATCCCCAAGCGAGTGTTCTTCGCCTCGGTGGTCTTCAAGCGTAAAGGTTGGGGCGCTTTCGCCGACCTTGGCGGTCTTCGGTTTGGCTGGATGGTCGCCGGGGCTGTTCTGGGGGTGATCCTGAGAGGCGGCGCCGATGAGGCCAAGTGAGAGCAGTGCTATTGCGCATGTGTAGGTGCGTTTCATTCTTGTCTGTCTCCTCTTATTGAACCCTGCAGCATACCCGGTGCCTCGTAGGGCAGCGAGATGCGGTAGCAGGGGTCGGTTTCCTTGGTTCCTAATGTCAACAACCCTCGTACGACCGGATCGTTGCCCTGGAAATTCGACGGCTCAATGATGATCGGAATCCGCAGTTCGAAACGACCGTCCTTCGTACTTGGCAGGTCGGCTTCGGCGAATCGAACGCCTAGTTGTTCGATGGGCAGGAATGATGCTGGCGATGCGGTGGCGGGACCTTGCAGTACCAGCATCGATCCCATCACTCGGGCGGACGCGCCGTTCAGTTCATCCAGTTCCTTCGGTAAGCGCGATTGCCAATCGGCAAGTCGTTTGTCTCGTCGCGGCGGTCCCTCATCCCAGGCGCGCACCGAAGTTTCGAGACTGAGGTCAGCCGATCCCTGTACGCATCGCTTCCTGCATGCGAGCCACGTCACGCGAACGCGAAAATCCTCGCGACCGTCCGCCGTGACGTCCGGGGCGGTCACAGGTACGAAGATCGCCACTTCATCGGCATAGCCGTAGGTGATGCCTTCCTCGCCATGAAACAACTCGGGCCGCGGGTAGATCGGCGCCCCCGTTGTGTATCCGGGCGGCACATCGACCTCGACCTCCGTTGGAAGGCCACTTGCGCCCGGGTTGACCCAATAGACATGCCAGCCCTCGTCGATGGTGAGCGGGACGATGATGTGGAAGGTCTGCCCGGGGCCGACCCACCCGACATCCGTGACAGCTCGAGCCGTCGCGTGGCCCGGAACGCCTGCATCAGGGGACCCCATGGATGGAACGCCGAAAGGGCCGGAAAGAGCAGCAGTAGCGATTGTCATGGCAATGATCATGGCGGTGGGCCTCCAACGCCCCGGCGGTTGCTGTATTCTGCCTTCATGCGCGTTGTTGTGGTCCCGATCGCCCTGATTTCCTGCATTCTCGCTGCTACTGGCTGCAAGAGTGGGATTACTGACCGTAACCTCGTGTATGTCACGGCGCAGGAGACCCAGAATCTGACGCGAAGTGGTGATGCCACTGCCATTGTCGTTGTGGACCCTCGGGTTCCTTGGCGGTACCGGGATGGTCACATTCCAGGCGCCATCAGCATGCCCATGGCCGCCCTGTCGCAGGATGCTTGGAAGCTCGACGAAGATCAGGTCATCATCGTCTATGGAAACACTTGGAATGACGACCTGTCGTTGGCCATGAGCAAGGCGCTCATCAAGATGGCATTTCCCGGCGTCAGGACCCTCAGAGGCGGCATCGACGCTTGGGAACGGGCCGGTTTTCCCATCACCAGCGGCAATGAGCCGGGGTAGGAGTGGATAACCCTCAGATCGGGCTTGCCCGCAGCAACAGGGGTGGTACCCTCAGTTGTCCGGCTGTGGCTGCGCCGCGGTTATGGGACCGCAAGGAACCCTGTTGCGGTGCAGTGCGAACAGTTGGGCATCGGCTAGGGTAGGTGGTTCAGGTGTCCGCGGCCGTCAGACCGATTGACGAGAAGCTCGAGAAAAGGGAAGTCATACATGCTCGCACGAACACTCTTCACGATCTCCATCGCCGGAGTCTGCATGGTTGGAGCCGGCGCATTGCTTGGTGGCCCGAAGCCCAAGCCGCTGATGTCGCCAACAGGACACACCGGGCAGGATCCTGCACCGCATCGCGCTGGTGGTACGGCCACAGTGACCGCCGAGCGCGTCGCAAGCGGATTAGCTCGCCCGGTTGCCGCAACACATGCCCCCGGCGATACATCGCGGCTCTTCATTGTCGAGCAGCACACCGGCCGCATCAAGATTCTGAATCTCGATACCGGTGCCGTGAATTCCACGCCCTTCCTGGACATCTCCGGCAATTCAACCGGAAACGAACAGGGGCTTCTTGGCCTGGCGTTCCACCCGAACTACCAGAGCAACGGTTACTTCTATATCGACTACACCACGAGCAGCAACACCGTCATCATGCGGTACAGCGTCTCGTCCAACCCCGATGTTGCCGACTCGGGCAGCGGGTACACGATCATGAGTTTCAGCCAGCCATACACAAACCACAATGGTGGGTGGATCGGGTTCAGCCCGGTCGACGGCTACCTTTACATCGGTACTGGTGATGGTGGCAGCGGCGGCGACCCGGGTAACCGAGCGCAGGACATCACTAATCAGCGTATGGGCAAGATGCTCCGCATCGATGTGGATGGTGGTTCGCCCTATGCGGTTCCAGCATCCAACCCGTTTGTCGGAACAACCGGCGACGATGAGATATGGGCATACGGCCTTCGAAACCCGTGGCGGTGTTCGTTCGACCGCGAGACGGGCGACCTCTGGATCGGCGATGTCGGCCAGAATGCATACGAAGAAGTTGACTATCAACCGGCCAGCAGTTCCGGCGGCGAGAATTATGGTTGGCGTTGCTATGAAGGCGATCACTCCTACAACACCAGTGGGTGCGCAAACTCCAGCACCATGACCTTCCCGATCTGGGAGTACAGCCAGGGCGGCAGCCCGTATCGCTGCACCGTCGTCGGTGGACATGTCTACCGCGGCAGTGCCATCCCTGCGTTGCAGGGCACCTACTTCTTCGGCGAATACTGCTCGGAACAGATTTGGTCCTTCCGCAACAGCGGCGGAACTGTCACCGACTACACCGAGCGGACCAGTGAACTTGATCCTCCCGGATCCCTTTCCATCGACTCCATCTCCGCCTTTGGCGAGGATGCAAACGGCGAGATGTACATTTGCGATCTCGGTGGTGAAGTATTCAAGATCGTCCCCGTGTCCTCTCCCGGCGCATGTTGTGTCGGAACGGACGGCACATGCATCCAGATTCTTGAAACCAACTGCAACAACGGCGGCGGTACATGGATGGGCGAAGGCACAACGTGTGACTCGGGAGTCTGCGACCCAGATGACTGCCCGGCGGATGTCAACAACTCCGGCTCTGTTGATGTGACCGACCTGCTCGCGGCCATCGCCGCATGGGGTGACTGCGCAGGATGCGATGCCGACATCAATGACGATGATGTCGTCGTTGTCACTGACCTTCTTGCGATCATTGCTGCATGGGGACCATGCGCCTGACTGAGAAGTTCTCGATATGAATCAACTGGGACTTGTTGCCCCGCTTCTTCTGTCTGTGTGCGCCAGTGCCGAGTACTTTCAGATCGGCCCCCTCCCGGGGAATGCTCCGCAGGGCTTTTCTCAGGTCTTCTCCAAGCACGTGGATGTGCTTGGGCTGCATGTCTATGCCACGAGCAGCACGCCAAACGGCAAGGTTCTGCATGCGGCGAATGTTCTTGCGCAGTGGATCGACAATGACGAGGATGGCGAGGCCGATGATCCCGCGGTGTTCAACACCCTTCTCTCGCTGCACGCCTCCATGCTCATGTGGCCCAACGAGAATGCGGCCGAGGATGACTTCGACACGATTCCCGACTCGGTCTGGGACTCGCTTGCGTTGCAGGACCTCTACGGAAACGAGACTAATCCCGGCTACCCGGGTAACCAGAACTTCGACGCGTCGCTGGAAGAGTGTCTGCACCTGGTCACGTTCGGCGGCTACTCGCAAACGTACCCGAGTGTCTTCGGTGAGTACCCAGGAAGTCAGATTGGCCAGGCGATGAGCGCGAACATTGCTGGTGGCTATTACCACTACGACGATCCGACATGTGACTTTCCGTGCCTGGTGACCGAATACCACTACTGGGGACTGACATCGATTCTCGGTGCGCAGGATTACTCCTGGCGCATTCCGGAAATCATCGGCGAGTGGGAGTTGTACAACGCGAAACTCGTGCAACAGTACGACGCTGCGTTGTACGGCCTGCTTACCGATCCACAGTGGAGTTTCGCAACGGTACTTCCGGATGGTTCGTATGAGCCGAGCGAGGTCGAGCCGTGTCCTGGCGACATCAATGACAGCGGGAATGTCGATGTCACCGACATCCTCGCGATCATCGGGCACTGGGGTGAGAGCGGTGGCACTTCGGATGCCAACGGTGACGGCACCGTGGACGTGTCGGACATCCTGTTGTGTATCTCTTCGTGGGGACCGTGTCCGTAAGGGAAGAACAGTTGAACCGTCACACTCGACAACCCTGAAGAGAATCTGGGAGAGCGTCGATCCTGCTATACTTCGGTGCTTCGGGCTGGTAGCTCAGTTGGCTAGAGCGCACCCCTGATAAGGGTGAGGTCGGTGGTTCGAGCCCACTCCGGCCCATTCCCCCGCGACCCCCTGCAACCGCAGGGGGTTGCATCGTTCTGCAGCGACACCAGTTGTGTTGGGGTTGGCCGAGCCCGGTTCTGCTCTGTTCGAGTCCCTGCAGTTGGTTGCGGATGCGCATTTGGATGCGCGCTTGAAGTGCTCTTCTGTCACCTGCGGGGAGTGCTCTCTTGCGACCTTGGGCGTATTCACCCAGCCCTCCGGCTACCGCTGGGGGCCATCCTCGATTTCCCTTGCATTCCACCGCTCTTCGTGGTGCAATGGCGCGGTGAGGAGAGGACCGATGCTGAGGTGGCTCGCAACCTGTGCCGTGACGATCGGATGCCTGGCGACTGCTGGGCATGGCGATGTCGTCAATGAGGGCTTCAAGCT
>PVBE012125860.1_pt1 | contig 10390 bp, 9 predicted proteins | sample 1631181 | NCBI WGS metagenome assembly PVBE01 (sample SAMN08397723, study PRJNA350692) | Marine metagenome, whole genome shotgun sequencing project. | isolation source: water | place: Pacific Ocean | collected 2012-04 | reverse complement strand
CAGAATAAAACCTAACCCGCTTCGTCAATGATATCTACGCCCGCGGGGACCTCAAACGCAAACCATTCGGCACCGATGGTGATATTTTCCTTTACATCAGATAACACAATTCGAGTGATTTGTCCCAAGTCGTCAAGCAATTGGATCAACCGCAGCGTACCTCGATCGAATCCGAGTTGAATCTCTGAAAAACTCGCCGCTTCCTCTTTAGAGTGAAGCGACACCCAACCTACCTTGCCTTGCTGCCCCAGGTCCTGCACTCGATAATTTTGTTTTGGATTTCTGCCACTTGAGAGCACGGCAGCAGGACTCGTTCCCAGTGCGTCGATCAACTTACGAATCGTAACCTGCTCTAGATCTATATCGTAAACCCATAGACGTTCCCCGTCTGCGATGATGGCTTGCTCGACTGGCGGATCATAGTCCCATCGAAAGCGGCCTGGCCGACTAATCCGCAATTGCCCAGAGCTCTCCTCTAATGGCACCAGGTTCTCGTCAAAAATTGTTTGGGTAAATCGCGCCTTGAAAGTGAGCACTTCCTCAAAAAACCGATCGAACTGGGCGATTGACTCCGCCTGGGCGACTACGGGTAGCCAGCTATGCAACAAGATCAGCGCGCAAAGACCGCCTACTCTCGCCAGCATCCTCATCTCCCCGTTCTGGCCAAGCCTGATTATTCTGGCGCCGCTGGCGCGAGCACTTTGCGTTTGCCATTTTCCAATGGACCCACGACACCAGCCATTTCCATCGCCTCAATCATCCGCGCCGCGCGGTTGTACCCGACCCGCAACTGTCGCTGCACAGAAGAAATGGATGCCCGCCGTGTCCCCGTCACAAACGCCAGGGCCCTATCGTAGAGCGGGTCACCTTCCCCGTCTCCTCCATCTACGCCATCGCTGCTGAAGTCCGATTCGAACTCAACATTGACCACATTGTCGAGATATGCAGGGGCACCACCTTCTCTTAACTGATTCGTTACCCGCTGCACCTCTTGATCAGATACAAAAGCACCATGTACGCGAACAGGAAACCCCGTACCCGGAGGGAGGAAGAGCATATCGCCATGACCTAGCAACTGCTCTGCACCCATCTGATCGAGCACGGTCCTTGAATCAGCTCTGGAGCTGACCTGAAAAGCGACCCGAGTGGGGATATTGGCCTTGATTAACCCAGTCACCACATCAACCGAAGGTCTCTGCGTCGCTAAAATAACGTGAATCCCGGCTGCTCGAGCCCGTTGTGCAATCCGGGTAATCAGTTCTTCTACCTTTTTACCGACTACCATGAACAAATCGGCAAACTCATCGATGATGACAACGACATAAGGCATTTTTGATAGCGTTGGGGCCACCGTTGTGTCATCCGCCTGCGACTCGTGGAATGGGTCAACCATTGGCTTCCCGACATCGATGGCCGCGATTACTTTGCGGTTATATCCCGCAATGTTTCTTACCTGCAATTCAGCCATCAAACGAAAGCGACGATCCATTTCAACGATACACCAGCGCAGCGCGTTCGCCGCTTTTTGCATGTCAGTCACCACAGGCGTCAGCAGATGGGGAATCCCATCGTAGGTAGACAACTCCAACATTTTGGGGTCTATCATAATAAAACGAACATCAGCCGGCGTTGACTTGTAGATAATGCTCAAGATGAGCGCATTGATACAAACAGACTTACCAGATCCTGTCGTCCCAGCAACCAACAGATGGGGCATTTTGCACAAGTCCGATACCACTGTTTGCCCCGCGATGTCTTTCCCAAGGAACAAAGTCAATGGGCTCTTACTAGATTCATAAACCTCTGATGCGAGGCCTTCCACCAAGCTAACCGTCTCACGAACCTCGTTTGGAATCTCCAGACCAATAAACGTCTTACCCGGAATATTCTCTACAACGCGAACGCTGACCACCGAAAGGGAACGTGCCAGATCACGGGAAAGGCCTGCAATTTGGCTGGCCTTTACGCCCGGCGCTGGCTCAATCTCAAACCGCGTAATCACAGGGCCCGGCTGAACCGCCTCCACCTGCACCGCGATATTAAAATCCAACAGCTTCTTTTCGACCACACGGGACATGTGTTCCAAGGTTTCCCGCGAGTATCCCCCACCGTGTTCTACAGGAGCATCTAACTCGCTCAACTGTGGCAGCGTGCCTTTGGGAACCCTGTCCTCAACAAATATCGGAATAGCCGTCTGTTTTTCTTTATGGATCCTAGCGCCTTCTTTTGCACCGGCAAAACGCGGCTCAATCCGCGGCGGCTTACGCTTACCCAATACTTTGCGCATATCAGCCACCGACTCATGTCGCACCTGCCGAGATCGAACGCCTTTCAACCAATCGATCCACGTCGCCGATCGGCGCCACGCCCACTTGGCTCCATGCGCGATCCAACGCCCGATGTGGCCACCGATGGTGAACCAGGACAGGTCGAAAGCCCACGAGATCCCAGCCACTAACATCAACAACATCACCACCGTTGCTCCGAGAGAACCAAAACTACCACTCAACCAGTCGGCACCGTAAACTCCCACAGAACCTCCTGGGTCAAACGGCATTGCCCGCGCACCGTCCAAGAAAAACAACTGTGCTAACCCACAGGCAGCGATCAGGGTGAGTCCAAGACCCGTCCCGTGAACCATTTTTTCAAATCCTGGCAAGGGCGCTCGCTTGTAACGAAACAACCGATATCCAACCACCAGGAAAATGACGGGCACGAGGTGCGCCGGATAGCCAAACAATTTTAGGAAGATATCGGAAAAATAGGCCCCAAAACGACCACCGAGATTCCATACCGCACCATCACACCCCGCAAAAGTAAAACTACAATCGTCTTTGGAATAGCTCATCAGACAGACCAGCAGGTACCCGGCCGCTGCCAGTAACGCGATGAATAGGACTTCGCGGCCCAGGATAGCCGGCCCGCCCCGTATTGCGGATTCGGACCCAGTTACGGGAGATTTGCGTCGTGCTTGCGCCAAGTGAAGGGGGGTTGCGGTCGGCGTGAACGGGGGTGATTACTGAAGAGCGAATTATATCGGAACCCAACACCCTGTACCGACCAACTTGCCGCGCCGTGGCCCAGCCCATAACATCGCGGCTTTAGCCAACCGAACCATTCTCAAAAACAAGCTCACAACACTGCCCTTTGGTCAATTGCCTGACCCCCTACAGTCAAGCCACGCTACGGACCCTAAACGATGGAAAATACGCAGCACCGACGTCTTCTCATTCTTGGCTCCGGCCCAGCGGGTTACACTGCGGCAGTTTATGCCGCCCGGGCCAACCTCAAGCCTGCCTTGATCACCGGCATCGAACAAGGTGGCCAGTTAACGACAACCACTGATGTGGATAATTGGCCTGGCGACGTAAGCGGTCTACAGGGGCCCGATCTCATGGCCCGAATGCAACAACACGCTGAGCGTTTTGATACTGAGATTATTCTCGACCATATCGTGTCGACAGATCTTGGCAGACGCCCCTTTCAATTAACGGGTGAACGTGCCACTTACACCTGTGATGCATTGATTATCACCACCGGCGCATCGGCTCGATACCTGGGCCTACCCTCCGAAGAGGTTTTCAAAGGACGCGGCGTTTCCGCTTGCGCAACCTGTGATGGATTCTTTTATCGCAATCAGGCGGTTGCTGTAATCGGTGGAGGCAATACGGCAGTTGAGGAAGCCCTCTATCTGTCCAACATCTGTTCTTCGGTAACATTGGTTCACCGAAGGGACCGACTACGGGCTGCTGCCATTCTTCAGGACGCGCTACTTGCGCGCTGCGGGGATGAAGGAAATGTCGACGTGCGTTGGGATTCGGTTCTAGCCGAAGTACTGGGTGATGAGAGCGGTGTTACCGGCGTAACTCTCAGTAGCGCAACAGGGAGTGAAACAAGCCAACTGGATGTGCACGGCGTATTCATTGCCATCGGACACGACCCGAATACAGCCATATTCAATAATCAGCTCGATATGGAAGGAGGCTACATTCGAGTACAAGGTGGACTTAGCGGTAACGCCACCGAGACGAGCGTACCTGGAGTCTTTGCCGCTGGCGATGTGATGGATCATGTGTATCGCCAAGCGGTCACTTCAGCAGGCTCTGGCTGTATGGCTGCCCTCGATGCGGAAAAATATCTGGCAGACTGACTCTATGCCCCATACGCCAAAGCCAAAGAAATCACGCGCTATCGAACCAGATGAGCGCGCGCTCTTTCGACAGGCTATGCGCGGAACCACGCCGCTGCACAAAGGACTATCAGCAACGAAGTCACTTGACGTCACAAGATCCCCCAATACGACCACTCTACACAAACAAAAAGCGCGGCAATCAGCAGAGATAGCGACGCACCCACCCCTGGGGAAAGTTGGACTTGACGGTGACAGTTTCTACCGCGCTGGCGTTCAACGCAGAACCTTACAGGCTTTAAAACGTGGAAATCTGCGAATTGACGACGTCATCGACCTGCATGGCCATGATCGACGCTCCGCGTTGCATAGACTCTCTCATTTCGTCGCCCAAAGCATTCTAAGCGACTGCCGATGCATTCGAGTCATCACCGGCAAAGGCCGACGTTCCCCCGGTCGAGAGTCGGTGATACGCAAAGACACCTGCCACTGGCTTCAACAACACCCCAAAGTCCTCGCCTATTGCCCTGCTCAACCTCACGATGGCGGTATGGGCGCCTTCTATGTCTTACTCAACCTGCGTATCTGAAATCAGCACCACTGCATGTGCAGCGATTCCTTCCCTACGACCGACATAACCCATACCATCAGTAGTCGTCGCCTTAACATTAATGCCGCCCGGCGGAATCAACAGCAGCGACGCAAGAATCAATCGAATCTCGGGCAGAAACGGAGTCATTCGAGGTGCTTCGGCAATGATCGTGCAGTCGACATTGACCGGCCGGTACCCCGCTTTATCCAAAAGCTCGACTACCACTCGCAGAAATTCCCGACTATCGCGCCCAGCGTTCGCTTGATCGTGATCCGGAAAGTGCTGTCCGATATCGCCAAGACCCGCTGCACCGAGCAAGGCATCGCATAACGCATGAATAAGTACATCCGCGTCAGAGTGCCCAGCAAGACCTCTTTCGTAAGGAATTGAGACACCGCCAATGACCAAAGTTCGATCTGACTCAAGGCGATGGGCATCGAAACCATGACCAACTCGAATGATCAAAATCGGCCCTCACTCTTAAGGATGGCGGCGACTCGATCAAGATCCGCTTTAACCGTCACCTTTAGGTTGTCGTCTCGTCCGCGCACCAGTTTGACCGGCCTGCCTGATCTCTCGACGGCCGATGCTTCATCAGGTACCTCCTCGAGGGACTCTAAGCAGGTGTTCAGTGCCTGAGTAAGCGCTCCCAACCGAAACATTTGCGGCGTCATGGCCCGCCACACTCTCTGGCGACACAGCGTCTTGTGAACGTTACCATGCCGGTCCGCTACTTTTAGCGTATCCCATACGGGCGCAGCCAGGATTCCACCTACATCTTCATCGATCACTTCATCAATTAAATACTGCAGGTCGGATACTCGAAGACAGGGCCGGGCTGCGTCGTGGACCAATACCCAGTCGTCGGCCTCGGCGTGGGATGTTAGCGCCTCCAGGCCGCGCAACACCGTCTCGCTGCGACTCGCGCCACCAACAAAAACACCAAGGAACTTGGACGGCGTTTGACACAACGAACCAAACCATTGATCTATCGCTGAAACACCAACCATCATCCCGGAAATATCGGGCACCGCATTGAAACAATTGAGACTGAACTGCAGCAACGGAACGTCGCCAATCAATTGGTACTGTTTTGGCGGTTCCTGCCCATACCGCTGCGCAGATCCAGCGGCAACGATCAGACCCCAACACCGAGAACGCGGTGACTTGTTACATTCCTCCGGACGATCCATATCCGAGATTATCCCTGATCTTGCCTTCTCGAGGCGCAAGAAACACCGTCAGATGCGATAGAATGCGCGCCCCTCGAATAACGTCTACCGCCTCGCTTTCACCCAGTGTCAACAAGTCCCCTCTCTCCCGCCACCCCCACGGCCGCTGATCCTGTGCTGTGTTGGCAGGGGCTACATGGCGCTGCTGAAGGGCTTGCTATTTGCCGTTCGGCTGCCCAATTCGAAGGACTCTTAGTCGTGGTGGTACAAGACGTCCGTCGCCTACATATACTCGAAGCAGAAATTGACTTCTTCCAAGATTCGACTCAACCCATCCCTGTGCACCGTCTTCTGGATTGGGAATGTCTACCGTACGATCTTTTCTCTCCACATCCGGATATCACATCCCAACGACTACACACCCTTTCACGACTGCCTGAAATTAAACACGGCATCCTTCTACTCACACTGGAAACGTTGATTCAACGCCTTCCACCCAAACATTTCATTCTAGAACAAAGCTTCTCTCTTGATGTGGGAGAGTCTCTGAATATGGAAGCCATGCGTGAGCGACTAAACAACAGCGGTTACCGACTGGTCGGACAAGTAATGGCGCCTGGCGAATTTGCTGTGCGGGGCGGCTTGTTCGACATCTTCGCAATGGGTGCTGCGCAGCCCTTTCGACTCGATCTATTTGGGGAGACTATCGAAGGTATTCGCCTCTTCGATCCGGAAACCCAACGTTCTGATGAAAGCACAACGACCATTTCCCTGTTACCTGCACGAGAGTTTCCCATCACTTCCGAAAGCATCGACCTGTTCCGTCAGAACTTCCGACGCCTTTTTGAGGGTGACCCCCAGCAACAACAAGTCTACCGGGAAGTCAGTCGAGGCAATCCCAGCCAGGGAATTGACTACTATTTTCCCTTGTTCTTTGAAAATACCGAGACATTATTTGATTATCTGCCAGACGCTATTGGCTGGGTCATCGACCAAACGTTGCCAGAGGCAAGCGACACGTTCTGGTCCGGCATCCGTGACCGTCATGCGGTGGTTGCACAGGATGTGGAGCGGCACGTCTTACCGCCACATTATCTTTTTCAAACCACTCAGGAACTTACGCAACAAATGGCGGGCCAACAGGTCATCCACCTAACCCAGGGTTCCGGAAGCATCGTGAGTTATGACACCAAACTGCCCGGCGAATATCTTGTCAAGACGAACAATGACTCACCCTACGACAGTTTGATATCGCACCTGCGGGACACCAATCGGACCATTCTGATTGTCGCTGACTCACTGGGCCGCAAAGAAGTCCTGAAAGAAATCATTGAATCCTACGGGTTTAACTCCACCGACGCTCACTGGGAGGACATCATCGGTTGCGATCCAACTGTGATCTATTTTTCCGTTGGCCCGCTTGAGCGCGGATTAATCCTAGGGCCAGAACAGGTTGAGATTATTACCAACACGCAACTTTATGGCCATCGCATCACTCGAGAACGTCGATCCGAACGCTCAGCACGCGATCCCCATAGCATTATCCGCTCACTTGCTGAACTGAATATCGGTGACCCGATTGTCCATGATGAACATGGCGTAGGCCGTTATCTGGGCCTCGAAACCCTAGGCATTGAGCAACAGAACACTGAGTTCCTGGCCATCGAGTACCGCGATGGAGATCGGTTATACGTTCCTGTCTTATCACTCGATGTCGTTAATCGATACATTGGTGGGCAAACAGATGTAATCACTCTCAACAAACTCGGTACAGAGGACTGGAGTCGATCGAAAAAACGCGCGCAGGAAAAGACCTATGACGTCGCTGTTGAACTCCTGGAACTTCAGGCTACTCGCCAAGGACGCATCGGCTTGGCGATGAATATCCCTGGTGCAGAATACATCTCATTTTCCAGTCGTTTTCCCTACGAGGAAACGCCCGACCAGCTAAGCGCCATGTCTGAAGTACTGACTGACCTGGAGTCAGGTAATCCCATGGATCGAATGATTTGCGGTGATGTTGGGTTTGGAAAAACCGAAATTGCTCTTCGTGCGGCATTCGTCGCAGTACACAACAACAAGCAAGTTGCAGTACTTGTGCCGACCACCCTACTCGCCCAGCAACATTTCAATACGTTCACTGAACGATTTTCGGGCACTGCAATCAATATAGGTCTACTATCTAGATTTCACGGGTCAGCAGATAACAAAGCACTGTTAAGTGCACTGCGCGATGGCACTCCAGATATCGTGATCGGCACTCATAGATTGCTTCAGGGTGACGTCGCATTCAAGGATCTGGGACTCTTAATCATCGATGAAGAGCATCGTTTTGGAGTGCGCCAAAAGGAACGATTAAAACAACTACGCCGCGAGGTAGACATCTTAGCGTTAACCGCGACACCAATTCCCCGCAGCTTGAATCTTGGTTTATCCGGCCTGCGAGAAATTTCTGTAATTGGCACACCCCCCAAGGATCGTCTGGCTGTTAAAACCTTTGTCCGACGTTGGAATGACTCACTGGTTCGAGATGCCTGCCTCCGGGAATTACACCGCGCTGGGCAAATTTACTTTCTTCATAACTCGGTTCAAACCATTCACCGGACAGCAGAACAACTACGAACACTGATCCCAGAGGCTACGATTGGAGTCGCCCATGGCCAACAACCCGAAAGAGAACTCGAACGGGTGATGCAGGACTTTTATCACCAGCGATTTAATCTGTTGATTTGCACCACAATCATCGAAAGTGGCATAGATATACCAAGCGCTAATACCATTATCATTGAGCGGGCCGATCGTATGGGGATGGCGCAACTGCATCAGTTGCGCGGCCGAGTGGGTCGATCAAATCATCAAGCCTACGCCTACCTCATCGTACCCCCGCCAGAAAATATGACGAATAACGCCGAACGCCGCCTGGATGCCATCTCGTCATTGTCTGAGCTCGGAGCGGGTTTCGCACTAGCTTCCCATGATCTGGAAATTCGTGGCGCAGGACAACTACTTGGCGAAAAACAAAGTGGCGCAATTGATGAGATCGGTTTCTCTTTGTACTCCGATTACCTGCACCGAGCGATTCGTGAACTGTCGACCAGTGATCGTGCGCTGGGGACAGATGTTCAACGCTGCGCTGTCGATATTAACCTTAACGTCACGGCCCTTCTCCCGGAGGACTACCTTCCTGACGTCCACGAGAGACTCGTCTTCTATAAACGCCTCGCGAATACCACCCATCAGGCAGAAATCAAGGAACTACAACTCGAAGCCATCGATCGTTTCGGTCTGTTACCAGAAGCCTCCCGCACATTGTTCCGGGTGACGCAAATTAAACTCGCAGCCGGATTGATTGGTATTGAAAAGCTACACCTCGGCCAGCATGGTGGAGAGATTCGTTTAAGTGAACAGACCTCGGTAGATCCCGCGTTCTTGCTACAAATGATTCATGATGCTCCAAGGGACTATCGCATCAGACCTGACAACGTAATCCATCTGACCACACCGCTTGAAGCGTCAGAGTTACGCCTTGACCGGGCTGAGGCAATCGTCGCTACACTGTCAGGAAAAACATCGGCATCTTTATCATGAATCCCCCAAACTCATCATTGCAGTGAATATCCTGTGATCCGTTATTACGTTAATTGCCCATGTTAGTGTATCGGCGACCCTTACTCCGGAGACACATCATAGTGACCACCTATGCGGTGGTACTACTATCTTGGTTTGGGCTTCTTGTACCGGAAGCAAAGGCCGCTCGCTCATACGAAGTTGAATTGCTGATCTTCGAACACCAACCCCAGGATGATGACGAAACCCTGATTCCCCAGTTTGGTCGGTCTGTGGATCTTCGGTTTTCTCTCGAACAGGCCGAACGACGGGTATCTACAATTCAACCGGAACCCGCATTGGATGGACATCTAGCCGGGATCAATGCACGTCTTACCGCATCCCGAACATACGATGTGCTCTACCATGTGCGCTGGTTGCAGCCATCTGCCCGACTCCCCCACGCACCCCGCGTCGGAATCTCACTACCAGCCTCATCAATCCGGACCGGAATTCACGGAATTGTGCGACTCTACGCTACCGATTTGCTGTTTGTAGATGTGATCATGCGCTTTGATCTCGTTCCGACTACGCATAGCAATCAGCTAAGCCGTCAGTCTAGCGCCAGCACTCAAAGGTCAGTTCACTTTCTCAAACAGAAACGACGCGTCAAATTCAAGGAAGTACACTACATTGATCATCCCCGTTTTGGCCTTCTCATCACCGTTTGGCCCGTCGACAATTAATCCGTCGACTCAGGCCAGCTCGTCGGAACCGTCGAAATTGTTACATTCACCCCACTGATATTCGGGCACTAACCTGTTGATTATGGCTTCTATCTGTAGCTCGTTGTAATCAGAACAAGCTTGTTCCAGCGCGAGACAATCCTGCAAGACAACCGGTGCATCTACTGACCGAGTCGCAGCCAAAAGAATCTTGTCATAGCCCGTG
>PVBE012836650.1_pt1 | contig 10391 bp, 10 predicted proteins | sample 1631181 | NCBI WGS metagenome assembly PVBE01 (sample SAMN08397723, study PRJNA350692) | Marine metagenome, whole genome shotgun sequencing project. | isolation source: water | place: Pacific Ocean | collected 2012-04 | reverse complement strand
GGTTGGTGCACCCGGAACCATGACCAGGCGCGCGCGGCTTAAGGCGCTGGCGGCTACGGGATGATGGGTTAACGGGATCTGGCTGTTATCCGGTCAGTCTCCCTTAACCGGCAGCGGCTGTAATGGCGGCAATGGCTTCCCCGGCCCCATGGGGCGCAGGATCCGCTCGATCACCGGGGCATTCTCTATGAGCGCCAGGCACCGCAGTTCGCTGCCGATAGCCTGGTTGGCCCCGGTATCCGATTCGACGGTGTCTTTAGAACAAGCCGGTCTCGACGATCGGCGAGACCGGCGCCATTGCCTTTCGTTCTCCCCGGTGGCAGTTGCTGTTGCAGCCGGAATAGCTCAGCTTTCAACTGCGCCACGATCCGGTAGATGCTTTAGCAGACGCTTTAGCCACCCTGACCCCGGCAAGATCTGACAATTGCGTTTCACTGTGGCGTGATACCTGGAGCGATAAACAACCATGCCCTGCTTTGTCTGGCACGCCATCTTTTTCAGGGAGCACCGGTTGCCGAGTATATAGTGGGCAAGTAACGGCGGCCTTCCGGGTCGTTCGCACCAACGCGTGCCTTGTTGTCCACGGCAAAGCCGGTATGTTCTAAGGACCCGAGCTTGCCCGCGTATGTCTCGGTGATCGCCTCGTTTTCAACCAGGTAATCCAGTACGGCCCGGCGCAACTGTACTGCCAGCAAACTTGCGGGAATCGGTGGAAAAACCGGACAGTGCCAGAACCCGAAAACGCACCGTCAGCTACCAGAGCATGGTTAGGGGGATGGCAGGTCACCGGGTCACCGAAAGCCTGTCCAAACAGGATAAACCCCGCTCTCCCCCGCGGTGCGCCTCCCCGTAGACCTCGTTCAACAATCTGGAGACAATCCAACAAAACACACCGAGCCTGTGGCGCTAGTGAAAATACGCTCTCAGCAGTTTGCGGGCGGTGAAAACATACTGCCGATGGGGTGCCGGCAGAAGAACCTCTTCCTCGATCCGATCGCCGGCCGGCGAACATGAAGCGCAACGGATAGGGAAAGCTCAAGACCCACTGGCGCATGGATTGTTCGGGCAGGACCTGGTCAACCAACAAGGCCGCACTCTCGACCATGTGCCGCGCCCCACAGCTCGGACAAAAGCCGCGGCGTTTGCAGGAGAATGCCACTAGCTGCTCGACGTGGCAGAGCTCGCAACGTAGCCGCACGAACCCGTGCTCGAGGCGACCGCATTTACGGCAATCATCAGATTCGCGTTGAACATAGCCGGACAAGCCCCTGCCCCGCATCGCCAGATGGGCGGTGAATGCCAGGCAATACCGTTCAACAATCTACTAGAGCAGGATTTTCTCAGGCCGGTAGCGGCGGTAACGGCCAGCGTCCCGGTCGCGGGCGGCAATTCTTGCCGCCTCGTGGTAAGCCATGATTCGCGTCCTTGCGAGACTGTATTTTTGACCGGACCAGGCCGTTCAAGAATTAGGCCTTGCAATTAATTTACCCTAGTGATAGCTTGCTCTTTCACCATGTTAGCCTTGGGATTTGACCTGTGGCGAGCATGATGAACATGCAAAAGGAGGAACCTAAGAATGATGACTAAACTCGTGAGCTTTATTCGCGGATGCAGTGTGCGATGGACGCCGACCTTCGTTGTCTTGGCAATCACCACCATGGTTGTGGTACCCGGATCTGGTGCGATGGCCGAGGAGATCGTCGTGGCGGGCTATGGTGGATCCTTGAAGGCGTTGCAGAGCGTGATTCATCCAATGTTCGAGGCCGAAACCGGCCTCAAGGCCGTCGCGGTGACGGGGATGAACCCGGCCAAGATGCGCCAGATGGTTGATCAGAACGCCGTCGAGTGGGACATCGTGCTTCTGGGTCCGGAGCAGACACCCATTACGGGCGAGTATCTGGAAAAGATAGATTTTAACGTTGTTAAGCCGGTCGGTATCCCAGAGGAGGGCATCTACGATCATGGCGTTGCGAGTGACCTCTACTCGGTGGTGCTCGTCTGGCGTAAGGATGTGTATAAAGACAATCCACCGCAGAACTGGGGTGACTTCTGGGATCCTGAGAAATTCCCGGGACGGCGTACCTTACCGCGCCGCACCATCGACATAGTGGAACTCGCGCTGATGGGCGACGGTGTCGACCCGGCGAGCATGTATCCGATCGACGTCGACCGTGCGATCGGCGCGATCAAACGCATCGAGCCACATATCGCCAAGTTCTGGAAGGGGGGTAACGAACCCATACAACTCCTACTAAGCGGCGAGGTAGACATGGCGGCGGTTTGGGTTACTCGCGTCGTGCGCCAACTCGAGGAAGACGCGGAAGCCCCACTGGACTTTACCTGGAATCAGCATCTGATGGCTCAGGATGTGCTGGCGATTCCCAAAGGCTCCAAGCACGTGGTGGCGGCGCAACGCTACATCAATTTCCGGCTGCGCTCGGATGTGCAGGGAATCATGCTTAATCTTGCTCCGATCGGGCCGGCCAACAGTCGCGCGCAAAAGTACGTGAAGAAGGGGCGAGAGCGGTTCAATCCCACTTCGGAAGTGAATCTTCCCTTGGGTCATTTTAGGGATCCGTCCTACTGGCTCGAAAACCTAAAAAAGATCGACGCAAAGGTGAGTGAGATTCTTGGCGTGTAGTGCCGCGGTACGAAAGGCAGCCGTTTCCGGCGGCTCCGGCACTGGTCTCTCGTAAGGGGCTTGCCCTGGGCCAGAGCGCGCTGGGGGCGGCTAGATCGCCTCGTGGACACATGCTTCGAAAGCGTAACTCGCGTGCGTCGTGCCCTCGGGCTCATCAATCATTAAGCCGCTGTCGTTGAGTCCGCCTGTCGAGTACTATCCTGCCGGCACCTAACCACATTATTCTGGGCCACACTCGCCATGAGTGATTGGGCGCTCGAGTTAGACGGCGTATACAAGGCTTATGGCGGCATTGCCGCTGTTGAGGCGCTGGATCTCAAGGTGAGGCGCGGCGAGTTAGTCACGCTGTTGGGGCCCAGTGGTTCGGGCAAGACGACTACCCTGATGATGGCGGCCGGGTTTGTAGAGCCCGACCGGGGTCGAATTTTTCTCGATGGGTCGGATATCACGCGTATGCCGCCGCAGCGGCGCAACATCGGGGTCGTGTTCCAGAGCTACGCGTTGTTTCCTCACAAGACGGTAGCCGAGAACGTGGCATTTTCCTTGCGGATGCGTCGCGTCTCGCGAGCTGAGCAGCGCCGGCGTGTGCACGAGGTCCTGAAAACCGTCCGGCTCGACGGATTCCACGCGCGTTATCCCCGCCAGCTCTCCGGCGGACAGCAACAGCGTGTCGCCCTGGCGAGGGCGCTTGTGTTCAACCCGCCGCTGCTGCTGATGGACGAACCTCTCGGCGCGCTTGACAAAAACTTGCGCGCGCAAATGCAACTGGAGATCAAAAAACTGCAACACGAGCTTTCTCTCACAATCATCTACGTCACACACGATCAAGAGGAGGCACTTACTCTGAGCCATCGGGTCGCCGTGATGTGCGGAGGGCGAATCGCTCAGGAAGGAACTCCGGAAGAGTTGTATCTGAAACCATCATCCGCGTTCGTGGCACGCTTCATTGGCGAGACGAATCTATTGGAAGGGGTGCTGTCCGGCAGCGACTCGGGCGTTCGACTTGTGACTAAGCGTGGCCTAACCGTTCCCGTCGTAGTGATGGACGGGTCCCCCTTGGGGGCCCGACGCGTTTTCGCTATTCGGCCTGAGCGTCTTAGGGTTCAGCCCGCTGGGGAGCAGCGCGACGTTACCGACCTAGAAGTGGTTCTGCCCGCCACAGTCCTTGAGGTGGTCTATCTCGGGGATGCTTGGATGTACGAGCTCGACCTTGGTGCCGGAGAGACCGCGCGGGCTAAGCGCGCCGCCGACCGGTCTCATCCTCATTTCGAGCGCGGATCGCATGTGGTCGTCCGGTGGCGCTCCGAGGATGCCTCGCTGCTCGAGGTGGAGGCGCCATGAGAATCGGAGTCGGTGCCCGCCTGCTACTAATCGCACCAGCACTCGTATTAGTCATATTGGTACTCGTGGTGCCCGTCGGTGGCGTCATTGCATCAAGCATCGGGGGCGAGGGCGGCGATCCCATGTCCAACTACCGTGAGGTATTCGCCGATGCCTTGCTGTTGCGTTCCTTGTGGATGACGTTGTGGCTGACAATACTGACCGTGATCGCGACGATCAGCCTTGGCTACCCGTTGGCGTACATGCTGAACGCGCTTCCGACACGGCGCTCGGCCCTGTTGATGTCTTTGGTCTTGGTGCCCTTTTGGACTAGCATCACCGTCAAATCGTTCGCCTTCATCATCGTGCTGGGCAGGCGCGGATTCGTGAACGATTTATTGCTCGGGACGGGGCTGGTGGAGGCACCCTTGGAGTTGCTGTTCAACACCTTCAGTGTAGTGGTGGGTTTGGCCCACATCGGTCTTCCGCTGATGGTTCTACCATTGTATGCCGCTATGCGGCGCATCGACCCTGCGCTCAGTCAGGCTGCCTTGAGCCTCGGTGCGGGATCCTTGCGGGCCTTCTGCGAAGTGTTCTTTCCGTTGAGCCTGCCAGGTGTCGCCGCCGGCTCCACTCTCGTTTTCATGACCACTATCGGCGCTTACGTGACGCCGGCGCTGCTCGGAAGTAAGGGTGAAAATATGGTGGCGCAATTCATTATCAAACAAGTCAATATATTCTTCGACCTGCCCCTTGCTGGCGCCCTCACGGTAGTGCTACTCGTTCTCACTGGGGCCTCCCTCACCGTTGCGAGTCGCTGGGTCGGTCTGCAGCGACTGTGGGAGCGGGAGGGCGCCACGTGAGGGAACAGTTTCGGTTTAGCATGCTCACCCTGGCGATGTTTCTCATTTCAGTGCTAGCGCTGGTCTTTCTTCTCGCGCCATTCGTGGTGTTACTGCCGAACGCATTTAGCTCGGGCAACTACCTGCAGTTCCCGCCGCCGGGGTACTCGCTGCGTTGGTTCGAGAACTTCTTTGGCGACGATTTCTGGACTCGCCCAGCCGTTACCAGCATCCGGGTGGCGACAGCGGCGGCCGTCGTGGCTACGGTGACGGGAACGGCCGCCGCTATCGCACTTGATCGATGGAAGTTCCGCGGCCAGAACATTGTAGTAATGCTGCTTCTAATGCCGCTTGTGGTTCCGTTCGTGATCACTGGCATTGCCGCTTACACTCTGTTCGTATCGCTCAATTTGTATGGTTCGAGCGGGGCCCTCATCGTTACCCACGCGCTCATCGGGATGCCCTACGTCGTTCTCTCGGTGGCGGCCGCCCTGAGCCAGCAGGACCCACGCCTGTATTTCGCCGCGCTCAGCCTAGGTGCCGGACCCTGGCGCGTGTTCAGCGAGGTAACTCTGCCACTCGCTTTGCCCGGTATCCTCGGCGGTTTCGTGCTAGCATTCGTCATCTCCTTCGACGATGTTGTGATCGCTACCTTTCTCGCGGGAATCCGTACGACGACTTTACCGCTGCGTATGTTTCATGCAGTCGAGCAGGAACTCAACCCTACCGTGGCCTCTGTGTCGGCGCTGTTGATTGCGTTCGCTGGTCTAGTAGCCATTTTGTTCGTGGTTTTGTCCGAGTTCCAGCAAAGACGGCGGACACGGCCCAGAGGCGGCTGATGCCGTGGGCGCGGATGAACTGACGTAACAAATGCCGGGGAACTCGAGGCGTCTGGCAGGTTGGTAAACTACCCATCGGGGCCAAAAAAAGGAGGAACTATGATTGCAACACTATCAAACCTTGAGATCGCAAGCACAGACTTCGACACCTACATCGATATGCGCCGGTTGCACATCAACCCGGCGCTGCTCGAGCAGCGCGGATTTGAAGGATCGGTTCTGCTTCGGGGTACCACGCAGCAGGCTGCGGGCGAGGAACGTCTAGCTCTGTTTAACTTGTGGGATTCTGTGACAAGCTCTAAAGACTGGAGCGTGGCACCTCGTCACGACGAGGTAGCAGAATTCGTGATACCGTTGGTCAGGTCGATCACGACGACGCATTACGAGCGCATCGAGGATGCGTCGACGACCGCGGCACCGGAGTCGAGTGCGCAGGTCGCACGGATATCGATCCAAGATATTGAACCGGGCCGGGTAGACGAGTACCTCGCGTATCGCCGGGACGTGATCCATCCGAGCATGCAGTCAGCGGATGGCTTCGTCTCGGCTTGGGTTCTGCGCGACATCGAGCGGGACGCCCGCTTTGCCATGTTCTTCCGTTGGCGGGACAATATTGCGGCAGAGACTTACTTTCACGATCCCTACCACCTCGGGGAGATTACCGATCGTGTGCGGGAACTACTCACCGGAACGTTATCGACCGAACGCTACGACATTGTGTCTGTATCCGCCGCGTGATGCGCTTCAGCCTCTTTCTGCCGACTATTCACGAGGGCCGTTTCATCCCGATGGGGTCACTCGACCCCGGTCACGTTCTTGATCTTGCACAGGCGACTGAGGAACTCGGATATGACGGCCTGTGGCTGGGCGAATTCATGGAGAGTCAAGACGACGTCAAGCGACAGTATGAGGATCCGCCGGCTTACTACGCGCCTCTTACGGTGCTAGGTATGCTTGCTGCCCGCACGCAGCGCCTGCGTCTGACGACGGGCGTGCTCGTGCTGCCGTATCATGATCCGCTCATTTTGGCGCGTGAGTTCGCCACGCTAGATGTTTTTAGCGGAGGCAGGGCGGTGCTTGGCGTCGGGCTAGGGGGGACGCTCGATAACTTCCTGCGCACAAGAAAGCGTAACGGCCGGATTCACCGAGGGCAGATGATGGAAGAGGCCATTCGGGCGATTCGGTTATTGTGGCAGGAGAGGCGGGCAAGCTTCGTCGGTGACTACTTCGAATTCCACGATGTCGAGAGCTTTCCTAAACCAGTGCAATGCCCTCTACCCATCGTGATTGCGGGAGGGGTGAAGGGCATCGTGGAGCGCGTTGGTCGGGTGGCGGACGGGTGGATAGACACCTACTCGCCACCGCAGCGGTTGCGCGAGCGCGTAGGGCAACTGCACGCGGCCGCTCTCGGTGTCGGTCGCCAGGGACCGTTCGAGGTGATGCGTAGTTTCTACTGTGCCATTGCCGGGAGTGATGAGGCTGCCGAGCGGATTCGCAACGCGTGTACGCCCGGGGGTACTCCCACGGGACCACCGAACACCGCCGAGCGCGAGTTCCTCCTAGTGGGGTCCCCTAAGTGCATCGTCGCGCAGTTGGATCGTTATCTGGATTGCGGCCTGACCGAGATCAACATTGCGTTCTACCACCGTGATATCCCAACGGCACTCGAGCAGGCAACGATGTTCGCCAACGAAGTCATCCCGGCCTTTGGCTCGAGGCGATGACGTCAATTCAAGAAGGGCGATTAAGTAACGAAGGCGAGTTAGAAATCTATTTATTCAGCTAACTTTGGGGAGACTCAAGAACCTCAAATCCACATCTGAGCACATCTATACAGTTGATGAAAGCTTTAACAGATAGTGGCAGAGTTGCTAAAGATAGCAACGTCATAACGACAGTAGGGAAAAGCAGACTGCGAGAAGTTGCAAAAAACGTTGGAAAAACTGATTCTCCAGGGGGGGAACTTGAATCAGCGAAACGCGGAGTCACAGACCTGCATTTTTGTCGAGTATGGAAAAGGCAGGCTTGTTAGTGCTGGTCTGGAAATAGTTTGCGTTAGGCACCAAGCATTTTGCAACATTCTTAGTCTAGTAACCATTGTTATTCGACACAGATTAACACTGACCAAAACACATCTCCTCCGGCGTTACAGTCGAAGAAAATGCAATCGTCGTAGCCATCCATTAGGCGCACATTTTACTAAGAGTTGCGCCACAAGCTTATGCGTAAAAAGGGAACAAAGTCGTCTTCTGATATTAGAAGTTAGTTTTCTAACCTGATCTACTGAGTTGTAACTATCGTAAGGGTTGGATTATCACTTACGCACGGTTGGCGACATCAGCCCAGTCGATTTCTTCCACCTGCACTGGGTCACACGTAATGTACTCCAACATATCTGTCCCCTAGGTCGTTTGGATATCGTCTGGGTTCGTAGCATTCCACAAACAATAAAATGTACCCGTATTACCATAGGGGAGCGGGCTCTAACTTTTTAGGCAACGTGCTGGGGTTTCGAGGAACAGGAATTTGCTCTTAAGAAGCGCTGCTGATGATGCCATTAGCATAGCCAACGAGCCCGCCATTGCGGGCTCGACACAAGTCGCGTTATCCGCGCTGGCCATTTTGTCCCCGCCTGTTGCCATAAATTACGACTGACGCTCCAGATTCCCTCATTTGAGGGCCATATGCAAGCGTCATGCGCTGGGTGAGCGCAGCGGGACCCATGACCAGGCGCGCGCGGCTTAAGGCGCTGGCGGCTACGGGATGATGGGTTAACGGGATCTGGCTGTTATCCGGCACGTCTTCTCGCTGCCGTAGTGGCGGTAGACGAACGGGCCCACTTGGGTAGAGCTTCTTAATCAGGCGCGCGAAGGCGCTGCGGGCAGTCTGGTTGGCCCCGGTATCCGATTCGACGGTGTCGTCAGAAGAAGCCGATGTCGACGTCGTTGAGACCAGTTCCAGCAGCTGTCGGTGCCAAAACCACCTATATTGATTCCGGCTTACCCTGGGAGAACGGATACTGTGAAAATTCAAATGCCCGCTTCAGAGGCGAACTTCTGACTGGAGAAATTTTTTTCACGCTCAGACAGGCAACCATCATCCCAATAGGCCAAAAGGCCGACCATGCACTAACATTCAAACTGGACCAATCAATGGGGCTGGTCAATTTCTCGACCGTTCGAGGAAGAGACCTTACTGCGCGCCAGCGATGCAATTCAACGTGCCCTCGACCTGCCCGCACTCCGCCCAATTGACGGCCTGATGGCTGGCCAGCGGCATCGAATTTGGTCTGTGATAGTCCGGGACGCATGCTAGACTCCTCGGCAATCCGCTTGCGATCCGTTCCAATTTGTCAAGGGAGAGTTGGACAATGAATTTGCCGAGGCTGCACGACGATTCCATCGTGATGGACGGACTTGTCATCTCCAACTGGAGCCGGTCCGTCTTCGAGGACATGCGCATTGGCGGCCTTACGGCGGCCAACTGTACGTGCAGTATCTGGGATGGTTTCTATGACACTATGATGAACGTGTCTCGGCTGAAGCAACAGATTGAGGAGTTCGACGACATCCTGCTGCAGGTGCACTCCGTCAAAGACATTCACCGAGCCAAGGCGGAAGGTAAGGTTGGAATCATTCTCGGCTGGCAGAACATGTCAGGAATCGAGGATCAGATTCCCTTCCTGAGAGCCTTCCGCGATCTCGGCGTATTGGTCATGCAGCTAACCTACAACACGCAGAATCTCTTGGGTAGCGGTTGCTGGGAGACTCGCGATGGTGGCCTCTCCGATTTTGGTCGCGAGGCGATCGACGAGATGAACCGACTCGGTATCTTGATCGATCTATCCCACGTAGGTTCAAGGACCTGTGAGGAGGCGATCGCCTACTCCAAGAAGCCGGTCGCCTATACCCACGTAGCGCCGAAAGGACTGTTGGACTATCCGAGGAATAAGTCGGACGATGAGCTGAGGTTCATTGCTGATCATGGTGGCGGCATTGGAGTTGCCGTCTATCCGAGATTTCTGCCGTGGGGAGAGGACACGACCATGGAGAACTGCGTCGAAGCGATCGAGTACGTCATCAATGTTGTGGGAGAAGACTGCGTTGGATTTGGCACCGATTTCACTCAGGATCAGACGGTTGAATGGTTCGACGGGCTGCGCCACGACAAGGGTTACGCACGTCTCTTGATGCCTGGCAAGGGCACCACGGCGCCGCGGCTAGAGGGGCTCTCGACCTTGAAGGACTATCCGAACCTGACAATAGCCATGGAGCGGCGCGGCTGGTCGGAAACTAAGATTCGAAAGGTGTTGGGCGAGAACTGGCTGCGCCTGCTTGCTGAGGTATGGACTCCATCCACCGAGGTGTCTCCCGAGACACAGGAATAATTGGCCGGACGAATCCGGCCAGTGATCGATGATTGGATCGCGATTGGGGAAATAAACCCCTGGCTAGGCTCGCATTCACGACGCTGTACACAAGTTAGAGAAGTTTCGGTCACATTCTGGGCACAGTGTCCGTTGAGTTGTAGATGAAACAGGCGTTAACAACTGTAGAAAGAGTTATAAATCAATTAGTTAATGGTCGGGGTGAGAGGATTTGAACCTCCGGCCCCTGCCTCCCGAAGGCAGTGCCCTACCAGGCTGAGCTACACCCCGATGGATTGTGAAATCGTTGGGCCGGCCAGTCCTCTCAGAAGGTTCGGGAAACTGAGAAGTCAGCGAGGTTGGCCAAAGCGGTACGGTAATTG
>PVBE011239700.1_pt1 | contig 10391 bp, 11 predicted proteins | sample 1631181 | NCBI WGS metagenome assembly PVBE01 (sample SAMN08397723, study PRJNA350692) | Marine metagenome, whole genome shotgun sequencing project. | isolation source: water | place: Pacific Ocean | collected 2012-04 | reverse complement strand
CCACTTCAAGGCGGCGTCCCGAGCGGCTTTGCAACAGCGCGCGCTGCTGACCGAGCAATTTCAGCACGCCGCCGCCGACCACGCCCAGCCCCGCCAAACCGATACGCAGGGAATCGCTCACCGTTCTCTCCAAGGCTCGTGTTTTTCTTTAATAGGCAAGTTTAATTATATGAAAAATATAAGATAATTACTTTCGCGACGATCTAATACTCGATGTATATCTCGGCCCGCCGATTGTCCGCTTCACCCTCGGGCATATATTCATAGGTCAAGGGCTCACTGTCGGAGCGCGCCATCACCATCACCGCTTCGCTGGCCACGCCGAGGCGCGTCAATTCGGCCGCGACGGCGCTGGCGCGGTCCAGCGAAAGCTGGAAATTCACCAACCGGTGACTGTCAGATTCCATGTCGCGCGTGCGCTTGCTGGAATGGCCGATAACGCGCACCACGCCACCGAATTTCCTGTGCAGTTTGACGACCCGCTTGAGCGAGGTGCGGTCCGACGAATTGAGCGCGTTGGAGCCGACGGCGAAGGCGATGCTGGCGACCTGGAAGGAGACCGCCGGCTGGGCCAGGCTGTTATCGGCCAGGATGGTGCGCGATTCGGCCGTCGACGGCGTCATTTGGGCGCGCAGGGTTTCGGCGCTGCCCGGCGCAACGCTGCGGTCCGCCGCCAGGCTGTCATGCCCGGTTTGCGCCGCCGCCTGTTGCATTTCGCCTTGGCGATAGGGCGAGCGCCCGGAAGAATCGAAGCGTTGGTTGAAGAGCGCGCGGAAATCGCCGATCGACATGACGCCGCTGCCGGCTACCGGTTGTGTCACCGCGGCAATACGGGTTTCGCCGAGTTCCCTCGCTGCTCCGGTATCCGCCTGGCTTACCGTTTGCCCGGCTTCGAGGCGCCTGCTCTCGGCCAGCTCGGCCTCGCTACGGGCACCGCTAGCGCTATCGCTATAGCTGGTTGTCTCGCGCGCGCTGATGATCTGGCGATCCTCCAATTGGGTGGCGGGGCGCTGGCCGAGAACCGCTTCCGAGGCCGGCTCGAGGCCGCTTACGCGGCGCTTTTCGGCGAGGCTGGAGGACGACCTGGCGGTCGGCGCCTCGCTTGCCACAAGGCGCCGCTCCTCGGCCAAATCGACCGCTTCCGGCGCCTGGCTACGCGTTGGCTCGGGTTGGCGCTCCGGCGCGCTTAATTCGGCGGTCAATATCCGCGCGCCTTCACCGGCGCCGTCTTCGGCGTAGCGGCTGCGCAGGGTTTCATTGGTGTAGCGCGCTTCGTCGCGGTCGGCGACGAGCCCTTCGCCGATTTGATTCAAATCCTCTGGACTCGATGCCGGTCTTGGCGTATCAGGCACTTCGCTCAGCCTTGGAAAGTCCTGGTCGTCGCCGGATTGCGTCAGGGCGCGGTCGTTGGCTTCGTCATCTTCGATTAAACCGCTCAGGTCATCCCATACGGTCGAGCAGGAGGTCGCCCCCGCCATTACCAGCAAGACGGCCGCCGGCGCTAGATAGCGGGCGGAAAATCGCAGTTTGATACGGCTACTCGGCATTTTTGCTCGCGTTTATTCGGCGTTTCGATTTGGCTGCGGCATTGAGCGGATGAAACATTGTTACTAGCATAGTTCAACCACATATCAACGCTTTTCGGCCCCCAGCCGGGGCCGGCAAATGGCGGCGGAGAGGTCGATGACGGAACGAAATGGCAGCGCGGGCGACGGGCGAGAGCCCTTGGAGCAGGCCAATGAATTCGGCCGCATGGCGGCGCAAAGCCAGCGCATCGTCGCCGATTTCATCGCCCGCCAACAAAAACAAGGCGCGCTCGAGCCGCACGGGCCGTTCGATGTCGGCGAGGCTTTCATCAAAATGACGCAGCAAATGCTGTCCGACCCGGCGCGCCTGGTGCAGGCGCAAATGGGCCTGTGGGAAGGCTATGTGAAACTCTGGCAGCACACGGCAAACCGCATGATGGGCGCCGAGGCGGTGGAACCGGTCGTCATGCCGACGCCCGACGACCGCCGCTTCCGCGCCGCCGAATGGAACGAAAACCACTTTTACGACTTCATCAAGCAATCCTATCTGCTGACTTCGAACTGGTTCCTCTCCACGGTGCATCGAAACAGCGGCGGGCTCGACGACAAGAGCGCTCAGAAGCTGGCTTTCTATACGCGCCAATTCGTCGACGCCGTGTCGCCGACCAATTTTGTCCTCAGCAACCCGACGGTGCTGCGCGAGACGCTCGACAGCGGCGGCGAGAATCTGGTCCAGGGTTTGCGCAACATGCTCGACGATTTGGAGCGCGGCGGCGGCAGCCTCGATATCCGCATGACCGACGCGGACGCCTTTGAAGTCGGCGAAAACCTGGCCCTCACGCCGGGCAAGGTGGTGTTGCAGAACGAGCTCATGCAATTGATTCAATATGCGCCGGCGGGCGAGACCGTCTATCGCCGCCCGCTCCTCGTCATCGCGCCGTGGATCAACAAATATTACGTCCTCGACCTGAAGCCCAAGAATTCCTTCATTCGCTGGGCGGTGGCGAAGGGCTACACCCTGTTCGTCATATCCTGGGTCAATCCGGACCAGCGTCTTGCCGACAAGAGCTTCGAGGATTACATGCGCCTGGGGCCGCTGGCGGCGCTCGATGCGATCGAGCAGGCGTGCGGTGAAAAGCAGGTGGCGGCGCTCGGCTACTGCCTCGGCGGAACGCTGTTATCGGCAACATTGGCCTACATGGCGGCGGGCGGCGACAAGCGCATTACCAGCGCCACATTTCTTGCCACCCTGGTCGATTTCGAAGAACCCGGCGAGCTCGGCGTTTTCATCGACGAGGAGCAGCTTGCCAGCCTGGAGAAGACGATGCGCGAGAAGGGCTATCTCGATGGAAAAGAGATGGCCACGACGTTCAACCTGTTGCGCGCCAACGACCTCATCTGGTCTTTCGTGATCAACAATTACCTGATGGGCAAGGAGCCCTTCCCCTTCGACCTCTTGTACTGGAATTCCGATTCGACGCGCATGCCGGCCGAGATGCACAGCTTCTACCTGCGCAAAATGTATCAGCAGAACGCCCTGGTGCGGCCCGGCGGCATCGAGCTCGGCGGCGTGGCGATCGACCTCTCCAAGATCAAAGTGCCGACCTATATCGTCGCCGCGCATGAGGATCACATCGCGCCGTGGCAGTCCTGCTACAAGGCGACCGCGCTTTATTCCGGGAAAATCCGTTTCGTGCTCGGCCAGTCGGGCCATATCGCCAGCATCGTGAATCCGCCCGAGGCCAAAAAATACGGCTATTGGACGGGCGATTTGAAAGCCGGCGAAAACGCCGAGGATTGGCTCGCCGGCGCGGCTCGGCACGAGGGCTCATGGTGGCGCGACTGGCAAAGCTGGCAGGCGCGGCGCGCCGGCAAGAAGGTCGCGGCGCGCCAGCCCGGCGCCGGCAAGCTCGACATCATCGAAGACGCGCCCGGCAGCTACGTCAAAGTAAGGACTTAGGCGGCGGGATTTAGCCTAATTCCTTGGCCCGAGCGGCATAGTTGGCGACCGTGCGGGCGATATCGTCGCGCTCCGCATCGTTCACGGCACGCAGGAATTTGGCCGGGCGGCCCATCCATAATTCGCCGCTCTTGATGTGCTTGTTGGGCGGCACCAGGGCGCCCGCCGCGACCCAGGCGCCGCTTTCGATCACCGAATAATCCATCACCACGGCGCCCATGCCGACCATGCAGGCATCTTCGAGAATGCAGGCATGCAGCAGACATTGATGGCCGACCACGACACCCTCGCCGATCAGGGTGGGGCCGTCATTCGTCGCGGTGTGGATGACGGTGCCGTCCTGGATATTGGAGCGCGCACCGATGCGCACGCGACTGACGTCGCCACGGACAACGCAGTTGAACCACAGGCTCGAGCCGCGCGCCATATGCACGTCGCCGATGACGCTGGTGCCCGGCGCCACGAACACATCGGGCGCAAAGCGCGGCATGACGTTGCGGTGGGCGATGATATGGGCGCCGCGTATGCTCATATACTCACGGGAACAGCGGCAATTGTTCGAGCCCGGCGCGCTCATCGAGGCCGCACATCAGGTTCATGTTTTGCAGCGCCTGGCCCGACGCGCCCTTGACCAGATTGTCGATCGCCGTCAGCAGGATGGCGCGGCCCGCCAGGCGGTCGGCAAAGACGCCGATCAGGCAATGATTGGAGCCGCGCACATCACGCGTCGCCGGCGACACCCCTTCCGCCACCACATGCACGAAGGGCTCAACGGCATAACGCTGCTCGAGGGTCTGGCGCACATCCTCGAGCTTCATCCCGGCGGCGAGCCGGACATAGATGGTGGCCAGAATTCCCCGGTTCATGGGTATCAGATGGGGCGTGAAACTGACCTTGACGGGGGTGCCGGCGGCTTCCGACAGGCCCTGCTCGATCTCCGGCGCATGGCGGTGCCTGGCGATGCTGTAGGCGTGCACCCCCTCACCCACTTCGCCAAAGAGAGTGCTCTGCTTGGGCTCGCGCCCGGCGCCGCTGACGCCCGATTTGGCATCGATGATGATGTCTTCGCTATCGATCCGCCTGGCTTCCAGAAGCGGCGCCAGGGCGAGCTGCGGGCCGGTCGGATAACAGCCCGGATTGGCGACCAGCCGGGCGCCGCGAATGGCCTCGCGCTTCAACTCGCTGAGGCCGTAGACGGCCTCGCCCTGCAGGTCGACGGCGCGGTGTTGATGGCCGTACCACTCGGCGTATTGAGCCGGATCGGCAAGCCGGAAATCGGCCGAGAGATCGACGATCTTGAGATGCGCCGGCAGACCGGCGATGACGTCCTGCGTGGTGCCGTGCGGCAGGCAGCAAAATACCGCGTCGAGAGCCGAACAATCGAAGGCGTCGAGTTTGATCAAATCGGGCGCCGCCATGGCGGCGAGATGGGGAAACACCTCACCGAGCCGCCGCCCGGCGCGGCGCTCGGCCGACAGCATCGCCACTTCCATGCCACCGTGGCCGGCCAACAGGCGCAGCAGCTCGCCGCCCGTATAGCCGCTGGCGCCGAGAATACCGATGCGTATTTTGCCGTCATTGCCTGCCGTCATAACCGTCACACTCTTTTTTTGCGGCGATCGACTATTTCGCCCTGCTCGTTGACCCGGCCCTTGACCCGCGCCGGGTTGCCGTAGATCAGGCTGAATTCCGGCACGTCATCGGTCACCACGCTGCCGGCGCCGATCATGGCGTAGCGCCCGATGCTGATGCCGCAGACGATGGTCGCATTGGCGCCGATCGTGGCGCCCTCGCCGATAACCGTCGCCATCAATTCCGGCTCACCGGCCGCCGCGCCGCGCCGGCTTCGCGGCAACGGGTCGTTGGTGAACGTCGCGTTGGGGCCGATGAAGGCGCCGTCTTCGATGGTGATGCGGTCCCATATCTGGACGCCGTTCTTGATCGTCACACCGTCGCCGATTTGCACATCGTTCTCGATGAAGCAATTGGCGCCGATATTACAGTCGCGCCCGATCACGGCACCGGGCAGAATGACGGTGAACTGCCAAACCTGGGTGCCGTCGCCGATATTTTCGGACTGCGTGTCCGATAGGGGGTGAATCAAACCGGCCTCCTCGCCAAGCGTCTCCGGCCGCGCGGGTTCGCGCCCGTCAAGCGGCAATCGCCGCCCCGCAATAACCTAACGCTTGGAGAATTGGAAGCTTCGTCGTGCCTTGGCTCTGCCGTATTTCTTGCGCTCGACGACGCGGCTGTCGCGGGTGAGAAAGCCGCCCGATTTCAGCACTGCCCGCAATTCCGGCTCGCGCAGCACCAGGCAGCGTGACAGGCCGTGGCGCACCGCGCCGGCCTGCCCCGAAAGGCCGCCGCCGCCGACCGTGCAGACGATGTCATATTGGTCGCGCCGGTTGGTGGCGTCGAACGGCTGATTGATGATCATCCTCAGCGCCGGGCGGGCGAAATAGGTTTCGACCTGGCGCTTGTTGACGGTGATCTGGCCGGTGCCCGGCTTGATCCATACCCGCGCCACCGCATCCTTGCGCTTGCCGGTGGCATAGGTGCGCCCTTGAGGGTCGATCGCCGGCTCGGGCGCGGCGGCTTCCGCTACCGGTTCCGCGACCTGGCTCAGTTCGGCCAGACTGTCGAGTGTGCGGGTTTCTTCTTCAGCCACGGATCGAGTTCCTCCTGTTCTTCGGGTTCATCGCAGCGATATCCAGAGTTTCCGGCTGCTGGGCCTGGTGCGGATGCTCCGACCCGGCATAGACCTTGAGATTGCTCAACTGCTTGCGCCCCAGAGGCCCCTTGGGAATCATGCGCTGAATGGCCAGCGACACCACCAGCTCCGGCTTTGAACCGGCAAAGATGCTGGCCGGGGTGTGGGTGCGGATGCCGCCGGGATGGCCGGTATGGCGATAATAGGTCTTGTCCTGGAGCTTTTTCCCGGTCAGCTTGACCTTTTCCGCGTTGATGACGATGACATTGTCGCCACAATCCATATTCGGGGTGTAACTCGGCTTGTGCTTGCCCCTGAGGCGCGTGGCGACAACCGACGCGAGACGTCCGAGGATTATGCCTTCGGCATCGACCAACAGCCATTTCTTGTCGATATCCTTGGGGGTGGCCGTATAGGTTTTCATGACATGTATCGCCCGTTAGATAACCGCGCCGAAGTTTCCGCGGTGCTTCAAAGAGGCGGCAGTATGCCACGGAAATTTGCCCAGTCAATCCCGAAAAGGCGTTTTATTTCACTTATTTGCTCGGTGGTATCATGGTAGTGTTCGGGGCTGTTGGCGGCTCGCCTGATGGCCGTTATATATTGCCATCGGCAATCGGGGAAACCAAGCCATGACGATGGGCGCTCAGCAAACCGACCGGCAAGAAGCGCTTGTCCTGCGCCACGATGCCGGCGGCGTGGCCAGGTTGACCCTCAACCGGCCGCAAGCGCGCAACAGCCTGTCGAGGGGCCTGATGGCGGCGCTGCTAGCCGAGCTCGACGATATCGCAACGGATGCGGAGGTGCGCGTCGTCGTCATCGCGGCGGCGGGTGACATGTTTTGCGCCGGGCATGACCTCAAGGAGATCCGCGCCAATCCCGGCCGCGCCGCCTATGAGGCGCTGTTCCGCCAATGCGCCGAGCTGATGACCGGCATCGTCAAGCTGCCGCAGCCGGTGATCGCGCGTGTCCAGGGCATGGCGACGGCGGCGGGCTGCCAGTTGGTGGCGAGCTGCGACTTGGCGGTCGCCGGGATGAGCGCCCACTTTTGCACCCCTGGCGTCCATATCGGCCTGTTCTGCTCGACGCCGATGGTGGCGCTGAGCCGCAACGTCCCGCGCAAGGCGGCGATGGAGATGCTGCTCACCGGAGAGGCTATCGGTGCCGAAGCGGCGGAGAAAATCGGCCTGGTAAACCGCACCGTCGCGGACGCTGAGCTCGACCGCACGGTCGAGGAAATCTGCGCCCGGATCGCCGAAAAATCGCCTCTCACCCTCAGGATCGGCAAGCAGGCGTTCTACCGTCAGCTCGAGATGGGGCTGGACGAGGCCTATGACTACGCCAGCCAGGTGATGACGGAAAACATGCTGGCCGAGGACGCCGAGGAAGGAATCGACGCCTTCCTGCAAAAACGCCCGCCGCTGTGGCGAGGAAAATGAGGTTTTGTGCGGCGCGGCGGCTTGACTCAGGATAGCGCGCACCCTAGTTGTGGTGCCCCTCTTCTCCCCGGCGCCAACAACTAATTTCGAAGGGTTCAACATGGTAGACGTCGCTATCAAATCGACCGACGGCCACCCGCTGGTATATTTGCCGCGCCACGATTATTACTCCGACGATCTGTTGCGCGGCATTCTCAGCAAGATCCGCACCTTCGCCATGGTCGGCGCCAGTACGCACTGGAAGCGGCCGGTTTCATACGCCATGAAATATCTGTCGAAGAAGGGCTACCGGGTGATTCCGATCAATCCGGGGCGCGTCGGCGAGGAAATTTTCGGCGAGCAGGTATATGGCAGCATCGCCGATTATCCCGGCCATCTCGATATGGTCGATATCTTCCGCACCTCGGAAGAAGCCTACGACATCACCAAGGACGTCATTGCCAGCAAGGGCGACAAGGGCATCGATGTGCTGTGGATGCAGCTCACGGTGCGCAACGACAAGGCCGCCGAGCTGGCCGAGGAAGCCGGTTTGACCGTCATCATGAACCGCTGCCCGAAGATCGAATTCGCCCGCCTCTCCGGCGAGTTGAGCTGGAGCGGTATCAATTCCAAAATCATTTCCGCCAAGAGCCTGAGGCCGCCAAGAGCATGAGCAAAGCAAAAAATCCCGCAAGCGACACCGCCTCCAACGTTCCGGGCGGCGCCGAGACGCCGCGCGAACACGGCATTGAAACGCTGGCGGTTCACGCCGGCGCGCGGCCCGACCCGGTAACCGGAGCGCGTTCGACGCCGATATTCCAAACCACCTCATTCGTATTTGACGATGCCGAACATGCGGCGGAGCTCTTCAATCTTCAGACCTTCGGCTACATCTATTCGCGCATCACCAACCCGACCGTGGCGGTACTTGAGGAACGTGTCGCGGCGCTCGAAGGCGGGCGCGGCGCGGTGGCGGCGGCGACCGGCCATGCCGCGCAATTCCTCGTCGGCGTGACCCTGATGCAGAGCGGCGACGAGTTCATCTCGTCGCGCAACCTTTACGGCGGCTCGGTGACGCAATTCGGCACCAGCTTTCCCAAGCTCGGCTGGAAATGCCATTTCGTCGACCCGACCGATCCCGACAATTTCGAAAAGGCGATGACCGACAAGGTGAAGTTCATTTTTTGCGAATGCCTCGCCAATCCCGGCGGCATCGTCCTCGACCTGGAAAAAATCGCCGCGGTGGCGAACCGCCACGGTGTGCCGCTGGTGGTCGACAACACCCTGGCCTCGCCCTATCTGTGGCGGCCGTTCGACTGGGGCGCCGATCTCGTCGTCCATTCGACGACCAAATTCATCGGCGGCCACGGCAACACCATGGGCGGCATCATCGTCGAATCGGGCAAGTTCGATTGGTTCCAGAACGACAAGTTCCCTGCCCTGTCGCAGCCCGACCCGGCCTATCACGGCCTGACCTTCGGCGAGACCTTCGGCGATTTCGCCTTCACCATGAAGACGCGCGCCGTGGCGCTCCGGGATTACGGCCCGACGATGGCGCCGATGGCGGCGTGGAATCTGCTGCAAGGCGTCGAAACCCTGCCGCTCCGCATGGAACGGCATTGCAAGAATGCGCAGGCCGTCGCCGAATATCTCGAAGGCCATGCGCAAGTGACCTGGGTCTCCTATCCGAGGCTCAAATCCAGCCCGTTCCATGAACTGGCGAAAAAATACCTGCCCAAGGGCTGCGGCTCCGTCTTCACCTTCGGCGTCAAGGGCGGCTACGACGCCGGCGTCAAGGTGGTCGATCAGGTCAACATGTTTTCGCATCTCGCCAATATCGGCGATACGCGCAGCCTGATCATCCATCCGGCATCGACCACCCACCGCCAGCTCACCGAGGAGCAGCAGAAAGGCGCCGGCGCGGGGCCGGATGTGGTGCGCCTTTCGGTCGGAATCGAGACGGTGGAGGATATCATCGCCGACCTCGATCAGGCGCTGGCCTCGCTTTAGCGCTAGAGGTCGCGGGCGTAGCAAACCGCTTCGGCCACGGCGACGCCGGTATACGCCCGGATGGGCGCGAATTCCAATGCGCCGTATAGCGCCCGCGCGGCGCGCCAATCGGGCAAGGTGTGGAGAACCATGCGGCGATAACCGGCCGCCGCCGCCTCCGCCATGACGCGCGATACCATAGCGCGGGCGATACCGTCGCGGCGAAACGCCGGGCGCACGTAGAGGCGGGCCATTTCCGCGTCGCCACCAACGAGACCGGTGCCGTCGAGACCGGCAAAGGCGACGCCGCCGGCAACCGATTCGCCGCATTCAGCGAGCAAATAGCCGTTGCGCGGCGCGTCATAAGGTGCCGGCAGTTTACGCAGGCCGGATTCAACTTCGTCGCGGCAGGCGTTCACATCGATGCTGGCGATATATTCGCCGACGAGTTCGCGTATGGCCGGGGTATCGGCGGAAAATCGCGCGCTGCGAATGGTAAATTGAGGCATGGCGGCATTATTCCACCGCGCGGCGGCGAAATCCCTATAAAAATGCTGGCCGTTCGCCGATTGCCGCCGCCAAACGAAGCGGCTAAATTCAGCGCTTAATACCAAGGAGCGATGATAATGACCCATAGGGATCGCCCCCGCGGCCCGTCGGGTAGGAGGGAGGTCGCGGGCGATGCGGCGCATCGGCAAGGCCTTCCGACGCCCTCCGACGGGTCGCGGGAGCGACCGAGACGGCGGCTTGCCAAGGCTTTCGGACGGCGTCGCGCGTGGCTTCCGATG
>PVBE012824285.1_pt1 | contig 10392 bp, 10 predicted proteins | sample 1631181 | NCBI WGS metagenome assembly PVBE01 (sample SAMN08397723, study PRJNA350692) | Marine metagenome, whole genome shotgun sequencing project. | isolation source: water | place: Pacific Ocean | collected 2012-04 | reverse complement strand
GACCGCGATATCGCGGACCAGCTGGCCGGCCTCCAACTCCATGATCAGGATCGGAATAAACACCAGCACCGTGGTCAGGGCCGAGACGAACACCGCGCCCCACACCTGGCGCGCGCCCTGATAAGCCGCTTCGGCGCGTGACAGGCCGGACTGGCGCAGGCGGTAGATATTTTCCAACACCACAATCGCGGCATCGACCACCATGCCGACGGCAAACGCGAAGCCGGCCAGGGAAACGACGTTGATCGAGCGCCCGAGCAGCGCCATGGCGACGAATGAGCCAACCACCGATACCGGAATGGCGATGGCGATAATCACGGTGGCGCCGAAAGAGCGCAGGAACAGCATCAGGATAATGACGGCAAGGGTGCCGCCAACCCAAATATTCTGCTGCACCAATTCGATCGCCGAATCGATATAGACGGTTTCGTCATAGACATGCTCGAGTGTCAGCAGTGCTTCGGGCAATGTCACTTCATTGAGCTCGGCCACGGCGAGGCGCACGCCCTTCATGGTCTCCATCACGTTGGCGCCGGTCTCGCGGATGGCGTTGACCGCCATCGCCGGCTCGCCGAGGGTGCGGATGCGCGCCACCGGATCCTTGTAGCCGAAAATCACATCGGCAATATCACCCAGCATAACGCGCGCCAGGCGCCCGGTGGCGGGGTCCTCGGCGCTCCGGAGCAGCACCGCGCGCACACGCTCGGGTGTTTTCAGCTCGGAATCGGTGCGCACGATATAGCGCCGTTTGCCTTCGGTGATGTCGCCGGCTGAGATCGACGTGTTGGCGCCCTGCAGGGCGCGCACCACATCGGGCACGGTGAGGCCGTAGCGCGCCATCTTCTTGGGATCGACCGTGACCCTGAGTTCACGCTCCGAGCCGCCGAACACATTGACCCGCGCCACCCCCGGCACGCGCTCGAGGCGTTCCTTGATGGTGTCCTCGATGAAATCGCCATACTCATGGATCGGGCGGATATTGCCTTCCATGCGCTGAATGATGAACCAGGCGATGGCCTGGTCCTCGGCGCTCGCCGTGCGGATTGTCGGCTCGTCGGTTTCCTCCGGATAGCCCGACACGCGGTCGAGGCTGTTGGCGACGAGCAGCAGCGCCCGGTCCATATTGTGACCGACCTTGAATTCGAGCGTGATTTCGGAGCTGTTGTCCTGCGACTGGCTGACCATGCGCGACAGGCCCTCGAGGCCCTTCAGCACCTCCTCCTGGCGGTTGGTCACCTCACGCTCGACCTCGGCCGGGGCGGCGCCGAACCAGTTGGTGGTAATGGTCAGCACGGGTTTGCGTACATCGGGCGTGAGCTGAATCGGAATGGTCTGGAGCGCGACCAGGCCGAACAGAAGAATCATCAGCACCGCCGCGATGATGGCGATCGGCCGCGCGATGGCGAGGCGGATGAGATTCATTTATGATTCGCCGGGAACGGTGACTTGCTGGCCGGGCCTGAGGCGCTCATTGCCACGAATGACAACCAAATCGCCGACCTTAACGCCACTAATCACTTCAAATCGTCCGCCCACGGCAGCGCCGGTCTGAACCGGCCGTATATTGGCCGTGCCGTTTGCCGCGATATAGACGAAGGTCTGCCCCTGGCGGGTAATCACTGCGTCCTTATGCACGGTGACAACCTCGCGGTAAGGCCCGGCCGGCAGATGTAAGACCACCGACTCGTTGACCGCGAGGCGGCGGCCCGTCATTTCGATATCGGGCGTGAAACGTACCTGGCGGGTACGCGTCAAGGGGTTCTCTTCCGGCACGATTGCACGCACCACCGCTTGATGTTCTGTGCCGTCGTCGAGCGCGATCGACACCACCAGACCGGCCTCCAGGGCCAGAATCCGTGTCGCCGGAACGTCGGCTTCGACTTCCAGCTGGGCGTCGCTGATCATCGATACCACCGCGCCACCGCCTGTCACCCAGGAGCCGGTTTCGCTATGTTCAAGCGTGACGACGCCGTCATAAGGGGCGCGCACCTTGGCGTAGTATAAATCGATCTCGGCGAGCGCCAGATTGGCTTCCGCCCGCTCCTTGTGCGCCAGCGCCGCACCGACCGAAGATTCCTCGACGACGACCTGCTGGCGGGTGTCCTCGTGCCGGCCCTTGGAGAAAGCGGCCGAATTCTTAAGGCCCTCAAGCCGCGCCATTTCCTGGCGGCGCAACACCAATTGTGCCTCGGCCAGCCTGATTTGGGCGCTGGCTTCGGCGACATCCGCGGCAAGCAGGGCACGCTGGCGCTCAAGGCGGGCGGTGTCCAATATCGCCAGGACATCGCCTTTCTTGACCCGATCGCCGACGGAGACGCGCATATCGGCGACTGGACCGCCGACGCGCGCCGCGACGATGCCGGACTGGCGCGCCACCAGCCGGCCAATGACTGGAACTTTTTGCGACAAAGGCTCCAGGCGCACTTCGTCGACGCCAACCGTTGCCGCCTGCTGGGCCTGGGCGTCCGGCGCGCCGGGCGGTGCCAACAATAGCGGCACGGCCAGCATCGCAGCCATAATCAAACGCGCGATCATGATGCGCCGTCGCCACGAAGGGCGCGCTTGAGCGCAAGAATTTCGGGCGCAGCCATGCGGCCGCTCTTTATCGCTGTATCGGGTTCCATGAATATCAACTCGATGTTTTCGTGGTCCGGAGTCCTAGGTGCGCCGTCGCCATGCACCCGGTAATAGATGGGGGTGTATTCGCTATGAGTCCAGGGACTGAATAAAGTGCCGGGAACGTGTAGCAAATAAACGGGGGTCACCGCCAGATTTCCTTCTTCCATGAATTCGCGCAGCAGGGCCGCTTCCGGCGTTTCACCCGCCTCGACGGCGCCACCGGGAAATTTGAGGATGTCGCGGTCGAACACTGATTCCGCCGACATCAACACCTTTCCGGCGCGCAAAAGCACACCGTAAACACGTACATTATTTGGCTCTGTCCGCAACATTGCGGCCCGTTCTTACACCATCGCGGCGCATTGGTCAGCATCGGGCGAAAAAACCTTAAAGAACGTCTGGGCGAAAGGGGTGAGATGGTTCATAGTGCGCAGCCCCTCGGGGCCACCAAATGATGTTTGCGGCATTCTGACAGGAAAATAATGAGCTCAGACGACCACGCACCATCGATCGGCATTCTTGCCAATCCGGCGGCCGGCCGTGATATCCGCCGTCTCGTTGCCCAGGCTTCGGTGTTTCCCATCGCCGAAAAGCGCAACATGATTACCCGCCTGTTCTCCTCGCTCGGCATGCTCGGGGTGAACACGGTATATATGATGTCGGATGGCAACGGCATCGCGGACCGTATCCGTCACGCTCTGCAAACAGCGCCGCCGGCTGGCCAAGCCTGGCCGCGTATTGAATTTCTCGACATGCCGATCGAGGACCGCGCGGTAGATACGCTGGTCGCGGTCGAAAAGATGGTGGCGCTCGGTGTTGGCGGCATTATCGTGCTCGGCGGCGACGGCACTCACCGTCTGGTTGCCTCCAAAGTCAGCGATATTCCGATCACCGCGCTCTCGACCGGCACCAATAACGTATTTCCGGCCATGCGCGAGGCGACCATCGCCGGCCTGGCCGCCGGCCTGGTGGCGACCGGCCAGGTGCCGGTCGGCGAAGGTGCGACGCGCAACAAGGCGCTCCGGGTCGATATCGATGGTGTCCAGAGCGATATGGCGCTGGTCGATCTCTGCACCAGCACGGCGCTCTGGGTCGGCTCGCGCGCGCTATGGAAGGCAGAAGGCCTGGATCAGCTGTTTCTGTCGTTTGCCGAGGCGGACGCCATCGGCCTCTCTTCCATCGGCGGCCTGATACGCCCGCTGTCACGCGGCGCGGAAAACGGCATGATGCTGGATTTGTCCGAGCCCGAAGGAGCGCCGATGGTGGTCACGGCACCGCTCGCGCCCGGCCTGATGGTCGATATCGGCATTGAGAATGTGCGTGAATTGCGGCCCGGCGAGGCCATCCCATTACGCGCCACCAGCGGAGTCGTTGCGCTCGACGGCGAGAGAGAGATAGAGTTTTCGACAAATGAGAATTTGGCCGTGCGGCTTGAATGGGACGGCCCCCTGACACTCGACATTCAGAGGGTCATGGCGTATGCCGCAGAGAACAAATTGTTGACGCGCATGAATGAGGTTTCCGGCGATGAAGCTTCGCGCCATGCCAAACTAGCAAACCAACCAGGAGATTTGACATGGAACTCGGTAAAGACGAACTGCTCAGAGCTTATCGGATGATGAAGACCATCCGTGAGTTTGAGGAACGCCTGCACGTGGAATTCGCCACCGGCGAGATTCCCGGCTTCGTTCACCTTTATGCCGGCGAGGAAGCCAGCGCCACCGGATTTTGCATGCATTTGGACGAGCGCGACAAGATCGCCTCGAATCACCGTGGCCACGGCCATTCGATCGGCAAGGGCTGCGACGTGCATGCCATGATGGCCGAAATTTACGGCCGCGGAAACGGTCTCTGCGGCGGCAAGGGCGGCTCCATGCATATTGCCGATTTGAGCAAAGGCATGATGGGCGCCAACGGCATCGTCGGCGGCGGCTCGCCGCTTGCCTGTGGCGCCGCACTGGCGGCCAAGCAGCTCGGCACCAAGGGCGTTGCCATTTCGTTCTTCGGCGACGGCGCGTCCAACCAGGGCACCAGCATGGAAAGCCTCAATCTGGCTTCGGTGTGGAACCTGCCGTGCATTTTCGTGGTCGAGAATAACGGCTACGCTGAAGCGACATCATCGAAATATTCGGTCGCCTGCGACGACGCGGCGGATCGCGCCAGCGCCTTCAACATGCCAGGCGTTGTCGTCGACGGTCATGATTTCTTCGCCGTTTATGAAGCCGCCGGCGAGGCCGTCAAACGCGCCCGCGAGGGACAGGGACCGACCCTGATTGAGTGCAAGCTCAACCGCTATTACGGCCATTTCGAGGGCGACGCGCAGACCTATCGCGGCAAGGACGAGGTCAAGAACTTGCGCGCGACGATCGATTGCCTCGATCAATTCCGCGCCAAGGTCACGTCGGCCGATCTTTTGAGCGAAGCTGAGCTGAACGGTATCGACAGCGAAGTGGCGGCACTCATCGACGATTCGGTCGAAAAAGCCAAGGCCGCACCGATGCCGGCAGAGCCCGAGCTGCTCACCGACGTTTACATCTCGTACTAAGAAGAGAAGAAGAGGAAACTGGAAGATGGCACGCAATATTAGTTATCAACAAGCCATTGGCGAAGCGCTGGCGCAGGAAATGGAGCGCGACGAAACGGTCGTCCTGATGGGCGAAGACGTCGCCGGTGGCGCCGGTTCACCCGGCGAGGACGATGCCTGGGGCGGCGTCCTCGGCGTCACCAAGGGTCTCTACGGTAAATTTGGCGATCGGGTAATGGATACGCCGATCACCGAATCAGCCTTTATCGGCGCCGCGGTGGGTGCCGCAACGTCGGGCCTCCGGCCGGTCGCTGAGCTGATGTTCATTGATTTTATGGGCGTCTGCTTTGACCAAATGTTCAATCAGGCAGCCAAATTCCGCTACATGTTCGGCGGCAAGGCGGAAACCCCGGTGGTGATTCGCACCATGTATGGCGCCGGCTTCCGTGCGGCAGCGCAGCATTCGCAATGCCTCTATCCCGTTTTCACCCATATTCCTGGGTTGAAAGTGGTGACTCCGGCAACGCCTTATGACGCCAAGGGGCTACTGATCCAGTCGATCCGCGACAACGACCCGGTGATCTTCTGCGAGCATAAGGCGCTCTACACACTCGAAGGCGATGTGCCAGAAGAGGCTTACGCCATCCCGTTTGGCGAGGCCAATGTCACGCGCGAGGGTGACGACGTCTCCATCGTAACGCTCGGGCGCATGGTGCATGTCGCACACGAAGCGGCCGATGCGTTGGCCAAGGACGGCATCAATTGCGAAATCGTCGATCTGCGCACGACTTCGCCGATGGATACCGACACCATCATCGAAAGCGTCGAGAACACCGGACGTCTGGTGGTGCTCGATGAATCCCACCCGCGCTGCAGTATCGCAACGGACGTATCGGCGATTGTCGCCCAGGAAGCGTTCGGCGCCTTGAAAGCGCCGATCCGCATGGTCACCGCGCCGCATGTGCCGGTGCCGTTCGCAGAAAACCTGGAAGATCTCTATATTCCCGATGCCGGGCAGGTTCAGCAGGCGGTACGCTCGGTGATGGGGAAAGACTGACATGAGCGATTCGATCCGCGCCATATGCATGCCTAAATGGGGCCTCTCGATGAAGGAGGGCACCGTTGCCGCGTGGCTGATGGATGAGGGCGATGAAATCTCTTCCGGTGACGAGGTCATGGACGTCGATACCGAGAAGATTTCGAGCGCCGTCGAGGTCTCCGAAAGCGGTATCCTGAGGCGGCAGATAGCGACAGAGGGCGATACCTTATCGGTTGGCGACCTCTTGGGCGTGCTCGCCGATGCGGACACGCCGGATGCCGATATCGACGCCTTTGTCACCGAATTCCAAGCCAATTACGTTCCGCCCGCCGATGATGAGGAAGATGGCGGCGCAGCAACGGAAACGGTGGATGTCGATGGCCGCACGATCCGCTACTTGTTGCGCGGCGAAGGCGGTGTGCCGATTATTTTGGTGCATGGCTTTGGCGGCGACCTCAACAATTGGCTGTTCAACCACGAGGCCCTGGCCGCCAACCGGGCGGTTTATGCGCTCGACCTGCCGGGCCACGGCGCCTCAGCCAAGGATGTAGGTGAGGGCGGCATTGCCGCGCTGGCCGCTGTCGTAAGCGGCTTCATGGCGGCGCTCGGTATCGACAAGGCCCATCTCGTCGGTCATTCGCTGGGCGGTGCCATTTCGCTTAGCGTGGCGCTCGACAATGCCGACAAAGTGGCTTCGCTCACCTTGATCGGCAGTGCCGGTCTCGGGGCTGAAATCGATGGTGACTATCTCGCCGGCTTTATCGCCGCCGAGCGGCGCAAAGACCTGAAACCGCATGTCGAGAAGCTGTTCAGCGATCCGGCCCTGGTGACGCGGCAATTGATCAACGATCTCCTCGCCTTTAAACGCATCGATGGTGTGCAGGCGGCGCTCGAGATGATCATGGCGGCCTTCGCGCCGGGCGGCAGTCAGGCGCTGGTGCTGCGCGACCGGATCGGCGATGTCGGCGTTCCGGTGATGGCCATCTGGGGTTCGGGCGACCGCATCGTTCCGGCCAGCCACGCGGAAGGTTTGCCTGATAATGTTCGTACCGAGGTAATGGCGGGTCAGGGCCACATGGTGCAAATGGAAGCGGCGTCCGAGGTCAACCGGCTGATCGGCGAATTGATCGGATAAGCCGCTGCTGCGGCGCGGCGGGTTTGCGATGGCAGAGCGGAGCGAAGCATGGCCGAATCCGAACACGGTGCGGAGCAGCTGGACCCTGCGCTAATCTGCTGCGATATCGATATCCGCATCGCTGCCGATGGCACGTGGTTCCATGAAGGCGGGCCGATCAGACGCAAGCAGCTGGTCAAACTGTTCGCCAGTGTGCTCGAGCGTGACGAGGCGGGCGATTATTGGCTGGTCACACCGGTCGAGCGCGCCCGCATCCGCGTCGACGATGCGCCGTTCGTGGCGCTCAAAATGAGCGTTGCTGGAACCGGGCGCGATCAAAATCTCATATTCAGAACCAATATCGATGCCGAAGTTACCGCCGATGCCGGCCATGCGCTGGAGTTTCGCCCCCGGCCCGGCGGCGAGCCGGCGCCTTATCTGAATCTCGGTGGTGGCCTCACCGCGCTGGTCAGCCGTGCGGTTTATTACCAGTTGGTCGATCTTGGTGTTGAAGAAGAGCGGGCTGGCGAGACCCAGTTCGGCGTTTGGAGCGGCGGCGATTTTTTTGTTTTCGGCAATGTAGCGGCCACACAGGGTGACGCCTGATGCGCGATACCATCCGCGCCCAGATACGGGCACGCACGGCAGGCGACGTCGAGCAAGCCTGGAGCGAAGTGACGGCGCGGGCCGAGCAGGAGCCCAACGCCAACGTGCCGGGTTCCTACCGCGACGACCATAACGCATGGAAAGATTTCGGTATCACCGGGCCGCTTAAGCCGGCGGCGGTTCTAGTGCCATTGATTGAGCGCGCCCAGGGCATGACCGTGCTGCTTACCCGGCGCACCGAATCCTTGAGCTCGCACTCCGGGCAGATCAGCTTTCCCGGCGGGCGGGTTGAGCAATCCGATGCGGCACCGGTGCATACCGCGCTGAGCGAAAGCGAAGAGGAAATCGGCCTCGAGCCCGCGCGTGTTGAAATCCTCGGCCGTTTGGCAAACTATGTCGTCGGCACGGGCTACCGAATCACGCCGGTGGTCGGCTTCGTCGAAGCGCAGCAACAATTTGTCCACGATGAGCGCGAGGTTGCTGAAATTTTCGAGGTGCCGCTTGAATTGGTGATGGAGCCGGACAACTACCACCGGGAACATATGCGCATTAAAAATGTTGATCGATCCTATTATGTTTTGCCCTATGGCGATTACCGCATCTGGGGTGCCACGGCATCGATCCTGGCAAATCTGCGCGATACGTTGAGCGAATAAACCAGATGCTGCGCACCACTCTCTTTCACGTTGCCTTGCTGATGGCACCGGCGGTGCTGTTCTTTCTCTATCTGGTTGTCGCGCGCAAGGTTCGCCTGAGTAAAAGCGAGTTTGCCAAGACGTTGCGCGATCTGCCCTGGCCGTGGCTGCTCGGCGCCGGGCTGGCCTTGATGGCGGCGAGCCTGGTGGTATTCAGCCTCAGCACAGGCGAGGACCGTGAAGGCACCTATGTGCCGCCTCACCTTGAGGATGGCAAAGTCGTCCCCGCCAAGGTGGAATAACGGACTATACCAAGGAGCGGTGATAGTGAAGCCCGTTCGCCGGATCGAGCCGACAGAATGGATGCGTGCAGCGCCGACGCGTGCCGTCGTCGCGGCGTTATGCGCGGACGGCCAGGAGATCCGCTTCGTCGGCGGCTGTGTGCGCGATACCCTGCTCGGCGATTTCACCGGCCGCGATATCGACATCGCCACGCCGGATATACCGGAAACCGTCATTGCCCTCCTCGACAAGGCCGGGATCAGAAATATCCCGACCGGCCTGGCGCATGGCACGATAACCGCTGTCGCCGAGGGCCAGCATTTTGAGATCACCACGCTCCGAGTCGATGTGAAGAGCCATGGCCGCCATGCCGACGTCGCCTTTACCGATGATTGGCAGGAAGATGCGGCGCGGCGCGATTTCACCATGAATGCCCTCACCTGCACGCCCGAAGGCGAGATCTACGATCCCTGCGATGGTATCGAGGATTTAGAGGCCGGTTGCGTGCGCTTTGTCGGCGATGCCGAACAGCGCATTGCCGAGGATCATCTCCGCCTGTTGCGCTTCTTCCGTTTCCACGCCTGGTACGGCAGAGGCGCGCCCGACAGCACCGGCCTCGCCGCCGCCGCCGGCGGCGCGAAACTCCTAAGCAAGCTTTCGGGTGAACGCATCCGCAACGAAATGTTCAAACTGCTGGCGGCACCCGACCCGGCGGCAGTGATAGATATCATGGCCGAGACGGGTGTGCTCGGCGAAATCGTGCCGGGCGCGAATGATACGCAAGCTCTGCGCGGCCTCCGGGAGATCGAGGCGGAAAGGGAGGCCGACCCGCTGCGCCGCCTTGCATCGCTGCTCTCTGATGCGGCGTCCGCACAGCCGCTGGCCGAGCTCCTGCGCCTCTCCAACGCCGAGGGCGAAAGGCTCGCCGCACTGCTTTCGCCGCCCGATACGATAAGCGCAGAGCTTGAGGCTCGCGCACTTCGCCGGGAAAATTATACGCATGGCGCTGAGCGGATGGTGGATTGGCTGACCCTGGCTTGGGCCGGCAACATGGATGGCGCAGAGAGCTATCGGCGGATGATAAAGGCGGCGAATAGCTGGTCGCCGGCTACTCTGCCGATCAAGGGCGCCGATGCGCTCGATCTCGGCCTGACGGCCGGCCCCGATATCGGCGATTTGTTGAAAGAGGTCGAGCGCTGGTGGATCAATGAGGATTTTGCTCCGACCCGGGCCGAGTGTCTCGAAAAATTAAGCGACCTTGCGGCGGCGCGGAATGCCTAGTCGGCGCGTTTGGTGAGGCGGCCTTCGACCCGGCGTACGGTTTCGCCGTTTTGCACACTGATAAATTCCAGCGCCATGCCCATATCCGAGAGCGTGCGGTTATAGGTCTGCATGACATAATCGCCGCTATCGAGCACCACCAGGGAATGCATGGTTAAGGTATAGCCGTGCACATAGGCCCAGGCGACCGGCTGTCCGGCCAGGGCATCACCGGATCCAAGGGCGCGGAAGACACCCGGTATATCGCTTGGGACAAAATTTACACTGTTCGATTTACGCCGCACATCGGGAT
>PVBE012714181.1_pt1 | contig 10392 bp, 20 predicted proteins | sample 1631181 | NCBI WGS metagenome assembly PVBE01 (sample SAMN08397723, study PRJNA350692) | Marine metagenome, whole genome shotgun sequencing project. | isolation source: water | place: Pacific Ocean | collected 2012-04 | reverse complement strand
TCACTCAGCCACATAAGAACGAACTCAGACGCTTAAAGCTTCTCAGGGGGGGAATCCTTAGAGTAACGCGCTAAAGGTTTTCCCAGCGTGGGATTCGTCAAATCATAAATATCGCTGTTACGTTTATTGATGAAGTAGACGCGCGTTACTGCCAAATCCTAGTTAAGTAATCGCTTACTAGTCCTGAGAGTTTCGTGTTCCATTTCCTCTACCCATTCTTCATCGGGAGTGAAGACTATCTGACCATCATTCTCTATAGGTTCAAACTCTCCATCTATGCACTCTTCTTCGTAATTCCATATATTACGCAGCTCAACTCCTTCTCCATCTATATCAAGAAGCTGAATGTTTATCTCATGAAGAGGTATATCAAATTTCTGTTGGGATAGTTTAATCAGGGCATTACCAGCACCCTCTAGTAACTTTCTCGTTATCTTAGTTGGTTTCATTGGTTTATCTTTAGTTTTCTTCATTGTTGTGCTCTACTGTGCTCTACTCGGCTTGGTGCAAGGTTATAAACATATTTATAGCTGGGGTCTATGGGAGGGGGGGAGTCCTCATAGGGTGCATGCCAACTTTTCATAAACAAGGATACATAAAGCCCAAAAGAATCCTACCACACTCTGCCCAGTGCATGCACCTATAGGTACTACCCATTCATGACAAGGAACATTAATCAATCACACAGGATAGTACCCATCGGTTATCGGGGAGAGACAAGGATAGTAGAGCCCTGACCCTCGCAAGTTTAATTCGGTTGGGGGATTGTTGCCCCCTGCTGATCTCCTAACTCACCTCGTTCGCCGTGACATCCAGCCGTACTACATCCGAACTCTGCCCTCTTTAAGTGTGCACCTTAGTCGAACACACCGGCATCGGAACTCCATAGGTCACTAGCGGGGGGAACAGGAGTCTCATCTCCCCCTATTTTCGATTGGTCACTTAAACCATACTTATCACCTGCAGCCCTTTCTTAAGCAGTTGTTACAAAGTAATACCATTATACCATACTTGAGTCAAATGTCAAGTAGGAAAGGAATCGAACCTTACCTACCCCGCGGGTTTCCCCTTTCCTGTTCATGACTAGACTGAGAAGGTCTGTCAACTAGTGTCCTACACACAGGGTGATGTGTCAAGCGGGTTCTCAATCCTCTCTCACTCTCACATAGACTATTATACAGAACTGTCAACCTTTTGTCAAGATAAATCGACGCTCCGCGCACAATTAATTTAGAAAGTTATCCTCTTCCCTCTGTGCTGCACGTATCTCCTTGTGCATATCCTTTACTCTCTGCCGTGCTGCAGCCTCTCTCTTGAGTCTCTTCTTGAGGCTGGGTTTTGCGTAGTATCTCTTCTCCTTGAGTGCGTTGAGCACACCCTCCTTTACTACTAGGTTCTTCAGACGGCTGATTGCGCGGTCTGGATTCTCGTTTCTTCTAAGTGTTACTGTTAGCATAGCTCCTCTGTGCTGCGTTGTTGTTTGTTTTAACCCCTACACGCATAGTATACCATGCCGCAGGGGTGTTGTCAAGCGGGTATTCGTGGGGTTCGGCGGGGTGCTGCTGGGCGGGGGGTGTCGAGGTATTGGAGTTCGTGACGCGTGGATTAAGATGGTGCCTATGCACCCCCATTAACCGATTTAATTTACATTTAAAAGCACCGCCAAATGATGCCCTATTTACCCCTATACAATTCATTACCACCCTCTCAGCAGTCTTTTCATTCTAAATGGATTGAAGCAGAGCGTTCCTATACTCACATGATCACATCCAGCATCCATATAATCCCATACATCCTGTTCTGTCTGTACTCCACCTCCTGCGATTATCTCTATATCTCTTGGAAGGTCTTGTCTAGTTATCTCTATTAGTTTAAGTGTATATGGTTTGAGTGTCTTACCTGAGAGTCCACCTGCTCTTGAGTACCTATCAAATTGTGTCATTGGTAACGTATTGCTGAAATGTAGTTGTCTAAACCCCTTAGTGTAAAGGTATTCTATTTCTTCTGGTTTAGTTAATGGTGAAAGCTTTGCGATACACCACTCTCTTTCTTTATCTTTTGTGAATATATTGAGGTTATCCCATGGCAGGGTTTGTCTTAGGTTTGGACAGGACAAGTTTAGTTCTATTGATTGGTCATAGGGTATAATAGAATGTAGGTATCGGAAATCTCCCCTCTGTAATTCTGCGATTGAGATTACATCATTTGGAAAGGTTTGTTCTAGTCCTTTATGGATGCCTGGGTTTGGTAGTCCTAGAGCGTTTGTCCATCCTTTGTGATATGAGTTGTATCTTAGTGATTTTAGAATGGCGAGCGGTCTATTCCCATTAGGTGAATGCGTGAAAGTTCCTCTTACTGAGATTGCATTTTTGTGGTGAATGTAATTACCGAAAGGGGCTGCGATGAAAAATTGCGGAAAACCAATCATACGATAATTATGTGTGTTTTGCGTAGTAGAGTAGAATTAACATAGTCACTAGAATAGATAATAAAAATAGCTGGTAAAGGTAATCTTTCATAGATATTAATCTCCATATACTAGAAGGTCAAATACACCAAATGTCAATCCCATGGCAATAGATGTCAATAATATCTCACCTGGCCAGTTACTTCCAATCCATATCAAATAACAAATCCCTAAAATGTACCTCATAATCCTTTAGTTATATCTTTATATTCATGATTATTATTACCACCAGTACTATGATAAAAGTTGCGATACCGAACATCAGTAGTCCGAGTTGTAGTGCTCCCATTAGTCTTCCTTTAGTGACCATGTTCTACCTAGTCCAGCAGAGGTAACTTCACAGTACTTAATCACATCTCCCCCCATATCCATATACTTCTTCGGACATGGTTCTGGATTCGTTATTACTATCCACGTTACGACCACGACTTGTATCGCAAACATCACAGTAGTTGAAATTATCATAATTATTTCTTTCTATTCGCACCAAACTCTGTTCCGTCTGAAAATAACCAGACTTCTCTTACTATGTAACCCTTACCAGAAATCATTGCTATTTTCTCTGCATGTTCTTTAGTTTCACATAATTTAAGTCTTAACTTGTTTGGCCAGTGAACAACTTCCCACTTCCTATCCATTATCGCCCTATGTGTCATATCTTGTTAATAGACTTTATCCCCTTTAACTTGGCTTCTACTTCAGCGAATCCACCTATCAATTCTCCATTGATAACCACTTGTGGAATAGTCCTTATATTAGTGTTGTATGTTTCAGCAAACTCTTGGACAGTTTCAGAGTTCACCTTAACCTCTTCTATTTCGTAATTGTTTTCCTCGAGCAAAACCTTTACTCTATCACACCAGCTTCAGCCGGGGCCTGAGTAAACTTTTGCTTTTTCTCTGTAATCTTCGTGTAGTTTTTCATCATGCATTATTCTTCATCCTTATAAAGCGCTTTCATGTATAACCAGAAGGCTACTGTTCCTTCGTCACCTGCGTGTCTTGTCTTCTTCTTATTCATCTGTTCCTTTTAACAGCCGTTTCCTTGTTGAATGTCTGAATCTTTCTTTCATATTACCCATCCATCGGAAAGGTGTACATAGTGTACATCTTGGTATTCGTCTACGCCAAGATTTAGACTTGCGCTTACCGACCTTCTTTTTACTCATAATTGAATTGCTATCCATAATAGTAGTATATTAGTGACTAATAGTTCTATCGCAAGAACAGTATGATACCAAACCCACCGAGCTTCGTATCTCTTATCCCTCTCAAGTTCTATCTTAGTTTTGCCCTCTTGAAGTCTAGGTAACCAAATGTTTTCCCATCCTTCTTTAGCCTTCTTAAATAGTTCCATGGCTTTCGTTTATCTCTTTTAGTCTATGAGTAAGTACACTAATTGCAGTATGTAAATGCCCAGTATCATGAGGCTCTATCCTTGACTCAAGAAGACTGATCTCATCTTGAATCACTGCTTTTCTAATATCATCCATTTTTACAGAGGCAATTGTACCTCTGATTTCTTCCAACTTTGTGTTTGGGTATGTGTACAACATTGCTCCTACTCTTGGTAATTGTTATAGCCTCTTGGCCGTTGTTTACTGAGTTCATCTCTTACAATTTCTCGTATTTGATTTTCAGTTATATACATAAAAAACTTCTGACTTCTATCTTCTTCATGAGGGCGTGCCGCGGGAACGGCACTCCCGGCCCCCAAATCTTCTTCTTTATTCTTCTCAATATGTTCCATGGCTAATTCTTCCTCTACGGATAGGTGTATGGTGTTGGTCTTATCCATGTCTTAGGCTCGTAAGGTCTTGTTTTTGAATTGATCTTCACATCAGAACAATCACCTACACACCTATTCCATTGGACATAAGAATCTACTGGAATACAATTATAACGCTCTTCTAACCTGCACATTCCACTCTTTACTGTACAGGAGTAAAAAAGACATACCAGAATACCAAAAAAATATAGATAACCAGTTTTCATAGACTATTATACCTTAATAATAGCAGTTTGTCAAGTGTCTAATCAAAATCACTACCCCACTATATGGGCATTTGAAAGAGTGCCTTTATCCATTCCTGCGGTCTTACTCTTGCGAAAACAACCCATCCAAAATAGTCCTCTGGTACTCTATTCCTAAAATACTGGTCTACAAAATTATCCATCGACCCGCCTGTAGTCAAAACATCATCACAAATTAGATATGGATCTGAATCGTTCTGAGTTGAATATTCATTTAACCATTGACTCAATTTTAGACCACCTCTTGGTATCCCAATTGCAGCACGGAATGGTCTTGTCTCATGTTCCATAATCATTTTGGCTATACATTTCCATTCAACATTCTGTATGGCATCACACTCAATTTTCCAATGCAACTCTCCACCAGAATGACCTATAAAATCTTGTTCTTGAAATAGTAATTCTTTCTTCACATTAAAGTCTTCCATTATGTCTCCTTAATTCTAAAATGTACATTCAAAATCACATTTTGGAATCTTTATAGTTATACCATACAATATTTCTGCAATCTCATACAATGGTATGAAATTAAATCCTGGCAGAGTGTGAGTACAATTATAGATAATTGGTTTGTTCTGATAGTCCATAGAACCTTTCAATTCAAACATACTTCTGAGATTGTGTTCCTCTGACCATGTATATCCAACTTCTAATCTTTCACTAAGATTAAAATTATCTGCCTTTGAGACTATGAATGAATTTTCATAGGTGCTTAAATATTTACCATTCTTACAGTCAAATCCAGCATATATCAAATGTTGTAAAAATAATGGAAAAAGCATACTATTGAGATGACCCTCTATTAATGTTGTAGCTGGATGGGATGGAGCAGATATAATCAAAACTCCATCTTCACTAAGAAGGTCATAAATGTTGTCTAAAAATAACCCAACATTTCTCTGGTGTTCAATAACGTGTGAACAAAAAATCACATCGAATTTGTCCTCACAATTTTTCACAAAGTCATTGAAATCTAACTTGTAATCTGCCTTATCGCTGTACTTATCTACACTACTTACTTGTAGTCCTGCAGTTCTTAATATTTCTGTATGAATACATTCACCTGCACCAATGTCTAAACAATTCTTGAATTTTGTTCCAATATCATCGTGACCAGATAACAAAAATTCAATTAGTGCAAATGCTCCCCAATTTACTTCAAATGTTTTCATTATGTGTTCTTAGTACTTTCAAATATGATTTTATAGAATGATCTCTTCCATCTATCTCAGTAAACTTTCCTACAGGGTGGTTTTCAGACCAATCTAAAGTATGTGCATCTATTCTGATTCCCCAATGTATATACGGAAATGGTGGTAGGAATGGCACTGGATCATCTTCTATGTATACCCTAAAATGCATCTCATCACCAAAGTCTGCAGTAGTAATTGTTGGTGAACCGAATGTATAAATCTGAACATCATAGGCATCGTCTTCAAACCATAATCCCATTACCTGAGCTATAGCTCCTCCTAGTGAATGTCCTGTAAGAATTATATGTTCTTCCAGTGCATATTTTTCTATTATCTCATTTCTTAGTTTTTCAGCTGCCGACCTAAACCCTCTATGAAGTTGAACTCCAAGTTTTCTATCTTTGAATGGTCTGGCGTCGAGATCGGTAAGCACATTTTTAGGGTTATCAGTACCACGAAAAATAATAATAGTAACGCCCCGATCTTGAACCACGTTGTACGCGAATTCATTGTTGTCTACCTCGTATAGTGCATTGTCGTAAATATCCTCACAATATTCTGCCATCTCTATTAAAATATTTATATCTACAGGAATATTTTCTCTAGTACCACTTGCTCCGTCCATATTGATCCATTGATTGGTGAATGAACAACCGACTAAGAATATAGTGAGGATTAGATGTCTCCACATTAGAAATCTCCACCACAACCAAGAGTTTCATATTTAATTTGTTTCCATGTATTATTCTCTTCGTTGTATTTCATTCGTATCATGTTTCCATGAGAATCACAATGATGAGAATAAATTGCATCATTAATCTCAAAGAATCCTGCATGTTGTAGTCCTGACAATTTCTCTCTTGGTAGATATGTTGAAGCAATTATCCATTTATCTGTTGTTGGTTCATCAACTGCTGCACAACTAACTGCCACTAGAGCCGTTATTACTGTTATTATGAATTTCAACCTCATCTTTCTTTCTCCATGCAGTGGCACCTAATATAGCACCAAATGACAGATGTAACATGGCACCTGCTTGTAATGTCAATGGCTCCCATCTGGTAGTCTTACAATCTTGACCTTGTGCAAGAACTTCTGCACATGCATCAAACATTAATAAATTCCACCAAAGGGGCCCGACAAAGAAATCACATAAACAGATAAACAGATAAACCAATGCGGCCCAATCTCTCCAATATCTGTTAATCGTCTTATTAATATTCATCAGTTTATTTTATACCTTCTATCAACGTGTCTGATCCTTTGGTCTAAACCATGATCATAAACATAGTACCTATTAATTAATCCTTCTATATTCTCATCCCAATACTTTATGAACTTTCCGATTCTTGGAAATTCTGGTGGTACATCTTCTGTCTGCCATACAAACTCATTCAATATATTGTGATAGTCTGGCATGTGATATATTACTTGTACAGTTGCGATGGTTTTCTTTTTGATTATTATAGCTACCAAAATCCCCCCTTGAGTTATTCATAACTTTCGTAAAGTTCTTCCACCTCATCTGCTGTAAGTGGTCTATTATAGATTCTGAAATCATCAATATATCCATACCAACCACCTCCACCACTTCTATTCATTCCAATTTTGAGTTTATCCCATCGAGCTTGCATAGGATAGATATATGTTTTAAGTTCACCATTTTTGTATGCTCTAATTTTCTGATTATCACCAGCTGTAGAATCAGTAGTTTTTGTATAGGTGAAATGCATCCACTCGGCCTCTATATCCACAGACAAATATCCGAATCCTCTTAACTTTTCTTGTCCATCATGGTCAATTTGAAATCTATAACCACTAGTTGAATCACCAGAAGACATGACCGAATGCCATTGGTCAAATTCCGTATTAGTTAAATCTGGTAATATCCAAAACGAAATAGTAAAATTGTCTGATAGACCTATTACATCACTATCAATCTCATTTGTATATAGATAAACTTCTCCATCAAACCACGCTGCTTGACCAGAAATATTATTCTGAAATGTTGTACCAGAATATGTTATCGTTCCACCGGCCTCTGTCAAGTCTCTTTCATAGGAACTATTGTCGTTTAGATTCCCCTCAAATGTATAGTGTGCTAACAGAGTTTCATCAACTGGCTCTGGTTCAGGCTCTGGTTCAGGCTCTGGCTCGGGCTCTTCTTCCTCTTCTTCTACTGGATAGTTTGGATTAATATCAACCGAAATATAGATACTAACTGTGTCTGGACTATCGTGAGTTACTACAAACTTGTCTGATATTCCATACTGATAATATATGTCTGGTTGAGCTTCTGTCCAGTTCATATATTCAACCCACAATGGAATATCAAGTGGTACTAGAACTTCAGCCGACATATCATTACTCAACATCACTTCTTCAACTTCTGGTTCTACTGAAATAAAATGATATACAGGGAGTAGGTCTTGACTAGCAGTTGACCTTTGTATATGTCTACCCTGTCTTAAATCTAATTCTTGAAATTGAAAACCAGTATATGAAATACTTACTGATGCTGTTTTTCTCTTTAATGTTCCTTCATCTGGTAAATCGACACACCCTACTAATAACAAAATTATTAGTAGGTACTTAATCATTCTCGCCACCTACCAATCCGACCTCCCGATAGTTGAATATCGGTATGTCCTTGTTTAAACAGTTTTGAAACGTGTTTAAGGCACGACTTAACATCTTTTCCCCTACCTACGATTTCCCCATTCAGATAAACATATATTTTCATAAGTACACCAATGCCATAATTTTTCCTATTATTGCTCCCAACAAGATTGAATACACTATTAACTTGAATTCGATTGAGAGTGATCCCAACCCAAAGGTGTATTTGAACCAAGTGGAGTAAAAGATTCTCCGCAACCACATAGTTGTCCTGACCCTAATCGTTTAAAAACGAATCCCTGTTCAACTAAGTTGTCATCTTTATAATCTACTTCTAGGGAGCCGATTATTGTTTGTAATTGTACATTGTCAACAATAAATTGTATGTTCCCAAAATGGTATCTATCATCTCTTTGTTCTTTATTTTCCGTTGTTTCTATAAGGAATGTCCATCCAGAACATCCACCAGGCGTTGCACCGATTCGGACATAGGTAGTTTTAGGGTTTAGTTCTTCTGCCTTGAAAGAATCTTCTAGTACTGATACTGCCTTGTCCGTAACTGTTATATAATGTTGTTTCTCTTTATGTATGCTCATCGCCTATTATGTCTATACCATGATCTATGTTGTGATTTTTTCTGTCGTACTCTTCCCTGAGTCTTAATATTTCTTCATCTCTCCAATCCGCATGATGTAGTAAGCTTCCATATTCTGGTATTTCATCATGGCCTGGATAAAGAACATTTATTATATCGTTAATCATCTCATCTCTCTTTAACCAAGGCTCTTCGTATTTGTAGAGATGAGGTCTTATTGCTTCTTCTATCTTTTTATATGTATCGTTTACAGACATAAACACCCCACTAACCAACCACAAGTTCCTGCTGCAATATCTCTCCACTCCCATTTGTGAGGTGGATTATACTTATCCCAATACTCTTTGAGAATTGTTGCTAATAATCCTAACAAGAGTAATGGAGCCCAAATCTTGTGACCTATGACTGTTAAAGTAAAGGCCCAGAAAAAATGTAGTTGTTCATCTGTATGTGAGTATAACATTTTCTCTAAGTTCATTCTAGTATCTCCAATTCTGCACATGAATATATTTGCTCATGAGCCACACTTTAAGTTTAATTGAGTTAGACTCTTCCTGTCACCAATAGTTCCCTCGACAAAAGTATTAAAAGAAACAGATATCCTATCTTCAGAATAACTTTTGTTAGGAAATACACTATGTTCTAACCATGAAGGAAATAGAACAAGGTCACCACTAAGAACTTTTTCAGCATACACACCATAATTCCAATCATTCATTTCTTTAGGCTCATGAAGTCCAAAATGGAATCCACTTTTTAATTTACTCAATGGGTCATGAAAACAAATAGAATCATACGAATCAACCTTAATATAAAAAACTCCACTTATTATACTATTTGGATGATAGTGCATGTGGTGAGCTTCTTTTGGTTTATTCACATTCACCCACGATTGCGTAATATAATAATTTATATCATTATCGTCTTTAGGATTAAAAATTTCCTTAACATAAGTATCTATCGAATCTGAACAGAACTCATAAATCTCTTGTAATTTTGTATCAAAAATATAAGAATCTTTTGTATTAGAATTGAATTGATTTTGAATCATTCCTTCTTCAATAATATCCTTAATTTCTTGTTCTTCTGCTTCACATACCTTTGTTGGTCTTGACAAATGCATTATAGGAGCAGCAAACAAATTAATCACCCTACTCATAATATTTACTTTCTTAATTCATCTAGAGTCTTTGCTGTATCTAGTGGATCTTTGGATTCTGAGATTATAGGAAACTCTTGACATTTTTCTTCAGTTAATTTTATATAATTTTCCCACTTCTCAGGAACATCCAAATCTGCATAAATTGCCTCTACTGGACATTCTTCCACACAAGCATTACAGTCAATACATTCTTCTGGATTAATCTAAAGCATATTGTCACCCTCATGAAAACAATCCACAGGACAGACTTCTACACAATCAGTATATTTACATCCATCACAATAAGCAGTCACTACATAAGTCACATTTTCTCCCTTTTAATA
>PVBE010194179.1_pt1 | contig 10393 bp, 9 predicted proteins | sample 1631181 | NCBI WGS metagenome assembly PVBE01 (sample SAMN08397723, study PRJNA350692) | Marine metagenome, whole genome shotgun sequencing project. | isolation source: water | place: Pacific Ocean | collected 2012-04 | reverse complement strand
CTCGGTTTTCTTGAAATATTCGGGCCTTGTCCGTGTTACACCAGTCCCTTGGTGTAGCGGTCCATCATATGGCACTCTGGATGCCATGACCCTGGTTCGAATCCGGGAGGGACTACCAATAGTTCGACTAGACGTACTGGTAGAGGAGCTGAGAGACCCAACTAACCATCATTATGATCATGAACCATCCCAATGCGAGTTTAGCGACCCTCGTGGGCTTCTTCTTTGGTGGAAACGGGTCAATTCCAGCTTCGAGGGCCTGGGCGATAATCTCCAGCTCCTCCTCAATGGTCTCGGGAGGTCGCATTACCTCACTTCCCAGAGGTGTGGCCCAATACCTGGGAGGGGTTTTGCCCGATTGATTCCAAAGCACATGCTTTGCGGAGACTAGCATGATTATTCAATCGTTATCGTAGCGAGGTTGAAGCATCGAATCCCTTCGAGCGCCCATGGACGAATTGCCGGAAGGGGTCGAACTACCTCCGTTAGAGGACCGTGCCCATATCCCTTCAGCTTCAGTGATGCTAAGCCGGGTTGGGGGCGACGGATACGAGATTCTGATGGGGCACAGGAGTTCGCAACTACCTGCATTCCCAGACCTGTGGTCTTTCCCAGGCGGAGGGGTTAGCAGAGTGGATAGGAAATCTGCAGAAACACATCCGGAGTGGTTAACCGACATGGGGGAAGAACGCCTATCCGTTTTCACCCTCCTAAGGGAGATGGCGGAGGAAGTAGGGATCGCACCTGACGGCAATGGGGGCTTCTTCGAGGTGGATGAAGAAGTTAGAGGCATTATCTGCAGAGACAAGTCAGGATGGTTGGAGGTAGCGGAGTCGGGGAGGATCTCCACTGCCGGTTTCGAATGCCAAGTAATCACTGAGAGGATCACCCCTCCCCAGTCCCCGACAAGGTTCCACAACCTATTCTTTCACGTTGCCCTAGGCGAATCGGGAGTGGAGCCTACATTCCCACCAGGCAGGAGCGAGTTCGACGAGTTCCGATGGTGGAGGCCAGAAGAGGTCATCTCATCATGGGAGGTAAACGAATTGCATATCCCCCCTCCGATTGTCACAATTTTCAGGGACCTGATAGAGCTGATGGAGGGCAGTGACCTGATCTCGGCATGCAGAACCATGGCCGATGACCCTCCATCGGGACCTCATAGATTCGAGTATGGCCCTGGTGTGGAGTGCATACTGATTCCAACCAACACCCTCCCGCCATCCACACACACAAACTGCTTCATCCTTGGTGAGAGGGGCGGGGATAGGCTGATTGTCGACCCAGCAATAAGGGATCAAGTTGGATTCGAGTTGCTGCGCCAGAAGGTCGAGGAGATCCATGAAGACGGAAGCGAAGTAGTTGCCACGATTTTCTCGCATCGCCACCAGGATCACCTAGGCGACCTGGGGATGATCGATGAAATCTACCATGCACCTATTTGGGCGAGCCAAGAGACCTTGGATTCGCTTCCAGAAGGAGTTAATCGCAGGACTCTGGAAGAGGGCGAGGTGATCGGCGTAAGGGGCCCCGGTGGGATTTCGAATTGGGAGGTTCTGGAGACCCCGGGGCACTGCCCGGGACAGATATGCCTGGTAGGCGAGCCGGGGATAGTGTCTGCAGACAACTGCACGATGGTCGGCACCATCCTAGTTCCTTCCAATGACGGGGACATGGGCGCGTACATCGAGGGCCTGGAGAAACTGAGAGGTTTTTCGGCCCACGCCCTATTCCCTGGTCACGGCCCCCTAATCCCAAATCCAGAGAGAATACTAGGGCACTACATCGAGCACAGGAAGTCTCGTCACGAGAGGGTCTTCGAAGCAGTCGGGTCCGGTGCTAGCACGATCTCCGAGATATCGAGAATTGCTTACTTGGACTCGCCGGATGCCCATCCGATGCTGGCCGAGGACCAGACTCTATCTCATCTGAGACTACTATTGGATTCCGGAAGAGTGAGCCTCTCTGAAGATGGATACGTGTCGAGCAATGCAGTGTGAACGTTCAAAACGAGTGTCCCGACGCTGAATACTAGTAATATGGCTAGCAAGGACCGTTGGTGGGATCACGATGAAGACGGGCCGTCGGCTGGTGCAGAGGATTCGAAGAAGTCTGTCGAAGAAATGCTCGATGAATCCGAGAGGGAACGGATAAGGCGAGCGAAGGAACTGGCAGAGGCCGAGCACGATTACAAGGTGGCCCAATTCAAGCATAAGACGGAGGAACTAGTCCCAGGAGGAGTCACCAAGGGCGGTACAGCGGAAGTCAAAATCAGGGCAATTCGTGGCATGTACCGAACGGAAGGTTCGATCAATGGGAAACCAGTCACGTTCCTGGTGGACACGGGGGCCTCCTTTGTCTCAATGGAAACGGAACAAGTGGAGTACATCGGTGCGAAAACCGGCAAAGTCCAATGGTTGAATACTGCCAATGGGAAATCCAAGGGATACGAGGTCCCCCTCGATGAAGTCAGAGTAGGGGGAATCGTAGTTCGGAACGTGATGGGCAACTCGAGCGATGGGATGTCCATGGGCGGTGATATACTCCTGGGAATGTCTTTCCTGAACGAGATCGAGATGAACATCGACGATGATGTGATGACTCTCACTCAAACCGGTTCCGAGAGGGTCATCCAAGAAGAGAAGAAGGGTTCTGGGGACGGGGTAATGGGGCTTTGGTGGCTTTCTCCGGGAGAGGCGGTGGCGATTGGCCTCGCTGCTATGATTACCCTATTCTTCTTCGGGTTGGGGGCCGTCTTACTGGGCGGAGAGCCACTATACGAGTCTACTACTGGGCTCGTGCTGGAAGGCACCGAGTGGTGGGAAGAGGAGTACGAAATCGAAGATTGCCTGTATGACGAGTACAATGACATCTACTATGACTGCTATTACTACTACGAGTATGAGTGCGGTGCTGATGTGCAGTACTCCTTCGACGTAGACGGAGTCGAGTTCAGGTCAGAAGGCGGCCTTTTCCTGGGGGTATGGGGTGATTACTGCCTAGAGGACGTGGAGAACATTGTGCTCCCGTTAGGTAGCCCAGTAACGGTTTGGTACGATGTCGAAAATCCAGAAGACAATACCTTGGAGGCTCCGGCCTCAGTAGGCTTCGGTGTCCTCTTCTGCTGTGGAATGCCCTTCCTCCTCATCTTGGTTGTTACCTTGGTCAACGCCAGATTCAGCAACGGGCCAAAAACCGGATGGGGAGTCAATCCAGGAGTCCAATTTAATCATGGAGGTGGGTATCACGGAGGGCCACAGCAGGGTTACGGCGGGAGATACTGGGGACCTAGCTGGGGTCCAAGGGTCCGCTTCGGGGGACCGCCAAGGAGGGTTCGCACCTCAAGGAGAACGAGGGGGAGGTCATCGGGTGGCGGAAGGTCATCGGGTGGCAGAAGGTCATCGGGTGGCAGAAGGTCATCGGGTGGCAGAAGGTCATCGGGTGGCAGAAGAAGGTGACCCCCACGGAAAGAGAACTCTGAAATCGGAGAGTTTGTTCTGATTCTCGTGGAAGGTCTTTGGAACGGTCCTCCGGATTTGGATGGCAGAGTCGCCGATGAGCACTGGATCGAAGTGGAGCCAGGAGTCTCAATTAGGGTACTGGCCTGGAATGCAGAGGGGGTAGAGCCGGATTCCGGAACCGTGGTTATGGTGCCGGGATGGGGCTCACTATTCGAGGGATGGCGCCCCTTGGTTACTGAATGGGTAAAGAGCAGGCATCTCATCTACATCGAAACTAGGGAGAAGGCCAGTTCGAAATTCAACAGGAGGATTTCCAAGGATGACTTTTCCATCGAGAGGCACTCGAAAGACATCGCCGCCGTTCTCGAGGCCTTGGACGTCGATCAGGGGAATATTGACTGGTACTCTTCGTCACTAGGGTCGACCCTCCTTATCGATGCGTTCGAGAAAGGTGACTTGGGTGGCAGGAGTTCTGTCCTCCTTGCTCCGAACCCGGACTTCAGATTCCCACTCTGGTCTAGGATTATCATCTACTCGCCACTCCCCATGGTGGCTTTCAGAAAGATGGTTGGTTTCGTGGCCTGGGTAGTGAACAGGAGGACTAAGGAAGAGGGTCAGAAGGTCCGATATCGCAGAGCTCTGCTAGCTCAAGACGTCCCACGAATGCTCCTCTCCGCTAGATGGAACCTTGGATACAGCATTCCTGGAGACCTATCGAAGATCGAAGTACCATGTGCGGTAATGACTGCCTCATCGGACACACTGCATGACTTCGACAAAGTCGAGAGTATCGCAGATTCAATTCCAAATTGCAGGATGATCAAAGTGCCTTCTAACCAATACGCTCACGAGCCAGATGTCCTTAGTGAGATTGTAGATTTCCACTCTTCCCTGCCTTGAGTATGCGATCTCCCCCCATCGATTCCCTGATGAAGGGGGCCGTTCCGGACAATAACGAGAATCATGCGGAGCCAGTCGTCCTCTTTCGAAATCGCACGAATTGTTCGAGAGTTGGCTGACATGGTCGGTGCGAGAGTGAGGAAGGCATACCAACCGCACTACGAACAGATAGTCCTGCGCCTGAACAGGAAGGGAGAGCCATCGACAGATCTAGTGATCGTGAGAGGACTGAGGGCATACGCATCTAACAGGGATAGGCCGATGCCGACACAACCCTCGCAGTTCGCTATGATTCTTAGGAAGCACCTCAACAACTCCAGGTTGGTCGGGGTCGAACAATTCGGATTCGACAGAGTGATTCAATTGAAATTCGAGCATGGAAGGGGAACTCTAAGCATCGTGATAGAACTATTCCGAGATGGGAACGTTTTGCTTCTGGACGAGGAGGGAGTGATAATCCGCCCGCTTACTCACGCCAAGTACGCCAGCCGTTCGCTGAAGAAGGGAGAGAAGTACGTACCTCCGCCGGAGGCAATTGATCCCAGGAATCTGGATAGGGGTGCCCTTGATGATATTCTGACTGGCAGCGATCATGGACTGATCAGGACCCTGGCCTCAAGAGCGAATCTGGGCAGGGTGTATGGGGGTGCAGCATGCTCCATCTCAGACTTGGACGAAGATTTGCAATCTGATTCACTTACCATTGAGCAGAGGGATTCTCTCGAGGCTTCTTTGAAGGAAATGCTAGGAGAACTAGATGCTGGAGAAGGGGGGAACATCTGGCTTTCCGATGCGGAGTCAAAGACATCTTGGATGAATGCCAGTAACGAGTCGGAGAGGGATTCGGCAGCGGCTGGAATCATCGAGTTCTCCCCAATCAACCTGCCATCGATGGATGAGGAAATGAAGGTAAGCGTCAGCAGCCTATCCCAAGTCTACGATTTCATTTTCGGCTCGCATGATGCTGCAGCGTTCATTCGAAGGGAGGAAGAGAAGTTGATCGAAACAGGTGAACGCGCCGAAGACGAAAGTTCCAAGCTGTCGAGGAGAGCCTCCCAGCAAGAGAAGGCGATAGAGAGGTTCAACCAAAGGGCGGTAATCACACAGGAGCTTGGCAAGTCGATTCAGGATAACTGGGAGCATGTGGATTCGATTTTAGCACAGCTTAGTGCTGCAGTGGAAGAGAAAGGCTGGCAGGATGTTGCAGAAATTGCCCATGAGGTTGTTTGGGTAGACAGTTTGGACCCCTCAAAGCATACCGTTGTTGCGTACCTTCCAGATGAGGATGGTGAGCCAGGGGCCAAAGTCACCCTCGAGGCCTCCAAGACCGTGCACCAGAATGCGCAGAGGTACTTCGAAGAGGCACGGACCCAGAAGAACAAGGCAAAGGGAGCGCAAGAGGCTCTGGAGAAGACCAAGAGATCCAGGAAGACTGCTGAGAAGAAGGCCGCCAAGGAGGCAGCATCTGGAAGGCTCAAAGGAAGGAAGAGAGCCAGAAGATTCTGGTTCGAGAAGTACCGCTGGGCGATAGTATCTGGAGGGCATCTGCTGATTGGGGGGAAAGATGCCAAGGGGAACGACGTGTTGGTCAGGAAGCATCTCTCGGCCAGTGACCTTTACTTCCATGCTGACCTACACGGCGCACCCTCATGCTCACTGAAACTCAAAGATGGCCTGATTCCGAGCAATTCGCAACAGGGAATCGTCCCAGAAGGTGTGGCATCACTACAGATTTCTCAGACTCTGGGGGAGGGATTGGAAGATGCACGTGAATTGGAGGATTCGGTAATCTCTGAAGCTGCTCAGATCTCTGTGTGCTGGTCAAGGGCTTGGGGCAGTGGTGGTGCTGCAGCTACTGCTTTCCATGCCAGATCGAGTCAAGTTTCCAAGACTACAGAGACAGGGGAGTCTCTAGCAAGAGGATCTTTCGTAGTAAGAGGAGAGAGGAGTTGGCATCGGAATACCCCCCTAGAAATTGCAATCGGATTGGCGGTAGTGAACGGTGTCCCTCTCCCCATTTCTGGAGTTCCCAAGGTAATCTCGGAGATGTGCGAAAGGTGGGCTAGGATAGTTCCGGGCATGGAAAAGAAGGACAGCGTCGCCAACAGAATCTCGAAATCAACGGGGCTGGCGCAGGATGACGTTCTTGCCTGTCTCCCTCCGGGTGGGTGCTCTGTAGATGACCACGGGCTAATTCAGCCCTGATGCCTAGACTTCCACTCCGAGGAAGTGATTGCATAGAGAGAAGAGTCCGTGAAGTGGTCATACAACCACTCCCTATCCTTTGAAATCCCCTCTATCCTCATTCCCAGTCTCTCTGCAACGGCTCGGCTAGGGTAGTTCTCGACTGCTGCTTCGATTACTGACCTATGGAGCTTCAGATCATCGAAGCAGTGATCTATCAGCCTGGAGCAAGCCTTGGTGATTATTCCCTGACCGGTCGAGGACTGAGAAACCCAGTACCCCAATCCGAAGCTCCTGTTACTCCAATCCACCCAGTTCAGGCTTATCACCCCCACCAGATTTCCGAATTGACGGATTAGGTAGAGTCTGAAATCATCGTCCTTTTTCTCAGAGAGGCTCCTGATCAGGGAAAGTTCGTCATCTACTGATTTAACATCATCCAACCAAGGCAGCCACTCCCTCAGATATGCTCTATTATCATCAACTATGATGAACAGCTCTTGCGCGTCTCCCTCCATTGGGGCGACAATTTCCAAGCCGTCCTCCACTAACAGTGATTTTGCAGGTTCGGGATGAGGAGAGTCGGGGTCTTCTGGCCAACCAATTGGTTCAGACATCAACATAGGCCACGCATTGAGGCGTTATAGAATTTCCAATTCAGCGGCAACGCTTCAAGTGGGCTGCCTCATGCGAGGCTATGAGCGGAAGCGGGGGGTCTGGCAACTGGACCTATGGCGACTATCTACGACTACACGAATTATTGGATCTGCAAGGAGATGATAGGGGCGTTTCTTCTGATGAGATGCACTTCATCATCGTCCATCAGACATTTGAGTTGTGGTTCAAGCAGATCATTAGAGAGCTGTCTGAGGCCAGGGATATTCTAGCACAGGTTCCAGTACCCGAAGACGACATTCCCCGTGCAGTCGATCATTTGGCAAGAACTACTGAGATTTTCCGATTGATGGCAAATCAGTGGGCAGTCCTAGAGACTCTCACTCCACAAGGATTCCTGGCTTTCAGGGATGGGTTGGGGACTGCCTCTGGCTTCGAATCATTCCAGATGCGGGAGTTCGAGTCCCTACTGGGGTTGGAGACAGAAGACCGAATGTTTGGGATGGATCCGATTATGACATTCAGAAAGCTAGCTGAGAGAGGAGGGAGGGACAAAGAGGTCCTAGAAAGGTTAGAGGCACGGCAAGGGGATGTGTCCCTCTATGAGTCTCTGATGAGGTGGATGGAACGAACTCCAATCATGGGATCGAATTTCGAGAGTGAGGGTGACGAAGGGGCAGTTAGGGATTATGTCAATTCACACTTAGCGGCACACCTCCAGATGGGGAATGAAGCCCTGGAGAGAATGTCAGGGATGGGCGGAGATGGCCCAACTAGGATGAAGGAGAGAATGGATGTTGCACAGGAGTCTGCGACTTCTTTCCTAATTCCAGATGGAGAGGTGAGCCGGGGACGTGCCGGACTCCTATTCATCGAGTCGTATCGAGAGTTGCCGCTTCTCACCTGGCCTAGGAAACTAATCGATGCATTCGTAGAACTCGAAGAGTCGATGGCGAAGTGGAGGCATGACCATGCACGTATGGTCGAGAGGATCATCGGGAAGAGAACGGGAACAGGTGGAACCAGCGGAGTAGACTATCTGGATGCCACTGCACGATACAGAATTTTCAAGGATCTTTGGGAAGTTAGGACAATACTAGTGAAGCCGCAGAATAGGCCTGATTTGCTTAATGCAGATTTTTACGGATACACTGTTGATTCGTGAATCATGAGGATGAATCAGCATCGTGCCATTGAAGGCTAGGTCGTCAGTCGAACGGGTATGCCTGTTCCGGTCATATGTGCCTATGCACGGACCCCGATAGGCAAGTTCAGAGGCTCACTTTCAGATTACAGCGCAGTAGACCTTGGCATTCTGACCGTAAAGGAACTCTTGGACCGCGCGAACATCAACCCCGGGATGGGGATTGTTGACCAGGTGTATATGGGGCATGTCCTACAAGCAGGATGTGGGCAGGCTCCGGCTCGTCAGGTTGCTATTGGAGCCGGAATGCCAGTTACCACTCCCTGCACAACAATCAACAAAGTTTGCGGATCAAGCCTGAAGGCGGCAATGATCGCTGCTACAGAAATCAGAGCAGGGGTATCCAGAGTTGTGGTAGCCGGTGGGATGGAGTCAATGAGCAATGCCCCCTACTTAGCAAGGGATGTGAAGAAAGGGGAAGACGTCTCGTTTTCCTCTCTTGAATCAGTATTGATGGAAGATGGATTGAGGGATTCATTCTCGGGAGAGTCTATGGGAAATACGGGCGAGACAGTTGCGGAGGAACATGGAATCAGCAGATATGATTCGGACAAGTTCTCTGTACGATCACATTCCCTTGCCAACAACGCTTGGGAAGAGGGTTGGTTCGACAGAGAGGTTTTTCCAGTTGGATCTCTAAAAAGGGACGAGGGCATTCGACCGGAGACTGACGAAGAAACCCTTTCTGACCTAAGAGCTGTTTTCTCGAAAGGAGGTCAGGTTACAGCAGGAAATGCCAGTCAAGTATCCGATGGCGCCTCTGCTGTTCTCATTGCTTCCGAAGAGGCGGCGGCGGAACTTGGATTGCCAGTATTGGCTAGGATCGTGGAATATGCCACCTCGGGAGTCGAGGCAAGTAGAGTGATGTCCGCCCCAATTCCAACGGTGAATAAGCTTCTAGAGAAATCGGGAAGAACGATGGGGGAGATTGACATTCTGGAGCACAACGAGGCATTCGCCTCAGCGTCTTGTGCCATCAGGAAGTCACTGGAAGTTCCCGATGATTCCTTCAACCCACATGGTGGTGCCATAGCAATCGGACACCCCCTCGGGGCAACTGGGACTAGATGTCTGATGACCCTGGTAAATGCAATGAGTAGAACTGGGGGGAAAAGGGGGATTGTGACTGTTTGTCTGGGCGGAGGGAACGCTGTAGCCATGATGGTTGAAGCCCCATAGCCGTCAAATCATTCTCATAGTGGAGTCATAGACCTTATTTGGGGGTCTCCGGTCGACCGCCCCGATGGTTGAGCCAGTAAGAGCACGCACACGCTTCGAAAAGGCCAGAATTATTGGTGCCAGAGCGCTTCAGATTAGCATGGGAGCGCCGCTCTTCGTTACCGAGGACGAATTGCGCGAAAAGTACAGCAGAGAGTTGATTCAACTCTATGGTGTCGATGACGCCAAGGAGAAGGTAGTTCTTGATCCGATGAAGATCGCGACACTGGAGTATGAGCAGAATAAGATTCCAATCGACGTCGACCCGCACGAAGAATGAAGCGGAGTAGCCCCTTACAGGGAGCGATAGCATTTGACTAACTGGAAGGTTTCGAAGGCCCTCACGGCGTGGCTGTTGGGATTAACAATTGTCGTAATCGGCTTAGGAGGTTTGATTCGAATCTACGATGCGGGTGAGTCTTGTCCTGATTGGCCATTGTGTTTTGGGACATTGGGTTTCGATGTCTCGGAGGAGGAACAAGGGGCATGGTGGGCTGAGAATCCCGAGGAGGTCGACTCACGTGGTTCTGGGCATCGATACTCAACGTTCCAAATCTTCACAGAATGGTTCCATAGATTTCTTGCCGGGGCATTTCTAGGTCCTCTGGTTCTTCTGAACTGGTATCTACTAAGGAGAAATGAAGATCCAGGCAAGGATATCAGGTCCGCTTCCACTTTGACGGTGTTCCTAATCATCTGGCAGGGCGCAATTGGGTGGTTGACAGTTGAAATAGACAACTTGCACTGGAGTGTTGCACTACACCTAAGCTCTGCATTAGCATTCACAATTAGCATGTTTTGGCTATGGTTG
>PVBE012562197.1_pt1 | contig 10394 bp, 7 predicted proteins | sample 1631181 | NCBI WGS metagenome assembly PVBE01 (sample SAMN08397723, study PRJNA350692) | Marine metagenome, whole genome shotgun sequencing project. | isolation source: water | place: Pacific Ocean | collected 2012-04 | reverse complement strand
CGGTGGACTGTTCCCAGGAAGAGGCCTACCAGGCCGCCCGTCTGGTCGGCATCAATATGCTGGCGACATTGAAAGAGCACATTGGTGATCTTGATCGGGTCCAGCGGGTCGTAAAAGTGCTTGGTATGGTGAACGCTGAGCCGGGATTTGAGAATCACCCCGCCGTGATCAACGGCTTTTCTGACCTCATGGTTGAGGTCTTCGGCGATACGGGCCGAGCCGCCCGGTCTGCTGTCGGAATGGGTTCGCTGCCGATGAACATCCCGGTGGAAGTGGAGATGATTGTCGAGATCGCCTGAGGTCCCGGATGGGGGGCGGGGTTTCAGCGACCCTGGCTCCATAGCGGCCAGATTCGGGGAGGTGTGACACGGTTGCCGGGCGATTCGACAGCGGTCAGCGGTGTTGGACCTGGGGGAAAAGGGTGTTTATCCTTTCTATACCCAACACCGGTAAGATCATCCGCTTTCAACCCGGGCAGTTTCCAATAGAGGGCGCACCCGGGTTCTTCCGTTCATTTCATTCGGTGCGAAACGTGAGCAATGAGCGGCGAACTATTGGGATGCGTTACGATCGTCGACACCATTGCTAAGACGTGATAGGTTGGTGCTCCTTTAGAGACGGGTTCCTGTTGATGCGGAATATTGAAGTAAGTCTAGTATTCTGATAAAGCTAATTTATAATCAATTCCTCATTTTTTTGTTTAAGCTCCTCGAGTCCTGTTTTTTCAAATAAGATTATTGGGTGTAATATGCAGACACGAAGATTAGTAGATGCGTTGGCGGTAGGGGTTTCTTTTTTTTGTTTGTGCTTCTTACCGGCTCAGGCGGGAGAGTTGCCCCATTCCCTCCCGGACAAAGATACAAAGTATTCCCCTTTCGTTGATCTGGAATACCCCAACCAGGTGTTTTTTGGTGACACCCATTGCCATACAAGTTTCTCGACTGATGCGGGTATGTTTGGGAACAAACTCGGTCCGGATGATGCTTACCGGTTCGCCAAAGGTGAGGCCGTAGTTTCCAGTAATGGTGTTCGGGCGCGGCTGCAGCGACCGCTTGACTTTCTCGTGGTGGCGGATCATGCAGAAAATCTTGGGCTGGCACCTCTTATTGAGGAATCGGACCCTCGCTTACTCGCCAATGAGTGGGGCAAGATGGTCCACGATATGACAAAAAGCGGCGACTCCGGTGGCGCCTACGCCGCCTGGGGCGGCCAGGTCACCAAAAAAGAAGACCCGCTCGCAGATATCGAAGGTCTTCAATCATCCATGTGGCAGCGTTTGACGCAAATTGCTGAAGACCACAACAATCCCGGCCAGTTCACAGCGCTGATTGGTTACGAGTGGACATCGACACCCGGTGGCGCCAATCTTCACCGGAATGTGATTTTCCGTGACGGAAAAAATATGGCAGATACGACTGTACCGATGTCAGTCTACGATTCGGAAGATCCTGAAGACTTGTGGAAATGGATGAATGCCTATGAGCAGAAGTCCGGGGGGAGGGTGCTTGCGATTGCGCACGGCGGTAACCTATCGAACGGGTTGATGTTTGACGATGTCACCTTTACAAGCCGGGAACCGCTCGATGCTGACTACGCTCAGCGACGGTCCCGTTGGGAGCCGCTTTATGAGATTACTCAGATGAAAGGAACGGGTGAGGCCCATCCCATGTTGTCACCGCAGGATGAGTTTGCAGGTTTCGAGATTTGGGATAAGGGGAGCTTTGGAGGTGCGAAGGATCCAGACATGATACCCCGGGAGTACACGCGCGAAGCATACAAACGCGGTCTCGCCTATGAGGCGAACCTCGGTACAAACCCTTTCAAGTTTGGTGTCGTGGGCAGTACCGATACCCACACTTCCTTGTCTTCGACTACTGAGGATAATTTCTTTGGCAAGGTCTCGGCCGTAGAACCGACTGCAGATCCTATTCGTTTTCAGGAAAAAATCACCGGTTACCTGCCAGATCCAGAGGGCAGGGACTACACCATACGCCACTCCCAGGCGGCCGCCTCGGGTCTGGCTGCTGTCTGGGCCCGGGAGAACACCCGGGAAGCGTTGTGGGATGCCCTGGCGAGAAAAGAAACCTTTGGGACGACCGGGACTCGTCTGCGCGTAAGAGTGTTCGCCGGATTCGGTTTCGAGGCATCTGATCTCTACCGTTCAGATTTTGCGGAGCAAGGTTATGATCACGGCGTGCCGATGGGTGGTGACCTTAATTTCTCAGAGAAGTCTCCGAAACTACTGGTCCGTGCTTTGCGTGATCCGGACGGTGCAAACCTTGATCGGGTTCAGATCATCAAGGGATGGCTCGATGCATCCGGAAAGACCCATGAGCGCGTTTACGATGTCGCCGTCTCTGATGACAGAACCATTGGGGCGGATGGTCGCTGCCGTGAGGAAGTCGGCAATACGGTAGATGTCGAGGAGGCTATCTTTACAAACTCGATCGGCGCCCCGTTTCTGCACGCCTTCTGGGAAGATCCTGATTTCGATCCAAAGGAGAAAGCGTTCTATTACGTTCGGGTCATGGAAATTCCCACACCGCGATGGACAACTTATGATGCCAAGGTCTTTGGGGTTGAACGCCCAACTGACGTTCCCGCATCTACCCAAGAACGCGCCTTCACCTCGCCAATCTGGTACAACCCTTCCCGATAACAGTTTTGATCCTCGACGACCTGGCGATGTCCAATAGATCGCCAGGTCATTGAGGCTTGAGCACAGTTCTTTCGTTAATTTTCTGTCTCTTGGGTTTGTGAAGATTCTGAAATCAATGCTTCGTGAGCCGCTCGTTCACTTTATTGTTCTTGGCGCCCTGATTTTCGTCGGATATGAGCTCTTGCGCCCTGTGGATGACCATCCAGGCGCCGAGATTGTGGTTTCAGACGCTCGTGCCGCTAGCATGGTTCAGACCTTTATTCGGACCTGGCAGCGTCCGCCGACCGAAAGCGAGCTCAACCGTCTGATTGATGATTACATCAAAACCGAAATTTTTGTTCGCGAGGCTTTAGCGCTGGGCCTGGATCGTGATGACCTGATTGTCCGCCGGCGCCTGCGCCAGAAAATGGAATTTTTCTTCGATGCGTCTGCGCCTGGTTCCGATCCGACCGAGCAAGAACTTAGAGCGTTTCTGGCGCAGCATGCCGACCAGTACCGCACGGATACACTGGTGACTTTCAGTCACGTATATCTGGATCCGCAGCGCCGCGGCGCGGCAACGAAAGCCGATGCCCAAAGGTTTTTAAAGGAACTGGGTAACACAGACTCAAATATCGACCCCTTGACCCTCGGTGATCCGATCATGATCTTAAGGCCCAGGTGGGAAGGCGCCGCGAAATCGGAACTGGTCGGTGTATTTGGTACTACCTTTACCAATGCGCTCGTGCAGCAACCGCCCGGGCAATGGGTAGGCCCGCTGGCATCCGCCTACGGGGAGCATTTGGTCAAGATTGATGCCTTTGAGTGGGGAGTGGTGCCCAAGCTCGAGAGTGTTCGTTCACGAGTGGAAAGCGACTGGCGAGTTCGAGCACGACAGGCCCGACAGGAAGCTGCCTACCAGAGTCTTCTGAAGAAATATCGGGTCGAGCGTCCGCGGATCAACCAGCCTTGAAGTTCTCCTCACGTCTCGTTATTTGGGGATTGTGCCTATTTGCGGTACTTGCCCATCCTCAGGATGCCACGGCGCATGAAATGCTGCCTGGGTATCTTGAGTTAAAGCAGGTCTCACCTGGTACTTATGAAGTTCTGTGGAAGCTGCCCGTTAAGCAGGGGAATCGACTTCCCCTGGCGCCGCGTTTCCCCTCAGGTTGTGACCTGCGTGGTGATCTCAAAAGTGAGATCGAACAGGATGCCTGGATTTATCGCGGTACCTTGAGCTGCGACCCTCCGCTTGACGGACAACAACTCTCGATCGATGGGCTCGCCGGCGTTGGAACAGATGTCTTAGTCCGATACCTGTCGTCTGATCAGGACAGTCTGCAAACGGCGCTGCTCACGAGTGACGCATCGTCCATGATGATTCGACGGAGTGTGGGTGAAGCGGCGTCGGGTATCCTCTTTTATCTGTGGTTCGGGGTACAGCACATTCTGGGCGGGTGGGATCACCTGTTATTTGTGCTTGGTCTGCTGCTGATCGTCCGTGATCGGTGGTTGCTGTTGAAGACCATAACCGCATTCACGGTAGCACATAGCCTGACGCTCCTCGTTGCAACCTTTCGACTTTCTGATATTCCCTCCGGTCTGGTCGAAACAGCAGTCGCGCTCTCAATTTTATTTTTGGGCCCCGAGATTGTGCGGCGTTGGCGTGGTGAGACAAGCTTTACGATTCGGTTTCCGTGGGTGGTTGCTTTTGGCTTCGGGTTGCTGCATGGGCTCGCCTTTGCCGGTGACCTCGCCGAGATGGGTTTGCCGCGCCAAGAGTTAGTGTGGGCGTTGCTGCTTTTTAACCTTGGGGTGGAAATCGGTCAGCTCGCCTTCGTCGCGGCGGTTTTGGGGTTGTGGTGGATGGCACGTTCGCTAAGAATCCCGCTATGGCTAGAGCAATTCCCGGGTTACGTCATCGGTACGACCGGCGCCTTCTGGACGATCGAGAGAGTGTCCGCCTTTCTAATCCCTTGAGTTTTTCGCGGTGTGCTGAGCCATTCGATGACGGGGTAGCTAAGGTAGCCGGCTTCAGTATCGCCCTACTGTGACCATTCCCGAAGAGTTCCGAGGCAACGATACAGAGATTCTGTACCGGACCTGATGCCTACTAACATGATCATCTTTCCAATGTGACGGGGATCACACTCATGGCATGGTGGTGAGCCTTCTAGTTGGGTAAATTAACGGGTTTATAGCCCGGATCTGTTAGATATCCTTGATTGGGGAGGAATTCATGCGTCGCCTAGAAGTTCTCAGAGCTAACGCCATATTGGCTCTTACCGTCTTTGTTACTGCCGGTTTTATGACTAGCGAGGCCTCGGCACTTGATTTGGTCAAGCCTTCATCCGCAAAGGTCAAGCTTTCCAAAAAGATCGCGAACCAGGACGAGCCCAAATCAGGTTGCGTGTATACCTACGCGGGAACTTCGAGAAAACTGGAGCCGTGGCAGGAGTTGAATCAGGAAGACTGACCGCCCCTGTTTACGGAATCCGGTGGCAGGTCGTGAAGAACAGCAGGCAAAGATCGGCGATGAGATAGACGCTGATACTCCCTTGAAAAACGGCTAGCACTTCCCGAATCCCTGACGGCGCGGTTGGCGTTGCCCGGCCTTAACGCCTGGCCGCCAGGCTAGGCCCGGGCAGCACGGCAATCCGCTGTCGCTTGCTCATCGAGTTGCAGGGTATCGCTGATGATGACCCCGTAGTCGTCTCTCGCTGTGTTGGTTGAGATCAGCCCGTCCCTGACATCGTCGAGCACCCGGGTCATGTCACGCTCATACGGATTACCGTAGCCGCCACCCGCCGGGCCGACGCAGATGAAGCTGTCGCCGGCCTTGGCTGAGGTGTGCGGCATCTTTGACGGCAGTTCCTCGGTGTCCCCGCTGGCGCGTTTGAGTGTCAGTGCTGCGGTGTGACCGTCATCGCCACCCCGGAAACCCCACGGCCGGTACTTGTGGCCTTCTCCCTCAATCGAGCCGCCACCGTCCTTGAGGTAGGTGAATTCTCGAATCGAGCCCAGACCGCCCCGCCATTTGCCGGCACCGCAGACATCCTCGCGCAGTTCATATCGTGAGACCCGCAGCGGCAGGTGCGACTCGATGTCTTCGATGGGGTTGTTGCGCGTGTTGGCGTAAAGAGTGTCCACTGCGTCCATACCGTCGAGGCCTTGCCGTCCCCCGTAACTGCCCTCACAGATCTCCATGTGTACCCAGTAGTCGTCTCCGTCAAGTCCCGAGAAGGCAATGACCCGCAAGTTGCCGATACCGGCAGAGACCTGGGATGGCACGGCTTTACTCAGCGCTTTCATGACGGTATCGGCGAGTTGATTGCCCGGGCAGAATCTCGCGATAGTCGGGGCAGGAAACACCGGGTTGGCAAGGCAGCCTTCGGGTGCCACGATGCGGATCGGACGGCACAGGCCGTCGTTGACGGGGATGTGGCCGTGTACAGCCGTGTCCAGCAGCACGGAACGGATCGTCAGCCAGATTGCGATGTCGACCGTGCCGACAAAGGGCATGTTAATGGGTCGGTCCGGCACCTGGTCTGCCGTGCCAGTCAGGTCGACGGTCATATCGTCGCCCTCGACTGTGATGGTGACAACGATGGGCAGGTCCTTCTTGGTGGTATCTGGGCTGTCGAGGAATCCATCGATAAAAGTCTTAGCCTGGTACGAACCGTCGGGCACCTGGGCGATGGCTGAGCGCATCAGCCGCTCGGCATGGGCCATGACCTGGCCACAGGCGCGTTCCAGCGTCTCGGCCCCGTAGCGCTGGACCAGCGCAAGAAATCGCTCCGCACCGATCTGGGATGCTGCGACCTGGGCTTCCATGTCACCGACGACCATGTCCGATGCACGAATATTGTCGCGCAGCATGTGCCAGACGGCTTCTACTTTCTGCCCGCGGTCGTAGACTTTAATGGCTTTGAACTGCAGACCTTCTGCGTAGGCATCGATGGCGTCTACGATGCCACAGCTGCCAGGCGACAGGGCGCCGATGTCCAGGTGATGCGCGGTGGTCACCGAGTAGCCTATCAGAGCACCGTCGTGAAATACCGGCACGATAAACCCAACATCCGGGCCATGGCTGGCACCGCCGTAGGCGTCATTGTGCATGATCACGTCCCCGGGATGGATCGTTTCCCCGCGTTCTGCCAGGGTCTTGAGCATACCTTTGATGTAGCCGGGAATCGGACCAGACTGGAGTGGTGTCGACTGGGTCGATTCGGCCAGCCCTCGTCCCCGAGCGTCGACCAGGCCGGCACCGAAGTCCTCGGACTCACGGATGATCGACGAATAAGACATTCGCATCAGCTTGTACCCCATCTCGATGGCGATGTTTTCCAGGGCGCCCTGAATGACACTGGCTGTCACGGGGTCGACATCTACGGCCTGGTTAACCGCTGACTTGTCGTTCATGGGCTTTCTCCGATTTGGATAATCATGTTGGCGGCGGTATCTGTGACAACGGTATTGCCGGGTGGCACCACGGTGGTCGAATCCCGTTGAATGATGATGGCAGGTCCCGGTACTTTTTCGCCGACCGGAAGGTGCTCACGCTGGTAGAAAGCAGTTTCAAAAGAATCCAGAGAGCCGTTGGCACGGAACATGCAGGGTGCGGACTTTATAAGTGCCTGTTCTTTGCTTTGTCCAGCGCCGACCTCGGGTCTGCTGACTTTCGGCATTTCGCCGATCCCGGTGACTCTGACGTTGACCACCTCAATGGGGCTTTCTGGAAAGTCATGGCCATATTCTGCGCGGTGTTGTGCGTGGAACTGGTTGAAGACATCCTCAAGACCGGCATCATCGAGTGCGCTGTCCGGAAACATGATTCGCAGCTCATATCCCTGCCCCACATATCGCAGGTCGCCGGAGCGCTTGAAGCTGATGTCCGAATGATCCAAGCCATCGTTAAGGAACTGTTCGGTGAGTTCTTCTTCCATGGCGGCAAGGTCGTGGTTGAATCTGGCGAGATCAACCTCGCCGCTGACTTGGAACTCGGTGCGAATGGTGTCGTATTTGAGGTCGGTCGTCAGCAGGCCGACCGCCGAGGTAATGCCGGGGTAAGGCGGTATGATGACTTCGGCCATGCCGAGTTCCCGCGCGACATCCACTGCATGAAGCGGGCCGGCACCGCCGAAGGCAACCAGAGTGAATTCCCGCGGGTCGATCCCTTTCTGTACGGTGCGCGAGCGAATAGCGTTAGCCATGTTGGCCGTGACCAGTGTCAGAATGCCCTCGGCTGTGGCCGGTGCATCCAGATGCAGGCTGGAGGCAAGTTTGTTTATGGCCTCCCCGGCGGCCGAGGCGTCCAGAGACATCTCGCCGCCGAGGAAATAGTCGGCGTCCAGGCGTCCCAGCACGACGTTGGCGTCGGTTACCGTGGGCTGTTGACCCCCTCGACCGTAAGCCGCAGGGCCAGGTACCGCGCCGGCGCTGCGCGGTCCGACACGGAATCCACCACCCGAATCGGCGTAGGCAATTGAACCACCGCCGGCACCGATAGTATGAATGTCGATCATCGATACCAGTAAGGGGTAGCCAGCGATCCAGGTGTCGCGGGCGGAGGCCTGGGCGAACGTACCGTCACTGACGATGCCGATGTCGGCCGATGTGCCGCCCATATCGAAAGTGATCAGCCTCGAGCGGTCGGACAGTTCACCGGTCCAGGCACCTCCGAGCACACCGGCAGCGGGCCCGGATAGCAATGTCATGACTGGTCGTTCAGAGACCATCTTGGCTGTTGCGACACCCCCGTTGGAGCTCATCACGTGAAGGTCGGCATCAATGCCGTCATCACCGATCCTTTCCGCCAGATGGTTGACGTAGTCCCTGACCTTGGGACCAATGAAGGCGTTCATGCTTGCGGTCGTAAAGCGCTCGAATTCCCGGAACTGGGGTGACACCGAAGACGAGGTGGTCACGAAACATTCCGGAAATTCCTGCTCGATGATCTCCTGGGCTCTGTTTTCATGTTTCGGGTTCAGGTAGGAGAATAGAAAGCACACTGCTATGGATTCAACGCCTGCCGCCTTCAATTCTGAGACAGCACTGCGCAGTTCCCCTTCGTCAAGATCAACCAGAACCTCTCCGCGGGGTGGAATTACTCGTTCCGGCACGGTAAGCCGGTGCTGGCGACGTACCAGTACTCGGTCTTGCCACGGGACCTCCTGCATGATCGAGTAATGCTCCGGCCGCTGGTGACGGCCGATGTGAAGAATGTCACGGTAGTTTCTGGTCGTGATCATTCCGGTTCGGGCACCGTCATGCTGCAGAATGGCATTGGTGGCGATGGTGGTGCCGTGCAGCAGATGATCGATCTCGCTCGGGGCGATCTGGTGACGCTCGCACAGGCCACGGATGGCCGCGCTGACACCGTCGGAAGGATCTTCCGGCGTCGTCGGGACCTTGTGGATCTTGGCGTCCCCCGATTCGGTGTCGGCGAAGACCACGTCCGTAAAGGTTCCCCCGACATCGACACCAACCAGTTTCATGTTCTGTCTCCCTTCTATAGCGCTACAAGAACCTTACTGTGGCGGCTCAGGGTGCGTCAAGATTGCCGGGGTTCGTCAGGCAGGCTCTAGAGCGCCGATACCCGTTCCGAGGACAAGCTGATTACCTGGTGCTTAATGGCCGCGATCAGTCTGGGTAATGAGCCCGTAGTTTTCGGGCTCCCGGTGAATTGAAAAATTGAAAATGTTGTCCTGGATTGAACGGCAGGTATCGAGGTCACATTGGTGCGTGATCAGCTCGTCCTCCAGCGTCTCACATTGGCTGACGATTTCACCGGTAGGGGAGACGATGCAGCTGCCCCCGATCAGGTCACAACCCTCCTCGCACCCCGCTTTGGCTGCCGCTGCGACCCAGGTACCGTTCTGGTAGGCACCGGCCTGCAGGGACAGATGGTTGTGAAAGTCCTGCAGGTGGTCGTGCTCGGGTGCCCGCGGATAGTGGACCGGTGTGTTGTAGCCCACCATCACTAGCTCGACACTTTGCAGGCCGAGCATCCTGAAGGTCTCGGGCCAGCGCCGGTCGTTACAGATACACATGCCGAGCGTTCCGCCGGCGGCTTCAAATACCGGAAAACCAAGGTTACCGGTCTCAAAATAGCGTTTCTCAAGATGCTGAAACGGCCAGTCGGGTTCGTGTTCCCGGTGGCCGGGCAGATGGATCTTCCGGTATTTGCCAGCAATCTGGCCCGAACTGTCGACCAAGATAGACGTGTTGAAATGCCGAGTCTGGCCGTTTTCGGTACAGAGCTCCGCGTAACCCAGATAAAAGGCGATGCCCGCTTTGGCCGCAGCTTCGAACAGCGGCTTCGTTGCGTCGTTGGGCATGTCCGTCTCGAAGAACGCATCGATATCGGCCTGTTGCTCAAAGAACCAGCGCGGAAAGAAAGTGGTCAGAGCCAGTTCGGGAAACACCACCAGCTGTGAGCCGGCATCGTGGGCCTGGTGCAGCAGGTCGATCATGCGTTTCACCGCCGAGCTGCGGGGTTCATCCCGGGCAATGGGACCCAGCTGGGCAACGGCAAGATTCAAGATTCGAGTCATGGTTTCATCCGGAAAGTTCTGTAAGGACTTGCATCAGTATATTCATGCCAGCGGCTATATCCTCTTTAGAGGTGAATTCGGTCACATTGTGGCTGATACCGCCCTGGGATGGGACAAAGATCATGCCGGTCGGGCAGTTGGGTGCAAACATCTGGGCATCGTGACCGGCGCCCGAGGGCAGCCGTTGACACGAACAGCCG
>PVBE011812765.1_pt1 | contig 10394 bp, 4 predicted proteins | sample 1631181 | NCBI WGS metagenome assembly PVBE01 (sample SAMN08397723, study PRJNA350692) | Marine metagenome, whole genome shotgun sequencing project. | isolation source: water | place: Pacific Ocean | collected 2012-04 | reverse complement strand
TGCCAATCACGATCAAGGAACTCTCCCAGGAGCTGGGCACCAAGGCCAGCATGATCATCCAATACCTGATGCGAGAGCACGGCCAGATGGCCACGATCAACCAGCACATCGACGAGGAGACGGTCGAGTTGATCGCGCTAGAGTTCGAAAAGGACGTCGCGGTCAAGCGAAGCAAGGCGGCAGAGGAGCACATCAACGAGCTCGAAGAGGGCAAGGAGGAGACCCGCCGGGAGGATCTGCAGCCGCGTCCTCCCGTCGTCGCCGTGCTGGGCCATGTCGATCACGGCAAGACCTCGATTCTGGACCAGATTCGCAAGACAGACGTGCAGGCTGGCGAGGCCGGGGGCATTACCCAGCACATCTCGGCCTGGCAGGTGCGCTGGAAAAAGCAGACCCTGACCTTCATCGACACTCCCGGCCACGAAGCGGTTACCGAAATGCGTGCCCGTGGCGCCCATGCCACGGACATCGTGGTGCTCGTCGTGGCTGCCGACGACGGTGTGATGCCTCAGACCGTCGAGGCCCTCAACCACGCGCTGGCCGCCGAGACACCGATCATCGTCGCCCTGAACAAAATCGACAAGGACAACGCCAACCCGGAGAAAGCAATGCAGCAGCTCTCCGGCCACGGCCTCCAGCCAGAGGAGTGGGGTGGCGAAACCCCCGTGGTGAAGTGCTCTGCGATTACCGGTGACGGCATCGAAGACCTGCTGGAGATGATCGAACTGGTTGCCGAGGTCCAGGAACTTCAGGCCAACCCCAACATGCTCGCGGACGGGCTCGTGCTGGAGGGCCGCAAGGACGAAGGCGTTGGCAATGCCGCCACCTTGCTGGTGCAAGAAGGTACGATCAAGAAGGGCGACGCAATCCTGGCCGGCTTGGCCGTGGGCCGAGTCCGAACCATGGAGCGCGGACTTGGCACAGCCCGAGAAGCAGTCGACTCGGCCGGACCGGCCACGCCGATCGAGATCACCGGCCTCAACGAGGTGCCGGATGCAGGGGACCGCTTCTACGTCCTGGAGAGCATCGCCAAGGCCCGCGAGATCGGTCAGGACCGCGCACGCCGCGCACGCGAGGAGAGCCGAGCCGACAAGCAGGTGATCAGCCTCGACAACATCTTCGCGATCCAGGCCCAGGCCAAGCTGGAGACGATCCCGCTGATCATCAAGGCAGACGTCAAGGGCTCGATCGAGGTTCTGGTCTCCTCTCTGGAGAAGCTGTCGACCGGCGAGGTTCAGCTCAAGATCCTGCACACCGGGATCGGCGGCGTGAACGAGTCGGACGTTTTGCTGGCCGACGCCTCTCAGGCGATCATCCTGGCCTTCAACGTCGCGCCCGACGACCGGGCCCGGAGCCTGGGCGACGAGAAGCGGATCGACATCCGCATGTACTCGGTGATCTACGAGCTGCTCGACGAGGTCAAGCTGGCGATGGAGGGCCGCTTGGCCCCCGCCCTGGTCGAAGAGATCCAGGGCCGCTGCGAGATTCGCAAGGTGTTCAAGGCCAGCCGCGTGGGCAACATCGCTGGCTGCTACGTCACCCAGGGCTCTATCAGTCGCAACGCCAAGTACCGCCTCATTCGAGACGGCGTCGTGCTCCAGAAGGCGCTCGATCTGGATAGCCTCAAGCACTTCAAGGACGATGTCCGCTCGGTGAAAGAGAAGTTCGAGTGCGGTCTCAAGCTCAAGGGCTACGAAGACATCAAAGAGGGTGACACGCTAGAGGCCTACTCCATCATCGAGGTCAAGCGCAAGCTGAGCGAGTAGCGCACAGCCCTGTGTTCGAGCGCATCACGATCGTCGTGCTGGATTCGGTCGGTGTGGGCCACCTGCCCGATGCCGACCGCTTCGGGGACGTTGGCTCGGACACGATCGGCCACATCCACGAGAGGGTCGGCCTCGCGCTACCCAACCTGGTCGGCCTCGGCCTATCAGAGTTTACCGCCCTCCCCGGCAGACCCACCGCGGGCGCCTTTGGCAAGATGGCCGAACAAGGCGAGGGCAAGGACACGACAACGGGACACTTCGAGATCTCTGGCCTGATCCTCGCCGAGTCCTATCCGACGTTCACCCAGAGCGGCTTTCCGGCCGAGGTGATCGATGCATTCTGCCAGAGCATCGGCTGCGACATCCTCGGTAACTATGCAGCATCCGGCACGGACATCCTCGAGGAGCTCGGCGCCGCGCACCTCGAAACCGGGAAACCCATTCTCTACACCTCGGCCGATTCCGTCTTCCAGCTAGCGGCTCACGAGGACGTCATCTCGCTGGAGGAGCTCTACGGGATGTGCTTGAAAGCCCGAGAACTGCTGCAGGGGCCGACCGGCGTTGCGCGAGTCATCGCCCGCCCGTTTCGCGGCAGTGGACCGGGCTCCTTCGAGCGCACTGCATCGCGCAAGGACTATGCGCTTCCCCCTCCGGGAACCACCCTGCTCGATCTCGTCGCACGCTCAGGACGCTTTGTGACCGCGGTCGGCAAGATCAGCGACATCTTCAGCGGACAGGGCATCACCGATTCGCTCCCGGCCAAGGGCAACCCCGCCTGCATCGATGCCACGGTCGAGGCCATGGCCCGCAACGACGAGGGGCTGGTGTTCACCAACCTGGTCGACTTCGACACACTCTATGGACATCGAAACGATCCGGAGGGGTATCGGGACTGCCTCCAGGCCTTCGATGCTCGGCTGCCCGAACTCATCTCGGCCCTCGGTCCGCGGGACCTGCTCGTGATCACCGCCGACCACGGTAACGACCCCTGCTATCCCGGCACCGACCACACCCGGGAATACGTACCACTGCTCTGCTACCGCGAGGGGATCGGGACCGTGGATCTCGGTCTGCGCGAGACCTTCGCCGACGTCGCCGCCACGGCCGTCGAGAACTTCGGGCTCGATGGCAGGCTCGCCGGCAGGAGCTTCCTGAGCGCGCTGTGCTAGCTGCTGCCCGCACGGTCCGTCGGCACCATCGAGGCGGCACCACCCGGCATCGCTTTTTCTAGCACCTGCCCGGCGGCTCGAGGCGTCGCCTTCACCGGCTCGAAGCACTCTGTGCAGCCCTCCCTCTTCTGCCGGCCCCAACTGTACGACGCCTCGTGCTCCTTACATCCATATCCGCCGCCTGGCCTCAGTAGAACTGGAGTCGGAAGGAATTCGACAGAGATCTGATTTTTCTGCTCGGCACCAGAAGCGGTCCGTCTCTCTGGACTAATCTGGACTAATGATGGGGCGCCGCCTCCCAGCTCCAACACAAGAGGCTCGGCCGAACCGACGGGGTTTTGACCGGGGACACACAACACAGCATTATCATCGATTTCCCAATAGGAACGTCAGCATGTCCTGTACCGGAGGATGTCGGCGAAACCCGAGCCCCTCCAGGCCGCCTGGAATCCGGTGAGGGGGCGTTGCCGGCCAGAACTTGGTCGACCATGATTGAATCGGCCCGGAGGACTGCCCGGAGAGGAGCACCTGATGGCATTCACACGTTTCGCACTGACTCGGTTAGCTTTATAATGCAGACTTCCATGGCAGAGCGCCGCCCATCCCTGAAGTCAGATCCCCTGCTGGATCGTGAGGTTGCCAAGTGCAAGGTGCTGGAGCAAATCGGCCGCGGAGGAATGGGCGTGGTCTACAGGGCCAGACACCGCACCCTGCAAAAGCAGATGGCGCTCAAAGTGCTGGCGATCGACTCCGGGATCACTCAGCAACAACTCGAGCAGTTCTTCGTCGAAGCCAGAGCCCAGGCTTCGATCGACCACGTCAACGTCGTTCAGGTGTATGACGTGGACCGCTTCGAGAACTGGTTCTACATCCTGATGCAGTACATCGACGGACCGTCCCTGTCGGATGCCATGACTGCTTGTGGGCCACTGCCCTGGCCCGCGGCTGCCAGGGTCGCGGCGGCGGCGGCCCGAGGCCTGGCCGCCGCGCACATGGCGACCCCGGCCTTCATCCACCAGGACGTCAAGCCGTCCAATATCTTGATTGGACCAGACTGGGAAGCCAAAGTGCTGGATTTTGGCCTGACCACGCTGCTCGAAGCAGACGAGAACGCCGTCCATCAGATCGCGGGAACAGCACACTACGTGCCACCCGAAATCGTCCAGGGGAAACCACCGTCGCCCGTATCAGACCTCTACAGTCTGGGCATCACGCTCTTCGAGGCGCTGACCAACCGCCGGGTGTTCAGCGGGCGAAACCGCACTGAGGTCATCAAGGCCAGGCTGCACCAGGAGGCGCCCCCGCTGGCTGCCTCGCTTCCGGAACAGGCCCAACACGTTCCCGACGAGCTGTGTGACATGGTCGCCCGGCTGCTCAGCCGAGACCCGAAGAAGCGTCCCGAGAGCGCCCTGGTCGTCGCAGACCAGCTCGAACAGATCCTGGAATTTAACGAGCACACGCTGCCAGACGTGCCAACCAAACAAGTCAAATCGCCGAAAGCGGACACCACGGCCCAGCCAACACCGGCCGATCAACACCCATCCCCCCGGCGCATAGAACAGTGGGCGCAGCGAGGCATGACGCTGTACAGTTGCAAGAAATGCGCAACCTCCTTTCTGCGGGGCGGCCATGTCGAAGGTCATATCGTGCTCTGCCCTTCCTGCAACTCAAAGCTGACCGTCCCGGACAAGGAGAGCCTGGCACAGCTGCAAATCGCCCAACGCAGCAAGGCGAGCGCTGATGAGAGCGCCACGTCTACCGCTAGCGCAGAACTGGAGCTGCAGGGGCCTTCCGAACCGATCCTGACCGAGAAGATAGCCCAGGAGTCTCGCGAGACTGATCCTCCTGACCCAGCCGCCCGGCTTCACCTGCCCCCGGCTTTCCTGGGACGAGACTGGCTGATCGGCAAAGTCACGGAAGCCGTCCGCAACGACACCCGACTCATCCAACTCCAGGGCGGTTCGGGGCTCGGGAAAAGCCGCTTCCTCAACGAGGCCGCCAAGCACTTCTCCGATCTATGCCTACTGCGCGCTGGCGCTGAACGCCGCGGGAGACCCCTGGCTCCTTTCGACGAGTTGACCGCACAGACCCTGGAGTTTCTCGCCCGGCACGAACCCGGGCAACTAGACGCGCTGGTTGACCAGCACGGTTCGTGGCTGCTACAGATCTCCGGTCCCCTCACCGGCGTGGGCCCGCTGAAGGGAGTCCAACCCCAGGCGCAGCTGCGCCCCAAGCGTCAGCTAGAGGCCTTCAACGCAATGTTCGAGATGCTTCTCGGCACTAGCCAGGTCGCCTTGGTGGTGGATGACGCGGAGCGCTGTGGCGACAACTCCGACTCCTGCTGGGAGGTTGTACTGCGGCTCGCGCACGAGCACCCACTCTCGATCCTGCTGACCCATGGCGAGCCGCTGCCGAACCCGCTGTCCGAGCGCTTGGCGGCGTTGCCCTCCGAGTCGTTCACCCTCGAGCCACTGCCGGAGGGACTGTTGCCCCCGTTTTTCACCTCGATCTTCGGGCTGGCCCAGTACCCCAAGACGCTCTGCGACGCAATCAACTACGTTGCACAGGGCATTCCGGCCGACCTGGTCGACATCGTGCATAACAGCGTCGCCAGTGAGCTTCTCGAAGACAGCGACAGCGGCTGGAGCTGGGCACCCGAATACCAAGAGCGACTGGCGCTGCGCCTGCCCGAACGGATCGACCAACGCCTCGCACAGACAGCCGCAAAGCTGCCACCGATGCACCAGGAAGTGCTCGGGGTCCTGGCCCGCATCGGCTGCTCGCTCAGACCGGCCCAGCTTGTCGAGGCCGGCGGCTTTCCCGCTGACAAATTGAGCTTCATCCTCAACGACCTGGTCAAGAATCGAATCCTACTCAAGCCGGAGGACCGATACAGCTTCGTCAGCGAAGGGCTACGCACGATGCTCGCCGATGCCGTGCCGCCCGAGAAGCGTGCCGATCTGCACGCGCGGATTGCCCGGATCCTGGAGCAAGACACGGTCGACTCCGACCCACCCCAGGCGGATATCCTCGCGATCCACCTGGAAGAAGCGGGCGATCCCCTGCGGGCGATTCACTTCCGCATTGTCGCTGCGCGTGGATTTGCCCGACAAGGCTCCTACTCCCGCTCACGAGAGTCCTACGAAAACGCCCTGGCGCTGCTGGACCAATTCTCCCCACGCAAGACGAGCGGGCTGTTCCCCAGGCTGCGCCGCAAACACGATTGTCCGGACCCACTCGCAGTGCAGACCGAACTGGCCAACATCCACTGCCGGATGGGCCAGAGCCATCTCGCGATCCAGATGCTCAAGACGGGGCTGCAGTCGGCCCATGGACGTGGTGACCAGACGCTCGTCGGCCAGTTCGAGCGTGGCCTGGCGCTCGCCCGGGCGCGCAGCGCGGCACCCGAAGCGCTAACACACTTCTCTCGGATCGAGGAGGTCTCTGAACTGGTGGACGCACACCTGCTGGCCGAGATCTCCCACCTCTACCTGATCCGCGACAACCACTCCAAGGCCCGGTCGCTACTGGACAAGGCCCTGGCCCTGCCGGACCCCGAGCCCGCCGACCGGCTAGGCGTGCTCCTCGGACTGGCCCGGCTGGAGCTGCGCCTGGGCCACTGGAAAGTGGCCTGCGAGCGAGTCGATGAGGCGCTGGACTCGATCCCCGAAGGGCACCTGCGCCAGACCTTTCGTCCCAGGCTTCTGCTGATCCAAGCCCGGTCGCTATGCCGCAGCGGCAAGCTGCGCGAGGCCAGCAAGCGGCTGGACGCCGCCCGGCGGTACCAGACCAGCTCCATGGAGGCGGAGTTGGAGGTTCGCCTGACCCAGTCCGAGTTGCTGCTCGCTTCGGGTCTTGCCGAGCCGGCGGTAAAGGCAGCGCAGGCCATGAGGCGCCGGGCGGTCGAGGCGAAGCGACCCTATGATGAAGCGTGGGCACTGATCCACCAAGGTGAAGCAGAGATGCCAGACCCATGGTTTGTCGCCAGTGAACCGGTCCACCATGCCTGCCCACGACAAGCTCGCGAATCCCTTAGCCTTGCGCTCAAGCGATTCGAGCTACTGAAGTCCCCTTTCGGAAGAGCGCGGGCCTACATCGGACTAGCCCAGTGTTACGGTTCGGTCGGCAATCCCGACCGGGCTCGAGCACTTCTCGATTTCGCCAGCAAGAACCTGAAGGCCGCGAAGCTGACCTGGCCCAGGGCTCGGCTGGCCTTGGCCCAGAGCCACCTGGCTGAACTCGAGGGTGACACACAGATGGCGCTGAAATATCTCGACAAGGCGGACGAGATCGCCGAGAGTACCCATCAGGAGCGGCTTCTTCAGATCGTTCGCGAACGTAAGTCTAAACTGGAAAATCACATCAAGCAGTGACTCCCGGCAGTCTGCTGATCATCAAGGACGGGCGCAACCTGGTGCCCGCGGTCCTCCTCGTCAACCGCGGCAAGAAGCTGGATGTGATTCTCGGCGGCGCCAAGAAACGCACCATCGCACCGAGCAAGATCGGGCTATCGCTCGGGGTTATCTGTCCCGGAAAGCTCTCTACCGAGGAGGCATCCCGATGGCTCGAAACCTGGACGGCTGAACTGGCGGAATCCGCACAGGCACTCGAGCTGACGCTCCTCTGGGAGATTCTGCAGGAGGAAAATACCGAGTTTACGCTGGAGGAACTCTGTGAGCTCCACAGCGACGGCCCGGTCACCCCCTCACAGCGGGCAGCTCTCTATCTGGAGTTGGAGACCGACTCGACCTACTTCAAGCGCCGGCAAGACAAATACTGTCCCCGCCCGGAATCGGAGGTTGCCTCGATCCAGCTTGCCGCCAAGCGCACGGAGGAACGGGAGGCCGCTCAAGCGGCGTTCATTCAGCTCCTCGTCCAACACCAGCACGAACAAGCCCCAGCAGCGGCAGCAATCGAACCACACGCAAATCTCGTCGGTGACCTGCGTCGACTCGCGCTGAACGATATTGACACACCGGAGGCAAAACGGGCCGTCAAGCTACTCGATGCCGTTCCACATCTGCCAGCGACGGCGGAAGGCGCGTTCCGCGCGCTGATCGCCCTGGGTATATTCGACCCGGATGAGAACCTGGCTCTGGCAGCCAGTGGAATCCCGACTCAGTTTCGGCCCGACGAGCTGGAGGCTGCTCGCTGCCTGCCCCCACCCACTCCGTCCGACGGACAACGAGATCTACGCGACCTCCCGACCCTCACCATCGACGAGACCTGGACCGTTGATCCAGACGATGCGCTGAGCATCGAACAGACCGCCGACGGGTTTCGTTTGTGGATTCACATCACGCAGGTCTCGCGGCACATCCTGCCCGAGACGTCGCTCGACAAGGCCGCTTTCCAGCGGGGCGCCAGTCTCTATCTGCCCGAAGGCACGCTGCCAATGCTGCCACACTCCTGCGTCGAGACGCTCTCTTTGATCGAAGACCGAGAGCGGCTGACGCTGACCGCAGAGTTCGAACTGACCAACGACGGCGAGGTGCGGGCCGAGCAATTCTACCCCGCGCTGATTCGCATCGATCGCAACTGGCACTACGACGAGGTGGACGTCGAGATCGAGGCTGACACTGCTCCGTTTGCCCAGCTCGTCACACTGGCCAAGGCCCTGCAGAGCCGGCGACGAGCCCTCGGCGCCATTGAATTCTCTCTCCCGGAGCTAGCGCTGAAAGTGATCGATGACCAGATCATCTTGCGACGTCTGTCCGGCCAATCGCCCGCCAGGCGACTGGTGGCCGAGATGATGATCCTCGCCGGCTCGCGCTGGGCCGACTTCAGCGCTGAGCGACAGATCCCGGTGGTCTACCGCAAACAGAGTGCGACCAGTAGCGAACTGCCAGACGTCAGCGAGTTTCCGGATCCATACGTCTTTTTCTTCAACATCCGCCACTTGCTCTCTCCCGGACGGTTGAGCACCCAGCCATCTCCTCACTCAGGCTTGGGCCTGCCCCGCTACCTCCAGGGCACATCGCCGCTGCGACGCTACCAGGATCTGGCGACGCAGCGGCAACTGTCCGCCGTGATTGCCAATGAGCCCCCCCCGTACGACGTAGAGGAGATCCTGCGAATCGCTGCAGCCGCGGATGCCGCAGCCCGGGAGAATTCTCGCCTCGAGCGTGACCGGATCAACTACTGGCTGCTACGCCACATGGAAGACCGGGTGGGCCAGACGCTGGAAGCCATGGTGCTCGGGAGCGCCGGCCCGAATCGCCACGCCGTCTTGCTGAGCGACTACCTGACCGAGCAGGTGGTCCGCTCGGATCAGGCACTGGAACCTGGCCAGGGGGTGGAGCTCAAGCTGCTCGGGCTCAACCTGTTCGAGCGCACGCTGAATCTGACACTGCTCTAGACCCTGTGGACACACGTCTCGACAGGCAGATTCGAGCCCTGGTCGTTACGCCCGAACGGCAACCGAATGAAACGGCCCGGCAGCTCCACCGCGGGCGGAGCGCAGGATTTTGCCTCCGAATCGGCCGAGCCGCTGGATCATGATTGACGTGCAGGCCTCCGGCACGTCGATGCTCGGCGAGGGTCTGGTACGCCGATTCCACTCGACTGGTCGGTCCGTGGACCCCCGCGCGGAAGATCGTCACGCAGCAGAAGTACAGCTACTATTACCCGAAGAACACGTCATGTTCGGCAAGCACGGCGGGGTCACCGGACCCCTATTTTCTCTCCTTGGCCGTGCGTCTCATCTTGGCCTCGACGGCCTTCATTTCCTGCCCGCTGGGGTGAATGTTGAAGGCCTGCATCAGAATAGCGTCTTTTCCCTGCAGGGTGAACTCTGTCCGCCACCCCCAGGCCGGGCCTCCGCCCATGGCGTACTTGCCCCTGAAAACTAGCGTCTTGCCGTCTTTTGAAAGCTGGCCCCTGCACAGCAAGGGCTGGGAGGCCATGTGAAAACTGTCGCCCCAAGAGGTGTTGGCGCTGGTGCCCTTGCCGCCCAGTAAAAAGACACCCGCCCGCCGCAGCTTGTCGTTTTTCCAGGTGTAGGTCATCAGGAAATAGTGGCCCTGTGCGACGGCTGCGATGCGGGCCTTGATCTTGTATTCCTGCACGGGAACTCCGGGCCGTAACCAGAGGCTGTAGGAGCCGGCCCAGTCGCCTGTCAATCTGCCATAGAAGGCTGGTACGGTCTGTACCCCCTTTTCGGCGGCTGGTTTTACGTCTTCGAGTGCGCCCGCCAGGGGAGCCGCGAGGGCTACACAAGCCAGGGCCCACAAGCACCTCTTCGCGACACGAGCCGGCATCGATATCTGCACCTTAGTGCTTGTCCGGAAATAACTGGTTGATTTCGCTATGCCCCCCGGGCATATTTCCAGGTGGACGTTGAGATTCTCAAGGAGAAGTTCGAGTTGCTTGCGCCTGCCTTGGACGAGCGATCTAGGCGGCTGTGGGCCGCTACTGAAGCTCGTGTCTTGGGGCATGGCGGTATTGCCTTGGTTGCACG
>PVBE010281926.1_pt1 | contig 10394 bp, 11 predicted proteins | sample 1631181 | NCBI WGS metagenome assembly PVBE01 (sample SAMN08397723, study PRJNA350692) | Marine metagenome, whole genome shotgun sequencing project. | isolation source: water | place: Pacific Ocean | collected 2012-04 | reverse complement strand
GATCATGGAGCTTTTCCACGGCCCGACGCTCGCCTTCAAGGACATCGCGCTGCAGTTGCTGGGCCGGTTGTTCGATCGGGCGCTGCGACGGCGGGGCGAGCGCGTGGTCATCATCGGTGCTACCTCGGGCGACACCGGTTCAGCGGCGATCGAGGCCTGTCGGGACCGCGAAAACATGGTCGTCTTTATCCTCCACCCCCACGGTCGGGTATCGGACGTGCAGAGGCGGCAGATGACCACCGTCGCCGCGGCCAACATCCACAACCTAGCCATCGAGGGCACCTTCGACGACTGCCAGGCGCTGGTGAAGGCGATGTTCGGCGATGCGCGTCTGCGCCAGGAACTGCGGTTGACGACCATCAACTCCATCAACTGGGCCCGCATCGTGGCCCAGATCGCGTATTACTTCCACGCCGCGCTGGCGCTGGGCGCACCCGAGCAAGGGGTAACCTTCGCGGTGCCGAGCGGGAACTTCGGCAACGCGTATTCCGGCTACGCCGCCCGCGCCATGGGATTGGATATCGCGCAACTCATCGTCGGCTCGAACCGCAACGACGTGTTGTCGCGATTCTTCGAAAGCGGAGAGCTTCGGCTTGCCGAGGTGGTGCCGACACTTTCGCCGAGCATGGACATTCAACTTCCGAGCAATATCGAGCGCTTGCTGTTCGAGCTCTGTGGGCGCGACGGCGCGGAGGTGGCGGCGATGATGGACCGGTTCCGGCGCGAGGGTGTACTGGCGCTGGACGGGGAGCGGCGAGACGCCGCCCGCGCGCTATTCGCCGGCCATCGCGTGGACGATGCCGAGACCACGGCAGCGATCGCCGAGGTCTATCGCGAGACCGGGGAGCTGGTGGACCCGCACACGGCGATCGGAATCGCTGCCGCGCGCGCGGCGCTGCGGGAGGGGTCCGGCCCTGTGGTCGCGCTGGCCACTGCGCATCCGGCCAAGTTTCCCGACGCCGTGGCCGCGGCGACCGGGGTGCGCCCGGCGCCGCCGCCACGACTTGGCGATCTGTTCGAACGGCCCGAACACCTGAGTGTCGTGGCAAACGACCTCGCGACGGTCAGGGCGATGGTGCGCGAGCGGGCGTGGCCCCCGGGCGCCGCCTAGGACGGGCCAGGCAATGGCGGTTTATACCGAGGTGTCGAAGAGTGCGCTCGACGATTTCATGGGCGCGTACGACCTTGGGCCGGTCGTCTCGTTCGAAGGCATCGTGGAAGGCGTCGAGAACACCAACTATGCGCTCCGCAGCGAAAGCGGCAGGTACGTGCTGACGCTTTACGAAAAGCGGGTCGCCGCGGACGATCTGCCGTTCTTCCTGGGGCTGATGGAGCATCTGGCGGGCCGCGGCATCGCCTGCCCGGTCCCGGTGCACGGGCGCGACGGCCAGGCGCTGCGCACGCTCTGCGGGCGGCCAGCGGCGATCACCTCGTTCCTCGAGGGTCGCCCCGTAGAGCACATCGCGGCCCGCCATTGCCGCCAGGTAGGCGCCGCACTCGCGACGCTTCACCGGAGCGGTGCGACCTACACGCTGCGTCGCGCCAACGCCCTGTCGGTCGCGAGCTGGCGCAGGCTGCTGGCGGCGAGCGCCGCACGCGCCCACGAGATCGCGCCAAACCTGGAAGAGACAATCGAGGCTGAGATCGCGGCGCTCGAACCGGTGTGGCCTGAAGACCTGCCGGCCGGGATCATTCATGGCGACCTCTTTCCCGACAACCTCTTTTTCCAAGGCGATGGCCTGTCCGGGATCATCGATTTCTACCTCGCCTGCGTCGACGCGCTGGCCTACGACCTCGCGATCTGCCTGAACGCCTGGTGTTTCGACCGCAGCGCAGTCTTCGATCGGGCAAGGGCGGTGGAACTGTTCGCCGGCTACGGTTCAGTGCGGCCGCTCTCGCAGGCCGAGGTAGCGGCATTCCCGAAATTGGCTCGCGGCACCGCCGTCCGCTTCCTGCTCACCCGCGTTTACGACACCCTTCACCCGCCGAAGGGCGCCCTGGTCAAGCCGAAGCAGCCGCTCAACTATCTGAAACGTCTGGAGTTCCACCGCGCGGCGGCGGAACCCGATGCGTACGGATTACCCGGTCCCGGGAGTTGACTTGCCCGAGCCGACGCGCCCTAATCGCGCCGCCGTGAAAAAGGTCGTCGTCATCAACGTAATTCACGAGGCCGGCTTGCGCGTTCTCCAAGCGCGCGAGGACGTGGCGCTTGCGGTGGTGGCCGAGCCCGATGCGGAGCAGGTCCGCCGCGAACTCGCCGAAGCCCACGGAATCATCGTGCGTACCTTTCCCATCGATCGCCCGACGATCGAGGCGGCGCCAGCCTTGGAGGTCGTCTCGCGCCACGGTGTCGGCTACGACAATGTGGACGTGGCGGCGCTCGACGAGCGCGGGGTGCCGCTGACGATCGTCGGCGACGTCAACGCCGTGCCGGTCGCCGAGCAAGCGCTGTTCATGATGCTGGCGCTGGCCAAGAAGGGGGCGGCGTTGGACCGCGCGGTGCGCGGCGGCGAGTTTGCCAAGCGCGACTCGGCCGGGATCGCCGAGCTCTGGCGGAAGACCATTCTGATCTTGGGTTTCGGCCGCATCGGCCGGCAGGTGGCGGCGCGTTGCCGGGCCTTCGGCATGACGGTGCTGGCCTACGATCCCTATATCGACGCCGCGACCATCGAGGCCGCGGAGGGCCGCAAGGTCGAGGACTTCCGCGATGCACTCGGCGAGGCCGACTATGTCACGCTGCACATGCCGCTGGCGCCGGAGACCGCCAACATGATCGGCGCCGCGGAGCTTGCGGCGATGAAGCCGGAGGCGTGCCTGATCAACGTCGCCCGCGGCGGGCTGGCCGACGAGGCCGCGCTGACGGCGGCGCTGCGCGAGGGCGGGATCGCCGGCGCCGGGCTCGATACCTTCGCCAGCGAGCCGCCCGAGCCCGACAACCCGCTGCTGACCCTCGAAAACGTCATCCTCAGCCCGCACAGCGCCGGGCTAAGCGATGAGTGCCGCGAACGCATGGCAATCGCCTGCGCCGAGAACGTGCTTGCCGTCTTCGACGGCTCGATCGAGCCGCGCCTGGTGGTGAACGCCGCGGTCGTGTAGCGGACGGCGCGGACTAGGGCCGGTCCCGGCCCCCGGGGTCGTCCCAGAAGTGGCGCTCGGAATCCGGCATCACGGCGACGACGAGCCGGTCGCCATCGATTTGCACCTCGAAGGTCGATAGCGGGATTTCGCCGGGCCCCTTGAGGGGGCCCCCGTCTTGATGTCATAGACGGTCGTATGAATCGGGCACGACACGGTGCCGTCCTTGAGCTCGCCCTCGATCAGATGGCCATAGTCGCCGACGTGGCTATGGCCATCGTCGGTCGCCCCCTCGACGTGCGCGGCAAAGTGGGCGATGCAGGTGCACTTGTTGCTGAACGCGAAGTAGCCGCCGCCCACGTTGGCAATGACGATCTCGCGCCCCGAAAGGTCGAAGACCCGCATGCTGCCGGGCGAAACCTCGGTGGTGGCGGCGAGAGACACGAATTCGGTCATGGCGTTGCCTTTATTGTGCGGCCGGGTCGAGTTTCAGCGCCACCGAGTTCATGCAGTAGCGCAAGCCGGTCGGCCTCGGGCCATCGTCGAAGACATGGCCGAGGTGGGCGTCGCAGCGGCTGCACGTCACCTCGGTGCGGGAGCGGCCAAGGCTATCATCGGGAGCGGTGTCCACTTTGTCCGCGGCCAGGGGCTGAAAAAAGCTCGGCCAGCCGGTGCCCGAGTCGTACTTGGTGGCGGCATCGAACAGCAGCTCCCCGCAGCACGCGCAAGCGTAGATCCCGGCCGTCTTGTCGCTGACGTAGGCGCCGCTGAACGGCGTCTCGGTGCCCGCCTCGCGGCACACACGATACTCCTCACCGGTGAGCTGGGCGCGCCACTCGGCTTCGGATTTCACCACTTTGTCCATCGCCGGCTTCTATATAGCATGCGAGAATCGCACGCAACGGAGGGAGGACAACATGGCCGTCGGACGGGTAACGAAGATAACCGCGTCGTCGTCGAACAACTTTCAAGAGGCGATCGATCTCGGGCTGGAGCGGGCCTCGGAGACCCTGCGCGGGATCACCGGGCTAGAGGTCATCAGCCAGAAAGCCACCGTGGTGGAAGGGGCGATCGCGGAGTATCACGCCACCATCGAGGTCACCTTCTGGCTCGAGGGGCAGTGAGCGGCTGACGCGGCGGCGCGTCGCCGCGAAAGGGTTAGTTGCGCCCGATCTTTGCCCGCATATCTTGACCGACCGGTCGGTCGGTACTATATCGACATTATGACCGTTTCGGCGACGCGGAAACGACGGGTTCGAGCGGCCTCTGGCCGGCGCGTCTCCGCCGCGGCGGCCAGTCCAAGGGCGACCGCCAGGAGCGATCGGGGAGAGGCGACGCGCCGGCGCATCCTCGAGGCCAGCCTGCAAATCCTTGGCGAGCGCGGCCGCCGCGGTCTTACCGCGCGCGCCGTGGCCGAGCGCGCCGCGGTGAGCAAGGGGACCCTGTTCCATCATTTCGCGACCCTCGACGAGATCCCGCTCGCCGCCACGGAGTTGTTGGTCACCAAATTTACCGAGAGCGTCGATGCGCAGGCATACAAGGACGCGCGCGGCTACCTGCGCGCGCTGGGCGCGGCAAGTCTGCGGTTCATGGAAGAGAACGCCGCAGCGATGAAGGCGCTGAACGCCTATCTCGGAGAGGCATTCTTCGACGAGGGCTACCGTGATGCCGTGGCCGCGGTCTACACCAACGCGCTGCACGAGGTTCGCGCGGGCTTGGCCGCGCACGGGGGCGACGCGCTTCCTCGTGCCCGCCTGGATGCCGTGGCGATATCGGTGGCCGCACTGTTGGACGGGATGACCCTGCACGCGCTGCTGCTGGGCGACAGCAAACGGTTCCACAAGGCTTGGCGGGTGGCCGCGGACGCCTTCGCGGCGGCCCTCAAAAACGAGAGGGAACGAACGTGAGCACCCGCATCGCAGCGATGGCCACCGCGATGTTCGTCCTCGTGGCGATCGCTTTCCCGCTCGCGCCGGTGGCGGCGGACCCGGAGGCCGAGGAGCTGGTGCGCAAGCTCGAGGATGTGCTGCGTTCCAATTCCAGCATCGGCGTCTACCGCGTCGAGGTGGTCCGTCCGAGCTGGAGCCGGGTCATGCGCATGAAGTACTGGGACGACCGCATTGCCGATCGTTTCTTCATCCGCCTGCTGGCGCCCAAGAAGGACAAGGACACCACCTTCTTGAAGGTCGGCGGGAACCTGTGGATGTACCTGCCCAAGCTGGAGCGCGACATCAAGCTGCCGCCCTCGATGATGCTGAACTCGTGGATGGGCTCGGACTTCACCAACGACGATCTGGTCAAGCAATCCTCGACGATCGATGACTATACGCACCGCGTTATCGACCGCGAGGGTGAGGGCGAGACGGCGATCATCACCATAGAATCGCTGCCCAAGCCCGAGGCGCCGGTGGTGTGGGGTAAGCTGGTGATGCGCCTGCGACCCGACGGGATGCCGGTAGACCAAGTGTTCTTCGACGAGCGCGGCACCGCGGTGCGCCGCATCAACTTCGAGAAGGTCGGGATGCTGGGCGGGCGCCGCACGCCCACCCAGTGGACGGTGGTGCCGCTCGATGAGCCCGACAATCTGACCGTGTTGGTGATCGAGGAGGCGGAATTCGACATCCCCATCGCCGAGCGGACCTTCCAACGCGCCAACCTGTCGCGGAGCGAGCGGTGAGCGGACTGGTGCTCGCCATCGCCTGGCGCAACGTGGCCCGCAACTGGCGCCGCAGCGTCATCACGGCGGCGGCGTTCGCCATGGGCCTAACGGCGCTGTTGTTCCTGTGGGGCTTCAACGACGGCGGCCACAACGGCATGACGAGAAACTTCCAGGATGCCTTCGTCGGCAGCCTGCAGGTCCACCGGGATGGATACTTCCGCCGCCCGCAGCTTGAGACCCACATCGAAGATGCGGCGCCGATCCTAGCCGCGCTTCAGGGCGCCGGCGTCGAGCGCTGGAGCCGGCGGCTGTCGAGTTTCGTCCTGGCCGCGGGCGAGGAAACCTCATCGGGGGTGCTCCTGGTCGGGATGGAGCCCGAACGCGAGCCCACCGTCACCGGCCTTGCCGAGCGCGTGAACGAGGGTCGTTTCATCGCCGCCGACGACGGCTTGGTGGCGCTCTTGGGAGCCGGCGCCGCCCGCCGCCTCGAGGTCGGACTCGGCGAGACCTTCGTCGTGGTCGGCCAGGACCGCTATGGCGGGCTCGCCGCCGACCGTTTGACGTTGATCGGAATCCTGGGCGACGTGGGAGAGGATGCCGAGCGCGGGATCGCGGTCGCGCCGCTGCACACGGTGCAGACGATTCTCGGCATGGAAGACCGGGTGACCGAGGTGGTGGTGCGGCTGGAGCCGGGCGAGCTCGACGACGTGACCGACAGCCTGCGTGCCGAACTTGGCGAGGATGCGCTCGAGGTGTTGCGCTGGTCCGACATGTTTCCCTGGTTCGAGGAGGGAATCGCACTCGACAACGGGTTCAACTACTTCTTCCTCGGCATCGTCTTGGTGATCATCGTCGCCGGGGTCGTCAACACGGTGCTGGTCTCGATGATCCAGCGCACCCGCGAGTTCGGGATTCTGATGGCGCTCGGAACCCGTCGCATCGAGGTCGGCGCGATGGTGGTGGCGGAATCCCTGATCGTCGGGCTGATGGGTACCGCGGCGGGCACGCTGATCGGGCTGGGCGGGGTGCTCTATTTTGGCTGGGTGGGGATCGACCTCTCCGATATGGCCGAGGGCTTCGAGCGCTTCTATTTCGAACCGATCATCCGTACCGAGATCGATACCGATCATCTGCTGATCACCATCTTGAGCTTGTTCGGCGCAACGGTGGTGAGCTCGCTCTACCCCGCCTACCGAGCCATGCGGCTCGAGCCGGTCGAGGCGATCGCACATGTCTGAGCGGGCGGGACTCTCGCCCAAGACGTACCTCGCGCTCGGGCTGCGCAACCTGGCCCGCCACCGCTGGCGCACTGGATTGACGCTGGCCTCGCTGATCGTCGGCATTGGGGCCCTGACCTTCCTCATGGGCCTTCAGGAGGGATGGCTGGGCAGCATGCGCGAGAACTTCGTCTTGACCTCGAGCGCCCACGTCCAGGTGCACGGTGCGGGCTTCGAGGAGAGCTTGCAGATCCAGGACCGCATCCCCGAGCCCGGCCCGGTGACCGCCGCGGTGGCCGAGAATGGCGACGTCCGCGCCTGGACGCGGCGGGTCCGTATGCCCGGGCTTGCCAGCGTCGCCAGCGCCTCGACCGCGGCGATCATCATGGGTGTGGACCCGGTCGCCGAGCCGACCGTCACCCGGCTCGCGCAGTTCGTGGCCGAGGGCGCCTGGCTCGAGCCCGGCGACGACCGCGGGCTCCTGCTGGGCGGCACGCTGGCCGAGAACCTTGGGGTGCGGCTCGGCGAGAAGGTCATTCTGATGACCCAGTCGCCGACCGGCGACATCGCCTCGGAAGCCTTTCGCATGCGCGGCACGTTGCTCGCCGGGGTGCCTGAGATCGACCAGTTCGTGGCCTTGATCCCACTGGCGAGCGCACAGTCGTGGCTGGGTATCGGCGCCGGCGTTACCGATGTCGTGATCCGCGCCCATGACCACGAGCGGACCGAGGCCATCGCCGCCAGCCTGTCGGCGCAGCTGGACGCGGATTCCTACGAGGTGATGCGCTGGTACGACCTCGATCCCTTCGTCCAGCAGACCCTCGAGCTCTCGGAGTCGAGCACCGTGATCATTCTGGGGGTCGTGATATCGGTGGTCCTGGCCGAGATTATCAACACCATGCTGATGTCGTTCTACGAGCGGGTGCGTGAATTCGGGCTGATGGACGCCCTGGGGACACGGCGCATCCAGCTGTTCGCCATGGTGCTGTGGGAGGGTTTCGTCCTGGTCGCCATCGGCGGCGGCGTGGGCTGCCTTCTGGGTGTCGCCGCGACGCTTTATTGGGGCCAGGTGGGAATCGACCTCTCGAGCTTCGCCGAGGCCACGTCGCTGTTCTACATGGACCCGGTCATGCGACCGGTGCTGGCGGTCGATTCGATCGTCACGATACTTGTGACCATGGCGATCACCGCGGTCTTGGCGGGCATCTACCCGGCGCTGCGGGCGGCACGGCTCAACCCCGTAGAGGCGATGCGCAAGATCTGAAGGAGGCGATTCGAGTAATGGCGCTTGTCGAAGCCGAGGCCCTTCACAAAACCTACCGTACCGGCGAGGTCGAGGTTCGCGCGCTGAACGGTGTCGATCTGTCGCTTGAGGCGGGCGAGTTCGCCGTCCTCGCCGGCCGCTCGGGTTCGGGCAAAACAACGCTTCTCAACATGCTGGGCGCGCTCGACATGCCCGATGCCGGGGTGGTGCGCATCGGCGGCGAGAACTATCTGAAGCTTGGCAAGGACCAGCGGGCGCGGTTCAGGCTGCGCCACGTCGGCTTCGTCTTCCAGGCCTACAATCTGATCCGCGTTCTCTCGGCGCGGGAGAACGTCGCCTACGTGCTGGAGCTTCAGGGAATGGGCGCCCGTGAGCGAGGCGCCCGCGCCGAGGCGCTGTTGGACGCGGTTGGATTGTCCGGCCTGGGCGGGCGTCGCCCCGACCAGCTCTCGGGCGGCCAGCAGCAGCGCGTGGCGGTGGCGCGCGCTCTGGCAACCGAACCAGACCTGGTGCTCGCCGACGAGCCCACCGCGAACCTCGATTCGGCGACCGGCGAGCAGCTGATCGACCTGATGGCCGCGCTCTGCAACGACCACGGAACGACGTTCGTGTTGGCCTCGCACGATCCCATGGTGATCGCGCGGGCGCGGCCCCTCATCCGGATGGACGACGGCAAAGTGGTCGACGACGGATCGGTGGAGTGAGGCCACATGCACTGATCCTGGCGGGCTTGCTTCTCGCCGCGGGAGGGGCGGCGGCCGATGCCGTGGACGAGCTTAGCGCCAGCACGTCCAATCTTGCGTTCCGCACCCGGGATTCGAGCGACGACGTCATCTTCACCAATCTGGCGCGATTGCGGCTGACCATGCGGGGGACGCTCGGCCTTCCCGGCGCGCTCGATATCGGCGACCTCTCGTGGTTTGCGGTCTACGACCACGAGGTCCTGGCCGGCGGGTTGGTGGAGAGCCCTGATTTCACGGCGCTCGCGGCGATCCCCGAGCCGACCCGCCTCGATCTCGAAGGCACGGTTGCCGAGGGCGGATCGTATCGCTGGCGGCACCGGCTCTACCGCGCGACCGCGGCATTCGATTGGGGCGGCGGCATGGTGCGCCTGGGGCGCCAGCGCGTGGCTTGGGGTTCGGGCCGGCTGTGGAACCCGACCGACCGCTTCAACCCGATCGCGCCACTGGCCCTGGAGCCGGCCGAGAAGATCGGCGTCGATGCCGCGGCAGCGACGTTGCGCTTTCCGCCGTTCGCATCGCTTCAGGTGGTCGGCGGGCCGGGCGAGGGAGACCGCAACCTGACCCGCAAGCTGGCGCTGCGCTGGCGCGACACGGTGGCCGAGACCGATTACGCGCTACTGGTGGGACGCATCGGCGATGAGGACGTGATCGGGCTCGACGTTACCTCGAACCTCTACGGCGGCGGCATACGGCTTGAGGCGACGCAGAACTGGCCCGACAGCGGGCGCGATTTTCAGCAGATCTCGGGCGGCTACGACTTCACCCTGACCAACGAGTTGCTCCCGAGCGGGCTCTATTTGCTGTTCGAGTATTTCTACAACGGTGCGGCCACCGGCGCCGCGGTATCGGCAATCCCTTCGGACCACCTCGAGACGCGGCGCCGGCAATTCGCCGGGTTCTCAGCCGGCCTTGACCTGACGCCGCTGTGGCGGCTCGACGGGCTGGTGATCGCCGACCTCGAAAAGCACTCCTACGCCCTGGCGCCATCGCTCACCTGGTCGGCAGCCGAGGAAATCGATGCGGTCTTCGCATTGCAGTTCTTCGGCGGCGATCCGGCAAGCGAGTATGGCGACGGCGAGCAAATTCTCTTCACCCGGATCGAGGTCTTCTTTTGACGCCGGCCGCGCGGGCGGGCATTGTTGGGTGGATTTGGGCCGAGGACGAGGGCCGAGGAGCAATGCCGGATCTAGATCTGCTGCGAGTTGTCGAACTCCGCGACCGCCTAGGAAGCGACGACGACGCCGAGGTGCTGGAGGCGGCGCGGGCGCTTCACCAGGCAGCCAGGGAAGCAGGCCTCAGCTGGGTGGAGCTCCTAATGCTCCTCGAGCGCCTGCGCGACGCCGATCGCGAGCTGCTGGCGAGGATTCGGGCACTTAACCAGGGCGTCACGAAGCGGGTACAGCTCCTCGATCGCTTGGGCAGCGAGGACAACGCCG
>PVBE010122323.1_pt1 | contig 10394 bp, 7 predicted proteins | sample 1631181 | NCBI WGS metagenome assembly PVBE01 (sample SAMN08397723, study PRJNA350692) | Marine metagenome, whole genome shotgun sequencing project. | isolation source: water | place: Pacific Ocean | collected 2012-04 | reverse complement strand
CCCGCGCCGCCGTTGGTGGAGCCGCCGGCCGACAGGCGCTCCAGGGCCGACAGGATCTTCGGCCGGTTCTCGCGGGTGACGGCGGTGGAAGGCAGCACCAGGCCCGAGGCGCCGGCGTAGACCACCAGGGCCACGCGGTCGGCGGGGCAGCGGCCCGAGGCCGAAGATCAGCAGCGGGTCGAGCACCATGTTGAGCACGCCGGAGAAGATCATCAGGTAGCTGGGGGTGCGGGTGTCGCCCGTGGCGCGGATGGCGCCGTTGCCCACCATCGGGATCACGAGGAAGCCCACGCCGACGTACCACGGCACCATGTACTGCCGGATCAGGGGCAGGGTGTCGTCGCCGGCGCCCATGGCGCGGAACAGCGGCTCGATGGTCAGCAGGCCGGCGATGCAGAAAAGGGCCACCACGACGTTGGCCAGGGCCAGGGCGTGGGTGGTCAGTCGAATTACCTGCTGGCGGTCACCGGCGCCGATGGCCCGGGAGATCACCGCGGCGGTGCCCACCGCCAGCCCCAGCGAGATGCTCATGATGACGAAGACCACGGGGAAGGTGAAGCTCATGGCGGCCAGCTCCAGGGCGCCGAGCTGACCGACGAACCAGGTGTCCACCACGTTGAACAGCACCACCGAGGCCATGCCGAGCACCGTGGGCGCGGCCAGGCGCAGCAGCGTGGACGGCACCGGCGCGGTGAGCAGCGGAGCAGAATCAGGGAGGGGGGGCTTCACCCGGTGGTCATAGCATCGAAACGAGGGTGGGCCAGGTACCTACCTCGAGCACTTGCCCTTGGCCGCGCGGCAGCGGCCCGAGGCGATGCAGACGTCGGCCTGCTGACAGTCCTCGTCGGAGGCGGCCACGCAGGCGCCCTTGACCGCGGTGCAGCCGCCCCGTTTGCTGCAGCCGGTGGACGCCTTGCAGGATCGGGCGTCGGCGGCCACGCACTTGCCCTTGACCGCCTTACAGCGGCCGCTGTTGGTGCAGACGTCGGAGCCCCGGCAGTCGTTGTCGGAGCCGGCCAGGCAGGCCAGCCCCTCGGCGCCCGCAGTGCACAGGCCCTTGCTGCCACACTCCGCCGAGTGGGCGCAGCCGCCCTTGAGGCAGTCGGCGGCCTTGATCTGCTCCCAGAGCAGCAGCCGCCCCAGCAGGCCGCTGCGCAGGCGGAAGTTTTTCCACGCCCGCCCCTGGAGCTTGACGTCTGTCACGCCGCAGAAGGCCTCGGCGGCCTCGGCCACGTTGGGCCCGATGCCGGAGAGGCGCAGCTTGCGGGCCACCGTGGGGAAGGGGCGGTCCAGGCCGGCCTGCCCCTGATCCAGCTGGGCGCCGTCGGGCACGGGCCAGGTGCCGATGCCCTTGAACACCTTGGCCATCTTGCTGTGCGTGCGGGCGATGGTGCGCGCGCCCACGGCGCTGACCACGGTCTTGTCCAGCGCGCAGACCTTGCGCAGGGCGGCGGCGTAGCTGCCGATGAGCCCCCCGCGGCTCTTGAAGGAGTACCAGATCTGGTCCAGCTGCCGGCAGGTGTCCACCGCCATGATGCCGTACCAGGCCAGCTTGTCTCGCTTGAAGCGCTTCTGCAGCCAGGCCCTCGCAGTGGTGCAGCGCTGGCGTACGGCGATGGTGACCACCTTGGCCCGCTGGGTGGAGCCGAGGTTGCGCCACTGGCGTACCAGCAGGCCGAGGGCCGTGCTGCACTTCTTCGCCTTGTCCGGCGACGCCACCCGCCCGCGGGCGGTGTACCGTTTGTAGAGGGCCGAGACCAGCTTCTTGCGCAGCAGCGGCTGGTTGAAGGCCATGGCCAGGCCGCTGGCGCCGCCCACCTTGATCGTGGCCAGGGTGTCCAGGGCCGCGATGCCGAGGTGGCTCGTGCCCCCCGGCGCCGAGGTCCAGTGGAAGATCTCCACCAGCAGCCGCACCGACTGCCGCAGCTGCGCCGGGTCCTCCTCCTGCTTGATCTTGACCAGCCCCTGCCGCACGTCCACGGGCTTACGCGAGCGCAGCAGCGCCACCGTCGGCTGGCCGCAGCCCGCCGCCAGCAACGCCAGGGCCAGCACGCTCCCCACCAGTTGTCTGCTCATCCTCGGCTCCATGACTCTAGCTGTTGGTCCACTCGGGCTTGCGCTTTTCCAAAAACGACGCCAGCCCCTCGTTGGCGTCGTGGGTCTCCATCAGCTCCTCGAGGTAGAGCTTCTCCAGCTGGTCGAGCCCGTGGATCAGGTTGTGGTTGAAGTGCCAGCGCGAGGCGCGCACCGCGAACCGCAGGGAGGCGGCGCTCTTTTTCGCCAGGTGCTCGGCCGCCCAGGCCTCCACCGCGGCTGCCGGGTCGTCGGCCAGCTCGTCCGCCAGGCCCATGGCCAGCGCCTCCTCACCGGACACCGAGCGGCCGGTGAGGATCAGGTCGTCGGCCGGGCCCTGGCCCGCGCGCAGGGGCAGCACGATGGAGGCCACCGGCGGCAGCACCGCCAGCACGATCTCCGGCTGGCCCAGGGCAGCGCCGGGGTGGACCACCACGCGGTTGCAGAAGCAGGCCAGCTCCATGCCGCCGCCGAGGCACTGGCCGGAGACGGCCGCCGCCGTGGGGATGCACAGCTCGGCCATGCGGCGGAACATGCCGTGGAAGGCCGCCAGCATGGCCGGCGCCTTCTCCTTGACGTGGTCCGGCACGCTGGCGCCGAAGGAGAAGTGCTTGCCCTCGCCCGAAAAGCAGATCAGCTTCAGCTCCGGCCGCTCCTTGCAGGCGTCCAGCAGCGCGTTGATCTCGTCCATCATCGGGCCGTCCAGCACGTTGGCCTTGGGCGCGTTGAGCACCACGCGCAGGGCCTGGCCGTCCAAAAACTCCTCGACGCGGATCTTGGTGTACTCGGTCATCGTAGGTCTCCGTGGTCTCGGGGGCGGCAGCCCCGGCGAGGCTGCCGGCGATGGGGGCCGGGCTACTTTTTGAACTGGGGCGACACCAGCCGGTGCAGCTCCTCGTTCCACGGCGCGCCCTGGGCCAGCTGCTTGCGCAGCTCGATGAAGTCGATCTCACGGCCGGTCTCCCTGGTGCCCTCGTTGAAGGCCTGGAAGCCGGTGCGGGCCTCGGTCATCATGTTCTGGCCCAGCCACTGGCGGTTGGACTCGGAGTTTTTGTACCACTGCTCCATCTTGAACTTGCGCAGCTGCTGCAGGGTCATCAGCGTGCAGTTGGGGAAGGTCATCATCAGCTTGGTGCACAGCTCTTCCACCATGACGTCCAGCCTGCTGAGGTCGACCTCGCCCTGCTTGAGCAGCGCCTTGCCCTCCTTGAGCGCGTCACCGGACTTCATCGTGCCGAAGATGTTGCGGCCGTACTCGTCGGTCATGCGATCGGTGATCACCAGCGGGTTGGCGATGAACTCGCCGTCCACCTTGAGCGCCGGGGCGATGTCGTGGATCAGGCCGAGGTTGTAGGCCTGGTGCGCGGTCCAGGTCTCGCAGAGGGTGCCGGACCACATGGCCCGCTCCATGCCCACGTACAGCGGCAGAAAGTCGGTGGAGCCGCCCACCGGCGAGGAGCCGTGCTTGGGGCCGGCCTGGCCGAAGCGCGCCAGGTCCTGGGACACGGTGAAGTCCGTGGCCATGCCGATCTCCTGGCCACCGGCGATGCGCATGCCGTTGACGCGGCAGATGACGGGCTTTTCGGCGATGAGGATGTTGGTCACCATGTCGTTGAACAGGCGCATGTACTGCATGTACTCCTGCGGGTTGCCCGCGTAGTACTCGGCGTACTCCTTGTTGTTGCCGCCGGTGCAGAACGCCTTGTCGCCCACGGCCGTGAAGACGATGGCGTTGACGGAGCGGTCCATGGACGCCTTGCGGAAGCCCATGATCACCGACTTGACCATGTCGGTGGTGTAGGAGTTGAACTGCTTGGGGTTGTCCAGCCAGATCCAGGCGTTGTGGATCCCCTCCACAGCCGTGCCGTCGGGGGCCTTGGCCGGGCGCAGCTCGTAACGGACTCCGGAAAACTCTTCAAAGTCGACCAGCTCATGGTTAAACATCGTCAATTGCTCCTTGGTCTTGGCGTAAACGTTCTCAGTCGTGGTGTATCAGGTAGTCCGGGACGTCGTCGGGTTCGCGGATCCCGGCGGAGATTTCCATGGTCACGATGGTGGACGTCAGGTATCGGTTGGCGCTCACGTCGAGGCCCTTGAACATCCGGCCCAGGTTGCAGATCTTGCCGTTGATGTACTCGATCTCGGTGTGGGAAACGTTCTGCAGGTCGACCCACATCGAGGGCTTGTGATCGCCGCCGCCGTCGAGGTAGCGCATGGCCTGGTCCAGGGCGCCCTCGCCGTAGAAGTAGCCCAGGGCAGCGCCCACGGCCAGGCCTTCGCGCAGCACCTCCCGGGCCAGGGCGCGGGTGTGCGGGTGCGTCATGGCCTGCTTCATCGTCAGGTCGGTGCTGGCGCACAGCGGCATCAGCGCGGCGTTGAGGATCGACTTGAAGTAGGCTCTTTTTTTGACGTCGCTGGCCGGCACGGCCTGGGTCTCCACGCCGGCGGCGGTCATCAGCGCGGCCAGCCGCGCCACCTGGGCCCGGTTCTCGTCGTCCATGGCGCCGATGTAGTTGGGCGCGTTGACCCAGATCAGGTTGGCTTCGCCGGTGTCGGGGTTCACGTTGCCGGCGTAGTTGACCACGCCCCGTGCCGTCTGCCGCAGGGGGAAGTGGCGGGCCACGTCCTCCTCGGGGCCGATGCCGTTCTGGAAGCTGACCACCAGCGTCCCGGGCTTGAGCACCTCGGTTAGCGGCTTGAGGATGTGGCGCAGGACCCAGGTCTTGGTGCAGATGAACAGCGCGTCGAGCTCCAGGCCGTCAAGCTCCTCGAGGGAAGCGAGCACCATGGCCCGGCGCGCGGAACGCTCCATCTTGCCCACCACCTGCAGGCCGTGCTCCTCCAGCTGCTGCCGGCGCGCCTCGGCTGCCTCCACCACCACCACCCTGTGCCCGCTGGAGGACAGGGCAGCGCCCAGAACGGTCCCCACCGGACCGGCGCCAAGGACTCCGATGAGCTTGTCCTTTGGGCTGTCCATGTGGCTCCTTTTCGGTTGTGTAAGAATCCGAAGGGAATCTCGCACACGCGCCTCGCGATCGCAAGGGGTGCGGAGTACGGAGTACGGAGTACGACTCCCACCCCTGTCAACCCGTACCCGGACCTAACTTTTGTACTTTTGGGGTTTCCAGCCCAATGATTTCGCGGCCCAATAACGTGCCCGGACCTAACTTTTGTACTTTTGCACTTTGGAGGCGTCATGGACGAATACATCAAGGCTGCGCTGGACGAGGCGCGCAAGGGCCTGGAAGAGGGCGGCATCCCCATCGGCTCGGTGCTGGTCAGAGGCGGCAAGATCATCGGCCGGGGCCACAACCGGCGGGTGCAAAACGGCGACCCCACCGCCCACGCGGAGATCGAATGCCTCCGAAACGCCGGGCGGGTGGGCGACTTTTCGGGCTGCACCCTCTACTCCACGCTGATGCCCTGTTATCTGTGCGCCGGCGCGGCGGTGCAGTTTTGCGTGCCGCGGGTGGTGGCCGGGGAGTCGGCCACCTTCGCCGGGGCGCGCACGTTTTTGGAGCGCCACGGCGTCGAGGTGGTGGACCTCGACCTGCCGGAGTGCAAGGCGCTGATGACGGCCTTCATCGAGGCCCACCCGCAGCTGTGGAACGAGGACATCGGCGTCACCGAGTGAGCATGTTACGCTGAAGGGCAGGAGGGGAGGTCATGGCCCGCAAGGAGTTGAGGACGGTCGGTGTGGGGTGCGGCCTGGTTTTGCTGCTGGTTTTGCTGGTCGTGGTTTATGCGTGGCTCAAGCTCGCACGCCATCCCCACAGCCACCCGTGCTACAGCACCCGCGACGACATCGAGCGCATCGCGGCCGGCGCCCGGCAGTACTACGTCACGGACCACTGGGACGAAAACGGCAACCTGCTGCCCAAGGCTTTCCCGGCCAACATCACCAGGACGCCAGCGCGCATCGACTGTGACCGGGAGACCATCGTTCCACAAACCACCTGGGACACCAACGGCTGGGGGCCCGTTCATTTCGCCCCGGCCTGGCCGCGCTTCAACGTGTATTGCACCTACTCATTTCACGGCACCGGCGTGGGCAAGACGTCCCGCTTCACGACCAGGATCCGGTGCCCTGCTTGCGATTGGGTACCCAGGCTCCTCGAGGCCAAGGGCCACATCGACGACGCGGGCACGGTCAGGACCTTTTTCCGCACTACCAACTGCAACTGGCGCGGCATCCACAGGGACATCCACGAATTTCTGCACCACGTCTCTTTCGGCCTGATCTCCGATCCCGACGTCCGCGAGTGGGGAGACGAGCCGCCGCCCGTGAAGGCAAACGTGCGGTCCGCCTGTGGCGAGCCGATCATCCCGGCCCCCACCGTCGACCCGTTGCCCCGGCGTACAGACAGGCTCTCGGTGACCTTCTCGGGGGTGGCGCCCGGCGCCGCGCGCCTGTACCTCAACAGCGGGGGTGACTTCGCCATCGTCCCGGTGAAAAAGGGCGGCCGGTTCCGGGTTCCGCTGAAGCTCGAGCCCAACGCGGACAACGCCGTGGACGTGCAGTCCTGGCACAGCAGCGGGTGCCCCGGCGGCAAGCTAATAATCCACATCAGGCAGGGAGCCGCGGCCAGGGACGCCGGCGCCGGCGGGTGAGCCCACCGGGAGGCCGTGGTAAGCTGCGCGGACCGATGCGCTGGAAGGGACTCAAGATCGCGGCGGTGTGCCTCGGGCTGCTGCTGCTCGGCTTCCTGCTGGCGCTGCCCACCGCCGTGACGTACCTGCGCTCGGGCAGCAACCTGTGCCACGACGTGGGCCTGCACCTGGGCGATATCCGCTCCGGCGCCCGCGTGTACTACCTCGGCCCCCGCTGGGACAAAAGCGGCGAGGTGCTGCCGCCGAGCTTTCCCACCGGCGTGAAGCAGACCCCGGCCCAGCCCCGCTGCGGAGACGCCGCCGTGGTGCCGCGCGATGCCTGGACCGCCGCCGGCTGGGACGCCCTGCGCTTCCCCGCCACCCGCCTCCCTCAGGCCCACTGCTCCTACGATTTTTCCAGCCTCGGCGTGGGCACCGCCGCCAGCTACCGCGCCCGCGTTGTCTGCCAGTACGCCTGCGACGAGGTGCCCCGCGTGCTGGAGGCCACGGGCTGGGTCGACGACGAGGGCAACGTCCGCGCCCACAACCGCTGGTTCAACTGCCGCTGGCGGGGCGTGGAGCGCACGGCCCGCAAGCTGCTGAGCAAGGTGACCTTCGGCCGCGTGGACTACCCGGACGTGCTGGAGTTTGGCGAGCGGCCCAGGGGGCGCAAGTAGGGCGGCTTGCAGGCCTGGGGCCTGGGGGAGTGGGGGGTTTAATTCCTCACCCCATCACCTCCTGACAGGCCGCCCTCAGCGCCGTCAATTCGTCCGCAGCCCGCGATAATCCCGAGGAGGAACGTCGCACCATTCGCTCAGACCGGAGGTCTGGCCTCGAGTTGCGGCAGGATGTAGGCCGATGTGTCGACAGTTCCCGGCAGATCGTAGGTCTGGCACCAAGATACGGCAGACCAGGGGCCGATGTGTCGCACCATCCGAGCAGACCGGAGGTCTGGCCCCGAGATGCGGCAGGTAGCAGGCCCAGGTGTCGACAGTTCCCGGCAGACCGCGGGTCTGGCGCCCGGTCACTACAAAAAATGGTCAATGCCGTCGCACCATCCCGGCAGACCGCAGGTCTCACGCCAGGAATCGACACCTGGAGCCACAGCGAGCCCCAACAAGACACAGTGCTTCCACAAACCACCCGGCACAGCCGTGTGGCCCGCCCGGGCGCGGGCCCGTCCAGAAGCCAGCCTGAGCCACCCGCAAGAAAGCCCGTCCAGGGGCCACGGCCAGCACTCCCTCTTTATCAGCCAACCAGCACAACCAAATTTCCACCCACGCGCAGGCACGTCCTGAAGCCACCATCAGCCAACCAGCACGGCCGCATCTTCACCCGGGCGTGGGCACGGCCAAAAGAAAGGTGGAGGAAAGCGGAGTGAATTAGATGTTGGGCCAGACGGTCTTGAGCAGGTCGAACTGATACGTGCCGAAGTAGCCAGCGGCCACGTAGACCGTGTCGCCGGAGAACTCGATGTGCGTCGCGTAGCCGAGGGTGCGCATGAACTGCTGGCCCTTGGGCGACTTGGGATCCTTGGCGTCGACCACCAGCACGCCGTCGCCGGGCAGGTAGGCGAAGAGCCGCCCCTTGTGCGTGCCCATCAGGCGCACGTTGTAGGTGCCGGTGGAGGCGCTGTAGGTCTGGGCCAGCTTGTGGGCCGACAGGTCGTAGATCATCAGCCGGTCGCTGTAATCCTCGGTCGTGGAGCTGCCGGGGTAGGCGTCATAGTAATAGTAGTAGCTGTAGCGGCGAGCGTTGACATACAGCTTGTCGCCGTCGAGCACCAGGTCCTTGAGCGACAGGGACTTGAAGTTGGTGTAGTCCAGCAGCTCGGCCAGCAGCACGCCGCCCAGGGCCCCCCGCCGCAGCAGGTTGAGGCGGTAGCTCGGCGCCCAGTAGGAGCTGTTCTTGGTGTACTTCATCTTGTAGGTGAAGTCGTAGGTCAGCAGCAGCTGCTGGCCCTTATCCTTCCAGGCCTTGATCAGCCGGCCCGGCAGGTTGATCGGCTGCTCGAAGGTCCAGGTCAGGCCGCGGGTCCAGCGCTGGGCGTAGTACTTGTACTGGTGCAGCGTGTAGTTGCCGATCTTCACCGGCCCCTGGGACACGCGGTAGGTCAGGTAGAACGACTTGGGGTCGGACCCGTCGGCCACCAGCCCGAAGAAGTACCAGTCCTTGTTGGTGGTCAGCAGCTGGTACTTGGTGGTCGGCTTGGCCGTGTTGGTCAGGTCGAGGAAGACCAGCTTGCGCAGGTAGCTCTTGGAGGCCGGGTCGTACTCGTTGGCCAAAAACGTCAGCCCCGTGTCGGTGAGCGTCCAGGCGTCCATGCTGTAGCTGTAATAGTAGCTGTAGGGGTTGAACCAGTAGCCGCCCCAGTAGCCGCGCCAGCCGCAGTAGTAATAGTAGTAGGGCAGGTAGGAGTAGGGCAGCTTGACCGAGCCCTTCTTCACCGGCTTGGTCGGGTTGGACAGGTTGTAGACCACCGCCTCGATCTCGTTGGTCCAGTAGGTGTAGCCGCTCTTGTTGGTCTGCTCCTTGGGGATGCGGCGGAAGACGAGCAGGTTGTCCTTGAACTTCATCACCCGCTGCACCTGGGCCACCATGAAGTTGGTGATCGGCACGGCGTCGTCCAGCTTGCCGCCGATCTTCTTGACGCGGAACTCGGAGACGTTGCCGCCCTGGCCGCCCCAGGAGTAGGGCTCGTAGGCGCCCATCTGCACGTGCTGCACCATGTAGTTACCGAACCTGAACAGCTGCCCCTCGAAGGCCGCCACCTCCTCGATGGACTGCACGGCCGGCTTGTTGAGGTCGTCGATGTTCACCAGCGACAGGTGGGTGTTGGAGAGGTTGAGCATCATGCGCTGGGGCTTCGTCTCGTTGTGGGTGAAGACGATGGTCCGCCGCACCTGCCCCTTGGGGTGGATCACGGTGCCGAAGTTCTGCAGCACGTTCTGGTCCTTGTGGCTCTTCTTCGGGTCGTACTTGCCCAGGTCCCAGGTCATCATGCCGACGGCCGTCTCGTAGCCGTACCACCACCACGAGCCGGAGGTGCTCTTGTTGCGGTAGTAGACCGGCACGGTGATGACGTTGGCCTTGTTGTCCGAGTGCATGCCGATCATCTTGTGCGCCTGGTCCAGGTTGGTGTTCACCGCCGACGAGACCCACGAGGCGTTCTTGACGGCGACGCACTTGCGCTGCACCAGCTTGATCTTGGACAGGTCCTGCACGTCGATGATGCTCACCGCCACCTTGGTCGACCAGCCCGTGGTCGGGGAGCCGAAGCCGGTGCAGTGGCCCGAGTTGTCGCGGCCGATGGCGATGAGGAACTTCTTGTCGTTGATGAAACGGAAGACGTTCATGTCGCCGGACAGGCCGTCGACCTCGGAGAGGATCTTGAGGTTTTTGCGGTCCTTGAAGCTGAGGGCGTACAGCGGGTCGATCTGCCGCGCGGTGATGGCGTAGGCCACCTTGCGGTCGCGGTCGAAGACGCTGCCGCGCACCGTCTCGTTGGGCTTGCCGAAGGCGAGGGCGGTGAGGGGCTTGGGGTTCTTGCCGTCGGACACGTCCCACGACTCCAGCGTGTTCTGGATCACGGAGCTGCCCTTGCAGTTGGACGAGGACCACTCGCGCCGGGCGAAGATGCCGTAGTAGGTGCCGGTGTTGGACTTCTTGTCGTAGATGTAGGTCTGCTTGAACTGGTCGCCCAGGGCGCCGTAGGTCTCGAACTGCGTGTG
>PVBE011615671.1_pt1 | contig 10396 bp, 9 predicted proteins | sample 1631181 | NCBI WGS metagenome assembly PVBE01 (sample SAMN08397723, study PRJNA350692) | Marine metagenome, whole genome shotgun sequencing project. | isolation source: water | place: Pacific Ocean | collected 2012-04 | reverse complement strand
GCAGGGCTTCCCGGAATCCTGGGAAATTGCCACGCCTCAGGAACAGAAATTATCAGGCGACTTGGTGCGGAGCATATCAGCAGCGGTCAACCCATCTGTTACACGTCCGTTGATTCGGTGTTTCAAATCGCTGCCCATGAACAGCACTTCGGTCTTGAGCGCCTCTATCAGGTTTGTGAAATAGCCAAGCAGCTAACCGAACCACTCAATATTGCGCGGGTTATAGCGAGGCCATTTACCGGAGAAGACTCCGACAATTTCGTACGCACAGGCAATCGTCGAGATTTTACGACCCCTCCACCGGCGGATACGCTGTTGGACAAGGTGGTTGCTGCTGGTGGAGAGGTTGTCTCTGTTGGCAAAATCGCTGACATATTTGCCCATCGTGGAATCACCCGCACGGTTAAGGGCAAAGACAACATGGAACTGTTCGATCAATTGCTGGATCAGATGGCGGTTTCGCAGTCCGGTAGCCTGCTGTTCGTCAACTTTGTTGATTTTGACATGTTATATGGTCACCGGCGTGATATCCCTGGCTATGCCGCTGCACTCGAAACGATCGATGCGCGCATGCCTGAATTTATGGCCTGCCTCAGGCCGGGGGACCTGGCTTTGATTACCTCGGATCATGGGTGTGATCCGGGCTGGCCAGGCAGCGATCACACGCGGGAAAATGTTCCAGTCGTATTCCTGAGTAAGCAAGATGAACCGCGTGCCGTTGGAAAACTGGATGGTTTTGCCCGGATGGGCGACATCCTTGCAGAACATTTATCCATAGCGTAGCTGCTGACAGGCTGATCGCCAAGGGTGCCTTTAGACATGCTTTACAAGCTGGCAGACGATAAGCGGGAAGCCATTGTTAGGGAATTTGGTGATGATGGCGAACGCTGGGTTGACAGGTATCCGGCATTGCTTGAGGACTGCGTGCAGCGGTGGAAGCTCAAGTTGATCGGCATGGCGTCAGCCGGGTTGCCAGTCAATGCAATTTATTACGCTGAGGCCGAAGCAGGTGACCCTGTTGTTCTAAAAATCGGCTACCCTCATCCCGAACAAAAAACAGAAATGACGGCTTTGCGCGCTTATGGTGGCAGATATGCTGCGCATATTTATGATTGGGATGATGAAGCCGGCGCTTTTCTGATGGAGCGAATTTTACCAGGCAAGAAATTGCGAGACCTGTCTCCTAGTATCGAGCGTTCCCGAACCAGGATTCATCTCGTTGGTGATTTGCCGATACCGGTTTCAGACCACCAGGATCTGCCGACGTTCGGAGAATGGATTGGGTGTGCCTTCGCCCGGTTTCGGGATGGGGTTTTGCCACATGAAAAAGGTGCAGAGAAGCAGGAATTTCTTCAGTTTATGGAACAGGCGGAACAGGCCTATGCAAGACTGTCGCAATGCTATCCAGAGCCACATCTATTGCACGGTGATTTGCATCACGAGAATATTCTCCTGGATGAAGAGCGTGGCTGGCTCGCGATTGACCCAAAGGGTGTAATTGGACCCAAGATCATGGAGTCGGGTCGATACCTGCACAACTATATCGAGGATGAGATTCCCGGTATTGAGAGTCTGGAAGATGCAGACGATCAGCAGATCCTGCAGGTACTGGAAGAGCGTTTTGCCACCTTCACGGACATGCTTGAACTCGACTACGCCGATATAGTGGCGGCGGCCTTTGTTGACCTCGTGCTCAGCAGTTGCTGGTCGCTAAATTCAAATCAGCCGGTAGCGTTCAAAAAGCTCAGGGTGCTCTATGCGCATTTTGAGGGTCGGAGATTACCGTACTAACATGTTCTTTTGGCAACAGCTATGCCAGATCTGACGAAAAGGCTCTTTAGTTGCTCACTGGATTGAATGGCCCAGCACCTACTCTTCTGTGGCATCGGCTCGGCGCCCCCGGCCATCCATGGGCGGGATGGGACATGGATGTCCCTCGGAACGGAAAATCGGGTATCTGGTTCCTTAATCCATTGACTCGTTAAGTACTAAAGCGACAAATGGTTGGATCCTATTAAATCGCATCAACAGGCTTGAATTGGACCGACTCGCCACCTTCGGTTGTGGCCTGTACAGGTTCATCTTCTGGATTCTGCAACACCGTCAGAATTGAATAGCTGTCCCCCGTATGGGCGACATTTACGACCGAACCAATTGCTTTTCCATCGGCAGAAAGAAGTTCATCTCCACTCGATACTCGGGTAGCAGAATTGCCACGGTGCAGTTTTTGTTTCAGCTTTCCCCGGTACTCAAGGCGGGCGATGATTTCCTGACCGAGGTAGCATCCTTTCTCAAAGTCGATGCCACCAAGGTTGTGGTAGTTGAACATCTGTGGAATATATTCTTCGGTATTGGATGCATCGACCCAGGCATAGCCGCCATCAATTTCGGCCTGCTGCCAGGTGTCTGTCTCTAAGTCTTCGCCTGCTATTTCCAGCGCCTGTTTTGCCCAGATTTCATAGTGCGGTATCGTTTTTGAAATTTTCACCAGGATATGGGTGTCCTGGACTTCAACATCATTGATGTGCTCAGGGAGTTCTCCATCATGGAGTGCTCCAGGGATTGCATCAATGCCGCCATAACATGTGTAAGTTTCAGACATGTCTGACATTTCTGCCTTAGAAAATACAATATACTTGCCAAGGAAACGCAGGGTATTGTCCACCAGGTCGCGATGCATTCTCAGCAGCAGTCCATCATCGAGTTTTACTATTCTAAAACTTGTGACCATGCGACCCTGGATGTTGCAGATCGCTCCGAATCCGGCTTGATGACTGGTCAGTCGATTCACGTCACAGGTGGTATAGCCTTGCAGGAACTTTAGGGCGTCTTGCCCTGTAATCGAGAGGAAGCCAAAATGATTGAGGTGAGTAGTGGGCATATATCAAGATAACCTGATTGGATTTGGTCATTCTACATCGTCTGGTGAATCCATCGTTACCATTTTGATATACACTGACAGTTGGTGTGGTTATAAGGGGGTGATGTGTATTCGGAGGCAGAGTTAAACAAGTTCAGGTGGCGTTCGCGAAGAGGCATGCTGGAGCTCGACCTGTTGCTATTACCCTTTTTTGAAGAGGAATTTACGAACCTTCCTGAAAAAATGCAGCATACCTTTGTCAGGTTGTTGGAGCAGGATGATCCGGACCTGATGATGTGGTTTAGCAGGAAAGCTGAGGCTGAAGATCCGGAACTGGCTGGGTTGGTTCAGATGATTCTTGACCGAGTTCAACCTTAACCAGCATGAATCATGAAGGCGGTTATGTTCTATCGTTAGGATTATACGAAACAATGGCCAACGTATGTTTTTCTCAATTTCACGCGCTGTCCCTGATCAATGTGAGAACTAATCTGGCTTCACATCTCGAATTTTCCCGCTTTCACCCCCGCTTTCACTATAGCTATGGCTGTGATTCAAGCACGAAAACCCGATATCGCTTCGCTTGTTTTGCCATGTTAGCTCTCACATCGTTCCCTTCATGAATTATGCGGACTAAGGGGTGGAATGATGCTGAAGGATCGGTTTGATATCTGCATAGAACCTTCTTCAACTATGTGCGTGTTGCTGGTTCTTACTCATGGCTTTGCGATTTTCGGGATTCTCCTCTCGATGGTATAGATTTACTTTAAGGCCACCTTCACCCTCGCTGTCATCACATCCCTGATTTTCTACACCCACAGGTATGGACTGCTACTGCATCCGCTCTCAGTTGTCCGCGTATTGTTCCGCGATGATCGATGGCTACTTACCTGCCGGGATGGAGAGGAAGTGCCTGCACTTCTTGAATTTCCTGTCTTTGTAGTGAGTTTCCTGGTGGCAATAAATTTCAGGGATGATCGGGGCCGGAAGTTTTCCGTTGCAATTTTTCCTGATGTCGCCTAGGAATCGCATGTGAGGCAGTGCAGGGTATTGCTAAAGTATTACCCGAATCTAGGTGGTACTAAAATGGTGTCGGCGGGTTCGTCCAGTAGATCCGGATAGTCCAGTGTATAGTGCAGACCCCTGCTTTCCTTGCGTCGGATGGCGCTCTGTATGATCAGGTCCGCAACGAGGATCAGGTTTCTCAACTCCAGGAGGTCGTTGCTGATTCGATAGTTGCTGTAGTACTCGGTTACTTCCTGCTGCAGCAGTTGTACACGCCTGCGGGCTCGCTGGAGTCTCTTGTCGGTTCTAACTATACCCACGTAGTCCCACATGAATCGGCGTAGTTCATCCCAGTTGTGGGAAATAATGACATCTTCATCAGAGTTGGTTACCTGGCTTTCATCCCATGGAGGGACGCTTGCATGCCAATGCTCCACGGGCTTTTGTTGTTTGATATGTTCCGCTGCTGAAATTGCAAATACCATGCACTCAAGCAGGGAGTTACTAGCCATACGATTAGCGCCATGAAGGCCGGTAAAGCTGGATTCACCTACGACGTAGAGGTTAGGCAGGTCAGTAAGGCCGTTCAGGTCGGTAATAATGCCCCCACAGGTATAGTGTGCCGCGGGAACGATAGGAATAGGAACGCGCGTGATGTCAATGCCTAATTCATTGCAACGATCGTAGATATTGGGGAAGTGGGATTTGATGAATGCAGGGTCCTTAAAGCTGATGTCCAGGTATACGCAATCGCACCCGAGGCGCTTCATTTCGTGGTCGATGGCACGCGCGACGATATCCCTGGGAGCCAGTTCTTCCCGGTCATCAAATTTTTTCATAAAGGAACTGCCGTCCGGCAGAAGCAGCTTTGCACCCTCACCGCGTAATGCTTCAGAGATGAGGAAGGTCTTGGAATCAGGGTGATAAAGGCAGGTGGGGTGAAACTGGTTAAACTCAAGATTGCCGACCCTGCAACCCGCTCTCCAGGCCATGGCAATGCCGTCACCGGAAGCTGTGTCAGGGTTGCTGGTATAGAGGTAAACCTTGCTGGCGCCGCCCGTCGCAAGAACAACAAACTGGGACCGGAAAAGTTCCACCTTTCCGGTTTCACGATTCAGTGCGTATGCTCCAAGGCAAGTGTTGCCCTTTTGCCCAATCTTGTCTTCAGTAATCAGGTCGACCGCAACATATTTCTGATAGATTTCAACATTTCCATGAGTTTCCAGTTGCTGACTCAGTGTCAGTGATATTTCCTTGCCAGTGGCATCAGCCGAATGAATAACCCTGCGATGGCTGTGTCCCCCTTCCTTGGTCAGGTGGAACTTGGTGCTGCCATCCGGTTGGGTATGGGTATCAAAATTCACCCCTAGTTCAATGAGCCAGTCGATAACATTTGCGCTGTGTTCGACGGTAAACTGGACGGCATCCCGATGGCAGAGTCCTGCGCCCGCGACCAGTGTATCTTCAAGGTGGGACTGGACGCTGTCGTACTCATTGAGCACCGCAGCTACGCCACCCTGGGCATAGTAGGTGGAGCCTTCGTTTGGTACATCCTTACACAGCATTGCCACGTCATACTGCTTACCCAGCTTTAACGCGAGGGTCATGCCAGCGGCTCCGCTGCCGATGATGAGGACGTCATGGATGTGAGTTGGTGTATTCAATGGATTTCCTGTCCAGGGACAAACAGAGTACCTAAGGAGCAGCAGGAAAACTATTTTGATTTAGTCTGCCCGGTTGAATTTTTTGCAGACCTGGCTTTTGTTATCATGCACGCTCTTGGGGCTGCATGATAGAAAATTGGGCCGCCCTACTGACCGGACAAGGAGTTAGCGTTGAAATCCAAGCAGACAGCAGATCAGCAATTGGTCGAGCGTGTCAAACGTGGTGACAAACATGCCTTCGATCTGCTGGTATTGAAATATCAGCACAAGATCGTGGGCCTGGTAGGTCGCTATCTCCGTGATCAGGATGAAGTACTGGATGTTACTCAGGAGGCATTTATAAGGGCCTACAGAGCGCTGCCAAGATTTCGGGGCGATAGCCAGTTCTACACCTGGCTATACCGAATTGCCATCAATACAGCCAAGAATTACCTGGTGTCCAGGTCAAGGCGCCCACCGGATTCGGATATTGATGTCAATGAAGGGGAATTTCAGGACAATTCTGCTGTCCTAAGAGATATCGAAAGCCCGGAAAGCGCCCTGGCGACAGAACAGCTTGAAAAGGTTATCTACCAGGCGATAGCAAATTTACCTGATGAACTGAAGGTGGCGGTGACCCTCCGAGAATTTGAGGGCCTCAGCTACGAAGAAATAGCAGAGGTTATGGAGTGTCCAGTGGGAACCGTAAGGTCCCGCATTTTCAGGGCCAGGGAAGTGATAGAAAAAAGGATTGCAGCGATTGGGTAACTGGAACTATATTGGCAATCTACTAGAGGTAGTGTGGTGAGTGATAAGACGAAAGAAATACTGTCTGCACTAATTGATGGTGAAGCCAGCGAGATAGAAATACATCGATTATTGCGGCAAATGCGAGAAGATGATTTTCTCATCGATTCGTGGGTTTCCTTCCAGGAGACCCGCCGGGTACTGCGTTCGCCGTCAAGTAAGGCGGAGGAATCTACTGCCAGACTAAGTAGCCACCAGCATCGGGAACTCAATCGCAGAATCAGTGCAGCAATTCAGGAAGATACAACCCTCGGTGAAGGTACAGATAAGAGTGGTCGTGCGCTTTCATCAAGAACCACAGAGGCGCTTTCAAAACCCGCGGCAGCTTTTGGCCTGGCAGCTTCGCTCATGGTTGCTGTGTTTATTGGGATGCAAGTAAATGCACCCGACGGTACTGATATAGCAAATGAATCTGAGATTGCCGGCTCTCCGGCTGCCCAGACAAGTTTTGCCCAAACAAACCACGTCTCTGCTCCGCTAACCGATGAAGTTTCCACGGATGGTAAACCTAATGTTGATGATATGGAACTAAGGGAATTAGATGAGGAAGGTCAGAAGCGCCTGCGAACCTATCTGAGTCAACATGATCGTATGGCGAGAATAAAACCCAACACACCTCTGGTAACCTACAAAAAGCAACCCAAAAAATAGCCCTAAATGGAATGATTCAGAAGCAGAAAATAGCAGTCTCGCTGATACTAGCGACAGTCTGGATACCCGGAGCATTTTCGAGCACCGAGGGATCGGAAGCAGGAGTGTGGCTTGCCAGGATGGCAACGGCACTGCATGAACAGAGCTATGAGGGCGTATTCACATTTATGCGTGGTGGGAAATTTAGCACCATGAAGATTGTTCACAAATTTGAAGGCGGGAAAACACTGGAAAGGCTTCTGCAATTGAATGGCGAGAAGCTGGAAATAGTGAGAATCAATGATGACCTGGTTTGCCACCACGAGAAGTCTGATCAGGTGGACCTGGAACACCAGGTTCCAATGGGGCCTTTCAGCAGTGCCTTCAATGAAAACCTGGCTGCATACCAGGATCAGTATCAATTTTCTCTGCACGGCGAGGACCGGATCGCTGGTCGAGCAGCCACCAAGCTCGGAATTTCTCCCCGGCTAAATGATCGCTATGGCTATCGATTGTGGCTTGATAAAGAAACGGGCCTGTTGCTCCAGTCTCACATGCTGGATGTAGACCGAAAACGTGTACGCGAAATCTTCCAGTTCTCCACCATTAGTATTGGTGGAGATTTTGATGAATCCATGTTGCTGTCTTCCATGTCAGAAGATGCAGTGTCACACCGTTTAACCAGTGCACTGGCCAGCTTTAAGAAGGAAAAGGCCAGTCGGCCTCATTGGCGAGTGGCATGGCTGCCAAATGGTTTTAAGCCAGTGCGTGTTCCTGATTCTGATCGGCTCCATTTTACCGATGGACTTGCAACGTTTTCGGTATTTATCGAGCGTTCAGAAAAGTCTGTTCTACCGGAAATGGCAACCCGTGTCGGCGGTACCGTTGTAATTAGCAAACATGTCAAGGGAGCCACCGGACAGATCACAGTCGTTGGTGAAGTACCTATCGCTACGGCACGCAAGGTAGCGGAGTCAATCGAGCCGGTTATCTACTAATTTTGTAATAGCGTTCACCGTCAGGGCCATAGATCCGAGCCATTTTCATTGATATGAATCTTCCTGGTTCGGGCCCTGAAAGATTGAAGCTGTTTGAGGGAAAAGAAATGAGCAAATCCAGTTGGTTAGTGGCGGTAGTCTGCCTTTCCTTTAGCGCCCTTGGTGCCAGCGGCGAACTGCCACAATTTGTGGAGCTGGTTAAGCGTGCCTCCCCATCAGTGGTTAATATCAGAGCGACCAGAAGCAGTCCTCAGCATGGCGGCCAGTTCAACAATGAACAATTGCCGGAGTTCTTTCGCCGATTCGTCCCGCCACAGCAAGCGCTAAGGCCAGCAGTGGGCTCGGGATTTATCATTTCCGCCGATGGGTACATACTAACCAACAATCACGTAGTTGAGGAAGCTAACGAGATTATAGTGGCGCTTAGTGACCGGCGTGAAAGAGTGGCTGAGCTCATTGGTGCAGATCCCTTGTCAGATCTTGCGCTACTGAAAATAGATGCTGAAAAGCTGCCAACTGTTGAGATTGGAAGCTCTGAGGATCTTGACGTGGGGGAATGGGTCGTCGCTATCGGTTCACCGTTTGGATTTGAGCTTTCCGTGACCCAGGGGATCGTTAGCGCTAAAGGCAGGAGCCTGCCCTACGAGAGAGATAACTATGTGCCATTCATTCAGACTGATGTGGCCATCAACCCGGGCAATTCTGGTGGTCCCCTGTTTGATCTTGATGGGAATGTGGTAGGTATCAATTCACAGATATTTACCCGTTCGGGTGGATATATGGGTTTGTCTTTTGCTATCCCCATCGATGTTGCAATGGAAGTTGTGCAGCAGCTAAAGGACAAGGGTTCAGTCTCTCGAGGCTGGCTAGGTGTTGGCATCCAGAGGGTTGATAGAGACCTTGCCGAGGCATATGGGTTAGACCGCCCCTCCGGAGCACTTATCAGTGAGGTTTTCGTAGGTAGCCCTGCTGAATTAGCGGGGCTTAAGGTGGGAGACATTATTGTCGAGTTTAACGGGAAACTGATCGACCTGTCATCAGATTTACCCCATGTCGTAGGACGGACAAGAGCTGAAACCGAGGTCAAGGTACTGATTGTTCGCGAAAACAAGAGAAAGACGCTGTCGGTCAAGGTCGGTGCCCGTGATGAAGATGATGTGGCGACTCGTTCGAGTACATTAGTGCCAGAGAACCTATTGGGAATTGAGGTGCAGGATCTGACCCTTGAGGACCAAAACCGGCTAGCAGTCGAACAGGGTGTTCTGGTCATGCAGGTATCGGCAGGCCCTGGCCGGGAAGCAGGGATCCAGCAGGGCGATGTAATCACTACAATCGATGGCCAATGGGTTTCTGACCGCCGTGAATTTGAAATACTTATTGGGGAACTTGAGGTAGGCGTTAAAACTCCAATAAGAATTGTTCGCAGTCAGCGGCCGCAGATCCTGGTAATCAAGGTCATTCGCTAAACCTTACCCTTTGTGGGTATGAGCCTGTAGATACAGCGGTTTGGCATGGCTTCTGGCGACCTATTCCTTTAGACTTCACCGCCTTTGCAGGCCACTGCAGTGCAGGTATGCCTCAACTGGGCAACCTGCTAGTGGCCCCATCAAATCCAGTCAAATGAAAACGTTGTGCCGATCAGCCCCGAATATATAAGAAATTTTTCGATTATTGCCCATATTGATCACGGGAAGTCGACCCTTGCCGATCGGTTTATTCAGATTTGTGGCGGCCTGACCGAAAGAGAAATGGACAACCAGGTCCTGGATTCAATGGACATTGAGCGTGAGCGCGGGATTACCATCAAGGCTCAGAGCGTTACCCTGATGTATGAGGCTGATGATGGGCATACATACCAGCTCAATATCATTGATACGCCGGGGCATGTCGATTTTAGCTATGAAGTTTCACGTTCCATGGCTGCCTGTGAGGGAGCACTGCTGGTTGTCGATGCTGCCCAGGGTGTTGAGGCACAATCAGTAGCCAATTGTTATACGGCAATTGAGCAGGGTCTGGAGGTGATGCCTGTGCTTAACAAGGTAGACCTGCCTCAAGCCGACCCTGATCGGGTATGCCAGGAAATCGAGGAGATCATTGGTATCGACGCCACCGGTGCCGTTACTGTTAGCGCCAAGAGCGGGCAGGGTGTGAAAGAGCTACTGGAAGAACTGATCAGGGTAATTCCACCCCCCGAGGCTTTTTCTGATGCGCAGTTGCAGGCGCTGATTATTGACTCCTGGTTTGACAACTATCTTGGCGTTGTTTCACTTGTGCGGGTAGTGGCTGGCAGGATTGAGGTTAAAGACAAGATCATCGCCAAATCTATCGGTAAGGTGCAGCAGGTTGATTCGGTTGGGGTTTTTACTCCCCATAGAACCGAAACGGGCGTATTGCGGGCGGGTGAAGTTGGGTTTGTGGTGGCCGGTATCAAGGATGTAAAAGGAGCACCAGTG
>PVBE010315950.1_pt1 | contig 10396 bp, 8 predicted proteins | sample 1631181 | NCBI WGS metagenome assembly PVBE01 (sample SAMN08397723, study PRJNA350692) | Marine metagenome, whole genome shotgun sequencing project. | isolation source: water | place: Pacific Ocean | collected 2012-04 | reverse complement strand
CTCACCTCCGGCAGGAATGGTGTGGCAACTATTTCACTGTTTGATGCCTCACGGCACGCCTGCCGATTCGCCGCTGAAGTAAAGCAATTCGATCCGGCTGGATTCATTGAACCCAAAGACGCAAAGCGCTGGGATCGGTATTGCAAGTTCGGTGTTGTCGCAGCCAAGCAGGCCCTTGACGATGCAGGTCTGAAGATCACCGAGGCCAACGCCGACAGGATCGGAGTGAGCGTTGGCTCCGGAGTCGGAGGCCTGCTCACGATGGAAACCCAGGCCCATGTGCTTGAAGGGAAGGGTCCCGGACGGGTGAGTCCGTTCACGGTGCCGATGATGATTCCCAACATGGCCACCGGCCTGGCAGCGATCGCCCTTGGTGCAAAGGGGCCGAGTTCGGCCGTAGCCACAGCCTGTGCTGCGGGATCGAATGCGATCGGAGATGCATTCCGTCTGCTGCAACTTGGCAAAGCTGATGCGATGGTTTGCGGCGGTGCTGAGTCCGCCATCACGCCGTTGGGAGTGGCTGGTTTTGCCAGTGCCAAGGCACTGTCCTTTCGCAATGATGATCCAGCCACGGCCAGTCGCCCGTTCGACAAGGAGCGGGACGGTTTTGTGATCGGTGAGGGCTCAGGGTTATTGGTGTTGGAAACACTGAGTCATGCCGAAGCCCGCGGCGCAACGATCCTGGCTGAAATTGTTGGTTATGGAACCACATGCGACGCCCACCACATCACCTCTCCAACCCCCGGCGGTGTTGGCGGTGCAGCCGCGATGCGTCTTGCCCTGGATGATGCTGGCCTCAACGCTGAAAGCATCGATTATGTGAATGCTCACGGCACCAGCACCCCTGCCAACGACAGCAATGAAACTGCTGCCATCAAGAGTGCCCTTGGCCATCGCGCCAGCTCAATTCCGGTGAGCTCAACCAAGTCGATGACCGGCCATCTGCTGGGCGGCTCCGGGGGCATCGAAGCCGTGGCCTGTGTGCTGGCACTGCAGCACAATGTTGTCCCTCCAACCATCAACTACAGCAATCCCGACCCCGACTGTGATCTCGATGTAGTGCCCAACACCGCCCGTGAGCACACACTGGGAACGGTGTTGTCCAACTCGTTCGGCTTCGGCGGCCACAACGTCTGCCTTGCCTTCAAGCGCATGAACTGACCCCCTGGTTCAGGTTCACCACCGGTGCCCCTGACCATGCTGTTTCAGACTGCTCCAACCTCTTATTGCTTCTCCAATCTCACGCCATGGTCGCCGCGCCCGCTTCTCTCGACACCCTCTGCATCAACAGCATTCGCATGCTGGCCGTGGATGCAATTAACAAGTCCAAGAGCGGCCACCCTGGCCTGCCGATGGGTTGTGCGCCGATGGGGTACACCCTCTGGGACAAGTTCCTGCATCACAACCCCAAGAACCCCAAGTGGTTCAACAGAGATCGCTTCGTGCTGTCAGCCGGCCATGGCTGCATGTTGCAGTACGCACTGCTGCATCTCACCGGCTACGACTCGGTGTCGATCGATGACATCAAACAGTTCCGCCAATGGGGCTCAAAAACACCGGGACACCCTGAAACCTTCGAGACCCCTGGCATCGAAGTGACCACAGGCCCACTGGGCGCTGGTATTTCCAATGCTGTGGGTCTGGCGATTGCGGAGTCTCACCTCGCCGCGAAGTTCAACAAGCCCGACGCGACCGTTGTCGATCACTTCACGTACGTGATCATGGGCGATGGCTGCAATCAGGAAGGGGTGTCTTCCGAAGCAGCGTCATTGGCTGGCCACCTGAAGCTGGGCAAACTGATTGCTCTTTACGACGACAATCACATCACCATCGATGGCCGCACGAACGTGTCCTTCACCGAGGACGTGCTCAAGCGTTACGAAGCTTACGGCTGGCACGTGCAGCACGTCGCTGACGGCAACACCGATGTGGATGGCATCGCCAAGGCGATCGAAGCCGCCAAAGCTGTCACCGACAAGCCATCGATCATCAAGATCACGACCACCATCGGCTTCGGCTCACCCAACAAGAGCGATACCGCCGGCGTGCACGGAGCTCCCCTCGGAGACGAGGAAACGGAACTGACCCGCAAACAGCTGGGCTGGAACTACGGCCCCTTCGAAGTTCCCCAGGACGCTTACGACCAGTTCCGACAGGCCATCGATCGCGGGGCCAGTCTGGAAGCCGAGTGGAACCAAACTCTCGCCACCTATCGCTCCAAGTACCCAACAGAATCAGCGGAGTTCGAGCGCATGCTGCGCGGTGAACTGCCCCATGGCTGGGACAAGGACCTTCCCACCTACACCCCTGATGACAAGGGGCTTGCCACCCGTAAGCATTCCCAGATCTGCCTGGGTGCTCTTGGCCCCAATCTGCCTGAACTGATTGGTGGCTCAGCAGACCTCACCCACTCCAATTACACAGACATCAAGGGTGAAACAGGGTCTTACCAGCCTGAAACCCCCGAGAAGCGCTATTTGCACTTCGGTGTGCGTGAGCACGCCATGGCAGCAGTGCTGAACGGTATCGCTTATCACAACAGTGGCTTGATCCCCTACGGCGGGACCTTCCTGGTCTTCGCCGACTACATGCGCGGCTCGATGCGCCTGTCGGCACTGAGCGAGCTGGGCGTGATCTATGTGCTCACCCACGACTCCATTGGCGTTGGTGAAGACGGACCCACACACCAGCCGATCGAAACAATCCCTTCACTCAGGGCCATGCCGGGAATGCTGGTGTTCCGACCAGGCGACGGCAACGAGACAAGCGGTGCCTACAAGCTGGCGATCGAGAATCGCCATCGCCCCAGTGCGCTCTGCCTCAGCCGACAAGGCATGGTGAATCAAGCCAATTCCTCGATTGAGAAAGTGGCACTGGGTGGCTACATCCTCGAAGACTGCGACGGAACCCCCGATCTGATCCTGATCGGTACCGGCACCGAACTCGACCTCTGTGTGCAGGCCTCCAAACAGCTGAACGCCGACGGCAAAAAGGTCCGCGTTGTCTCGATGCCCTGTGTTGAATTGTTTGACGAGCAGAGCGACACTTACAAGGAAGAGGTGCTGCCCAGTGCTATTCGCAAGCGAATCATCGTTGAAGCCGCAGAAAGTTTCGGGTGGCATCGCTTTATCGGACTTGATGGAGACAGCGTCACCATGAATCGCTTCGGGGCTTCAGCCCCTGGCGGCACGTGCATGGAGAAATTCGGCTTCACCGTGGAGAACGTGGTGGCCAAATCCAGAGCGTTGCTTGGCTGAGCACAATTTTGCAGAATGCACGAAGCGGAGGATTGAATCCTCCGCTTTTTTTTGATCAGCACCATTGAGATCTGGATCAGATGCGTAATCTCATCACCGGCGGGGCTGGATTTCTCGGATCCCATTTGGTTGATCGCCTGATGCAAAAGGACGAAGAAGTCATTTGCCTGGACAACTATTTCACAGGAAGAAAGTCGAATATCAGCGAATGGATTGGACATCCTAATTTTGAACTCATTCGCCACGATGTCACTGAACCGATCAAGTTGGAAGTTGATCGAATCTGGCATCTGGCCTGCCCCGCTTCACCGATTCATTACCAGTTCAACCCAATCAAAACAGCCAAAACAAGTTTTCTTGGCACCTACAACATGCTGGGCCTGGCAAGACGGGTTGGCGCTCGCTTCCTGCTGGCAAGCACGAGCGAAGTTTACGGAGATCCAGAAATTCACCCACAACCGGAAAGCTATCGAGGCTGCGTCAACACGATCGGAATTCGCAGTTGTTACGACGAGGGCAAGCGCATTGCCGAAACCCTTTGTTTCGACTACCAGCGCATGCACGGCACGGAGATTCGGGTGATGCGCATCTTCAATACCTATGGACCGCGCATGCTCCCGGACGATGGACGTGTGGTCAGTAACTTCATCGTTCAGGCCCTCCAGGGAAAACCTCTGACGCTCTATGGAGAGGGCAATCAAACCAGATCGTTTTGCTATGTGGATGATCTGATCGAAGGCATGCTTCGACTGATGAGTGGGGATACATCCGGTCCCGTCAATATCGGCAACCCCAATGAATTCACCATCCGCCAGCTGGCTGAGCTCGTACGTGATCAGATCAACCCCAACCTTGAACTGATCCGCAAGCCACTACCTCAGGACGATCCTCTCCAGCGCCAACCCGTCATTGATCTTGCCAGGAGGGAACTGGGCTGGGAGCCGAAAATCTCCCTCCAAGAAGGACTTCAACCGACAATCAATTGGTTTCGAGAAACACTCGAAACCAGAACCAGATAACCCGAAAACTCTGAAAATCATCACCCAAAAAATCAATGATCCTGGGTGATGCTCTTCAGAGCGGACTTACTCAGCCTTGTCCATTTTCACCCCGGACAATTCAGCTCCACCTTTCACCTCCAGCACCTTCTCCAAACCTTCGAGATCCTCATCGGTGATCTTGGTCTGCATCGGACAGTGCTTGGGGCCACACATCGAGCAGAATTCAGCCTGCTTGTAGATATCAGCAGGCAGGGTTTCATCGTGATATTGCTTGGCCCGCTCGGGGTCCAATGACAATTCAAACTGCTTGTTCCAGTCGAAAGCGTAACGAGCCCGGCTGAGCTCATCATCCCGATCACGGGCACCTGGACGATGCCTGGCGATATCGGCCGCATGTGCCGCGATCTTGTAGGCAATCAAACCCTCACGCACATCGTCGGCATTGGGGAGACCCAGGTGCTCTTTCGGTGTCACATAACAGAGCATCGCCGTGCCATGCCAGCCGGCCATGGCCGCACCGATCGCCGAGGTGATGTGGTCATAACCAGGTGCGATGTCCGTCACCAGAGGGCCCAGAACATAGAAAGGTGCCTCGTTGCACTCCTCCATCTGTTTTTTCACGTTGAACTCGATCTGATCCATCGGCACGTGGCCTGGACCCTCAACCATTACCTGAATATCCTTCTCCCAGGCACGACGCGTCAGTTCACCAAGGGTGTGGAGCTCGGCAAGCTGAGCCGCATCGGAAGCATCGTGCTGACAGCCCGGGCGCAGCGAATCACCCAGTGAGAACGTGCAGTCGTAACGCTTGAAAATCTCGCAGATGTCGTCAAAACGCGTGTAGAGCGGGTTCTGGCGGTGGTGATACAGCATCCACTGGGCGAGTATGCCCCCTCCGCGACTGACAATCCCGGTGATACGGCCTTTCACCTTCACCAGGTGCTCAATCAGCAGCCCAGCGTGGATGGTCTGGTAATCAACCCCCTGCTGACAGTGCTTCTCGATGATGTGCAGGAAGTCGTCCTCAGAGAGGCGTTCAATCGAGCCATGCACACTTTCCAGCGCCTGATAGACGGGAACCGTGCCGATCGGCACGGGCGACGCCTTGATGATTGACGTTCGAACCTCATCCAGGTTGACGCCACCGGTGGACAGATCCATGACGGTGTCGGCACCGTATTTCACCGCCAGATTCAGCTTCTTGACCTCTTCCTCGGCATCAGAGGCGTTGGGTGAGGCGCCGATGTTGGCATTCACCTTGCACTTGCTGGCGATCCCGATCGCCATCGGCTCCAGATTTTCATGATTGATGTTGGCAGGGATCACCATGCGCCCCCGTGCCACCTCCTCCATCACCAGGGTCTCGGGCAGGTTCTCCCTCCTGGCCACATAGACCATCTCCTCGGTCACCAGGCCCTGACGGGCGAAATGCATCTGGGACACGTTCGGCTGTCCGCGACGGGACTGAACCCAGGAAGCACGCATGATCCATTCAGCGAAGGAACTGCCAGGAGCCGGCCAGCTGGCCGCAGATCACATTGGTCACTTCCCTGTCGCCGGAATGACCCGGATTAGGTTCGGAGGGTGTGATCTCAGCCAATGGGATCGCAAACGATCCAGGGCACCCCTAGTGGTGCTCAATTACTAGCAACGCCGTTGGGAACACACCGTCAACGCAGCTGCAATCCGTTCAGCGCCGCTGCCACAACACGGTGGTCAACGTCTTTCTGGAGGGGCAACAACAGAGTTCTGGCCTGCTCACCGATCGGATGATCAGCGTTTTCACGCACAATCCGGCCCAGGATCTCCGCCCCGCTGACGCGCACCGTGCCGTCTCCATCCGTGATCGCTGCACTGGCCAGCTCCAGCAGCCAGCCGAAATCGATCTCTGATTGTTCCGCCAAAGCCGAAAGAATGCTGCAACGCACTAGCCAGGCGCTGTCGACATCGAATGCGGCTTTCAGCAAGGGCCAGGCTCGCGCAACGCCATAACTGGCGAGGGCATTGGCCGCCTCGGCTCGCACATTCGCATCAGCATCGCTGCGCAGCAGCCGCTCCAGCACGATCCAACCCTGCTCGGTGCGCTTGTATCCCAGACCGCTGCAGCTCAAGGAGCGCACCAGGAAGGCCTCCTGCTCACTGCCCAGCACCAGAAGAGGAACAGCATCCTCATCGCTGCAGAATCGCAACTGGGTGAGCGCCGGCATCGCCCTGACTGGATCACCTGAACCGATGGCCTCCCTGAGAGCGTTCAGATCGGGCTCACCCCCCTGTGATTGTTGCGGTGTGGACGACATCGATTCAATTCTCCTGAAAACGGCTGCTTCGTAAAGCCACCAGCAGCTGGTGGCGACGGCGGCGGCGACCAACCACTGCGTGGATCACCAGGCCGGAACCCACCAGGATGGCAGGAACAGACTGCCAACGCTCCGTGCCCTCACGCTGGACAAGGGCCAGAACTCCCAGACCGATCAGCAGGGGAGCCGCCAGGGACAACAACACATGCAGACGCGTGCGAGGCGGGCGATTCATGGTGTCGGTTCCCAGGCCAACATGACAGCCGTCAGCACCCGAATACCGACCCCAAGGCAGCGTTCATCAGGGAGAAAGTGGCCGTTGTGCAGCGGCGCACATCCCTCAGGACCCGCCACACCGAGGCGAAACATCATTCCTGGCACATCTCTGATCAACTCGGCGAAATCCTCGGCCCCCAGAGAGGGCTGCTCCAACCGCAGGACCTGATCCGGGCCTAACTGTTCGATGGCACATCGCTCGAGCAGAGCCGTGAGCCTGGTGTCGTTATCAACGGGAGGCGCAATACAGCGATAACGGACCGTGGCCGTGGCGCCGAAACCCTCGCAAAGAGACCGAACCGTTTGCTCGATCCAAGTGGGCAGCTGTTCATGCACATCGTTGGACAGACAACGAACCGTTCCAAGCAGGGTGACCCGATCGGCAATCACGTTGAACGCCTTGCCCCCTTCGATGCGTCCGAAACTCACCACCACAGGGTGAAGGGCATCAAGCCTGCGACTGATGGCTTCCTGGAGCCCCGTGACCACCCTCGAAGCGATCCAGATGGCATCAACCGACTGATGAGGCCTGGCACCGTGGCCGGCCTGACCATTGATCTCGATCTCCAGCTCACCAGCCGCGGCCGTCAGGCTGCCGCTGCGCAAACCCACGCTGCCCACTGGCAAGCTGGGAAAAACGTGCAAACCCAGAAGGGCGTCCAGCCCCTCAGTGGCTCCCGCTTCACGCATCCAGCGAGCACCCTGCGCGATTTCTTCTGCAGGCTGGAACAGCAAACGCATCCCAACGGGTAATTGCGGCTCAGCCGCCAGCAATCTGGCGACCCCCAGACCGACCGTGCTGTGCAGATCATGTCCGCAGGCATGCATCACGCCCTGCCGCAGGGAGGCATAGGGCAGGTCCGTTAGCTCTTCAATGGGAAGTGCATCCATATCCACTCGCAAGCCGAGTTTCGGGCCCTGTTCGGGGCCAAGATCAGCCACTAGACCCGTGCGACCCACGCCTTCGCGAACGCGCCAACCGGCCTTTCGCAGGTCTCCGGCGATCAGAGCAGCAGTGTGATGTTCTTCACCGCTGAGCTCAGGATGGGCGTGCAGATGGCGGCGAAACTCGATCAGCTCCGGCAACAACGCTTCCAAACGCTCCGACCAGGTGGCTGTGAGAGTCATGACATCTCCAGAGCGAGAAACCGCTCAAGATCGGCAATCGGCCGGGGAGGCCAGCGACGCACCTCAGCAAGCCAGGCCGAATCGCTGTAACTGGGATCAAGACCTGAAGCTGCAGCCCAATGGCTTTCCGCTTCACCTCGCGACCCCTTACTCCAGAGCAAGGCACTCAAGGCTGCCCGTGCATCGGCGAACATCGGGTAGCGCCTGATCAGATTGCGCAGGTTTCGTTCGGCTTCCTTCAGATCATTGAGCTGGTACAGAGCCAGCGCATCACTCGCTCTGGCCATCGCAAATCCAGGCCTGGCATCGGCCGCCAAGCGATAGAGACGCTGGGCTTCCTGCCATTCACCCTCAGACCCACGCACATTGCCGAGGTTGTAGAGAGCCGATGCATCGTCTGGATTCCGCTCCAGAATCCAGTCGTAGTCTGCCGCGGCCTCGGACCAGCGCTGCAGAGCCTCTTCAGCAGTCCCGCGATTGAGATGGGGATCAGCATCGTCTGGTGCCAGCTCCATGGAACGGGTCTGATCGGAGATGGCACCCTCCGGATCACCAAGCATCAGTCGCACATTGCCGCGGTTACTCCAGGCCGCTGCATCGTCAGGGGCAATCTCCAGAACCTGATTCCAGACAGGAAGTGCTTGCTGCGGATCCCCCGCGCGACTGAGCGCAAGTGCACGATCAAACAGCTGTGGCAACTGATCAACCTCGGCAGCGAATGCGGCGCCGGGAATCGCCATCAGCAGCAGCGGTAAGAACCAGCCGGCGAGACGAAGCATCCATCTCATGCGCCTGACCCCCGGTCATTGCATGAACCCGAATGACAACTCGACACCACGATTCGCATCACACTGAGCGAGGGGTGATGAGTAGATCATCTGGTTGCAACCAAAACAGCTGGGTCACTGTTTTTTCAATCTCAGAGCGTTTGTTCAGCGTATCGAGCACAACCGGCTCTGTGAGAAAGCTGAATAAACCTCAGATCTGTCATCAGGCCGCAGCGAGATGGTCGCGGCCTGCTGCAGTCACCACCCGGCCACGCGGAGTGCGCTGCAGGAACCCGAGCTGAAGCAGATACGGCTCAACAACCGATTCCAAGGTGCTTGGATCTTCTCCAAGCGCTGCGGCCAGAGTGTCCAGTCCGGCAGGACCACCCCCGTGGGATTGGAGCAGCAGCTCCAGCAGCCTTCGGTCACTGGCATCGAGTCCACGACCATCCACTCGATGAAGGGTGAGAGCTTCATCGACCAACAGTCTGTCGATCGGCCCGGAACAGTCACGGACACAGGCCACATCTCGCACCCGACGCAGCAGCCGGTTGGCAATGCGAGGCGTCCCCCTGCAGCGGAGAGCAATCTCAGCGCAGGCATCAGCCGTCAGATCAAGCGCAAGCAATCCTGCAGCGCGCTCCACAATCGACCGCAAGTCGTCCAGGCCATAGAACTCCAGACGCTGAATCAAACCGAAACGATCACGCAGCGGTGAACTCAGCGCACCGGCTCGTGTTGTGGCGCCGACCAGGGTGAAGGGAGGAAGGTCCAGCGAACGGGTACGTGCGGTGCTTCCCTTGCCCACCGTGAGGTCAAGTCGGTGATCCTCCATCGCCGGATAAAGCAGCTCCTCAGCCACCCGACTCAATCGATGAATTTCATCGATGAACAGCAGCTCCCGTGGCTGCAGGTTCACCAACAGACCCACGATGTCGCGGGGGCGCTCAAGAGCCGGGGCACTGGTGATACGGCACTTCACCCCCAACTCTTCAGCCAGCACCATGGCCATGGTTGTCTTGCCCAGACCGGGAGGGCCGTAGAGCAGCACATGATCGAGTACATCTCCCCTCCCCAGCGCGGCTTTCACCGCAATGCCAAGCACCTGTTTGAGCTCGCGTTGACCGATGTAGTCCCGCAGACACCTGGGCCGTAATCCGTCGTCACGTGACGCAGGCACTGCCGGATCGAGATCATCTCCTGGCTGCCGGGCCGCGTCGACAACCCGATTGGGCTCACGCTCCTTGCGTGGACGCGGGGATCCTGCGCTTGAGGAAACAATGGCCATGTGGGAAGAGTACCGAGACCTGGATAGGGTCGGAGCATCAAGCGGCCGAAAGGCCAGACAGGCCATGGCCAAAGGTGGAGGCAAGAAAAACGCGGCAGCAAGGGCGGCGGCCAATCGCTTGCTGGCTGACAACAGGCTCGCCAGGCATCAGTACGACATCCTCGAAACGCTGGAAACCGGCATTGAACTGGTGGGTACCGAAGTGAAATCGATCCGGGCTGGCCAGGCCAACCTCAGGGACGGATTCTGTCTGATCCGCAATGGGGAAATGCAGCTGCACAACGTGCACATCTCACCCCACACCCATGCAAGCGGGTATTTCAACCACGACCCACTGCGCGTGCGCAGGTTGCTGGCCCACCGACGCGAAATCGACAAGCTG
>PVBE012543297.1_pt1 | contig 10398 bp, 19 predicted proteins | sample 1631181 | NCBI WGS metagenome assembly PVBE01 (sample SAMN08397723, study PRJNA350692) | Marine metagenome, whole genome shotgun sequencing project. | isolation source: water | place: Pacific Ocean | collected 2012-04 | reverse complement strand
GGCATGCGTGTCCAACAAGGTCATCCCCATGCTGTGCGGCTCAGCCTTTAAGAACAAGGGGGTGCAGACCATGCTCAACTACGTGATGGAGCTGATGCCAAGCCCACTCGACATGGAGAGTATCTCAGGCACCGATCCCAAAACCGATGAAGAGGTAAGCCGCAGACCCGATTCCAAAGAACCGTTTGCAGCCTTGGCATTCAAGATCGCCACCGACCCGTTCGTTGGCCGCCTCTGCTTTTTCAGGAGTTATGCAGGAAGACTCGATGCCGGCTCATATGTGTACAATACGCGCACAGGTAAAAAAGAGCGCATCTCCCGCATCTTTCAGATGCACGCCAACAAGCAGAATTCCATCCCTTTCATAGAGGCAGGTGATATCGGGGCGGCTGTCGGTTTCAAGGACATTAAGACAGGCGATACCCTCTGCGATGAGAAGCGGCACATCGTGCTTGAATCCATGAATTTCCCAGACCCGGTCATCGGGTTGGCCATTGAGCCCAAGACACAGTCTGATGTTGACAAGCTCGGAGTTGCCTTGGCCAAACTGTCCGAGGAGGATCCCACATTCCAGGTTCATACCGATGAGGAATCCGGTCAGACCGTGGTCTCCGGCATGGGCGAACTCCACCTCGACATCATACTTGACAGGCTGAGAAGAGAGTTCAAGGTGGAATGCAACCAGGGAGCACCGCAGGTTACCTATAAGGAGGCCATCACCGTTCCGGTCAGCCACCGCGAGGTTTACAAGAAACAGACAGGTGGCCGAGGTAAGTTCGCTGACATATCGGTTGATGTCAGCCCGGTCGATGAGGATTTCGGTCAGGACGGACTGCAATTCGTAAGCAAGGTCGTTGGGGGTAACATACCCAAGGAATTCATCCCATCGGTGGAGAAAGGATTCAAGAATGCCATGAACAATGGCGTGCTTGCCGGCTTTAAGATGGACAGTCTCAAGGTCACCCTCAAAGATGGGTCGTTCCACGCGGTCGATTCCGACCAGCTCGCATTTGAGATCTGCGCGCAGTTGGCTTTCAAAGAGGCCATAAAGCAGGCCAGACCGGTGCTGCTGGAGCCGATAATGAAGGTGGAGGTCGTGACCCCCGAAGCGAACACCGGAGATGTGGTCGGTGACCTCAACAGAAGGAGAGGACAGATGCAGGGCATGGACAGCCGGGGTGCCGCGCAGGTGGTCAAGGCGCTCGTGCCGCTCTCAGAGATGTTCGGTTACGTCACACAGCTACGGACCATCACATCCGGCAGGGCAACATCCACCATGGAGTTCGACCATTTTGAGGCATGCCCCAAGAACATCCAGGAAGATGTGATCACAAGGGTAAAAGGAGAAAAGGTATAGGGGCTGCTGCGGCAACCCCTTTTATTATAATGTATAGAACATGACACAGAGAATAAGGATAAAGCTCAAATCGTACGACCACAATCTGGTTGACAAGAGTGCGGAGAAGATCGTTAAAACGGTGAAATCATCGGGTGCCATCGTCAGCGGCCCCATACCGTTGCCGACCCACAAGAAGATCTACACGGTGCTGCGGTCAACACACGTGAACAAGAAGTCGAGAGAGCAATTCCAGTTCAGCGCCTATAAGCGTCTGCTCGACATATACAGCAGCACATCAAAAACCGTTGATTCGCTGATGAAGCTGGAACTGCCGAGCGGTGTCGAAGTAGAAATCAAGGTGTAGGTTTTTTTCAATTCGCCTATTAACCCAATAACCAATAACCCAGTAACAAACTAAGTCATGTCAGGACTTATCGGTAAAAAAATAGGAATGACCAGCTTGTTCAACGAAGCTGGAAAGAACATACCGTGCACGGTGCTCGAGATGGGGCCATGTACCGTCACTCAGGTAAAGACCGAGGAGAAGGACGGTTACCGTGCCGTTCAGCTCGGCTTCACAGAGCGCAAGGACAAGCACACCTCGGCCGCCCTGAAAGGCCACTTCAAGAAGGCCAAGAGCAAAAACATGCACAGGCTGGTTGAGTTCAGGACCACACACGGATACACCCAGTTCGGAGAGAATGTGGCACTCGGAACCAACCTTTGTGTCGGAGACCTGTTCGAGGAGGGCGAGTTTGTTGATGTGGTGGGCAACTCCAAAGGAAAAGGTTTCCAAGGAGTGGTCAAACGTCACAATTTCGCAGGAGTGGGACAGGCCACACACGGACAGCATAACAGGCAACGTCATCCGGGTTCCATCGGTGCGGCATCGTACCCGGCACGCGTGTTCAAGGGAATGCGCATGGCGGGCAGAATGGGTGGTGAACGTGTCAAGGTACAGAACCTGAAAGTGCTCACCATAGATTCCGAGAAGAACCTCCTCGTGGTCAACGGTGCGGTGCCTGGTGCCAAAGGTTCATACATCATTGTAGAGAAGTAATCCGCGATATTAAGATCATGGAACTATCAGTAATAGACAGCAAGGGCAAGGCCACATCAAAAAAGGTGAAACTGAGTAAGGATGTGTTCGGCATAACCCCCAATGAACACGCCATTTACCTCGATGTGAAGCAGTACCTGGCCAATCAGAGACAGGGCACCAGCAGTACACGCGAACGCTCAGAGATCCGCGGAAGCCGCAGAAAGATCCGAAAGCAGAAGGGTTCAGGCGGGGCGCGTTTCGGGGATATCAAGAATCCATTGTTCAGAGGCGGTGGCCGCGTGTTCGGCCCACGCCCCCAGGTGCATGGTTTCAAACTGAACAAGAAATTGAAGAAGGTGGCACGCAGGTCGGCCCTTTCACTGATGGCCAGCGAAAAATCGATCACCATCGTGGAAGACCTGAAATTCGATGCCCCGAAGACCAGCTCCTATGTCGCCTTTCTCGACAGCCTGAAGCTGACAGACAGCAAGACACTGCTCGTGCTGGATGAGCAGGATAAAAACATATATTTGTCCTCCCGAAATTTGAAGGGGGCGAATGTCGTAACTGCTTCTCAATTAAGCACTTACGGCATTTTGAATGCCAATAACCTGTTGCTTTCCGAGAGTTCGGTGGCGACAATTGAGAAAAGTTTAAGCTAAGAGACAATGGACGTTCTGGTAAAGCCATTGATAACCGAGAAGATGACTGACATGGGCGAAAAGCTCGGTCAGTACGGCTTTGTTGTCAATCGAAAAGCGAACAAGATCGAGGTGAAGAAGGCGGTGGAGGATATGTATGGCGTTACCGTTGAAAGGGTGAACACCATGGTCATTCCGGGCAAGAAGCGCAGCCGAAACACCAAGAGCAAATTCATTGTAGGCAGGACATCGGCCTACAAGAAGGCCATCGTAACACTGGCCGAGGGCGAAACCATTGATTTCTATAGCAATATCTGATAGACCATGGCTGTAAGAAAACTAAAACCGACCACCCCCGGACAGCGGCATAAGGTTGCCAGCACGTTCGAGACCGTTACGGCCGGCACACCCGAAAAGTCACTGACAAAGGGTAAGAGCAGATCGGGCGGACGGAACAACACCGGCAAGATGACCATGCGCTACATCGGTGGCGGTCATAAGCAGAAGTACCGTACCATCGACTTCAAGCGCAACAAGGACGGAGTTCCCGGCACCGTAAAATCGGTGGAGTACGACCCCAACCGTAACGCACGCATCGCACTCATCTACTATGCCGATGGTGAGAAACGGTACATCATAGCGCCCAAGGGAATTGAGGTAGGACAGAAGGTGCTCTCAGGCAAGAAGGTGAATCCCGATGTGGGAAACACACTCTTCCTCAGCGACATCCCCCTCGGCACGGTCATCCACTGCATTGAAATGCGCCCCGGGCAGGGAGCCATCCTCGCGCGGAGCGCAGGATCCTACGCCCAACTCATGGCCCGCGATGGCAGGTACGCCACCCTGCGCATGCCTTCCGGAGAGGTGAGAATGGTACTGGTCACATGCAAGGCCACCATCGGTGTAGTGTCCAACAGCGATTACAGTCTGGAGCGGTCAGGAAAGGCCGGTAGGTCAAGATGGCTGGGAAGACGACCGCGCACACGCCCTGTGGTCATGAATCCGGTGGACCATCCGATGGGCGGTGGTGAAGGAAAGTCCTCAGGTGGGCACCCGCGATCGCGGAAGGGGCTTCCGGCAAAAGGCTACAAGACCCGCTATAAGAAGAAGGCATCGAACCGCTACATCGTAGAAAAACGAAAGAAGTAACTGAGCAATGGCAAGATCACTTAAAAAGGGACCGTTCATAGATTTCAAACTCGAGAAAAGGGTTCTGGAAGCACAGGAGAGCAGAAAGAAGACCGTGATAAAGACATGGTCCAGAAGATCCATGATCAGTCCTGACTTCGTGGGCCTCACCGTTGCGGTACATAACGGCAACAAGTTCATCCCGGTCTATGTCACCGAGAACATGGTGGGTCATAAACTGGGAGAGTTCTCTCCGACAAGGATCTTCCGCGGTCATGCCAAAGGAAGGAAATAACATAGCCTGACCACGATACAATGGGAAAGAGAAAAAGACTTAGAGCAGAACAACTCAAGGAGGAGCGCAAGACGCAGTATTACGCCTCGCTCCGCAACTGCCCCACATCACCGAGAAAGATGAGGCTGGTGGCCGATCAGGTGCGTGGAATGGATGTGGAGAAGGCGCTTTACACTTTGAAACTGAGCCCAAAGGAGGCCAGCGGCAGGGTGGAGAAGCTCCTGCTCTCGGCCCTCTCCAACTGGGAGCATAAGAACGATGGCGCAACCACAGACACGGCCGAACTCTATATAAAGGAGATACAGGTTGACAGCGCGCGCATGTTGAAAAGACTGCAGACCGCACCACAGGGAAGGGCACATCGCATTAGAAAGAGATCGAACCACGTAACACTTGTTCTCGACAGCAAGAACTGACAATCAATGGGACAGAAGACAAATCCGATAGGCAACAGGTTGGGGATCATCAAAGGATGGGACTCCAACTGGTACGGAGGTAAGAACACACCTGAGAACATAGAGGGTGATTACCGCATCCGCAAGTACCTGCGTGCCAGGCTGCAGAAGGCGAGCATCTCCAGGATCATCGTAGAACGGACACTCAAGCTGATCACCGTCACCATCAATACGGCACGTCCCGGCATCATCATAGGCAAAGGGGGAAAAGAAGTTGACCAGTTGAAAGAGGAGCTGAAGAAGATCACCAAGAAGGAGGTGCAGATCAACATCTTTGAGATAAAGCGGCCCGAACTGGACGCCCGACTGGTGGCCGAGAGCGTTGCCCGTCAGTTGGAGGGAAGGATATCCTTCCGGAGAGCAGTGAAGATGGCCGTGGCATCCACCATGCGAATGGGATCCGAAGGAATAAAGATTCAGGTGAGCGGACGACTCGGAGGAGCGGAGATGGCACGAACCGAGATGTACAAGGACGGCAGGATCCCGCTGCACACCTTCCGGGCCGACATCGATTACGCCAAGGTGGAGGCGCACACCACCTACGGCCGCATCGGCATCAAAGTATGGATAATGCTGGGCGATGTGTACGGAAAACGAGATCTGGCACCGAATGCCAACCTGCAGAGCAAGAAACCCGCACGACTGGCAAGGAGAGACAGAAGATGAATGCAGAGACGCAATGCCTGCGTCTCCGATGAAAGAGAAAGAAACGACAAACGATGCTACAGCCGAAAAGGACAAAGTTCCGCAAGCAGCAGAAGATGAAGATGAAGGGCCTTGCCAACCGTGGCAACCAGCTCGCTTTCGGTGCATTCGGCATCAAGGCGGTTGAAGGTGCCTGGATCACCGCACGGCAGATCGAAGCCGCCCGTATCGCTGTCACCCGTTACATGAAGCGTGAAGGACAGGTATGGATCAAGATCTTCCCCGACAAGCCCATCACCAAAAAACCCGCTGAGGTGAGAATGGGTAAGGGAAAGGGATCGCCCGAATACTGGGTGGCCGTTGTGAAACCCGGCTGCATCATGTTTGAGATAGACGGGGTTGACAGCACAACCGCCAAGGAAGCACTGCGATTGGCAGCACAGAAACTGCCGATCAAAACCAAATTCATGGTAAGAAGGGATTACGTGGGCGCATAATAATGATGTTGTAGAGACGCAATGCTTGCGTCTCCTATAGATAGAATAATGGAAAACACGGTAATAAGAGAACTATCAAGCGAAGAGCTGGAGGAAAGACTGGCCGAGGAACGCTTGAAACTCGCCAAACTGAAAATGAACCATGCGGTATCTCCCATTGAGAACCCGCAGGAACTCAAACACGCCCGAAGGCTGATCGCAAGGCTAAGTACCGAACGGACCGCCCGAAGCAAAGCAGCAGCAAACTGAGATGGAGAAGACAGCAAGGAATCTTAGAAAGGATAGGATCGGTATCGTCACCAGCGACCGCATGGACAAGACCGTGACCGTCAAGGTTGAACGGAAGGTGAAGCACCCGATCTACGGAAAGTTCCTCAAAAAGTCGAAGAGCTTCCATGCGCATGACGAGAAGAACGACTGCGGCATAGGAGACACCGTGCGCATCATGGAGATAAGGCCCATGAGCAAGACCAAGAACTGGAGGCTGGTGGAGATCCTCGAAAGAGCCAAGTAATGATACAGACAGAATCAAGACTCAAAGTGGCAGACAACAGCGGGGCAAAGGAAGTGCTCTGCATCCGTGTGCTCGGTGGAACCAGAAAGCGTTACGCACGCATCGGAGACACCGTGGTAGTGACCGTAAAGGATGCCACACCTGCGGGCAATGCCAAAAAGGGGACCATATCAAAGGCCGTGGTGGTACGCGCCAAGAAGGAGACCCGCAGACAGGACGGATCCTACATCCGCTTTGACGACAATGCGGTCGTGCTGCTCAACGAGGGAGGGGAAATGAGAGGTACACGGATCTTCGGTCCCGTGGCACGTGAGCTCAGGGAAAAACAATTCATGAAGATCGTATCGCTGGCACCCGAGGTGCTCTGATATTAAGAGACAAACACAATGGCAAAGTTTCACATAAGGAAGGACGACCTGGTAAAGGTCATCACCGGAGAGTCGAAAGGCGAGGAGGGAAAGGTGCTTGAGGTTTACACCGACAGGCGCAAGGCCCTGGTGGAAGGTGTGAACATGGTAAAGCGGCACACCAAGCCGAATGCCACGCATCCCAACGGGGGAATCGTTGATCAGGAGGCGCCCGTTCACATCTCCAACCTCATGCTCATCGACCCTAAGACCGGTGAACCGACACGCATCGGTAGAAAGACGGTTGACGGAAAACTTGCCCGATACTCGAAGAAAACAGGAGAAGTCATAAAGTGATGAGCACGACACCCACACTTAAGGAGAAGTACAACAAGGACATCGTCCCTGCACTCAAGGAGAAATTCCGGTACAAGAGTGTGATGGAGGTTCCCAAACTGCAGAAGATCTGCCTCAACCAGGGCCTCGGACAGGCCGTTGCCGATAAGAAGGTGCTGGAGGCGGCACTCAACGACATGACCCGCATTGCAGGACAGAAGGCCGTTGCCGCACACAGTAGGAAGGACATATCCAACTTCAAACTGCGAAAAGGCATGCCCATCGGGGCGCGTGTCACCCTGCGCGGAGACAGGATGTACGAATTCCTCGAAAGGCTCGTATCAGTGGCCATTCCGCGAATGCGCGATTTCCGGGGCATCAACCCCAAAGGATTTGACGGCCGTGGCAACTACAACATGGGTGTGCAGGAGCACATCATATTCCCCGAGATCGACATCGACAAGGTGAACAGGATCCTCGGTATGGACATCACATTCGTGACATCCGCCAAGACAAACGAAGAAGGATTGGCTCTGCTGAGCGAATTCGGAATGCCATTCAAAAAACCATAAGCAGATGGCCAAGGAATCAATGAAAGCAAGGGAGCGCAAACGCGCAAAGCTCGTTGCCCGCTTCGCAGAAAAGAGAGCAAGGCTCAAAGCAGAGGGAGACTATCAGGCCCTGGCCCGGCTTCCGAAGAACAGCGCACCCGCCAGAATGCACAACCGGTGCAGCATCACCGGCAGGCCGAAGGGCTACATGAGAGACTTCGGGATCAGCAGGATCCAGTTCAGGGAAATGGCAAATGCAGGGCTCATACCCGGTGTAAGGAAAGCAAGTTGGTAATGAGAGTTTCGAGTTACGAGACCCCGCAACCCGCAACTAATAAAAAGAAATGACAGACCCGGTAGCAGATTATCTGACAAGACTGAGAAACGCGATCACCGTCAAGCACAGGATCGTTGACATCCCGGCATCCAACCTCAAGAAGGCGATCACCAAGATCCTCTTTGAGAAAGGATACATCCTCAACTACATATTTGAGGACGAGGGGCCGCAGGGCAACATCAAGATCGCCCTCAAGTACAATCCCAATACGAAGGCCAACGCCATCAAGGGATTGGAAAGGGCCAGCCGCCCCGGACTGAGAAAGTACAACGGATCGGCAGATATGCCGCGCGTTCAGAACGGACTCGGTGTGGCCGTGGTGTCCACCTCCAAGGGAGTGATGACAGACAAGGAAGCGAGGAGAGAGAACGTGGGCGGGGAAGTGCTCTGCTACGTCTATTGATAAAGACAAAGAACAAGAACGATGTCAAGGATAGGATACGCCATAATAGAACTCCCTGAGGGAGTGGAGGTATCGGTCGCCCCCGACAACACCGTAACCGTAAAAGGGAAACTCGGTGAGCTGTCGGAGAAGCTGCGCGACACCATAACCGTTGAGCAGAAGGATGCCGTGCTGCAAGTTGGAAGAAAGAACGAGGAGAAGCAGACCAGGGCATATCATGGGCTGTACCGCTCACTGATAAAAAACATGGTCCTTGGCGTTTCCAAGGGATATGAGAAGCAGATGGAACTGGTGGGCGTGGGTTATCGCGCCAGCATGAAAGGCCAGGAACTGCATCTCTCGCTCGGATATTCGCACAACGTGGCGTTCCAATTGCCGGCAGAGGTCAAGGCCGAGGCAAAGATGGAAAGGGGAAAGAACCCCATCATCACCATCAAGTGCATTGACAATCAGCTCATCGGCCAGGTGTGCGCCAAGATCCGTGCATTCAGAAAACCCGAGCCTTACAAAGGAAAAGGAATCAGGTTCGTGGGAGAACAGATAAGAAGAAAAGCAGGTAAAGCTGCCGCTAAAGCATAAGAAATGGCCACGAGCAACAGAAGAGTAAAGATCAAGAAGCGGATCAGGAGCACCGTATCAGGCTCGGCAGAACGACCCCGCATGTCGGTCTATCGCAGCAACAAGGAGATCTATGTGCAGCTCGTTGACGATGCTGAAGGAAAGACCATGCTCTCCGCAGCTTCATCCGATAAGGGAATTGCAGGAGAGAAGGGGACCAAGACCGAAGTGGCCACCCGTGTAGGCAAGCTCATTGCCGAGCGTGCCAAGGAGGCGGGCGTTGAGACGGTCGTGTTCGACCGTAACGGATACCTCTATCACGGCCGGGTAAAGGCCCTGGCTGACGGAGCACGCGAGGAAGGATTGAAATTCTAAAGCCCCCTTAATCCCCCGAAGGGGGAAAGGACAGATAAATGAAATACACCTGGCAAGACAAAATGGACACACAGGAGCATGGTTTTCTTTATATGGAGAATCACACAGTTCCTCTGCGTCTCTGCCTGAGAACATAAACAGATGAACAAGAACGTAAAGTCAACCGATATTGAACTGAAGGACCGCGTGGTGGGAATTCAGCGCGTAACCAAGGTGACCAAGGGTGGCCGCACCTTCAGTTTCTCAGCCATTGTTGTGGTGGGAGACGAGAACGGAGTAGTGGGTCACGGCCTTGGAAAGGCAAAGGAAGTGGTAGAGGCCATCTCCAAAGGTGTGGACAATGCCAAGAAGAACCTCATCCGCGTGCCGGTGGTCAACAGCACCGTACCACATGCACAGGAGAGCAAGTACTGCGGTGCCCAAGTGTTCATGAAGCCCGCATCGCTCGGTACGGGGGTCATTGCAGGTGGGGCAATGCGTGCCGTACTCGAAAGCGCGGGCATCAAGAACGTGCTCGCAAAATCGAAGGGATCATCCAATCCGCACAACGTGGTGAAGGCAACCTTCCAGGCACTGAGCGAAATGCGCGATGCCATAGCGGTATCCAACCAGCGCGGTGTGAAACTGGACGTGGTCTATAACGGGTAACGAATCGGAGCACAGAAGACAAGAAATGGCTAAGATCAAGGTAAAACAGGTTCGGAGCGCGATCAACAGACCCGCCCGACAGAAGAAGACCCTACAGGCACTGGGGCTGAGGAAAATGAACCAGGTGGTTGAGCACGAGGCCACCCCGCAGATAGTGGGCATGGTGAAGAAAGTGGCCCACATGGTGGAGGTAGTCGAGTAGAGAAGTTGACAGAGAGATAAAGTTGACAGAGTTGACAGAGTCAATAAGTTGATAGAGAGATGAAGTTGAAAAAGTTGAACAATTG
>PVBE012279731.1_pt1 | contig 10398 bp, 4 predicted proteins | sample 1631181 | NCBI WGS metagenome assembly PVBE01 (sample SAMN08397723, study PRJNA350692) | Marine metagenome, whole genome shotgun sequencing project. | isolation source: water | place: Pacific Ocean | collected 2012-04 | reverse complement strand
TATCCTTCAGTACCATCGGGGACGCAGATCTTCGACTTCGGCGGAAACGTCTATTGGCATGGAGCGAGCGTTGGCTGGGGTGGCGTCTGCACACTGACCGACGGATCGAACGGTATCGACACCGTTAACTGGCTGAGCCCCAGCAATACCAATGCCTTCCCGCCAGCGACATTCTCCGGCAGTATCTCCACCCTGAACGGCGACGCCATCTACCGTCTTGCCAACAACTCACCATCGAGTCCTATTGACTGGACAAGTGCCTCAACGGGCTCGCCCGGCGCCCTGAACCCGGGTCAAGCCGTCGGCCCGGCACCAGTTGAACTCTCCATCTCTCCGCTTGGAGCGACGGGCATTTCCATTGATGTGACGACGACGCCGCCGGCACCAAACGCAGGCATCATCAATCTTTTCTCACTCGAGACTCAGTCTCCTGTGGGGTCTGGCCCACTGTTTGGCGTCGGCCTCGACGCCTTTCCTCAACTGCTGGTCCCGGCCAGCCCGTTTGCGGGTGCGCTTGGCGCAGCAGGCACCTGGAATTTCACAGCCACCGTTGGCGTACCTCCCGGATTGCACATCGAAGCGGTGACAATCCTCATCCAGGGAGGTGCCATTTCGCACATAAGCCAGATCGAGGTTGTGAATCTCTGAAATTGGTAACCTGATCACCCCACACGGGGTTATCAACCCCGATGATCCACAGGGCCATCGGGGTTCTTTTTTGTCTCGCCATCTTTAAGTGGAGCTCGAGAGTTTTGAAATTTTCGATCCGACGATTCTGTTTTGTATTCGCCCTTCTTGCTTCAATTCTCATTGCACAAGGCGTCATTCGCCCCTATCCCTACATGGAAGGCAATGAGTGGCACCGCGCGGTCGGCAAGCAAACGCGCACTGCCGACGGCACTCAAGGCAAGAACTACTGGTCAAATCGCGCTGACTACAAAATCGAAGCCACATTAGTTCCTGAAACCGCCATGCTCACAGGTCATGTCCGCATGACCTACCACAACAACTCGCCGGACACCCTCCGTACGTTGATGGTCCACCTGCGCCAGAACCTGCACGCAGAGGGTGCTAATCGCAATCGTTCGGTCGAGATCACGGGAGGCATGACAGTCGACAATGTCAAGCTGGATGGTGAACCCGTTCGACGCACGCGCCGCCGCATCTCAGGTACCACCATGAGGATTCGACTTACGAATCGCCTGCAGCCAGGCAAGACGGCCATGCTTGAGATGGATTTTTCATTTCGCGTACCGAAATCAAGCCAGGCGCCGCGGATGGGTCACGAGAATAACCGCGTGTTTTTTCTCGGGTATTGGTATCCACAATTCGCCGTCTACGACGATGTTCGAGGCTGGGTTGCCGACCCCTACATGGGCAACGGCGAGTTCTACATGGGCTATGGCAACTACGACCTTGCCATCACTGCACCGCACGGATGGATTGTGCGGGCGACTGGTGAGATGACGAATGAGAAGGATGTCCTTCCGCAGAAAATCCGCTCGCGCTTGAAAAAGGCCCGCACTTCTGATGACGTCGTCAACATCATTACGAAAGCCGAGATGGGGATTCCCGGGAAGGCCACTCGGAAGAGCTCAAAGAAGACCCTTACTTGGAAATTCAAAGCGACCAACGTCCGCGACGCAGCTGTCTCGCTGTCCGACCGCTACCTCTGGGACGCAACGCACGCCACTTTCGATGACCTCGAGGGCAAAAAAACAACGGCCATGATTCATGCCGTCTACGAGACCAATGCGCGCGCATGGGACAAGGGCGCTGACTTCTGTCGGCACGCAGTCGAATACATGTCCAAGCGAACCTATCCGTACCCCTGGCCCCACATGACGGCCTGCGAAGGCATTGTCGGCGGCGGCATGGAATTCCCAATGATGACCGACGTGGGAACAACTGGAAGCCCCCGTGGCGTCCAAGGGACAATCGCTCACGAGACCATCCACATGTGGTTCCCCATGATTTGCGGCAGCAACGAAAAAGAATACTCGTTCATGGACGAAGGGCTCACATCATTTTTCACCAGCCTGATCGGCGCTGACTACTGGAAACGAGGCAGCCCTTCGCGCGGGAACATCAGGGGTTACACACGCACGGCACGCGCCGGCCGCGAGGTCGCATCCATGCGCCATACCGACACATTTCCTCCTGGCAGCAACTCCTATGGTTTTGCAGCCTATGCGAAGCCCAGCGCAGTCATGCACCAACTCATGATGATGCTTGGCGAAGAAGAGTTTCATCGTGCGATGTCTACCTACGTCAGGAACTGGGCGTACGGCCACCCGTACCCCTATGATCTCTTCAACACGTTCAGCCACACCACCAATCGCGACCTCAGCTGGTACTTTCGAACATGGTGCTACGAGACATTCACAATGGACATGGCAGTCAACGTGCAAAAGACAGACGCCGGGCAGCAGTGGATCATGATCAGCGCCGAAGGCGCTGCGGTGGGCGACATCCCAGTTCAGATTACATACGCCGATGGCAAGACGACTGACCTCATCGTAAAGGCTGAGCAATGGTACGGGCTGAACAAAGGGCGGGCTGTTCGTATTCAGGGGAAGGAGGGAAAGAGAATCCAGAAAGTCGAACTCGACCCTGACGGCATCACCTTCGATATCAACACCAAGAACAACGTCTGGGAGAGTGTGGCTCAATAGACCACCTTCAGTGATGAAGCGGAGTTTGTGCACTCCTCGGAGAGATTCCTGTAAGCTGACTCTGTGAATCAACTCGACATCTTGACAACTCGTTTCTTTCTTTGCCTGCTCTCGCTGCAGGCCTGCGCTGTAGCCCAGGAATTGGACCTCATGCGCAATGGCGGTGCAGAGGCATTCATCGCAGGAAAGACTAAGGAGGATCCTGCAAGCCCCTCGGAGTGGACAACGAAAGCCGGCGAGTGGGAAAGTGTCGAGTCAGTTGAAAAAGGGCTACTTGCAGCCGAGGGAAAGCGCTATTTCCGCAATCAGGGGCGCGACTCCTGCGCCCTCGAACAAGTGGTAACACTGCCATCCCAGGAGAAGGGCTTTCGGAAGTTCTTGTCATTCCAAGGACAGTGCCGAAGCTTCGATTCTGCGGATCTCGCTTGGGTGCGAATGGACATCATGACCAAAGAAGGGACCGTTCTTCAGTCATCGCGGACCCGTACCGAGCCTGGACTGCCCTGGACTGCTTTTCGGATCATATTGCCTATCGATCAGGACGCGCACACCGCTCGTCTGCAACTCAGAGGAACCTATCGATCGGGCAAGGCGTGCGATGTCGGCTTCGACGCCGTTTCTGCTCGCGTGGTTTCGTTCAGGAACACACCGGCGTCAAAGTCCATGTCCCACGTTGTCGAGGTTTCCGAGAACTTCTGGCCCGCCGAAGCCAAGTTGCAAGCAACAGCCCCCACACTTGTGAATTGGGCAAGGCTCACTTCGAAGTTAAGGCCCAGAAAGAACACGTTTGCCGTTCTTCGTTGCCAGTTGTCAGGCACCTCGAAGGCACCGGCTCGCCTTACTCTACAGGCACTCGACTCGCAAAAGCGCGTTGTTGGAGGCTCAGTCGCCTCAGCAAGCGCCGCGATGGAATCGGTGCGTCTTGAAGTGAAACTAAGCAAGCGTGTTCGCTTTCTGGCGATTAGTATTGACGGCAAGGGTGCGTCAACGAGCACCCCCATCTTGCGACGAACGTGGTTCAGCAAGAAGCGAGGAAGAAACAGCCGCTTTGCCCTGATTCAAGAGGAAATTGAGTTCTCCCCCTTGTCGGATATGAGGATTCGCGATCTCCTGCAGCATGCGGCACAGACTGCCGAGCCCAGAGCCATTGCCTACTTGGAGAGCAAGATCTCTGACGGCGCATCGAATGCGTTCAAAGCATCTGCTTTTGAGGCACTGGCGCTCGCATCGCCCACGCGAATCGATCCTGCTATTTCATCCATGAGGACCGGTGGCAGTGATCACCTCATTCCCTCCTGGATCTATCTGCGAGACTGCATCCCCGGCAAACGGGCGGTTGACCTGGACGAGCTTCTCACCAACAAGCGCGCAAGCACAAACGCTCATCGCGCGGCTCTCGATCACCTCATCCATCCCGACGACCCGAACATCGCTGAGAGAATCCGCCACTGGAACCAACTGGGTTTGCCCAATCATACCGGCAATATTCTGCACTACGGAGGATCGCGCCTCCCGCTGTCAGCCCTGATTGATGACATCATTACACCCCTTCTGACAACCAAGGCCAATAGCAGCCACCGATATAACGCGCTGAGTCTCCTCGGTCAGGCAAAGCACCCGAAATATCTGGAGGTCATTGGCAACCTTGCCCCCTGCTACAAAGCGGCTTATCAGCGGGCGACACTCATGAGATATTGCGGCACCTATGGAACAAGTCGCGGATTGCAGCTGGCCATCAAGATCGCCGCAGGCCATGGTGCAGCCGAACAGCGTTCTCTCGATCAAGCCATGGCCGTTGTACCCAGATCCGTTCTGATGCCCTTCCTCTTCGAGCATGGCCTCAACCACACCGATGATCTTGTACGCCTTACAAGCCTTGCGCGGCTGAAGGTACTGGCGAAAAAGCACACCTTCACACCGGACGAAACAGCAGCGCTCCTTAAGCTCACAAACGACTCGTCCCGCACGATCACAATTGCAGCGATTGACATCATCGCTCTGTTGCCCCGATCAGAGGCAATCGATGAACGATTCCGGTTGCTCATGAGCAACCGCGATCCCATCATAGCGGCCGAATCTCTGGGTGCTGCCTGGGAGTATTTCAAAGGGAAGGACGATGTCCGTACGATCTGTCTTCAAATAGCAGCACGTTCATTTGACTGGGCACCAAGAGTTGCAGCGATCAACTTAATCGGGAAGCACATGCCTGAAGAAGGCGCAGACATTCTCTTTGACAACCTCACCAACCCGCGCAGACAAGTTCGCTCCGCGGCCATCGAAGCACTCACCTACCTTCGGCAAAAAGAGACAGTTGATGCTCTCCTGTCACGAATCAAGCACGAACAAGGTCTCACGTTGCATGTGCTGCGCGCATGCTTGAAGAACCTCACGAACTTCGACTGGGGTTCCAAGGAAGAACGCTGGATGACCTGGTGGGACAAACAACGCCCCGACTTCAAGCTGCCACCGCGACCCAAGGGCGGCATTCTCGTTTCCCGCGCCGAGGGCTACGCCAGCTACTACGGCATCTCAATCCAATCACGGCGCGTTGCGTTCGTCATCGACACATCCGGCAGCATGGAAACCGTTGAACGGGGCAAGAGCCGCATGGAGCGCGCTCAGGAACAGCTCATCAAGGTAATCGAGCAGTTCGACAAGCATACGAGGTTCCTTGTCATCGCCTTCAGCGACGACCCCTACACTTACGCAGATCGACTCCTTCGGGCTACGCGAGCAGAGCGAAAAGAAGCGGGAAAACGTGTCAAGGAGCTCTACTCTGAGGGCGGCACCAACATTTTTGACTCCATTGAAATGGCGATGGACATCAAAGGAGTTGAGAGTATCTTCATCCTCTCTGATGGCGCCCCCAGCACCGGCCGCGTTGTGAACCCGGAGGAGATTCTCGACGAAGTCAAGCGACTCAATCGGTACAGCCGCATTCGCATCAATGCCATTTCAATCGGTGGCGCACCGGCCATGAAGAATTTCATGCAACGGCTCGCGGCACAAAACTACGGTTCGTATGCATCGTTCTGAATCAATCGCCACCGCCCCATCTATCTCGGTTGTCATTTGTTCGCTTCCCGATGAGCCGCTGCTCTCAAGATTGTTGAGCGGACTCAGCAGCCATGAGCCCACGCCTGAGATCATCGTCGCAATGCCGTCCAGCGATGAGCAGTTGCAATCGCGCTGGCCGAACGTCACCTGGGTGGAGGCAGGAGGGGGTCGAGCTCTGCAATTGAACGCAGGCGCCGACGTCGCTGTCGGTGAGATCCTCTTAACCCTCCATTCCGACTCGCAGGTCCCGCAGGGTGCCCTCCATCAAATCGAAGCGGCTTTTGCGGAATCCGAGACCATTGGCGGAGCGTTTCGACTGCGACTCGACGCCCGCGGCCTCGCCGCTCGCCTGATCGAGAAGAGCATCAATCTCAGAACAAGGTGCCTGAAGATGCCATACGGCGATCAAGGGATTTTCCTGAGACGAAGCGTCTGGAACAAGATCGGCGGCTTTCGGAACATGGATATCATGGAGGACGCCGATCTGGTTCGACGCGCAAAGAGGTTTGGTCGGTGGATACTCCTGCCAGAACACATCACGACTTCAGCAAGACGATGGGAGGCAAATGGTTTTGTACGTACAACCGCCGTCAACTTCGTCACACAAATGGGGTACTTCCTTGGTCTTTCGCACACTCGACTTAGAGAGTTCTACGACCGACACCTGCTCCACGGACGAGAAACAACCATGAGTCAGCAAACTCACAAGCGCTCTCGGATAATCACGCTTGCGGCGCTCCTCCTCATCATCGTCGCAGCGGGGATCATCTACCATCGAGACATTGCCCGAACGCTCTTTGGCCCAATAGCAGTGCAGGGTGAAGAACAGTATGAGGCTCATGACAATGGGCCGATGTTTGATCACGGCGCCTGGGATCTGGTTCTCAATGAGTTTGTCGGGTCGGACGGGGCGGTAGACTATGACCAACTGAAGGCAACTCCGGAGCCTCTTGATCGCTACATTGCCCAATTGGAAGCCTGTGACTACGACGACTACGACCGCAATGGGAAGTTGGCCCTTCTCATCAATGGATACAACGCTTTCACGATGCGCTTGATTCTCGACTACTATCCTGTGAAGTCCATCCGCGACATCCCCAAAGAAAAGCGCTGGACGCACAAGAGGTGGCGCATTGGATCGCTGACTCTCAGTCTTGAGGAAATCGAGAATGACTATCTGCGCAAACGGTTTAGAGAACCGCGCATTCACTTCGCACTCAACTGTGCCAGCGAAGGATGCCCGCCGTTAAGGCGAGAAGCGTTCAATCCAACCCGCATCGAAGGGCAGCTCCAAGAGCAGTCAATGGCACTCCACAAGGCAGGCGGATTTGTCTCGTATGACCCATCGAGTCGAACACTCAGCCTCAATCCGATCTACGATTGGTATCGAGGTGACTTCGGCAAGGGAGACGACGGAGTAATCGCCTACGTAGCGCAGTATTTGCCTGCGGTCGCGGAAGCCATCAAGAGCGGTGCGGAGGTTCACATCAAGTGGATGCCCTACGGGTGGGGTCTCAACAAGACACCGTAGCCCGTTTGAGTTATCCTGCCGCCATGCGCATCGCCACATGGAACGTCAACTCAATTCGCACCAGGGAGCAGAGAGTTCTCCGCTGGATCCAGGAGCACTCTCCGGACGTCCTTTGCCTCCAGGAGACAAAAGTCAACGACGATGTCTTTCCTCACGACGGTCTGCGTGACATCGGCTACGAAGCCGCTGTCTTCGGACAGAAGACATACAACGGGGTTGCCCTCATCTCCAGAGTACCCTTGGAGGATGTTGTCTGCGGTCTCGACGGTGACGACTCTGACGAACAGGCTCGCCTCATCGCCGGTACGTTGGAAGGTGTCCGAGTCTACTCAGCCTATGTCCCGAATGGCAGTCAGGTAGGCTCTGACAAGTACGCCTACAAGCTCAACTGGTACGCCCGTTTGGCCGAGCATCTTGCCCGTCATGAATCAGTTGACCAGCCACTCGCCCTATGCGGCGACTTTAACGTCGCTCCTTCCGACGACGACGCCAGGAATATTGATGCATGGCGCGACAGCGTCCTCTGCCATGACGCAGCGCGCAGTGCTTTGTCTAAGGTCGCGGATTGGGGTCTGACTGATGCCTTCCGATCGATCGAGCCGGACACGGGAATCTACTCGTGGTGGGACTATCGAAGGCTTGGCTTCCCGAAGAACGACGGGCTGAGAATCGACCACATCTATACCACCAGCCCTCTGCTCGGCCGAGCCCAGGCAGCGTTTGTCGACCGAGACCAGAGAAAAAAGGGAGCCTGCCCGGACGGCACTCCACCATCCGACCACGCGCCCGTCGTGATGGACTTTGACTGAGGTGTCGCGCCCATGAATCTTGCTCGCCGAATCATGAGCCGTGTCCTTGGGAAACGACTCCCAACACACTCAGGGGAGCAAACTGTCGAGGGGATAAGCGCCCCTGTCACTATCGGCCGAGACTCTCATGGCGTCCCTCACATTGAAGCTGAAACTGACAACGACGCGTGGTTCGCGGTGGGTTATTGTCAAGGTCAGGACAGAGGCTTCCAGCTCATGGCACTGGCCCGTGCGGCGACGGGCCGACTCTCGGAATGGGTCGGAGCCGAAGCACTCCCCATCGATCAACTCACCAGACGCATCGGTTTTGGCCGAACGTCGGTGAAACAACTCAATGGACAGACACCAGACACACGGGGGAAACTGGAGGCCTTTGCGCAGGGAGTCAATGAAGGTATCAGCCACTCGCCTCGCCCTCACGAGTTGACACTGCTCAGACAACACCCCACCCCATTCCTGGCATCTGACATCCTGGCAATCGGAGGGCTCAACTCGTTTCTCCTGGCATCAAATTGGGATGTCGAATTGGCGCGCCTCATGATTCTCGATGCCGACGGCCCCGAAGCTGTTCTGGCAACAGACCCCCAGTTCGCTGATCACCTTCCAACGATCCTCGAGGGATTGGGAGAAGGCTCGCCATCCATTGGCCGCCTCGCCGATGACATCGAACATCTGCTGTCCAGACTGGGTGGCGGAGGAGGCTCCAACAACTGGGTTCTTGGTGCAAGTCGAACGGCAACCGGTCGTCCACTGCTCGCGAACGATCCTCACCTTGCACCGATGCTCCCAGCTCACTGGTATCTCGTGCATGTAAAAACACCTGATTGGGAGGCAGCTGGGGCGTGTTTTGCAGGCAGTCCGTGCATGGCCGCGGGGCACAATGGTCACAGTGCCTGGGGTGTCACAGCTGCGTTGATCGACAACACAGATCTCTTCTGCGAAGAAGTCGGTGACGATCAATCATCGGTACGCGTCGGCGACAGCTACCAGGAATGCGAGGTCATTCTCGAAACGATTCATGTGAAGGGGCAAAAACAGCCAACTGTAGAACGGGTTCTGGTCACGAGACACGGCCCGATCATCTCTCCCGCCATGCCGGATATCCGACGTGCAATCTCCATTCGAGCCACATGGCTTCACGAAATGAACGCCGCTCCACTCATGGACCTGGCACGCATGTCGAGCTTCGACCATCTCCGCGAGATTCTCTCCGAGTGGCCCGGCCTGGCGCTCAGTTTCGTCTACGGCGACGAGACAGACACAATCGGCTGGCAGCTTGCTGGAACGGCACCACGCCGAAAAAAAGGTAACGGCACGATCCCCATGCCGGGCTGGGATGAAGGAGTTGGATGGGAGGAGAAAAACGTACCCTTTGAAGAGATGCCCTCTTCCCGCAATCCTGCCAGCGGTCAAATCGCAACAGCCAATAACCAGCCGACTTCCAACCCCGAGGCAACCTACCTCGGTGTAGACTGGTTGGACGGATACCGAGCCGCGGCGATTCACGAAGCCCTCGCCAAATCTGACCAATGGGACCTCGACAACACAGGAGCCCTGCACTGCGACACACGCTCGCTGCCTTGGCGTGACATGCGCGAGCCTGTCCTTAAGGCTCTGCAAGATGCTCCTGACAGTGATGCTCAGCAGCTCCTGACAGACTGGGATGGCGACCTTTCGCCGGACTCTCCCGCCGCAGCCCTCTTCGAGTTTTTTTTCGCGGAAATGACCCTCCGGTGCGTCCGCGCCAAGACGACCCGCTCCACACGCTGGGCACTGGGAAAGGGGTTTTCACTCCTGCTCCCCATGAATCTGTTTGGGATCAGGCGCGCCTCGTTTGTCGTTCGCCTGCTGCACGAGCAACCGAAAGACTGGTTCCACCGCAGCTGGCAGGAGGAGATCACCTCGGCCGCCGAGGATGCCTACCTCTCACTCAAAAAAGAACGCGGAGGGGACCAATCAAAATGGGGATGGGGCCACGTGCGGCCATTGACGTTGATGCACACCTTCGGAGTGAAGGCCCTCTTGGCGCCGTTCTTCAACCTCGGTCCGATCCCTTTTGGTGGAGACGCCAACACGATTCAGCAGGCGGCAGCAATTCCGTTGAGCCCGAGCGACAACCCAAGAGCCATTCCGTCTCTTCGGATGATCATTGACATTGGCAACTGGGATGAGGCCCGCTTTGCACTCCCAGGCGGGCAAAGCGGCAACCCGTGTTCTCCCCACTACGACGATCAGCTCTCAGTCTGGGTCGGGGGGCATGGAGTGCCTATTGCCTTCTCCGCTGCGGCAGTCAAGCGCTCTATTCAGAATCAGCTCGTACTGAGTC
>PVBE011867639.1_pt1 | contig 10398 bp, 9 predicted proteins | sample 1631181 | NCBI WGS metagenome assembly PVBE01 (sample SAMN08397723, study PRJNA350692) | Marine metagenome, whole genome shotgun sequencing project. | isolation source: water | place: Pacific Ocean | collected 2012-04 | reverse complement strand
GGCATGGGCGGCATGGGATACATGGGCGGCATGGGCTGCATGGGCGGCATGGGCGGCATGGGCGGCATGGGCGGCATGGGCGGCATGGGCGGCATGGGCTGCATGGGCGGCATGGGCGGCATGGGCGGCATGGGCGGCATGGGCGGCATGGGTGGCATGGGTGGCATGCCAGGCATGGGCTTCTAAACCACAAAGCCAAACTATTTTGTAAAAAAACTGTAACAAACAACGAACCAAAGATTGGAGAACAACAATGGCAGTAAAACCATTAGAAGACAGAATTTTAATCAAACCCCTTGAACGAGAAACCCAAACCGCTTCAGGCATTTTCTTGCCCGAATCAGCTACCGAAAAACCAATGCAGGGAAAAGTTGTTGCAACTGGACCAGGGAAACTTCTGGACAGTGGCGAGCGAGTAAAACCCGCTGTGAAAAAAGGCGATGTTGTCGTCTTTGGCAAGTATTCTGGTACCGAAATTGAAATAAAAGGCACATCACATCTCATCGTTCGCGAAAGCGAATTGCTTGGCATGATTGATGCGTAAGGAATAAAGGAAAAGAACTCACATGACTGCAAAACAAATGAAATATGGAAATACTGCACACGAGGAATTTCGTGAAGGTATTGAACGGCTGGCAAAAGCGGTTGGTATTACGATGGGGCCTGCTGGTAGAAACGTCGTCGTTCAAAAATCATATGGTGGTCCAGTTGTCACCAAGGACGGAGTATCAGTTGCCAAGGAAGTGGAATTGCCCGAAGCCTTCCAAAATATGGGCTCCAAAATGGTACAACAGGTTGCCAAGAAAACAGCAGATATAGCAGGCGACGGAACAACATCAGCAACAATTCTTGCAGATGCAATTTTTAGTAATGGTCTTCGGCATGTTGTGGTTGGGGCAAACCCAGTAACCGTGCAACGTGGTATTTCCGCAGCTTCAAAAGTTGCTACCGATACAGTGAATGCTATGTCCATCGAATGTAAGGGCAAGGATGATCTACATAAAGTAGCTCTTGTTTCATCGAATCACGATGAAGTCATTGGCGATATTATTGCACAAGCAATTCACAAAGTTGGTGGAGAAGGCGTTGTAGAGGTTGAAGAAGGCAAAACAGCAGAAACGACATTGGAATATGTTGAGGGCATGGCGTTCGACAAAGGATTTTTAAGCCCATATTTCATGACAGATCCCAAAACCGCAGAGTGTGTTCTTGAAGATTGCTATATCTTGGTGTATGAAAAGAAGATTTCAAATCTTGCAGATTTACTTCCACTTCTAAATAAAGCAGTCACTTCAAGCAAGCCGTTATTAGTGATAGCCGAAGATATTGAAAATGAAGCACTTGCAGCGCTCGTCATTAACCGACTTCGTGGCACGTTAAAAATATGTGCAGTAAAAGCTCCTGGATTTGGTGACCGAAGAAAAGCAATGCTTGGTGATATCGCAACGCTTACTGGTGGAGAATTTTTCTCAGAAGACTTAGGACGAAATCTTGAAGATATTGAACTAAATGAACTTGGTTCTGCAAAGCGAGTTGTCATTACAAAAGACAGTACAACAATCATTCGCGGAGCCGGCAAGAAAGCAGATATTGATTCAAGAGTTAAACAAATTACTACTCAGATAGATCGCTCAACGAGCGACTACGATAAAGAAAAACTGCAAGAACGTCTCGCAAAATTAACCGGCGGTGTTGCTGTAATTCAAGTTGGTGGCACAAGCGAAATTGAGATGAAGGAGCGGAAGGATCGTGTTGAAGATGCTCTTGCTGCAACACGTGCAGCCGCACAAGAAGGCTATGTTGCAGGTGGTGGCGTTGCATATATCCGAGCAATCGAAGCGATTGAAAAGGCGCGAAAAACAGCGAAAGGAGACGCCAAACTTGGTTTTGACATCCTTGCCTGTGCTCTTGAAACCCCAGCCGCTCTCATTGCTTCAAATGGTGGTAATGATGGTGATGTTGTCGTTGAAAAAATTAAAGAAGGTAAGGACGGCTTTGGATTTAACGCAAGTACTCAAAAATATGAAGATCTTATTGCTACTGGGATTATCGATCCAGCGCTAGTTGTATGCACTGCGATTCAGAACGCCGCTTCAGTTGCAGGTTTGTTATTAACAACTGATGTAGTCATTACCGATTTAGCAGATGATGATGAGCCAATTGAACAAGCAATTTTCTAAGATAAGACAATACATGCAATGACGATGACACGATGCTACTACGAAGTTCTTGGTATCACAAGGAGCGCAGATGGTACGGAAATTAAACGCGCATATCGTCGTTTAGCGATGAAGTATCATCCAGATCGAAATCAAGATAATCTGGATGCCGAACAGAATTTTAAAGAATGCGCAGAAGCGTATGAAGTGTTATCAGATTCACAGAAGCGCACTATTTATGATCAATATGGTCATGAGGGTTTACGCGGTCGGGGGCACGCGGCGCATGACTTTAACTCGATGAATGTAGAGGACATCTTCTCGATGTTCAATGATATTCTCGGTGGCGGTCGTGGCGGTTTTGGTGGTGGTCGAGGTAGAGCGAGGCAACATCGAGGATACGATTTAGAAACAGACGTAGAAATATCTTTGGAAGAAGTACTCACAGGAACTGAGAGAGATGTCGAGTTTGACCGTCTTGCTGTTTGTGAAACTTGTTCTGGTAATGGTGGAAAACCAGGCACATCACCACAAACGTGTTCAACATGCCAAGGGCAAGGAAAGGTTGCCCAAGCAGGACTTGGTGGAATGTTCAGAATGGTCTCTGCTTGCCCAGCATGTCAAGGACGAGGTTCAACCATTACCCAAAAGTGTGAAGATTGTAGGGGGCGTGGTAGAACAGCAGTGCACCGACAACTCAAAGTAAAAATTCCAGCGGGAATTCACAATGGGCAAGCAGTACGCGTAGCTGGGGAAGGCGAGCCACCTTCTCCCGAAGTATCACAAGATGGATCGGGTACACCCGGAGACTTGCATGTGATTGTTCGCGTTAAAGAAGACGCACGTTTTGAACGCGAAGGCGATCACCTCATCCAAATTACTCCAGTCGCATTTACGCAATTGGCACTTGGAACAAAGTTGGAAGTTGAATCGATAGACCAAACGCACGAGTTAGATATTCCAAGCGGAACGCAAACAAATGAAATATTTAGAATTGAGGGTGCTGGTCTCCCCGATTTACGAATAGGCCGTCGAGGTGATCTCGTTGTAGTTGTAAGACTTTCAGTTCCTAAAAAATTATCAGAAGAACAGCGAACACTTTTAGAAGAGTATGCAAAGACCGAACACGTTCCTGTGCACGAAGCCGAAACGACATTTTGGGAAAAAATAAAAGAAGCAGTAACAGGTGGACGATCACGCCACAATGAGGAATCAAATGATGATGACTAATCCAAATACATCCGAAGAATCTGTCGATTCAAACGACGGAGCAATTGAAGAACAACTTTCTGAAGTAGAACAATTACAACTAGAGTTAGAAGAAACAAATGAGGCGAAACTACGCGCACTTGCAGATTTTAAAAACTACCAACGGCGTAGCATCGAAAACGAATCGAGGGCAACGTCAAGCGGCAAGGCTCAAATTGTTCGGTCAATTCTTCCTGCTATCGAACAAATGAATATGGCAATCGAACACGCAGTGGATGACAAGGTAGCGGACGGATTTAAAATGGCGCGGGACTCACTTATTCAAGGTCTTTCAGAATGTGGAGTGACCTCTATTGAACCACAAGTAGGCGATGAATTTGATCCGAAACTTCATGAAGCGATGATGCGACAAGAATCAGAAGAATTTGAACCAGACCATATCGTGATGGTCATACAAACAGGTTTTCAACTTGGCGACATCATCATAACCCCAGCGAAAGTTTCCGTTAGTTCTTAATCTTAATTATGCCAACGTATGACTATCAATGTCAAGATTGTGGGCATGAGTTTGAATTGTTTCAGCAAATGTCATCACCAGTGAAAAAAAAGTGCCCGGAGTGTGGGAAACTGAAATTAAAGCGACTCATTGGTTCGGGTTCTGCGGTTGTATTCAAAGGTAGCGGGTTCTACGAAACAGATTATCGTAGCGAGTCATATAAGAAAGACGCAAAAACAGCAATAGAATCTAATAAGCCAAAGAAAGATGACAAAAAATCAAAAGACAAACCGTCATCATCCAAGAAGAGTTAGCATTCACGCATGCCACTGCGATTTTTTAACAAACTATTAGATCACCTTTCATATGACGGGTATAAACCAACAACGATTCGAACCCTTGTAAAAGACCTGCGAATCGATATTGCCGATCGTTCTGCATTTGACCAAACTCTTATTCGTGCTGAAGAAGAGGGTTTCATCGAGCTTGGACGTGATGATTGTATTCGTCTTCCTGCATTGCCAGATGAAATTACAGGAACATATCGTTCGAATAAAAGAGGCTTCGGGTTTGTGACACCTTCGCAGAGATATCGAGAAGGAGATGTCTATATCGGCTCTGGTTCCCAAGGCGATGCCGTGTCTGGCGATACGGTTCGGGTGGTTATTTCTCAGGGCGGGAAATGGAAAAAAGATAAGGGCAGTGCCGGAAGAATTATTGAGGTTATATCGCGAGGTCGCGGTGAATATGTTGGAACATTATTTAAGCGAGGCAAAGGTTGGTTTGCACAACCCGATGGTCGTGAATTACACGACCCAATTATTATTCGTGACGTTGGTGCAAAAAACGCAAAAGCGGGGGATAAGATAGTCTTTGAAATGATGCACTATCCCGAGAAGGATTATTACGGCGAAGGTGTTATTTCTCGAGTGTTAGGAGATGCTGGGCGACCAGATGTTGAAACTCAAGCGGTTGTCCTTGCCTATGGATTACATGAAGGATTTGATGAATCATTAAAAGACGAGGCAAGGCAAGCGTCAACTCATTTTGAAGAGACGGGCGATGAAGATCGAGAAGATTTAACGAACACGTTTATTTTTACGATTGATCCACCAGATGCACGTGACTTTGATGATGCAATCAACGTTTCATACGACAATGAAACAAAAGAGTGGGAACTAGGTGTGCATATTGCAGATGTTGCGAGTTTTGTCACTCCCGAAAGCGAGCTTGATCGAGGTGCTCTTGAACGAGGAAATAGTGTGTATTTACCTCGGCACGTTGTTCCAATGTTACCGGAAATATTATCTAATGGCGTGTGCTCTTTGCAAGAGGGTGTTCGTCGTTGGGCAAAGTCAGTTTTTATTCGATTTGATCATAAAGGAAAAGTTATTGGACACCGTTTGCGAAACACCGTCATCTGTTCCGAAAAACGATTGACATACTTAGAAGCGCAGGCACTTATTGACGGCAATGAAAAAGAAGCACATAAGCATTCTGTAACAGGAGGTGCGTATACACCAAAACTTATCGAAGCGCTTACGTTAGCCGATACACTCGCAAAAAAACTGCTCGCGAGACGTCGTCTTGATGGAATGATTGAACTCCAATTACCAGAAGTTGTGTTAGAGTTTGACGACGATGGACATGTTATTGACGCACATCCTGAAGATAATGCGTTCACGCACCGAATCATCGAGATGTTTATGGTTGAAGCGAACGAGGCAGTTGCAAGAACTTTTGCTGGTTTAGATATAGCCCTTCTTCGGCGGGTGCACCCCGAACCAAAGTTCGGAGATATGGAAGAACTTCGTCTGTTTGCTCGAAGCGTTGGAATGGGAATGCCCGAAGAACCATCAAGAGAAGATTTGCAACGATTACTCCAAGCGACAAAAGAAAGCGATGCTTCAAGAGCAATTCACTTTGCGGTGTTACGAACTCTGACACAAGCAATTTATAGCCCAGCAGAAATTGGACACTTCGCACTAGCAAGCGACCATTACGCACACTTTACGAGCCCTATTCGCAGGTATCCAGATTTAACTGTGCATCGAACACTTGCAGCATATTTAGATTTCACAAATAACGGCGCCTCTACAAAAGGTGGTAAGGCAAGACGATCGCTGGTACATAATATCCGTGACGATTGTCGAGTATTTGATGAAGGGCAATTAATTCAAGTTGGAGAACAATGCTCGTCAACAGAACGGAACGCTGAACAAGCAGAGCGATCACTTCGAACTTTTCTTGTCATGCAATTCTTGAATGACGAGCATTTGGGAGATGAGTTTACAGGAATCATTACTGGTTTTTCTTCATTGGGAGCGTTTGTATCGCTTGAACGATTTTTAGTAGAAGGCTTGGCTCGATTTGACACAATTTCTAGATCTTCAAAGCGTGCAGATCGTTGGGTTCGCTTGGAAGGTACCGGAAGAATTGTCGCAGAAAAAAGTGGGGCAGTTTTATCCGTTGGGGACCGAGTAAAAGCACAAATCACAGCAATCGACCTGCCAACACGGCAAATGGAACTGGGCATTACACAAATGCCACAGCGTCATATTGAAGATATTGTTGAACCAGACGCCCCAAGAAGGAAATCAAAAAACCGATCTGGGAAAAATTCCAACTCTAAGCATAAAGGTAAAGGTAGAAAACGCAGGTAAGTCGTATCATGGGATAAACAATTTGGACCCCACTGGAGTATCCCCAATGAAAGAGCAGCAAGAGACTGGCAATATCGAATCAATCCTTCACGAAGATAGAATCTTCCAACCGCAAGATAACTTCGATACCCGAATCGGTGGCGCATACATCGATTCAATGGAGGAGTACACGTCACTATACAAACGGTCCATCGAAGACCCCGATGGGTTTTGGAGCGATGTTGCAGATGAACTAGATTGGTTTGAACGATGGGACACCGTGCAAACAGGCGAGTTTCCAGAAGTGCGATGGTTTGATGGTGGCAAAACAAATATTTGCCACAATTGCATAGACCGCCAAATTAATATGGGTCACGGTGACGATACTGCAATCATCTGGGAGGGCGAACCAACGCCAGAGAATACACCCGAAATACGCAACTTCACATATCACGATTTACTAGCCGAAGTATGCAAATTTGCGAACGCACTCAAGGCGAATGGTGTTAAAAAAGGTGATGTCGTCACAATTTACATGGGCATGGTTCCCGAACTTGCAATTGCAACCCTCGCGTGTGCGCGAATTGGTGCACCACACTCAGTTATTTTTGGAGGCTTTTCTTCGCAAGCAATTGCAGACCGAGTTGAAGATGCAAAAAGTAAAATCGTTATTACGTGCGATGGCTCATGGCGCCGTGGAAAAGTTGTTCCCCTAAAAGATAACGTTGATGCTGCAACAAAACTAACTTCATTAATCGAAACAGTGATTGTTGTGAAGCGGTGTGAAAATGAAATTTCGTGGACCGATGGCCGCGATCATTGGTGGCACGATGTTTGTAACAGTCAAGATGAAGATTGCCCGTGCGAACAAATGGAATCAGAAGACATGCTCTTTTTACTCTATACCTCGGGTTCAACAGGTAAACCAAAGGGCATCATTCACACTACAGGTGGATACATGGTGTACACGTACTTGACAAGTAAGTGGGTGTTTAATTTACGTGCCGAGTCAAATCAGGTTTACTGGTGCACTGCAGATATTGGTTGGATTACAGGACACAGTTACATTATTTATGGCATACTTCCAAACGGTGTTCCAACCCTTATGTACGAAGGCGCACCAAACTTTCCAGAAGGTGACCGATTTTGGGATATTGTTGAGCGACATAAAGTGACACAGTTTTATACCGCACCAACTGCAATTCGCGCATTTATGAAGTGGGGTGATGAGTACCCCAAGAAACACGATTTGAGTTCGTTGCAATTGTTAGGTACTGTTGGTGAACCAATTAATCCAGAGGCATGGATGTGGTACCGCGAAGTTATTGGTGGAGGCAATTGCCCAATCGTAGATACATGGTGGCAAACTGAAACAGGAGGGCACATGCTTACTCCACTTCCGGCCGCAACCCCAACCACGCCTGGTTCATGTACCAAACCATTTTTTGGAATCGATGCAGCGGTTGTGAAGGAGGATGGTTCTGAAGTTCCTACTAACGCGGGTGGATTACTCGTTGTTCGAAAACCATGGCCGTCCATTCTTCGGGGTATTTATGGCGATCGGGATCGATTTGTTGACACCTATTTCGCTCGAGTAAATGGCATGTATCTTGCTGGTGATAGTGCTCGAAAAGATGAAAACGGAAATTATTGGATTATGGGTCGAATCGATGATGTAATCAATGTTTCTGGTCATCGTTTGGGAACAATGGAAGTGGAATCTTCTTTGGTCAGCCATGAATCTATTGTTGAAGCAGCAGTTGTTGGTGTTCCACATGAGATTAAGGGAACCGGCATTGCCGCCTTCTGCACACTTGCTGGTGGTCATGAACCTTCTGAGGAATTAAAGCAATCACTTCGTGAACATGTTAGTAACGAAATTGGTGCAATTGCAAAACCCGATATCTTAAAATTTACAGATGCCCTCCCAAAGACACGTTCCGGAAAAATTATGCGGCGATTATTGCGAGATGTTGCTGCAGGTACAGATTCTAATCAAGATGTAACAACACTTGAAGATTTTACTGTTCTAGCAAAACTACGATCCGATGATTAAAGCAACCGCAGGTATTGCCGTACCGCATACTAACTGATCACCGCAGACTACAAAGTCTGCGGTGTTTTCATGTATCCGTACCCGACCTGTTGAGACGACTCTTGATCCTACTTTGGATAATGGATCGAGTGGAATCTCCTCTTTAAAGAGTCCATTTGGAATAGGGTTTGTTGTTACGATTCGTATACTTGCGACATGCCCAACTGCGACGGGAACTCGAAAAGTTGTTGCGGTCACGTCACAATTAAAAATCGTATTCAAATCCTCTTCAATCGCTAGTTCTTCTTGTTCAGCCCTTTCATGCACAAGTACATTGTGATTGAGTGTGCCTCGAAAAATTTCTTCAGTACATTGTTTTTCTAGTGCCTGTACTCCACGCCACCCTGCGCCAGAAGCCGATTGCATCGTCGTTGCCACAATTGTTTCAATGTTGCAATGAATGCGAATACTATGCAATGCTTGTGCAATCAATGAAGCCATACAGTTCGGAATACGAATGCGATGGTGTGCTGTTGCACGTATATTTGGAAGTGCTAATTCGCAGTTCTGTAAGCCGCGCGTGCAGTCAACAAGAATTCCATCGAACTCAAAATCTTCAATTTCACTTGCGACGATGATGCCACCAAGCTGTTCTGGAATGGAGTCACCCCGACGCAAAGCTATGGTTGAAACACCTTGGGCTTCAAGTTCATGGATACACGCCCTTCCAACAACGCCCCTTGCACCAATGACAGCAACTTCCATACCAGCAGTTTATGGTGTCTGACACCTAGTGTCAGACACCTTGGTAGAATGTGCAGATGGCGAATTATTCTACTGTTGAAAAAGCTAGGGTGGGCGTATTAATGGGGAGTGCTTCGGACTGGCCAACGATGAAAAAGGCAAGCGAAATGCTCGATTCATTTAGTGTTATCCATGAATGCAACGCCATCTCAGCCCATCGAAATGCTGATGTCTTACGAGAATACCTTTCTGATGCTCAAAAACGCGGTATTGAACTTTTTATCTGCGGTGCAGGCGGCGCAGCGCACCTTGCCGGTGTTGTGGCTGCACATACCAATAAACCAGTTCTTGGATGCCCAATGCAGGCATGGTCGCTCGATGGTATGGATTCTTTGCTTTCAACGGTACAAATGCCAAAAGGAATTCCGGTTGCAACCTTTGCAATTGGGGGGGCAGGGGCAACAAATGCTGCCCTTTTTGCTGTTCAAATGCTTAGTATGAGCGATTCTGACCTTTGTGATCGGTTTTCAGAATATAGAGAAAACCAATCAAATATGACATCCCCTTTGGAATAAGTACTTTTTCTATTGCTTTTTATGGGTCCGAGAACCACAATACATAGCTCGGGACCGTGTTCTGTATTGCAGCGATAATCGGCGAGCCGATGCTGCAAAAGCGATTGAATCATTCGAACAAAATGCCCATATATAGACGTATGGGAGAGAAGATTACTGGAGTCATACATGTCATTGAATAACAACATCATTCTTACTGGACTTATTGTGTCCCTTTGTTCGACTGCCTTGGGCAAGCCGAAGAAATTTGACGAAGTTAACGATGGGTATACAAAAGTTGTTTCAACAGTGGACGGCTCTTCCCCATTATTTGGCTTATGGAAAAATGCAAAAGATCAACAACTGCTTGCTGAATTACCAAGAGGGTGGGAACGAAAAAAATTCTTTATTGCAGTGACACCATCAGCTGGCGTGAAATTTGCGGGCTTGCAAGGAAACGAAGCGTATGTTTACCTCCGCAAATATGGCGATCGAATCGCATTTATTTCTCCCGAAGTATCTGTTCGTTCAACTGGAGATAAATCATCAAAAGATTCCG
>PVBE011034065.1_pt1 | contig 10398 bp, 5 predicted proteins | sample 1631181 | NCBI WGS metagenome assembly PVBE01 (sample SAMN08397723, study PRJNA350692) | Marine metagenome, whole genome shotgun sequencing project. | isolation source: water | place: Pacific Ocean | collected 2012-04 | reverse complement strand
GGATTCGGCACTCCGCAACGAAGCGAACTGCATCCTCTCCATTGGCATGAAGTGATCCGAAGAATGAATCTTTCCAGCCCGAGAACGGGAACACCGCCATCGGTGCGGGAACACCTACGTTGATGCCGATCATGCCCGCGCCCGCTTCGGTGCGGAATCGGTTGGCGGCGTAGCCGCTCGAAGTAAACATGACGGCCATATTGCCGAAGGGCGACTGCCGCGTGACCTCGATGGCATCATCAAGCGTGTCGCGCCGCATGATGGAAAGTACTGGGCCGAAGATCTCCTGATCGGCCAGAATCATGCCAGGAGTCACGCGATCAAAGATGGTTGGCCCCACAAAGCAGTCACCATCGGGCATGGACGCCTCTCGTCCGTCGAGCAGCAGATCTGCTCCCTCTTCGACGCCATTGACGATAGCCGTTGTCACACGATTGCAACTTGCCGCATCGATGAGCGGCCCCATGCCGCAGTCAGCGTCACTGCCAGCGGCCGTCTTGATTCCTTTCGCCGCATCGACAATCGCGGGCACGAACCAATCGGCCGCGTCGCCCACCGGAATCGCAACCGAGCCGGCAAGACACCGCTGTCCGGTGTTCCCAAATGCCGAACCGAGCACACCGTCAACAGCGGCTTCGCGATTCGCGTCCGGCATGATGATCATGCAGTTTTTGGCCCCGCCCATGCACTGCGCACGCTTACCTGCAGCGGTCGCCGTGGCGTAGACCTTCCTTGCAACCGGAGTCGATCCGACGAATGAAACGGCCTTGACATCTTCATGGGTGATGAGCGATGTCGAAGCATCCACACCGCCGAGTACCAGATTGAGGACGCCATCAGGGAGCCCCGCTTCCTTGGCGAGTTCCACCTCGCGCACCGCGCAAAGAGATACTTTCTCGCTGGGCTTGAGCACAAACGTGTTGCCGCAGGCGATCGCCATCGGCCACATCCACATTGGAACCATGATCGGGAAATTGAAAGGCGTGATGCCCGCGCAGACTCCGAGCGGCACGCGCTCCATCGTGCTGTCCAGCGGAATGTTCTCGGCACGCTCGCGGCTGAAGGAACTCGATACCGCAATTCTCGGAAGCGTTCGACCCATCATGAGTGAGGGCGCACTACACGCGTACTCGATGCAGTCAATACCGCGGCGGACATCGCCGCGAGCCTCCGGCACGTTCTTGCCATGCTCCTCGACGATCATGTCGGTCAATTCGTCAAAGTGCGATTCAAGGACCTGTTTATACGAGAAGAGCACCTGGCACCGTTCTCCGACAGGCGTCGCGGACCACGCCGGAAAGGCATCTGCGGCGGCCCTCACGGCGGCGTCGACTGCCGCCTCGCCGTCAAGGGGAACTTGGGCGAGCACCTCGCCCGTCGCTGGATTGATGTCGGCAAACGAGGACTCCGCCCCCATCGCCTCGACTCGAGCACCATTGATGACATGAACCGCTGGAACAACCGACATCGGAAAACCTCCTTTTGAGGCCCCGCAGTGTACTTCAGGCGCCGCATGCGCCGCTCAACCGCGGTAGACGCAGCTGCTGGTGCAGGTCTCGTGCACCGTGATCGATTCGATCATGGGCAGGACCGGCTTCAGCCGGTCCCAGATCCACACCGCGAGCATCTCGCTCGTCGGGTTCTCCAGCCCCTGAATCTCATTGAGAAGGTGGTGGTCGAGTTGCGCCTCGATCGGCGCCGAAGCCACCGAGATATCCCCGTAATCAATCAGATAGCCCTTTGCCGGGTCGACCTCACCGGAGACCGCGACATCCACTTTGAATGAGTGCCCATGCATTCGCCTGCACTTATGGCCCTCGGCAAAGGTGGGCAGCCAGTGGGCGGCTTCGAAACGGAACGTCTTGAGGAGCGTGACCTGCATAACCGACGCAGGATATCGTGCCGGAGCGCCGCGGAGCGAACTTGGGGCCACCACTCCCTAATATGGTTCCCATGCAATGCTTGCCCGTGATCCTCTGTGCCCTCCTCTTGACCACCGCCTGCGCCGAGCCGCCTGCGGACAAAGTTACGTCCAAGGACTCCTCGACCATGGCGACCATCTCAAAGAGTGGGTACGACATCACCCCGCTGACCGCTGATCATCGCCAAACCCTGTCAGCCAAACTCGACCCCAAGACCTTTGAAGTGACTCAAAGAGACGGCACCGAGCCGGCCTTCTGCGGGACGCTGCTGGATAACAAAAAGGACGGCACATACGTCTGTGTCGTGTGCGGGCTTCCACTCTTTTCGAGCGACCACAAGTTCACGTCCGGTACTGGATGGCCGAGTTTCTTCTGCGAGGTCGATCCCCAACACGTCACTCGGACAGATGATTCCAGCCACGGCATGGTGCGGACTGAAATCTCTTGCGTCCGGTGCGGCTCGCATCTCGGACACGTGTTCCCCGATGGTCCCCCACCGACAGGCGAGCGGCACTGCCTCAACTCGCTGTCTCTCACGTTCCTTGAGAAAGGACAACCAGTGCCCGAGGCAAGCAGATCCATTGAGCTGGAAACTGCCTACTTTGCCGGCGGTTGCTTCTGGGGTATTGAGCACTACATGCAGAAGGGCGTTGGCGTTGTTGACGCTGAGAGTGGCTACATGCAGGGCGTGGAAGGGCCAACCAACTATCAGGATGTTTGCAGCGGCGAAACCAACCACGCGGAAACCGTCAAGGTCGTCTTTGACCCAAAGACGATCTCCTACCGCGAACTCGTGGATGCCTTCTTCCGCATGCATGATCCGACCGAAGTCGATCGGCAAGGCCCCGATGTCGGAACGCAATACCGATCGGGAATCTGGACGACTTCCTCCGAACAAGAAGCCATCGCCCGAGCCGCGATCGCGGATCTGGAGGCCTCAGGCACACTGGCTGGTCCCGTCGCAACTCAGGTTGAGCCTGCGGAGAAGTTTCATGCCGCCGAGAGGTACCATCAGAATTACGTGGCGCGAACCGGTCGCGCCTGCCACATCACGAACCCCTGGCCGGCGAATGCCGCCACCAGTCCAATGCACTAATCAATCACCCCATATCGGCGTCTGAGCGCCACAAGGAGAAAACCCGTGAAACGCATCACCCTGATCCTGACAACCATCGCCGCAGCCGGACTCGCCGGGTGTGACACCCACACCCAAACCGATGCCCTCATCGGCGGCGGAGCCGGCGCAGCCAGCGGCGCTCTGATCGCTGGCCCAGTTGGTGCGGTCGTCGGCGGCGGAGCCGGCGCTGTAACCGGCGCGTTGATCGGCAACGAGCAGGACAAGCAGGACGCCAACAACGAGTAGGCTCGTCCATGACCTCTTGGATCTTCACCACAAGGCCCCCTTCGGGGGGCCTTGTGACATGGTTTCCAACTCGCCGAGAAACTCAGTCGTGCGATCTGCCCATTTTCGCTGGCAGCAGCCTTGGGAAAATGGCATGACATGGTTCATTGAGACCGATCAATTGCATCGCGATGCCTCTTTACAGTGGATGTTGACTTGGATCGATGCCATTGCCTCCTAGCCTCAGCGGGGCCCCATGACGCGAGCCCATCTTGATCTCGACGGCTCGCACATCTTGGCGGAGTTCGCCAGGACATGTGACATCAACGGAAGCAGTGATACGAATGTCAACGATCTTCTGCTGCTGCTGTCTCGTTGGGGGGCGTGTGGTTGAGGGTGCGGCTTTGCCGCGGGAGAGTCATGTGCCGGTAGCGCCCACTCATCAATTCCCCAACGGCGGAGTCGCCGCCACGTCGACAGTCATTGTGGGGAACGCGAAGTCGGCATCATGCTTCTGCACGATGCGGCCGACCTGGAGCATGAGTCGTTCGCGGATCTTGACAAACTCAGCGATTGACGTCGTGGTCGTAAATGCCAGAATTGCAATGTCGATGGCCGAATCGCCGTAGCCGCCGAAACTGACCCGAACAGATTGGTTGTGATCGATAGCCTCGTCGGCTTCAAGGATGGCGCCAATGTCGGCGATGATCGCCTCGACCGCATCAAAGTCGTCGTACCGCACACCAATCGTCTCGCTGAGCCGTCGATTGGTTCGCTCAGACGTGTTCTCGATCACGCCTGAGACAAATACGGAGTTGGGAACGTAGACCAGCCGCTTATCGCCCGTTCGGATGTAGGTGGCATACAGCCCAATCCGCTCGATGCCGCCTTCGACACCCTTGACAACGACCCAATCCCCCACTCGAAACGGTCGATTGAAGAGCACCATGATGCCGCCGAAGAAGTTCGCGATGACATCCTTGGATGCGAACGCAAAGGCGGCGGAACCGATGCCACCGATCGTCAGGATGGCGCTCATATTCATGCCGAGTGCCTGCATGCCGACGATGATGCCGACGATCCACACGAGCACGACGCCAATCCCAAAGAGGGCCTGCAGCGCCGTCATGTCCATCTCGCTGCCGCTGTCCCGCGCTTGATCTTCGATCAGATGCTGCGTGCGACGCACCGTGCGAGCCGCGAAAAGCGTCATGCAGAAGACAGCGATGATGATTCTGCCAGCAGGAAGAGACATGTCCACGAAGTGGTCGACATCCGTCGCCACCGTGCCATCGCCGGGTGCAAAGAAGACCCACAGACTCGCGCCGTGTTCCAACATCCACGTCGCCGCAAGCAGCCAGATCGCAAGCCCGACCGGCATCCTCGCCGCACCTGCAAGTACGCCGCCCCACCGAAGCCGGCCGCGTGACAGCCGAGCGAGCCGACCAAGCAGCCAACTCAACACCACGTGCAACACGATCGCGGCGCCAACCACGATGCCAAGCATCGTCAATATGGAGACAAAATTGGTGTCCACGCCAGATTTGATCGTTTCTTCCGAGGTCGGATCGGCGGTCAAGGTCATGAACAGCGGCAGGTGTGGCAGCATCATGCGGCGGAGGATACCGCGACGGGCCGAGGTTCATCCTGGAAACCTTCACCCCACAATCTGGGTGCGGGAACTACGCCTCGGCATCATCCTTGCCTATACGGTGCTAAATCGCATCTTCCGTCTCTCACATCCGCGGGAGTGGCCAGCCCCAGAGGATCGGCCCTCAATGCCACTGCGATCAGGGGCACACGCCCCAGACGTCCACGATCCTCAGCAGGTCATCGGCTCCAACCTGTCCATCATGATCGAAATCGGCACCGCAACCCGCGCACGCTCCCCATGCGCCCACAACGATCAGAAGATCGTCTGTACCGACGCTGCCATCGAGCGAGAGGTCACCCACGCAGGGCCCGGGGCCACACTCATCAGGGACACCATCACCGTCATTATCCTCGCTCAAACCGCTCACAATGTCACAGTCGTCGGCAACATCATTGCCGTTGCAATCGCTCGGGTGACCCGACATAAAGTCGATCCCGCTGGGCCTGAAAATATCGGTGTCGTTCCCAGTGACGTAGGAGCGAAGAAACCTGCCGGTGGCTTCATCAAAAATGTAGACACGCGTCGAGTTGATGTGCAACTCGGCTGTTCCGATTTCGGCATCGGAGACATGCCGATGATGTTCCTCGGATGATGGCTCCATTTCATCATGCTCGTGTTCTTCCTCCGGCTGCGTGTTCGCTCGCACAACGTAGATGCCACCCCGAGGACCACGGCGAACTCCCCATGGCTGATCCATGGTGAGCGCGACATCCGTCCCCCCGTCGTTGAACTGACCAAGAAACTCGCCGGATTCAATGTCATACGACAGAATCTGGTTCGTGTAATAGCTCGCCACAAGCAGACGACCATCCTCGGTACTGGCTATTCCACGCGGCCCATCAAGACCACCCATACTCTCAGAAGCGACAAGAACTCCGAGCGATGCTCCCGTTTCACTGTCGAACATATGAATAGCATTCTCGCTGTCTGCCACGAGCAGCGTTCCATCGCCTCGCACATGAATGCCGATGGGCATTGCAAGCTCGCCTGCGCCAGCTTCGACGATATCGCCCATGAAAAGCCCGCTCGCCAAGTCGAACCCCACAATGCTCCCCGTGCCGCTGCTGCACACCAAGAGCACTCCATTGTGAATTGCCATGGCTCGAGGCGAACGCATGGCATCACCGGGCGACCACTCCGCCAGCACTTCCCCATGGTCATCAATAACGCGAATCGCGTCGGACATAGGCATTGAAACGATGACTCGCCTGCCAGAGGCCACCACAAGATCCCACGAGAGATTGCCAACGCCCTCAACACCGCCGACCCGAGTCACCGTCCCCACAATCGGATGAAGTTGGTGCACGCGACCATCGGAAAGACTCGCCACCCATGCTCCCCAGCCGCCGTCGAGTTCATCGACATCGGTCTCGCCGTCGAGGTCACAATCGGCGCACGCATCAAGCACCAGGTCGCGATCAAGGTCGAGTGACATTTCCGCCTGAACTTGGGAATAGTCACTCTCGCCATTGCCATCACAGTCCACTTCGCACTCGTCGGGAACACCATCGCCCCACTGATCGTGACTGACTCCATTGCGAATGTCGGCAACATCAGGGACGCCATTCAGATTGCAATCTGCTTGGCACTCGTCCGGAACACCGTTCTCGTCGAGGTCGGTGCTGTTTCCGGCCATAATGTCGGCGGGATCGAGAACGCCGTTGTCATTGCAGTCCTGACACTCATCCGGAACCGCATCTGCATTGAGATCTTGACTGAATCCATCCGTTATGTCGGCTTCGTCCGCCACGCCATTACCATTGCAATCACGGGCGAGGCAATCCTGAACATCCGCCAGGTGAATCCGCATCTCCGTCTGGCATACGGTGTGGAACCGAAGATCCGTGACGGCATTGCCACCGCTGACCGTCTGTGAGCAGTAACTCATGATGCCCCCGCGGACCGGCGTATTGTTGAGATTGATGCAATCGTCGATGCCGTATGAGTGCGTGTGGAGCGTTCCGAAGTTGTGGCCGAGTTCGTGCGTGGTCACGTGCACGTCGTAATTGAAAGCGCTGGGGGCGCTGAGATCACCGCTGGATCCCATGGCGTAGCCAACAACGGAATAGTGCCCGTTGCTGCAGAGCGAAGACAGGAAGGCAACGCCGCCATAGGGCAAATCTCGCCGGCCGGAGAAGAACTGCACCGCCTCGCGCGGCACATCTGTCATATTCTGATTCCACCAATTCTTGAGTGCGCCGAGCGGATCCGGTTCATTGAAGAGATCGTCCTCCGTGTCCCAGATGCGAAGGAAGGTCATTGGCAGCCGCGCATTCATGTCGCGGCGGAACAATTCGTCGACTCCTGCATACACAAAACTGGCGTATTCAACCGCAGCATCAACCGACTCGAAGAGCAATCGATACTCATAGTCCGTCTCGACTGCGACTCGCACGAGCATGGTGTCCGTTGGACCAATGCCGATCGCCGGGGGATTCTCACCCCGTCGGATCGAAGGGTGCGCATCAACTGCGCACATGGGAACTGGAGGACGCTCTGCCATGTGCGCCGCGCCGTGAAGCGCGTCCCCAATTGGCATTTGACGTCCATCCGAAAACCGTATCCACCCCGTCGACATCGTTTGCCCGACAAACAACACAGCACTAGATCCGGGGGCCCCGGCCAAGTCTCCGCGGTAGACCGCGATGTGCGGCGCCTCGAAAGGCCGTTCGACCCCGTCAGCACCAACGACAACAACCTGCAGCGCTGCGAGGTGATCAGGTCCTCTGACAAGTCCCAGGTCGAGTCCCTCTGGAAGTCCAAGCGATGATGCCTCCATCGTGATATGGGTCGGCAGTTGCTCCGTTGATCCCGAGAGCGCCATCCACCGCGATGGAGCTGAGGCACTGACGCCAGCGATCGCTGGCATGGATACCACCAAACTGCACAGTCCCAGCACATACTCACCAATCAAAATTTGACGCATGAGTCTCCTCCGGTCCCGATCAAGGGCTGATCGCACTCCGGATTATCGATGGTGACAGCAGCATGTCCAGCATTGACCGAAACTTCCAGCGGTTTCTTGCTCCAAACATCGGATCGTGGCCAAATGAGGGGTGGCATCGGTTCAGGCCATGATGCAGGAATGTATGGAAACGCTGAGGCTGGACCTCGGTTTGCTCAGTGATTGGTAGACCGCACCACTGTTGAGCCAGAGGCCTCCCGGGCGTAGGCACGTGTAGACCCACACACGATCACCCGCCCGTGTCCGCTCGTCGAAGAATGCGCGGCTCCGCCTGCCACGCCTACACCGCGAGGGACACTCTCTACAGCGTTTTTTGCCTCGGGACTGCCAAGTCGGCCCCGCTGCAGGCAGGCGTGTATGCTGCGGCAAGCCCATGACTGGTCCCGATCAATCCGGATCCCACCACCCTCGGGGCGAAACGCCCGACTCCGAGGCCTCAACTCTACATCACTCCGAAGCCATGCTCCGAGGCCATGCCAAAGGGGGCGATGGCGAACGGTCGATGCTCGGCCGAACGATCGGGCACTTCACCATCAAGCGGATCATCGGCATAGGCGGGATGGGCGCTGTGTACGAGGCAATGCAGGAATCACCTCGTCGAATCGTCGCGCTCAAGATGATGCGATCAGGCGTGACATCGCGTTCGGCACTTCGGAGGTTTCAATACGAAGTACAGACGCTGGCACGTCTCCGCCATCCAGGAATCGCCCAAATCTACGAGGCGGGCATGACCGACGATGGAGAAGGCGGCATCCCCTGGTTCGCCATGGAGTACCTCGTTGGATCCAAGCCGCTGACCCAATACGCGATCGACAAGAATCTCGACACACACCAACGACTCAAACTCTTTGAACACGTGTGCGATGCCGCCCACCACGGGCACCAGAAAGGCATCATTCACCGCGACCTCAAGCCGGGCAACATTCTGGTAACCAGCAGTGGTGATCCGAAGATCATCGACTTCGGAGTCGCGCGATCCACAGACAGCGACATGGCGGTCACGACTCTGCAGACCGACGTCGGCGTACTCATCGGGACCATGCAGTACATGTCGCCGGAGCAGTGCGCCGCCGATCCCCACGACATCGATGTGCGCAGCGACGTCTACGCCCTCGGCGTCGTCCTGTTTGAACTACTCACGGGACGTCTCCCCTACACCATCGCAGATCGACCGATTCACGAAGCCGCCAGAGTCGTTCGGGAAGATCCACCGACACGACCGAGTGAACTCGTTGGAGTATTGCGTGGCGACATTGAGACCATCTGCCTCAAGGCACTGGAGAAGGAACGCGATCGCCGGTATCAGTCCGCAGTTGAGCTCCGCCAGGACATTCATCGGCTTCTCCAAGGCGAGCCCATCATCGCGAGGCGTCCAACCCTCCGCTATCACCTCAAACTTCTCTACCGCCGCCACCGGACTCCGGTCGTGCTCTCGATTGCAATGATCTGTCTGCTCGTGGTCAGCGTCATCGCGTTGAGCCTGCTCGCGGCTGGACAAGCGGCTGCCCTGAAGGAAGCACACCGCCAGAGCATCCGTTCGCAGGGCATCATCGATGGCGTCGAGTTCATGCTCGATCCACCGTCAGATCAGGCAGAGGTATGGCGCTCCGGCGTCACGCACGAACAAGTGCTCGACAATGCCGCCGCCCGATTGCCGGCGATAATCGCATTGGTTGAGTCTGCGGACGACGCCATCGCGACCGGAAAGTACCCACTGGTCCTCGCGCACAACTATCTGTTGATCGGTGCCACAGCCAAGGCTCGAGCGCAGGCAGAATTGTCGATTGACCTGCTCGCCGATTGGTTTCCATTGGATCACCCAGCGGTGGGCGACAGCCGGATCGTCGCAGCGATTGTGGATTTTGCCGAAGGCTACACCGCCAAGGGTTTGGATGAGGGGCGGGCGGTCATCAATATCAAGCGGGATCGACTCAAGGCATCGAGCCCTGACACACTCGGGGCCGCCTGGGGGATTGCGGACGCGATCACGAAAGCCGGCTACCCCGACGAAGGCGCCCAACTCATCGGGGAACTACTTCAAGACATGTCATACGAGCAACTGGTATCGAGCCAGTCATCAAAAGACGCGCTCTACTTTCTCTCGGGAGCGGCAACCTCGACAGTGTCTTCGAGTCTCTCGGCGATCGTCGATCGACTCGCTCCCGAAGGGAATCGGAACATCCCGCCAAATCACATCGTATTGATCAACAATATCGCTTGGCAACTGGGTGTTACCGGAGGCCATCCGGCCGCAGCGCTCGACATACTTGATCGCCTTGCGCCCAGCCTTGATCGCTTTCAACAGAATGAAAAGTGGCCTCGATTCAATCGGCTGTATCGCGGCGAGATGCTCCGCCGGATCGGGCGACTCGATGAGGCAGCTGCCCTATTGAAGTTCCAAACAGACTTGGACGTGGCAGACCCGAGCGTGGCGATGGAGTATCGCGAGTGGGCGGCGGATCGCCTTGCGGAAGTACACCACGACATTGAGGTGTCGAAGGAGAATCTAAGGTCG
>PVBE010610331.1_pt1 | contig 10398 bp, 7 predicted proteins | sample 1631181 | NCBI WGS metagenome assembly PVBE01 (sample SAMN08397723, study PRJNA350692) | Marine metagenome, whole genome shotgun sequencing project. | isolation source: water | place: Pacific Ocean | collected 2012-04 | reverse complement strand
CATACCTTTGCTCCCGATGGTTTTATTGCCAGCCTGAGGCCGACGACAAAAAAGGGGACGCATCGAATATTGCAAGCGTCCCCTCTGTCATAGACCTGAGAGATTCACCCGGTCGCGCCGAGCTTGCCCCGTCGGTGTCATAAGACTTTCCAGAGGATGTAACGATTGCGCGGTCCTTTTACCTGAGAGTTTCATCCACGCGTGTGGATTTGCCCCTTCGGTGCCACTACGTCACATGGCGCAGCAGTCTCTCCCCCGCAGCCGGTAAATTGTAAACGCTATTGTATGTTTCGGGTGTACAGATGTCAAGTAGCGATTTAGCACTACTATTGTGCCAGCGAGATGATGGTACTGAGCACCTGCTCAAACCTGTCCGTCAGCTTCGCCCAGTCGCAGTGCGTTTGAGCAAATACACGCGCTTTGTGACCCTCCCGTTCTCTGGTACTCGAATCGAGGAGTCCGTGTAGGGCGGGCAACAATTCATCTTTTGTAGCGTAAATGATGCCGTTCCCGGGCGGTACTTCTCGCATCAATCCCGGAAGCTCGTTTGCCAGAACAGGCCGTCCACAGGCTAGATATTCGAATGTCTTGATGGGTACAATGTTGCGTGTAATCGGATTTATGTCTGAGTACATCAAGCACACATCGGCGGCTGCCATGAAATCGGGCATACTTCCGTATTCTTGCCGTCCGGTGAAGAAAACGCGGTCGTGTAAGCTCAGAGACTCGCGCAGTGTCTGTAATCGGCCTTCCGCCTCTCCACTGCCAATCACCAACATCTTTAGCATGGGTGGCATTTCTGGCATCACGCGCATTATGGTGTCCACACCTGAGAAGTGGTACAGCCAGCCAACGAAAACTAGCAGTACGTCGTCAGGCGCTATGCTCCATTTGCGACGCAGCTCGCTTGTGTCCCGGCCTGGTTGGAACTGTTCCAGATCCACTCCGGTGCGCACAGTGGAGGCTACTTGAGGGAGGGCGCCTAGCGTGACTCCGTAATCCTTGAGTGCTTCATTAATGTAGATAGTCCCATCGGCGCTGCGCAGCAGTCGTGCCTCAAACGAGCGGGCGAGAGGCAAAATCCATTTGTGAGGTGCTAGCGTGTGCAGCGCGTCGATGACGTGCATAACAAAGGGAATGCGATGCGAGCGTGCTATTGCGAGCGCGCTTGTACCGGTGGAAATCGCATAGTCTACTATCAAATCGGGGCGAAAATCACGTACTATACGCTCTAGTTCTCTGTAAAAGGTAGCCAGCGAGATTATTCGCGCCAGGCCTGGAATCCTTATAGTTGGCGGGCGCACCACGTGTACATGTGCTTGTGGATTCACGCGCGACACATCGCTCCATTCCATGCGAGGGGCGATGAGCGGTGCGGCGGGCCAGGGTCTGTACAGGATTTCGAAATCGACGACCACCACCTCGTGTCCACGCGCAGAAAGTCTCTCGAAAAGGTGATGCTGCTGGTGCGGGCCACGTTGCAGCCAGTCGGTTTCCTGTACGACAACGAAGCGCATCAGTCGGTTCGGGTTTCGACTTGCAGCAGGCTGAGAAAGAGAGCGGCGAAGATAACCTGTGTGCCGCTCACAGCTAGTGTCAGCGCGACGATCCCGGTGCGCAGTTCGAATAGGTCCTGAAATCCGTGCTGCGCCCAGGTAATGAATATGCGTATGCCGAAGCCCAGGCCAATCAGAAGCAACGCTAGTCCGGAAAGCAGGCCGCGTTCCAGTGTGAAGTTCTTCTGCAGGTATGCCATCATGCGGTCCGGGTGCTCCAGATTGTTCGCAACTAGGTAGGTTTTGCCATGTACTCCGAGAGTCAGCAATTGCAGGCCCAGCAACGCGATCGCGCTGCCGGCAATCATGTAGTGGAAATCGAAGAAGAAACCCCCTAAGAACAACGGTCCAGCAGCCAACACTAGAATGGGCAGCCAACCGAGCAGGACCAGAGCAAATCCCGGAATCAGAAACAGATGCGTTGGACTGCGGAGCATCAGATAGCGAAGGTGTCGCCAACCGTCACTCCAAGTGTTCAGTTTTGATTCGCCTGCGCGGGGATGATAAGTGATCGGTACTTCTGCTACTTTCAAGCGCTGCTGCCCGGCGCTAACTATCATTTCCGAGGCGAATTCCATTCCGGTAGTGCGCAACTCCAGACGGTCGTAGCCGGCCCGGGTGAAGGCACGCAGCCCGGTGTGCGCATCCTGCAGGCGGAGTCGAAAAAGGCGGTTCAGCAGGCCGGTCAATATAGGATTGCCTACGTAGCGATGCAGCCATGGCATCGCGCCCGGCAGGATGATACCGCCGAGACGCGAGCCGAGCACCATGTCGTAGCCCTCCCGAAGCTTGGCTACCAGCCGCGGGATTTCGTGCAAGTCATATGTGTTGTCTGCGTCCGCCATGATGATGATGGGTGCGTTGGCAGCGGCGATTCCACACAGATAGGCACTTCCATAACCACGCTGGGACTCATACACCACGCGCGCTCCGGCTTGAAGCGCTAGCTCTGGCGAACCATCGCTGGATCCATTGTCGCTGACTATGACCTCACCGCGTAATCCACTAGCAGCAAGCGCTTGCAGCGCTTGTTCTACGCAGTGCCTCACCGTCAATGCTTCATTAAGACAGGGCAACACAACTGAAACTTCAGGAGTGTTGTTCATGGAGAAAGCACCCGAAATGTTGTCATTTTCTTGGCCGGGCCGGCATAGATTTCTTCGAACAATCGGGTGTCACCCAGGTGCGGAAGCGGACTGTTCTGCAAACCTAGCTTATTATAGACCGACTCGCTCCAAGAGCCGACCACGAAGACGTCACCTGATCGCAGGCTTGCCATCTCCGGGTAACCGACCGTAATGGCGCGATCTGTCAGATAGTAGCGAATGCGCGCGTCGGTCGAGTGAATGTTTGTTGTCGGGTCGATGTGCATTTGCAGGAATTGAACTGTTGGATAGAGGTCGCCCTTGGCTCGCGTCAGGCGTTGGGCGTAGTTGGCGCCGGGGTGTGTCGCCCACTGTATCAATCCTCCTAACTGAGCCTGGATTATTCCAGCCATAGCAACTGATAGGATTACGGCAGCGCAGCGAAATTGGCGCGTCCTCGAGGGTACTACTGCTTCCATATGGAACCATCCGGCCGTAGCCGCGGCCCCAGCCAGTACAGCGTAGAACGGTAGCACTGCCAACAAGAATCGTGCGTCGAACGAAAAACGCCACCACCAAAAGATCGTGTATGGTCCACACCATAAGAGCGCGCTCCGGACCACGGGTTTTCGCAGTTCTACGGCCGCCCATCCCAGTCCTGCTATGTAAAGTGGTGCGGTTATCCAGCCGAAATCGCGGAAGTTTCCCATGAACGGGATGAGTTGCAGTAGGTCACGTGGTGCGGTCAACAGATGATACAGACCAGGACCGGGTACAGCCCCGTCCCAACCGTCATAGAGCGCGTTGCGCAAATACCACCAGCCACCGCCAGCAATGAGCGCCGCCAGCATTAACAGCCCATGCCCTAGCGCGCGTCGCGCTTCCTCCAGTTCGGTACGGTTCCATCTGCGCATGACTTGGGTTAGAACCAGCAGCCCCATTATCGGCAGCGTCGCGAAGCCGGCCTGCTTTGTCCAAAGGGCCATCCCGGCGAGAACGCCACTGAGTAGTGCCCAGCCCGGTTCTAATCTCTCTCGCCAGATTTCTAGCGCGAATGCGCATAGCACGAAATACAATCCGCTACCGATGTCCACATAGCCGATTGGCGCCCAGCGCATAAAGAGCGGCGTCCCTATCAGCGTGAGGGCGGCAGCCCCTGCCGCGCGTTTCCCGAACCAGTGCAATGCAAGGGCGTAAGTCGCCCAAACCGTCATAACGGCCATCAGGACCGGGTACATTTTCGCGGCTTGCTCGTGGATGCTGCCGGCCGCAATGAACGTGCTCGCATAAGCCGCAGGGAGCAGTGGAGGGTACCCACGCACATCCGCAACCAGTCCGCCTTCTTCGAGTATCAGGCGCGCGAAATATGCGTATCGGCTGATTTCGTCATCGCCCGTGAATGGGTAATAACTGGCCTGAGCCAGAACAACCAGGAGGACGGCGCTACCAGCTAAACCTACCCACGCTCCACATTTCCCTTGTCGGAGCGCGCCCCACCATTCCACCGGAGAAAGGTGCACGCTCGGCCAAGATCCCTAAAGGGCACTGGTGCTCCATAGAGCGGCGAGGATTAGCCACACACGGACCGCTGTAAGCCCGGCGAATGCGACTACTGTCACTAAGGCGGTGAAAAGTCCGATTCCCAGCCCGATACTGAGCGGCCAGAATACCGCCGCCGGAGGTCGCAACCGTGAGCGGGCAATTAGCGGGGCCATACATCCGGCCGCTAGCGGTATTGGCAGCAGCGCCAAAAGCCAAGATGCTATCTCGTTCATGGCTCAACTGGGCCCACGTGATAGACTGCCACTGTTTTGTTTTGCCGGTAGATTTCGGGGAGAGTTTCCATATCTCCTAGTGCGCGCAACACATCGTTGTCGCTAGCGTCGTAAAAGCGATATACTGACTCGCCGCTGGCCGCAGTGATGAAATAATCAAAATCTTTCAAATCGGATAGCTTGAGTGGATATCCTTGCTTGAAATCATATTCGTGCAGCCAGTAAGCCAGCGCCCCGTCCATAGCATAGATGCTCGTGCCCCTTGGAATCGTGGTGCGGATGTGTTTTACCAGCGACCACGATTCTTCGCTAAGCCGCGACAGCTTGGCGTCGTCTGACTGGAGCGGATGAATGGCCAGATGATAGACTGCTCCCATCCGGCTGCTCGCCCCTGTAAATACCATCCCGCCAGCCGCGGCTAATAAGGCCAATTTAGGTGTGCGTACTAGCACTGACATTCGTCCCCGCAGCCAGTCTACACCGTTTCCCGCTAGGACCGCGTATAGCGGCGCGGATGCCAACAAATAGCGCGTCTGGTAAGAAAAACCCTGCCACCAGATTAGATGGTAAGGGATGATGAAGGCCGCCAACAGCCATGCGCGGTGGCGCCGGTCAATATGATGGTGCGATGTAGTATCGATGGACGGATTCCAGAAATGCGTTAACCACAGAAACATGCCGATTACAGCAGCCGGGCTCAGCCAAGGTCCCCACTCTGCCGAGGCGCCCACGAACGTTATCAGTGTGCTGAATGACCGATTGATTAACTGCGCATCATATGCACCCGGGGATGGAAGCACTGCCGCAGTTCCGCCCAGTAGCAGATTACGCAGATACCATGGTCCGGCCAGCAGCAACGCACCTCCCAGTGCAATCAATCCGTTGCCAAGCTCGAGCCACATTTTCTGTTTCGAGTGCATCCGCAGCAGCGGCACCACTGCCAGTGCTGGTAACAGCACCAGCGCCGATTGTTTAGTCCATAGAGCGAGACCAGCCATCACCCCGGCCAAAAATGCCCAACGCCGCTCTCCTTTTTGCAGCCAGATGAAAGCGTATAGAAATGTGAGACCGTGATAAACGCCGACGGACACATCCACGTATCCGGATGTTGACCAATCTACGAACAGACGAGAACTGAGCAAAAGCAGCACTGCGGCCCAACCCGTGCGCCGGGAAAAGGCGATTTGCCCAATGGCGAATGTTGTGAGCAGCATAGTCCCGGAAAAAGTCGCTACCACTATCCCGGCCAGATGATCGTTGACCGCACCGTAGGCCATGAATGCCAACGTGTAAAGCATCTGCATACTGAGTGGATATCCGATCAATGTACCTGGCACCGAGCGATTGTCAAAGAGTAGGCGCGCATTTGGTGCGAAGCGCGCGAGTACGTCGTAACGGTAAAAAGGATACGATACAGCGTTAACAGCAATGACCACGAAACCAGCGATGCAAATCAGGATCAACCAGAATTCTGTTGTATGCCTTCTACCACTGCCCCCAAGGGTAGCCATGATCTTCGTGCGCCAGATACCAAACCCAAGTAACAACCATGGCAGCGGCAACACCGTCTCTGGACGCAGCCACTTTCCGGGCAGCAGCCCGAGTACCAGCATGTAAAGCGACAGCATGCCAGTGCTCAACCCAAAGGTAGTTGCCAATAGGCCGGCGCACGCCAGCGGCCCACCATTAAGAGCGCGACGGGTCAGTGGCCAGAGACAGACAAAACTGACGAGAATTGATAGGGTGGCGAGAAGGAATCGAAACATGACAGTGTCTTTATCAACCCCCCGGCAGCCAGTTGGTAGTTTATCATACGGGGGAACACTGCCTGCGTAGGCCTGATGGGCTCAATATTTGCATTCGAAACCGCGCACATTATGACAAAACTATCCCCACAGGACAAATCGCGAAATAGTAGGCTCTCTCTAGGTTTGCTAGCAGTGTCATTATTGCTCGGGACTTGGATACGGGTGCATGGTTCGGTAGCCTATCCTTTTCTTGCCGATGAGTCTCGTATTACCCAAAGTGGTGTGCGTGATATGTTTGGTATGGGCCCGGACCGTCATTTGGGAACTGGTCTAGCAACCCAAGTGTTCGGCGTTCCGCTCCGGAACGGTCAATTCATTGCTCCTCTGTGGTGGTGGATGCAGACCAGTGTTATCCAATTGATTCCCGGCCACGATGACATCCTGTACCGGGGATATGATACCAAAATATATCGCGTGCTTCCGCTAGTGTGGGGAGTTCTTGGACTGGCGGCGTTCTATCGGCTGGCTGCAGGCCTATTTCGATCACCAATACCGGCACTCCTAACTTTGGCCCTCAGTGCACACGATTTACATTGCTACATGTCATCGAAAGCACAGTATACGGAAACGGTGCTGTTTTTCGCAACAACAATGATGGCGCTTATTCTAGTGCGTTCGCGGGCGGGTGTTAAAGGTCGTTGGGTGTTGGCGTGCGGAGCTGTATTGGCGTTAGGGGTCTTTCTAGCAAAAGGGATTGCGCTGACGGCTGTGATTCTGGTAGCAATGACCGTGAAGTGGGTTTTATCCCCGAAACCTCGGACAAAACGTGTCGCAATACGCAGTGTGAGTGGAGACATACGAATCCTCTTGACCGCACTGGTGCCGTTGTTAGCTTGGTGGGTGGGCGCCGAATGGTTTTTTCGCACACACTCAGTGCGGGTATCCGACCTAGGGTATTTCGGTCATCTGTTGGACGCGGTGTCAGCGCTGACATTTGGGTACGGTGAACAATTTAAGTCCTTCACTGCCGGCCCATGGTACTGGGCGTTACTAGTGTATTCTCAGGCGGACATTTGGCCGACACTCTCATTTCTGGCTCTTCCAATGGCGTTCGGCTGTGGTATAGCTGTGCAAGGAGTGGTTCAGGGTGGGCGGCGGCGTTCAATGTGTATCTATGTCGTAGTCGCGATTGCACTGCAATTGGGCGTGCAGCTAAACAAAGGAGTCGATGGTGGTCGATATCACATGCTCTATTTGCCCGCGGGCATGTTGGCTGCCGGGCTATTTTTTGAGTTGCTGTGGATCCGCGCTGGAGCGAGGATGTTTGACAGGTTATGGGGCGCCGCTGGAATAATCATGGTTAGTGCTTACGTGTACGTCATGCTTGGATGGCAGCACTGGCTCACCGTCTGGGAGGCCCCGGGGCGTTGGGGCAGTATATCTGTTCTGGGTGGGCTGGCATCCGGATTGCTTTATCTGTTCGGCCGGGGACCTTCCATTCGTAAATGGGGAGTATATGGATTGGTTGGAATTGGCGTTTCTCTTTCAATGGTCAGAGGACCGCTTGACTGGGGCATGTTTGCATATGAGGAACCTGGGTCTATCAATCCGCATCTCCGTGAAATCGAAGCGCTGTACCATCCGGTATATCTCGTGCCGGAATTATCCGTGCATACAGACGTAGTCTATGCGGACAACCTCAGGATGCTCGGTTACGATTTCTCCTTGAGTAATAACACCTTAACTATTACTACTTACTGGCAGGTGGAGTATGTGATCAAGAACAGACTGCACTGGCTTTATGCGTTTCTCAATAGAGCGTTTGATCTGAGCTTGGATCAACGAATGCAACAACCTTACCATCTCTTTGTGCATCTGTTGGACACGAACAATGGTGAGTTGGTTTACGGATTGGACGAGCTTATGCTCAATGACAGCGGCCTGACTGTTAGCCAATGGCGCAACGGAGAGACAGTCGCCCTGCAGCATGTGTTTACACTATCTGCAATATCTCCCGGAGCATATCGGTTGGGCATCGGTCTATATGATTTTGAATCTGCTGAGCGGCTGCGGATAACCGCGGGAAATTTGGTTGGCGAAGACTGGCTGCCTCTGAAAGAGTTTACTCTGCCGTGAAATCCTAACTAAACAGTATTTGTGGGGTTCGCATCGCCTGCTCGATGTCCGCGCGTTTGGCGGCGATCTCCTCCATCACAACCTCGTGTTGCACGAGTATGGCAAGACAATCTGCACCGGCACACGCTTCCGCTAGATTTGATGGGAATGCCATGCCCTCCACCAGTGGGTCGAAGTGGTCGACGCGACACCCATCCTCTCGCAACAGGCGAACAATTTCAATCGCAGGACTCTCGCGAGTGTCCTCCGTGTCGGCTTTGTAGGCGGCGCCGATAGCTACTATGTGTGGGATTTCGATTGCGTGCACTGACGCGCGGATTTGCGCCGCACACTTAGCGGGCATTTCATCGTTTATCATCCGTGCTGTGAACATTAGCCGGGAATTGGCCGGGTCAATTTCTTTGATGAACCATGGGTCAATTGGAATACAGTGTCCACCCACGCCTATTCCGGGCTTGAGAATATTCACTCGCGGATGGCGGTTTGCCAATGTAATCGCCTCTGCGGCATCAATTTCGAGAGTGTGGGCAACCGAGGCGAGCTCGTTTGCAAGCGCAATGTTGACATCGCGATAGGTATTCTCCATCAGCTTCACCAACTCCGCAGTCACGTCGTCCGTGAGCAATAGTTCCCCTTGTACGAATGAGGCATAGACCTCGGCTGCCATCGCGCGACTTTTCTCATCTGCGGAGCCGATGATGCGATCGTTGTGAACAATTTCGTAAAACACATCTCCGGGTAATATCCGTTCCGGACAATGAGCCAGATGAAGTGTCTCGCCGACTTTGAGCCCTGAACGCTCCAGCAAGGGCGTTATTGTCTCGCGGCAGGTTAGCGGCGGCACGGTGGACTCCAGGATTACCAGATTGCCTGCCACCAGATGCGGAAAAAGCGAATTTATCGCTTCAATCACCATGCTCAAGTCGGCCGCTTTCTTGCGCTCATCCAGTGGAGTGGGAACGGCAATCAGGAAGACATCCGCCGCACAAGGGGCGGATTGCGCCCTCAGGTTTTTTTGCACAGTTGGTTCATCCATAATCGCCTGCAATCGTTCTTCTTTTATGTGCAGGATGCCATCATTGATGGCGCGCACGATGTTGTCGTCGATATCCACCCCGACAACTGAGTGTCCGGCCCGAGCCAGCAGCAGGGCTGCGGGCAGCCCAACGTAACCGGTGCCAATAACGACAATTTCGCGGGGCGTGAAATCAGCCGATGCCATAGGTTTCTTTCTGCCACGCTATCGTGAGTGGGATACCCTCGGCCAGTTTCACGTGCGTCCGATGTCCTAGATCGCTTTGTGATTTGCGCAGGTCGGCCTTTTTGTTACGGGTATTGTGTGCCTCTCGACGTTCATATTCTACCTGGCGGTCGTCTTTTCCGAGCCGCGCGAGAATCATGTCGGAGACAGTCTTGATATCGTGATATTCGCTTCCGGCGATGTTGTATACCTCGCCGGGTTTAAAGCGCTGCGGGTCGGCGATATTCGCCAGAGTGTGCACTGTGTCGCTGATGTACGACGAAGTGCGATGGTGGTTGAGGTAAACCGTGTAGGGTAAGTCGTGCAGCGCGCAGTAAATGAACTGGCAGATAACGCTGCGATACTCAGAGTAATATTCTCCAGGTCCGTACGTGTTGAACAGGCGCACTCGCACGGTTTCAGTACCGAATCGGGCGGCGGAATTCAGGATTTGCATCTCGTTAACCCACTTTGAGATCGCATAGTCATTCAGCTGCCGGATTGCATGCCGCTCAGGCACATCTTCTGACATTGCATCGTCCCAATCGCCGTACACTTCCGAGCTGCTGCTGAAACATGCGCGAAACTTGCGTTGTTCCTGTAGGCGCAGCAAGTTTTTTGTGCCGATCGCATTGGTGCGCCAGACTTTCTCGTAATGTTCCTCGCCGTTATTTCGCCCGAACTCGGCTGCCAGATGGTAGACGAATTCGGGCTTAACCGTGTCAGTGACCCGTTGGAACTGTCGAAAGTCTGCCACATCGCAGCGTATATAATTAGGCCAAGGAGTGTGGGGCAAGTCGCAGACCCATACAGTGTACCCACGATGGTGCAACTCTGCACTGAGCTGGGCACCGATTT
>PVBE010338739.1_pt1 | contig 10398 bp, 7 predicted proteins | sample 1631181 | NCBI WGS metagenome assembly PVBE01 (sample SAMN08397723, study PRJNA350692) | Marine metagenome, whole genome shotgun sequencing project. | isolation source: water | place: Pacific Ocean | collected 2012-04 | reverse complement strand
CGTCCGGCCCTACATCGGGCGCCATGTCGAGCGCGGCGTCGGGCACCCACGCGTCCGCAGGTCCGTCCGGCGCCCCCGCGTCGGGGGTCGGACCGCAGGCGCCGTCGATGCACGACTCGCCGTTGAAGCACTCCCGGTCGGCCTCGCAGCGGCGGATGTCCGCGTCTGGGATGGGCGCACACACCCCCTCCAGGCAGATCTCTCCGTTGAGGCATTCGCGCTCGCTCTCACAGCGGCGTATGTCGGCGTCGGGGATGAGCGCGCACACCCCGCCGCCGCACTGCTCACCGTTGCGGCACTCGCGATCGCCCTCGCAGCGGCGGACATCGGCGCCCGAGGCTTCCCCTTCGCCCTCGCCTTCCCCTTCGCCCTCACCCTCACCTTCCGCCATCCCCGAGTCCGGCTGCGGACCTCCGGGACAGGAACACCCGCCCCAGCGCCCGAACTGGCCACACTCACGCGAGCCGGCCGCGCCGTCCGGACAATTGGTGCACCGCTCGACCTCGCCGGGCGTGTCGCACTTCTTGCTGCTCGTGTTTCCCCCACCACCGGGCACACAGCCCGGCAGCAGGAGCAACGCTCCGATAATCGCGCAAGCCCTCACGGGACCAGGTACTCCACCTCGACCTCGAGCTCGGTGAGCGTACCGACATCGTCGAAGCCGTGGTCCTCCATGCGGAGCGTGAAGGTGCCGTTCGCGGGCAACCCGGCGAATTGCCGGTACACGCGGTCCTCGAAGTACACGTCGCGGCTGAGGTCGGGCAGGAAGTCGTCGTCGAGCCCACCGTCGGCGCCCGCGTCACCGTCGCGGTCCCACAGCGTGACGCGATCCTCACCGTCCCACACCGCCACCAACACCAGGTCGTTGAGCCACGGGTGGTCGATGTTCATCGCACGGATGGTGACCGTACGAATGACCGCCCCGGCCGGCGCCGCGAAGTCGAAGTCGACGGACGCCACACCGGGCTCGGCGGCGGCCATGCGGTCGGGGATGTCGACGTCGTCCGCCGTCTCCATCGTGACCGTGTCGCTGTCGCCGCTCGTACGGAAGAGGAAGTAGTCGTTGCTCGCGCCGCGGAAGCCGCGGACACGGATGAGGTAGACCCCGGCGTCGAGGCGCTCCTCGATCGACTCGTCGTCGGTCAAGCTGCCCGACCGGTGCAGAACCCGGTCCTCGCCCTCGCGGTAGAGGTCGAGGTCGATGTCGCCGTCGGCGTGCACGAACAGCGCGTCGATCCGCACGTCGCGACGTCCGTCGAGTTCGAAGGTGTACCAGTCCTCGTCGTGGTCGCAGATGGTCCGGCGCTCACCGACCTCGGGGAGCAAGCCGGCCTCATCACGCGTGTCGTTGTGCTCACCGGTGCGCCCCTCGGCGTCGTCGGTGCAGCCCTCGAACACGTTGACGGTCATCGTGTAGTCGGACACGCCACGGCGGAAGCGGTACACGCGGATGTAGTAGGTCGCGTTCTCGGTGGCGCGGCGCTCGTACACGATCTCGGTGTTGGTGACGCCGACGCTGGTGTCGACGACCCGCAGCTCCTCGTCACCGACGGCCTTGAGCAGCGCGACGTCGATGTCGCCCATCCCATGATCGAAGGCCACGTCGACCTCCAGGCCGTCGCCCGCCTCGAGGTCGATGCGGTACCAGTCCTCGTCGCCGTCGCAGATGCGCAGATCGCCGTACTGCACGCCCTGCGTGTTGCCGTCGGCCACGCCCGTCGCGGTCAGCGCGTCGTTGTTCGGGGCGGCCTCGTCGAAGCCGTCCGCCTCGCAATCGACCACCTCGTCGGCGGTCTCCGGGTCGCAGTCGTCGTCGATGCCGTTGCCGGGGATCTCCTCGGGGCCGGGCACGTCGGCGTTCTCGGGCTCGCAATCCTGGTCGTCGGGCACGCCGTCCATGTCGGTGTCGACGGCGTCCTCGTCGCACTCGACGTCGCCGCCGCGGCAGTCGTGGTCGATGCCGTCGCCGCAGTTGGTCGCCGCGTTCTCGATGGCGTCCGGGTGCACGTCGGCGTTCATCTCGTCGCAGTCGTCGGCGCGAACGAAGCCGTCCTCGTCGAGGTCGTCGTCTCGAGTGTCCGGGTCGCAGTCGTCGTCGAGCCCGTTGTAGACCGCCTCTTCGGCGCCGGGGTTCACGCCCGCGTTCTCGTCGTCGCAGTCGTCGCCGCCTGCCGCCGCCGCGTCCGCTCCGTCACCGTCGGCGTCGCCGTCGCGGGTCTCCTCGTCGCAGTCGTCGTCGCGGTCGTTGTAGTAGACCTCATCGGCGTTCGGGTTCACGGCGTCGTCGGAGTCGTCGCAATCCTGCGGGTGCGCGAAGCCGTCGTTGTCGAGGTCGTTGTCGCGCGTCTCGGCGTCGCAGTCGTCGTCGATGCCGTTGTACGGCACTTCCTCGGCGCCCGGGTTCACGTCCTCGTCGCGGTCGTCGCAGTCCACGTCGTTGGCGAAGCCGTCCTCGTCGAGGTCGGTGACGCCGTCGGACATGCCGTTCTCGCCGTCGCAGTCCTCGTCGACGTCGTTGTCGAGCACCTCGCGCGCCCCCGGGTTGATGTGCCGTGCGCGGTCGTTGCAGTCCACCTGGCAGCGCTCCGCGCAGTCGGCCATGTCATCGACACCGGCGCAGAAGCGATCGCAATCGGTCGGGTAGCCGTCCTCGTCGATGTCCTCGTCGCGCGTCTCCGGATTGCAGTCGTCGTCTTTGCAGTTGTACGGCACCTCCGCGGCGCGCGGGTTCACGGCCGCGTCGTTGTCGTCGCAGTCGCCGTCCTCGACCGTGACGCCGTCCATGTCGATGTCGGCCCCGCAGCGGATGTCGCCGTCCACGCAGTCGTTGTCGACACCGTCGTCGCAGTTGGTCTCGTTGTTCTCGGTCGCGCCCGGGTTGATTTCGGCGTTGCCGTCGTCGCAGTCGGGGCCGGGATCGCAGCCCTCGCCGTAGGTGTCGCCGTCGCCGTCGATGCAGCGCGCCTCACCGACGCAGCGGAACTGGTCGTTGCAGACCTCACCGGCGCCGCAGTGATCATTGGTGCGGCACTGGACGTCCACACAGGATCCGCCCCTGCACGCCTCCTGCGCGCCGCAGTCCTCGTGACGGCCGCAGGGCGGGTCCTCGGAGCCGGAGCAAGTGTAGTTGGACAGGTCGCAGGTCTGACCGCGGTCGCAGATGCGGTCGCTATTGCACTCGCCCGGGATGCAGACGTCGTTGACGCACACCTTGCCATCGCCACAGCTCAGGTCGCTGGTGCAGCCCCCGGCGGGACCCATGTCGTCGCCGCGAATCCCCGTGTCGGCGCCTTCGCCGGGAGCGGTGTCGTCGTCAGAGCAGGCGGCGAACGCCAGCGGAAGCAAACAGGCCAAATAAGCGAACCGGTTCATCAGGTCTCTCCGTGCAATCGGCGCCCCCGTCTTCGCAAATTCCGGGCCAATGGTTCAACCCCTGAATACAAGGCCCGCAGCCCCGCGCGGGGTGGTCACTTCAGCCGCCATGCCGACACCTGCGCCCGCCACCTGTTTCGCCACCCTCGGCGTCCACGGTGTCCAGAGCGTCCAGATTCTGGACGCTTCAGTGCAGTTAATTGCTCTGCGTGCCGGCCGCGCTCGACCCTACGCTCGCACCGTGCGGACCGCCCTTCTGATTGGTGCTCTCGCGCTCGCAGCCTGCGAACAGGAGAGCGCGAGCTCGGACCCTCCGGTCGACGCAGCGGCTGTCGACGCCGCTCGGCCGGACGCCGCGCCGACCGACGCAGCACCACCCGACGCGGCACCTGGGCCTCACGTCGTCGACCGACTCGAATACTTCTCCTGGATCGACATCCCAGACGGCCGCAGCGAGCCCATCGCGATCAAGCTGCCGGACGATGTGCTGAGCCTCACGCTCGTACTCCAGGGCGAAGACGACTTCAGCTTCTACGTCGTCGGTCGCCTCGAAGGCCCAGACGGACAGGTCCTCGTCGCGGAAGGCCCTCCCGAGGTCGAACCGACGGCGCGCGACCGCGTGTCGTCGGTCTTCGCGGGTCCGTTCATCAGCCCAAATCGCTCGGTGTCGGCCTCGTTCAAAGTCTCGTCGATGCTGGCCCCGAACAACCCCGGAGTCTCCGTCGGGCCCGGGACGTGGCACTTCCGCGTCCTCGCGGCGGACGGCAACCGCCAGCCGGTCACCTCGCGCGCGCAAATGACGGCGCTCGTCAAGCGCGGCCCGGCCCCCCAGGTTCAAGGCACGCTCGACCTGCATCTCCACTTCACCGGCGCGCATGGCTGGACCGCCGCCAACGGCCCCGACGATCCGGAGCTGCAGCGCGCAATCGACCGGATGCGACGCTTCTACGACGGCGTCGGCATCGCGCTCGGCGAGATCACCTACGAAGACATCTCCGGCGAGTTCCGGACCGTCGACTCCGGCGAGCTCCTGATCAGCAGCCTCCAACGGATGTTCGCGCTCGGGCGGCACGACACCGGTGTGAGCCTCTTCTTCGTCGAGCGCATCAACAGCGCCTTTGGGGACAGCGTCGTGGCGGGCATCGCGGGCGGCACGCCGGGGCCGACCCTGCACGCCGGAACCAACCGCAGCGGCGTCGCCGTCGCGACCTCGCTCGATCCGCACCCCGACTCGATTGGCCACGTCATGGCCCACGAGACAGGGCATTACCTCGGGCTGTTCCACACGATCGAGGTGACCGGCGCCGTCGACCAGATCGACGACACCGCCGAGGGCCGGGACGGCGACGACAACCTCATGTTCCCGACGGTCACGCGGGAGGAGGCGCACTTCAGCGACGGGCAGGGCTGGGTGCTGCATCGCAACGCGAGCGTCGTCGCAGTGGAGGCACCGTGAGGCGTGCGCTCACCTGGCCGCTGCTGATGTGTGCCCTCGCCCACGCGCAGCCCGACCCGCGCGCGCTGTTGCTCGCCGCCATCGACATCCCGTTGAGCTCGGACCGTCTGACAGAGGCTGGTGTGGACGAGGTGTACGCCGGGGCGGTGCTCGCCGACCCGCAGGCGCGGCTTTACGTCCGGGCACGCGCTCTCGCCGCGTTGGTCGCGCTCGACGCCCCCTCTGCCCGCGACCGCCTGGAGCGCGTGCTCCGTGCGGGTGAGGTCCCGGAGCTGCGCATTCAGGCGGCGATCGGCCTGGCGCGCGGCTTTGCGCCGGACCGCGCGGTGGAGGCCCTGCTGCACGACGTCCAGGCTTCGGCGCCACGCGCACTTCGCGACGTGATCCGCGCGGAGCTGCGCGCGTCACGCGCGCGCGCTGAGTTTCCGTGACGAACGACGAGGTGGAAGCGGCGGTTCGCGCTGCCGCGGCTCGGCGCGAGCATCTGCACCGCGAGGCACTGCGACTCGTGGACGGAGCGGGCGATGGTCTGCCGCAGCTCGTCGTCGAGCGCTTCGGCGACGCCTTTCGGGTGCGGGGACATCCCGACCGTGCTTCATGGCTGCCCGCGATTCGGCGCGCGCTGGACGACCCACAGCGGCTGTACTGGCGGTTCGGGCACGCGAATGAGGGCGGTCCCGACGACGGCGTCTTCGAGGTCGTCGAAGGCGGGCTGCGCTACCAGGTCCGGCTCACCGGCCACCACAACACCGGGCTGTTCCTCGATGGCGCGCCCGCCCGTGCCTGGGTGCGCGAGCACGCCGAGGGGCGTCGCGTGCTCAACCTCTTCGCCTACACCTGCGCGTTCGGGGTGGCGGCGGCCGCCGGGGGCGCTCGCGCGACGACCAATGTCGACCCGGTCTCCGGCGTGCTGCGGCGCGGACAGGAGAACTACGCCCGAAACGCGCTGAAGTTCGATGGGCGCAGCTTCTGGCGCAGCGACGCCCTGTCTGCGCTCAGGCGCGCGCGTCGTCAGGGCGGTCGATTCGACGGCATCGTGCTGGATCCGCCTCCGATGCCGACCGGCGGCCGGCGCGGACGACGCGTGGACGCCTCACGCGACCTGCCTCACCTCGCCGCTGCTTGCCGGGACGTGCTCGACCCCGGAGGCTGGCTGCTCGTGTTGAGCGCCGTCGGCCGACTCACGGACGACGAGTTGACGGTTGCCATCGACTTTGGCGAGCCCGCATGGCGCGGCACGAGCGGAGACGACTTCGTCGCCGCGCCCGGCATCGCGAAGTTGCGGGCCTGGGCCTTCTTTCAGCCGCCTCGGTAGACGACGCGTGAGACGTCGTTCTCACGCAGGGTGAGGGCGGTGAGGGCGCCGAGCCTGGGCTTCAGACTACGCCAGACCCAGCGCACCAGGATCTCGGAGGTCGGGTTCTCCAACCCCTCGATTTCGTTAAGATAGTGATGATCGAGCCGGTCGTGGATGGGTTGGAACGCGGCCTCGATCTCGCCGAAGTCGACCACCCAGCCGGTGTCCGGGTCGAGGTCGCCTTCGACGTGGATGTCGAGGCGGAACGCCAAGCCGTAGAGGTTGCCGCACTTGTGGCCCGGCGGGACACGTGTGAGGCGCCGGGCCGCTTCGAAGCGAACCGTATGAACGAGTTCGAATGCCGGCATCAGCGTCCCCGGCCCGGCTGCAGGATGGCGCGCATCTTCCCTCCGCGCCGGTCGTACAGGTCGTCGCCCGAGATGCGCTTGGGTTTGTAGCCCTTCGCCTTCACGACGTGGTCGATGTCGACCTCGAGCTTGCAGCGGTAGCTGGACGGACAGATGACCTCGCCGGTGTCGGCGCGGGCGAAGCGCGCGGGCCCCGGATCAGCGATGACCGTCACGGTCTCCTTCTGCTTCTTCGTCCGCGGCGCCATTGCGCTCGGCCCCGTCCGCACGCCCGCGTCGTTGCGCAGGTCGCGACGCTTGGGGACCGCCGTCAGCTTCGGAGCGGCGGGGGCGCGGCGCGGCTCGGCGACGGGCGCAGGGGCCGCAGCGTCCGCCACGACCGCCGGGGCCGCGTCGTCTCCTCGGGCGAACCAGACGCCGGCCGCGGCGAGGATCACGACCACCGCGATGGCGGGGCCGACCGGGATGCCGCTGCCTTCGATGCGCGCAGAGGTCGGCGGCGGGATGTAGGTGACGCTGCCCGACGGACCGGCCATCGACCCGTGCTGCGCTGGCTCGCCCGACTCCAACCACGCGCCCGACGCGTCGGGCTCCAACGGGTGCGGCTCCGGCGTCGCCGTTGCGGTCTCAGCGGGGGGGGCGCTTGCCGTCCGGGCGCGTCGCACCTCCGCCGGGTCGACCGAGAGTTCGAGCCCGGCGAGCGGGTCGATTCCGGCCGGAGTTCCGGGCGGAGCGAAGTCCGGATCGACCTCGGGCGCTGCCGTCCCCGCGGGTGCCCCCAGGACACCGGCCTCGAGCCAGGCCGACAGCGCGTCGTCGTCGCCCTTGGGCGCCTGGCCATCCGTCGATAGCGTGGGCGGTGGCTCGCCCCTCTCGAGCCACGCGGCGCGCATGTCGGTGGAGCCGAGCGAGGGTAGATCGTCCGCCGACATCCAAGGAGACGCGCCGGCGGCCGCCACGGGCCCCGGCGACGGCGTGGTCGCCTCCGGCTCGTCACCCCACCCATCGACTGCAGCGTCGCCACCCAGCCAGGATGGCGTCGGCGAGTCCGGCGGCGGCGGCTTTACGGCGGGCCGCGCGTCGCCCGAGGACAACCTTGCCAGGACCTGCTCGAGCTCTCGCCGCACCATATCCGCCGTCCGCGGACGGTCCCGTGGACGCTTGGCCAGGCAGCGCAGGAGGACGTCGTCCAGCGCCGCCGGGATGCCGAGCTCGGGGAAGCGCTGCGCCAACGGCTTGGGCGCGAGCGCGACATGGGCCTCGAAGAGGTGGTCGCGGCCGCCGTCGAAGACCGGATGGCCCGAGAGCGTGCGATAGAGCATCCCGGCAAAGCCGTACAGGTCGCTGACGGGTGACACCGGCGGATCTCCGGTGACCTGCTCCGGCGCCATGTAGCGCGGCGAGCCCTTGACCGGTGCCTGCGGCCACAGGGTCGACTCGACGTCACCGCCTTCGGTCGGCAGCAGCTTGGCGACGCCGAAGTCGAGCACCTTCACCGCGATGCGCGTGCCGTCGACCGTCGGGACCTGTTGGAGGAAGATGTTCCCCGGCTTGAGGTCGCGGTGGACGATGCCGAGCGCGTGGGCCTCCGACAGCGACTTGAGGACCTCGATACCGACGAAGAGGGCGTCGCGAACCGGGAGCGACCCGGTGCGCCCAATCCGCTGGCGCAGGTCCTCGCCCTCGAGGAATTCGGTGGCCATCCAAGGCGAGCCGGTTTCGGTGAACCCCGAGTCGATGACCTGAACGGTCTGCGGGCTGCGCAGTCGGCAGAGGGAGCGCACCTCGCGCATGAAGGCTTCACGCGCGTCCGGATTGTGGCGCGCCTCGGCGCGGATCACCTTGATCGCAACTCGACGGTCGAGGGTCGGGTGGCGCGCCTGCCAAACCGCCCCCATTCCGCCCTTCGCGACCAGCGCTTCGAGGCGGTAGGTACCAACGAGGTCACCTGCTTGCACGGCCAAGGACGTTCGCATACGGCATGGGGACGGGCAAGGCGTGGGCGGCCATCGATGGACGTGAGAAAAATGTTGACGGCCGCCGGAAACGGGCGCCATATCACTGAACATACGAACAGGCACTGGGGCGGGAGCCGCTCCACCACCCCGCGGAAACCGTCCCGGTGCCGTTCCCTTGTGCGCCTCAGGCGCGGCGGCGAGCAGCGAAGGGCAGCAGCAGAAGGAACCAGGGTCCGGGCAAGGCCTGGCAGCCATCGTCCGCGGTGTCCGGCCCTTCGTCGGGCACGATGACGTCGATGCGGAGCGCGTCCGCCAACGCGTCCATCCCGGCATGACTCGAGTCGGTCGTAGCGTCCGCCAACGCCCCGTCCGGAGGGTCGCCGTCGGGGGTCTCCGCGTCCGACGTCGTCGCGTCGGGTGCCAGACACGTCAGCGGGCCTGCCACGTCCATGGCCGTCCAGCCTTTCGCGGGGTGGACATCGACCGCCTCGGCCACGGCGAGCAGGCGGACGGTCTGACCGACCTCGAGCTCCAGGCAATGGTCGAGGCGTCGCCAGGCGCGGTCCGCGATCGGCTCGCCGTCGGCGAAGAGCGTCAGCGAGGTGATGCGACGCTCGAGCGGATCCTCGGCGGCGACTCGCAGACCGGCCGGGGTGGACTCGATCGTCACCACCGGGCGCATCGCGTAAGGCGCGGCCATCGGGTCGCCGAGTACGAGGTTGCGCCAGTGGACGAAGGGCAGATGGCGATGAAACGCTTCGGCCAGCGTCGCGCCGTCGACGTAGTCGAGCAGCAGCTGGCGCGACGGGAAGCAGTTGTTGAGTGGCTCGTCTGTTGCGCCGTGGACCCCTGCGACACCCCGGGCCACCCAGCGCGCGATCGAGACCTGTTGTTCACCGTCCGCCGTGAAGTTGGTCGGGACCGCACCGAGGCTGGTGAGGTTGTCGACAAGCGCGCCGGGGACGAAGTCGTTGCCCTCGATGCTCTCACCGAGCGTCGCGGTGCCCACGAAGAAGGCCGCCAGCGTGTCGCCCGTGCGGTTGGCGTCGAAGTCGACGACCTCGACAGCTGCGCCGCGTTCGACGAGGCCCTGGGCGACCGTGGCGTAGTCTCTGTCGAGCACGCCTCGCGCAGGGTCGGCCCCGCGCATGAGCATGACGCGTCCGTCTCCAGCGCCAGCCCCCTCCGAGGCGAGCGCGCTGTCGACGAGGCGCTGCGCGTCCGCGTAGGAGCGGCCGTTGAGCATCGTGACGAGGATGGGGCGCCAGCGAACCCGCGCGGTGTCGCGTCGCCATCCAGCGCGGAACGGGCCGTCGTCCCAGGGATTGGCCCAGCGCGCCGAGTAGCAGCTCTGCCCACCGCAGCGCGTGACGCGCCCGGGCGGTTGCCCGAGCACCGGCTCGCCGGTGTCGCGCATCTCGGAACGCCACAACCCGAGCGCGGCCGCGGTCGAGATGCGTCGGTCGCCGTCGTCGGTGGGCACGGTGACTCGGAGCGGGACGCCGCGGACGAGCACCGCCGCTTCGATGCGGGTCTCTGCGTCCCCGAGGCAGGCGCGCAGCGGCTCGAGCAGGTCTGCGCGGAAGGCGGCGAGCGCAAAGTCGGGTCCGTCGGGCAGGTCGAGCGCGCACCGCTGCCTCAGTGGCACGTGTCGCGCGTCGGCGTAGGCGTCCGCGAGCGCGACGCTCTCCGGCAGCGCTGCGTTCGACACGACGACCACCGAGTCGGGCCCGGGCACCGCGAAGGCCGCGGCGGGCAGCAGAATGGAGAGCGAGCAGAACAGTCGGAGCACGATGGCCGCACGATAGCCGTTCCGAAGGTGTCGTCGCAGCCGCCGCTTGACGACGCGCACGTCTCGGTGTCAGCACTCCGCGAGCCGTGGGCATGTGGACCACTAGTTTCAGATGAGGCGTTTGCGACGGGTGGCGCTCGGGGCGGTGGCGGTCT
>PVBE010489440.1_pt1 | contig 10399 bp, 9 predicted proteins | sample 1631181 | NCBI WGS metagenome assembly PVBE01 (sample SAMN08397723, study PRJNA350692) | Marine metagenome, whole genome shotgun sequencing project. | isolation source: water | place: Pacific Ocean | collected 2012-04 | reverse complement strand
GAGAAGCCTCCCGCATGGGGCACCGTGCAAACGGCCTTCCAGGGATAATCCCCCGCATAACCCAGCAGATGAAGTGGGCCGCCCCCCCCGTAGCCGAGCAGCACGTATTCCCGCAGATCGTGTCCGACCATCAGGCTATTCACGAGATGCTCCCGCATCATCACATTCAGGAGCTCCAGGCAGGTCTCCGCGGCCTCGTAGACATCGAGGCCGAGGGGATCCGCCACCCTTTCCTTGAAGAGCCTGTAGGAGACATCCTTGTTGATCTTGACCTTGCCGCCCAGATAATTCGTTTCCGAGAGAATTCCGAGCAGCAGGTTGACGTCGTTGATCGTGGGCGTGGTATTGCCCGCCTCCATGAAGGTCGGGCCGGGCGTTCCCCCCGCGGAATCCGGACCGAGCTTGATGCGATTGGTCTGAGGATCGACGCGGATATAGGTGCCCGTACCCGCCCCGATCGAAGTGATGCCCAGCATCGGAACGTTGACGTACATATCCTGGAAACCGGGCTCCCGATCGATGGGCAGAACGCCCGCCGTAATCGTTCCGGCGTCGAAGGAGGTTCCGCCGACATCGCTGCAGACGATATTCTCCTCGCCAATCACGCTCGAGAGATATTTCGCCCCCATCAGGCCACCCACCGGCCCCGACATCGCCGCCTCGAAGAGCCGCGGGTAGCGAATATTGGTGAGCCCACCATAACCGAGCACCGTCTTGAGACTATGGGGATAGCCGACCTTGGCCAACTCCTCTTCGATCCGATAGAGCTGCTTGCGCGCGGGATCCGAGGCGTAGGCCTGGACGACCGTCGCGTTGGCCCGCGAGATCTCCCGCGTCGTCGGGGCCACCTTGTTGGAGACTTCGAGCACGACCTCGCGGCCGACCTCCGCCATCACCTCGCGGCAGATTTCCGCCGCCAGATTCTCATGGACCGGGTTGACGAAGGATTGCAGGAAGATGATCGCGATGGCTTCCACTTCCTCGTCGACGAGCAACTGCCGGGCCCCCTCCCGAACTTCGTGCTCGTAGAGGGGAATCACCGGGGTGCCGAACATATCGATTCGCTCGGTCACGCCCCGGGCCAGCTTGCTGGGGACGAGGGGAATCCGATGCTTGCGATACTGCATATGGGTGATTTCGGACCACTGCGCCCCGATGAAGGTCTGGGAGCCCCGACCCTGGGAAATAATGTCCTCGAAGCCTCGGGTGACGATGATGCCCGTCTTATAACCGCTCATATTGATGACGGTATTGAGCATCGAGGTGCCGGTATAGATGGCGGTCTCGACCGATTCACCGAAATTCCGGCCCTCCTGCTGAGAGATCCCCATATATTCGAGGGCTTCCCAGAAGGATTCCATATAGCCGATGCTTTCGTCCTGGGGCGATGTCGGCGCTTTGCCGATCACGCTCCGCCCCTCTTCGTCAACAATGATCACATCGGTCATGGTGCCGCCTGCATCGCAAGCAACTAGATAGCGGGACATCGAAAAACTATGCCTCCTCGGACTGAATCCTGATTGATCTTGAGTCTAGGGTACGACGCGGACCGCGGGGTCGAACCCGCGCGCCTCTTGCCCCCTCCATCGAATGGAGGCCCCCGAGGTGCATGAAACCCGCTCGGAGAGCCCTCTCCTCAGCTCCAGAAACTTTCGAATCCGGCTGCTCGGGGCTAGACTAGAACGCGTTGCAGTATGCTACATGATCTGGCACCGTGGGCGCCACGCCGACGAGGCTTCGGCGACTCAAACCGGGGTCGAGGGACCGATTCCCGGAAACCCCCCCGTCCTTCTTCACTTCCCAGGAGTACGTAAATGACCAGGGATCCGCTCCATACCAAGCTCTGCGATCAGTTGGGCGTCGAATACCCAATCGTTTCATTCACCCATTGCAAGGATGTTGCAGTTGCGGTGATCAATTCGGGGGCATTCGCCGTCCTCGGGGAGGCCATGCACACGCCCGAGGAAATCGAGGCCGATATCCGCTGGATTCGCGAACGCGTGGACGGCAAGCCCTTCGGCATCGACCTGGTTCTGCCGGCTTCGGCCCCCGCCGAGGCCAGTCTCGACGAAATCACCTCCAAGATTCCCGCATCACACCGGGAATTCGAACAGATGATCATGAAGAAATACGACGCTCCGATGCCCAAGGAATCCGTCGACCTGCATCAATGGGGCGGGCTCAACCAGGCGCTGGGCCGAGCGCAACTCGAAGTCCTGCTCGAGGAGAAGGTACCGGTCATCGCCTCCGGACTCGGAAGCCCCGCCTTCCTCCTGGACGCGGCGCATGAGAGGGGTTGCAAGGTCTGGGGGTTGGTGGGAAGAACCCGGCAGGCCAGGCGCCAGATCGAAGCCGGAGTCGATGCCGTAATCGCCCAGGGCTTCGATGCCGCCGGGCATACCGGGGATATGGGAACCCTCTCGATCGTGGCCGAGGTGGCCTCCATCGCGGGAGATACCCCCATCATCGCCGCCGGCGGGATCACGACGGGGCGCCACCTGGCCGCCGCCCTCTGCCTCGGCGCCTCGGGAGTCTGGACCGGAACCCTATGGCTGGCCTGCCGCGAGTCGGATATCGACATGATCATCAAGGAGCGCCTGGTGGAGTCCACCGCGGCCGATACGGTCTGGTCGGATTCGATCTCGGGCTTCACGATGCGGGTCCTCAAATGCCCCTGGACGGAGGAGTGGAAGAAGCCCGACGCCCCGCGACCCCTGGCCTCCCCCTACCAGATGATCCTCAGTGCCGACTACATCCAGGGAGCCAACGACGCCCGACGCCCCGACCTGATGACCGAGGCCTCGGGCCAGGGCGTGGGCTTCGTGACGGAGATGAAACCGGCCCGGCAGATCGTCTTTGACATGGTGGAGGAAGCCCTGGGAGCTTTCGACGATATCGTGGGCCTGCCGGATTGAGGGCCGAATGATAGAAGCCAAGCTCGCCGCGACCCGAGCAGAGCCGGGAATCGATCCGACGCGCGCCGGGCGGCGCGCTGAATGCGATGGCGGCGGCCTCGTAATGGGAAGCCGCTACGCGGCCCGGCAGGAATTCACGGGCACGCTCACCGGCGAATACTACGAGGAAGGCGATCCACCCTGGCGCTGGTATCGGATGGAAGAGTTGACCGGCAAACCCGCTGACTACCCCTTCGAGGCGATCTGGTGCGAAGCCGAGAGCCTCTTCCTCCTCGACGAAAGCAATGATCAGGAGTGCGGCAAATGAAAGTCGTTGTCTGTGTAAAAGAAGTGATGGATCCAGATGCCGTGAACAACTACGCGGTCGCCGGGCGCCTCGAAATCGGCCCAGACGGGAAAAGCCTGACCCAGACGGCGATTCCCCGGCTGATGAACGGCTTCGACGAGCAGGCCATCGAAGCGGCCCTGCAATTGCGTGATGCCGGGGGTGAATTCGATCTGCAGGTCGTCTCGGTCGGAGGGGATGCCGATAAGATGCTCAAACATGCCGCCGCCCTGGGAGCCAACGAGGTGGTGGCCATCGAACCCGATAGCGCCGATCTCGACTATCACGGCGTCGCCACCCTGCTCGCCACCTGGATCGAGACGTCCGGGGGGGCGGATCTCGTACTCTGCGGCCGACAGGCCTCGGATGACGATCAGGGCGTGGTGCCGGCACTCATCGGGGAGCAGTTGCAGATGCCCGTGGTGACCATCGCCCGCAAGGTCGAATTGCAGGAGGGTCAGCTGCGAGTGACCCGGGTGACCCCCGACGGGGATGAGGTCGTCCAGGCCGCCTGCCCCGCCGTAGTCACCGTCAGCAACGAAATCGGTGACCCCCGCTACCCCGCCGCAGCGGCGAAGGTGAAGGCTCGCCGCGTCAAGCCCACGCGGGTGAAGCCCGCCGATCTGAAGCTCGGCGAATCCGAACTTCAGCCTCGGGTAATGATGACGAAGCAATTCGTCCCCGAGGTACAGGGCCATTGTGAATTCCTCCAGGGGGAGCCGCGCGAAGTAGCCGACGAGTTGATCCGCCGACTCCGGGCGGACAGCATCCTCTGATCGAGCAGCGGGGCGACTTCAGCATTCGCCCAACCCTTTTGATTGCGAGTCCATCCCGAATAGAGCGAGGAGCGAAATGTCGGATCATGCCATCACGGTATGCACCTGGAGCGCGGGCCGCGATGGCCTGCCCGAGGGTGCCGAGGAAATTCTCCACATCGGACGCGGCCTGGCCGCTTCCCTGGATGTGGGCCTCCACTGGCTGGTATTGGGCCCCCTGCCCGAGGGTGCCGAGGAAGCCGCCGGACGTTACGGCGTGCGGGCCCTGCAACGGATGGAGAATCCGAAGCTCGATCCCGCCACGGCCGATGCCTGCGTGGCCGCCCTGGCCGCCTATTGCGAAGAGCATTCCCCGCTCGGCCTGATCCTGCATCAGGATCTCGAGGCCCGGGTGGTCGCGCCCCGCCTGGCGGGACGAATCGGCAGCGCGGTCGTCATGAATGGAATCTCCGTGGACGCCGTGGGCGAGAATCTCCAGATCACCGCTTCGGCCTATGGCGGCGATACCCGCGTCATCTACGAAGTCGGCAATGGCAGCGTCCTCTCCTTTATCGCCAACGCCGTGGTGCCGGAGCCCGGAGAGGGCTCGGCCGTGACTGCCGAGAGCCTCGACGTCGACCTCTCCGGCGTCGAGGAAAGAGTGGCCGTCCTGGAGCGCGCGAACTTCGACGGCCCCCGCCTCGACGACGCCGAGATCATCGTCTCGGGTGGACGCGGCCTGGGAAGCCAGGAGAACTACGCGCTGATCGAAGAACTGGCAGACGCCCTGGGTGGACTTCCCGGAGCCTCCCGTCCCCTCGTCGACGACGGCTGGGTGGACTCCAGCCGCCAGGTGGGACTCACCGGCCGCATCACCCGCCCGAACCTCTACGTCGCCCTGGGAATCTCCGGGGCCAGCCAGCATATGGCCGGTTGCTCCGCGGCCGGAGCCATCGTGGCCGTCAACCGAGACGCCGAGGCGGCCATCTTCCAATACGCCCGCTACGGCATCGTGGGCGATGCCCTGGAGATCCTGCCCGAATTGATCCGGGCGGCTTCCGGCGATTAGTCCACTGCCCGATCCGGGAAGAACCCCGGCAATGGAGAAGAGGATGAGCGACACGACCCAAATCAACGCGGCTGAAGGTCTTTTCTGCGAAACCGCCAACGGCCCGCGGCTGCTGGGCTCGCGCTGCGAAAACTGTCGATTTCCTTCATTTCCCAGCAGCGAGTTCTGTCACAACCCCGAATGCGACGCCTCCGATATGCGGCCGGCCCATTTCGGCCCCTTCGGCAGACTCTGGAGCGTGACGGTGCAGAATTACTCCCCGCCCCCTCCGGTGGTCGCCGACTCGCCCTTCGCCCCCTATGCGGTCGGCCTGGTCGATCTCGATGACGACGGCCTGCGAGTCGTCGGGCGCCTCCGGGTTGACGATCCCAAGGATGCGGAAGTGGGCGACGAAGTAGAATTGATCCTGGCTCCCCTGGGTGCCAATGCCGACGGGGAAGAAGTCATCTCCTGGCAGTTCAAGAAACGCTGAAGCGAGAGGGTGAAGCCTCGATAACAAGAGCGATAACAAGAGCGATAACAAGAGCGAGAGCAAGAACGAGTCGAGCGGAACTCTACGCCGAAGACGCCTGAGCGAAAACGCGGGCGGATGAGAAGAGGAAGATCATGGGCGATGTCGCGATTCTTGGGCTGGGAATGCATCCGTGGGGGAAATTCCCGGAAAAGAGCCTCAACCAGATCTGTCGCGTGGCCGTGGAGAGCGCGCTCGCGGACGCCCATATCGGATGGTCGGAGGTCGGCGCGCTGGCCGCGGCCAGTTCCCGTTTTTCGGGGGGCAAGGGTTGGGGCTTGAACGGCAACGACGTCGTGGAGGATATGGGGCCCACGGGCATCCCGGTCTACAACCTCTCGGCCGGCTGCGCGGCGGGGGCCAATGCTTTCAACGTCGGGCATATGATGGTGGCCAGCGGCGCCCACGACGTGGTCCTGGTCGTCGGGGGCGAGAAGATGCCCAAGGGCTTCATCCAGACCTCGGGCCTCGAGGACGACACGGATCCCGAGTATCTGCGCCAACGTTGCGTCGGTCTCCCCGGCCCCGGCTTCTGGGCCCTGCTCTGCCGCCAGCGCATGGCCGAATACGGAACCACTGAGGAGGATCTCGCCGCCGTGGCCGTCAAGGCCCATCAGGTGGGAACCCACAACGAGAATGCGCGCTTCCGACAACTCTTCAGCCTGGAAGACGTGCTGAATTCGAATATGGTGAGCGATCCCCTGCATCTCTACGAAATCTGCCCCGTCAGCGACGGGGCGGCAGCCGTCCTGCTCTGCTCCGCCGAATTCGCGCGCAGGAAGTCGACCCATCCGATCTGGGTCGCCTCGAGTAGCGTCGCCACGGCCCGTTTCGACGACGGCTTGCCCCGGGGCCTGGGCTGCGTCCCCTCACCGGATCGAACCCATCACAGCGAGGCCAGGCTCTCCGTCGCCCAGGCCCTCGAAGGGGCCGGAATTGGCCCCCGGGATCTCGACTTCGTGGAACTCCAGGACAATACGGTCTACTACGAATTGGCTTTCCCCGAGGAGTGGGGGATGTGTGAGCCCGGGGAATCCGAAAAACTCCTGCATCGCGGAGAGACCCTGCCCACGGGCAGCATGCCGATCAATCCGAGCGGCGGTTTTCTCTGCTTCGGCGAGGCCACGACCGCCCAGGGGCTCTTCCAGATCTGCGAGGCCGGCTGGCAATTGAGGGGCGAGGCCGGAAAAAGACAGGTCCCCGGGGCACAGATCGGCATGGCCCAGAGCATCGGCCTCGGCGCCAATGGAACCGCCGCCGTCCTCAAGCGCTAGCCCGCAGCATCCGCGAGCCGCTGAGGGGAAGCCATGGCGTGGAAGGCGGGGCAATGTCGGGCCTTCTTCAGGCGCCACGCCCGACGACGAATATCATGTCAAACTCCCGTCGGGATTTCGTGGCGGGAGCCCTGAAGAGGAGGATATCCCCATGGTCGATTCGATAGTCGCTGAACTCGCAGATCTTCGCGTGCGGGTGCAGCGATGCGAAGCAATCGAGGCCTGCAGAGGTCGATTCAATGAATACCTCTACTACCTGGACGGGGGTCATCTGCAGGATCTGATCGATCTCTTTGCCGACGAAGCCCGGCTCGAACTCATGAACTTCCCGCCCGGTACGGGAAACGATCTCCACTACACGGGACGCGACGAGATCCGGGAACTCTACGCGGCCTTCGTCGGCGAGGGGGCGCGACACCACTCGGCAAATGTATCGGTGGCCCTGAGCGAAGCATCGGATCGGGCCGAAATGATTGCCTACTTCCATACGACACTCGAGTACGGGCTCACCGGCGGCATCTACGAACTGCAACTCGAAGATCGGTCTGCGACCTGGCGGATCACGCGCATGCGCATCTCCAGCACCTGGGGCTGGGCGATCCCGCACTCGGATCCGCCCTATCTCAAGGAGCCCTTCGGCGCGGGCACCCTGCGCGACGGCCGCCCGCCGCTGGGAAGACTCCCCGAGCAATAGCGTCGAATTGCCGACGCGCTGGCAGCGAAATCCCAGCTGAAGCCAGGCGCGGATCGGAAAAAAGATCGCCGAAACGACGCGCCGACTGGCGTTCGCAATGGGGGGAGCGGAAGACCCTGCCCCCCTTGAAACTCGAGACGGCCGGCAATTGGCGGCGATTCAGGACGAGATATCGCGGTCGAGCACCGTGCGGCGGCCCTCGCTGCGAACCTTCTGGATGGCTTTATCCATCTCGTTGCGAACGATCTCCGAGAGGGGAAGGAGAACCCTTTCGCTGGTGTTATAGCCCGAGACCGCGCGCACGTATTCCTTCAGGCGGCTGGCCACGACCAGCACTTCCCGCGCTTCGGCTTTGCCGCCCGTGGGCGCCGATGAAGCAGAGGCCGGGGGCTTCGCGATCGTCCGCCGCGGCCTCCTCGCCCCCTGGGCTTCGGCCGCCGCCTCCCGCGCCGCCTCCTGAGGGGTGGGTGCCGTGCGCTCCTCTGCCCAGGACTCCCGGTGACGGGCCACGGGCAGATGAACCTCCCAACAACTCACGGTGCAGAAGCGAAGGGCCGTGCGCTTGCGATTGCAGGTCGAAACGTTGCAGACGTAATAGAGAGTGCCAAAGTCAATCGGTTTCTTGCAGGCGCTGCACTTCTTCCATCCCGTGTCCAGTTCAGTCACCTCGCGCACTCTCCTCTCGATTCCGCCGCCATCCCAGCGGGGGCTCAGCATAGCGGAGAAAAGAGAGCCTGGATCCCGACATTCACACCAATTCAGACATGCATTTGGAGAGAATGTCCATACCCTCGGCGATCAATTCGTCGGGCATCGTGAGGGCCGGCAGGAAGCGAATCACGTTCCCCCGGATGCCGCAGGATAGGAGAATCAATCCCTGCCGGGCCGCCGCGGCCACGAGGGCCCCGGTCAACTCGGCATCGGGTTGGTCGGGATCTCCCCCCTTGACCAATTCCATCGCGACCATGGCGCCCCTATGCCGAACGTCCCCGATCACGTCGGGATATTGTTCCTGCAGGACTTCGACGCGGCGAACGAATTCGGCCCCGATCGTACTCGCGCGGGCCACCAGGCCCTCTTCTTCGATGACTTCCAATACGGCGAGCGCCGCCGCGCAGGCGATCGGAGAGCCCGCATAGGTGCCTCCGAGTCCGCCGGGAAGGGGAGCGTCCATGATCTCGGCCTTGCCCGTCACCGCGGCAATTGGGAATCCTCCGGCAATGCCCTTGGCCGAAGTCATCAGGTCGGGCTCGATGTCGGCGTATTCCGTGCAGAAATACCTTCCCGTGCGGCCAAAACCGGTCTGGATCTCGTCGGCGACATAGACGATTCCGGTTTCGTCACAGATCCCGCGCAGGGCCTGCTGGAATTCGATGGGGGCCGGGTAGAAGCCCCCCTCGCCCTGAACGGGTTCCACGATGATGGCCGCCACATCGTCCGGGGCAATATCGACCTTGAAAAGCTGATCGAGCCCCCTCAAGGCATCCTGCAACGAGATGCCATGATAATCGATGGGAAAGGGCGCGTGGTGAACCTCGGCGGGAAAGGGACCGAATAGATTCTTATAGGGCGTGACCTTGCCCGTCAACGCCAGCGCGAGATTCGTGCGGCCGTGAAAACCGCCATGGAATGCGATGACGCCGCGCCGGCGGGTATGAGCTCGCGCGATCTTCACGCAATTCTCCACAGCCTCGGCCCCGGTCGTGACAAAGATCGACTTCTTGGGCGTATCCCCAGGTGCCAGCGCATTCAATTTCTCGGCCAGGCGCACGGAAACGTCGTAGGGCGTCACCATCACGCAGGTATGGCTGAATTGTTCGAGCTGCCTGGCCACCGCGGCCTTGACCTTGGGATGGCCGTGGCCGGTATTCACGACGGCGATGCCGGCACCGAAATCGATATATCGCTTCCCCTCGACATCCCATAGCTCAGCGTTGTCGGCACGCTCGGCATAGATCGGAGCAAGATTTCCCTGCCCTCGCGCAATGGCCGCTTCCTTGCGGGCCTGCCACTCGGCATTCGTCGCCATCGATTGCTTCCCCTCTGGTGGCCGTTTGATCCGCGATCCCGAGTAACGCTCGGTTCGGCGGGCCGATCCCCGCTAGTGCCCCTTGTACTTGGGCCTTCTCTTCTCGAGGAATGCCTGGGTTCCCTCCCGGGCATCCTCGGTCATGGCGGACATCACGGCCGCGACGCCCTCGTAGTCGTACATTTCATCGGCGGTCGAGGTCAGCGATTTGTAGACGAAATGACGCGCCAGATCGATGGCGACGCTCGGCCCCCGGGCGAGTTTCTTCGCATAGGCGAGTGCCGCCTCGAGGGCCCCGCCCTCCTCGACGAGTTCATCGATCAATCCCTCGCGATGGCATTCTTCGGCCTCCAGGATATCCCCGGTCGTCACCATGCGGAGGGCCGTGGGCAGGCGCGTCACCCGGGGCAGGAACCAGGTGATGCCACAATCCGGCCCGAAGCCCAGGCGCACCATGGCCGCACTCATACGCGTGGTATTCGAAGCGAATCGCCGATCACAGGCCAATGCGTAGGCCAGGCCGGCCCCCATGCAAACACCCTCGACCGCGGCGATCACGGGTTTGTCCACCTCGATGATCCACTTCGTGAGTTCCGCGAAGGCGCCGGCCGGAGTCTTGCGCTGATAGCGCTCGAGGGGCGTGTCGGTGAGGCCGGGAATCGGGCGGCCGGCATCGTTGCCGCTCAGGAATTCGGCATCGCCCCCGGAAGAGAAATTTCCGCCGGCTCCGGTCAATACCAGGACCCGAACGTCATCATCCGTTCGCAATTCCCTCAATCTATTCGAGATCGCCTTGCAGAGATCCCAATTGACCGCATTCATCCGCT
>PVBE010065723.1_pt1 | contig 10399 bp, 8 predicted proteins | sample 1631181 | NCBI WGS metagenome assembly PVBE01 (sample SAMN08397723, study PRJNA350692) | Marine metagenome, whole genome shotgun sequencing project. | isolation source: water | place: Pacific Ocean | collected 2012-04 | reverse complement strand
GGATGTCGACGCAATTCTGAGCGCCAGAGTTCAGCGTCTGATGACCACTGAGGACGGTTCAGGTTTGTGAGCAAAAGAAACGTCAACGCTCCAACCGCGGCGAGTCTCAGTCCTGTGTTCTGTTGAAAAATCCGTCGTTGCTCCAACCCGCCGACGATCTGTAACAGTCCCAGGCAAAACAACGCCGAGGACGCATAGAAGAATCGCGGGGCCTGAGTGTCTCCGATAGGCGTGAGGAGATGAAGGTAGGGGAGAAGCAAGAGAAGGTAGGCCAGAAAACCGATGGCGACCCAGCGATTCTGCCGCCGCCAGGCACGGATAGACCAGATCGTCGCCGCACAAATCACAGCGGCCCCGAAAAGGGTGGCCCAACCTGTTCTTGATCCTGGCTCAAAGAGGACGGGCAGATCCAGCGCAAAATTCGAAGGAAAGAGGATGAGAATTGGATAGTCCCAGGCCACCAGGCGTATCGCCAGGCCAATTGACTCCACCAGGCTCATCGGGCCGAATGACGTCACTGCGAGAGGAAGCGTCAGGCCTCCTACCGCCAACCATCGGAGAAAAAGTGCAAGAGCGACCGTCCCGACTGCGATGCCTGTGCGTGTCCAGCGACTTCGTCGCTCCTCTGGTGAGCAAACGAGCAAGACGGCAACCACGGCGCACCACATGACACCGCTCTCCTTGGATAGAACCGAGCAGAGCAATAGAAGAGGCGCCAGTGCTGCCCAAAGGAATCGGCGTCGGGCCAGGAACGCCCAGACTGCGCCGACGCCCAGGAGGAAGGCAAGGCTCTCTGATCGGGCCGTGATGGAGTGGATGACCTCACTCTGCACCGGGAGCAGCGTGAACAGAACGGCGGTGATTCCGGCGCGCCTCGTTTTCAGACGAAGTGCCTGTACCAGGCATCCGAACAACATACCCGCCGATAGTATGTGCAGGATGACGTTCGTGATGTGAAAGGGGAGTGGCGCGCCTCCTCCCACCCAATAATCCCATTGAAAGCTGAGCGTCGTCAGCGGACGGTAGAGTCCGAGCGGTGAATGGGGCGGGAAGCCGCGCAGGAGCAGTTCGCAAAATGGCGTGCCTTCTGTGACGTCTACGTTGTTGAGAATGTAGGTAGGGTCGTCGCGGATGAATGCGTCTGTGAAGACTGACGCGTTGCTCGCCACGAAAAAGAGACAGAGCAACACCGTCCAAAGAAGGGTCTTTTGTCGTTTCATGGAAAGTGAAAGTAACCGCTCGTAGTCGGTGGTTCAACGAACGAGGAATTCATGATTTGTCCAGCTTGCGAGAATGAGTTTAGAGAAGGCATCGAACATTGCGTGGACTGTGGCGTGGACCTTGTAGAACAGGAGCCAGCCGAGGCCACTGACCTTGCGGCGGTTACGGAGGAGCATCTATCATCGATGTTCGACCGCCCCGAAGATCTCATAGCGTTTTGCCCCCATTGCTTTGTTGAGTACGACCCCCGAATGCAGATGTGCCCTCCTTGCCAGGGCGTGCCTCTGACCCGTGCGGCTGAAGAGGATCTTGTCCGAATGGCGACGGAGAACCCGCTGCCCAAGACGATTGCACCTGTGCCACAGGATGAGCCGTCAGGAGTGACGTGCGTTAAACGAGTCGATTCTCCTGCCGATGCAGCGTGGCTTTGTGAGTCCATGGAGGGCATGGGATTGCCACTTCTGGTTGGGAACGATGCCATGGACGGCGACGAGACCGACACTATTGGACTCTATGTAGCAGATCGACTGGTGGCCGATGCAGAGATGCTGCTCAATGACGATGATGAAGACGATTTCGAAATGGCGATGGACACGCGAGATGCCCGTCTCCTGGCGGCGAATGCCTGGGCGGAAATGGGTAAGCTGCGCCACGCGCAGAAACTCAGCGCCGATGTCTTGAGCGAAGAGCCGAACAGCCCTGCTGCCTTCCTGGCGCTCGGGACGATCCTCATTGCTATGGGAGATCGAGTCAATGCGGCGATGGCATTGGGCGAGGTGCGGGCGATTCTCGGCGATGGCGATATCAGTGAAGCCGGTCTTCTGCTTGGTGGTCTGCTGATGGCCAATGAAGATGGAACCGCGTGCGGTGGCGCTGAAGCCGTTAGAGCAGGTGTCATCGAGTTGAGCAGTTATTGTCGCCGCTTCCCTCGGCGAATCGCCGCCCGCCATTTGCTTCTTTCAGGTGCCCTGATAACTGGACAGGCTGAGCTGGCACGCGAGCAATGGGAGGGTATTCGCAGTGTCAATGAATGGGTTTGTCGACAGGGCGGCGAACTTGGTGAGTTGGGAAGTCGCGTTAAGTGAAGTGCTCGCCGCCTGTGATTGCGTGGGTCTGTTGGGTACTGGTTGCAGCAAGTGGATGTGGTTTTACAGGCGATGCCGACACCTTTGGTGAAGACACTCTGCTGATGAACAACCTTGCCGAGCCCTCGCAGTTGGATCCTGCGATGCAGACGTCCGTGGAGGATCAGCGCCTGACGCTCGCACTTTTTGAGGGGCTCACGAGCTACCACCCGCGAACTCTGCAGCCTGTCGTTGGCATGGCCGAGTCCTGGCGAGTCTCAGAAGACCATTGCCGATACACCTTTCAGTTGCGTCCATCGGAATGGAGCGACGGGCAGCGACTTGAGGCAAGTGATTTTCTTTACGCGTTTCAGCGCGTCCTGACGCCCCCGAATGGACCGGGGCGCAAGCTCTCAATTCTTCAGACTTACTTCATCGCTTCGCCTTACGCTGAGATGCTCTTTTGCCTGAAGGGTGCTGAGAGTTATCACTCGGGCGAATCGCTCGACTTTGAGAGTGTGGGTGTAGAGGTTGTCGACCCGCAGACTCTTGTGTTGACGCTTGAGTCGCCCCTGCCGTGGTTTCTTGAGCTGCTCTGCTTTCCCACATTCCAGCCAGTGCCTCGGCATGTCGTTGAGGCGCACGGCAAGGATTGGACACGCTCTGGCAACCTCGTGAGCAACGGCGCTTTTCATCTGGCGGAGAGACGCATTGGCGATCATCTTCGCGTTGTCAGGAACAAGCGTTACTACGATGCACACGAAGTTGCGCTCGATGCCATCGTCTATTTCTCAACCGATCAAATCGATACGGCGCTCGATCAGTTCCTCTGCGGTGAAACACACTGGGTTCGGGGTTTCAACCCAAAGAAGATCCGAGGTTGGCGAGCGGATGAAAACTTGAGCAAAGCTCTCGTGAGCGCTCCGTATCTGGGCACCTACTTCTACCGTTTCAATGTGCGCCAACCACCGTTGGACGACGTGCGGGTTCGGCGGGCTCTGTCGCTGGCTGTGAATCGTGAGCAGCTGGTCAGGTATGTCACCGGGCTTGGTGAAGAGGCTGCATCGGGGATTGTCGCACCGGCTTTGACCGCGTCGCATGGATGGATTCCTCCCGGTGCGAAGGGGCAGTTGTTTGCCCCGATGAAGGCGAGGGCATTGCTGGCTGAGGCGGGCTTCCCCGACGGCAGGGGATTCCCGTCTGTCGTGCTCTCCTACAACACCGACGTCAAGAACAAGGCCGTCGCTGAGGTAATCCAACAGATGTGGAAGGACGTGCTGGGTGTGTCCATAGAGCTTCTCAATCGAGAAAAGCGAGTCCATCTGGCGGAAGAGCGTGCCGGAAACTACTCAATCTCCCGCGGCAGTTGGATAGGCGACTTTTCAGACCCTTACACATTTCTTGAGTTCATGCGCGGCAATCGAGCCAACAACCGATGTGGCTGGGTCAATGCCACCTTCGATGATCTGCTGGAGCGGAGCTTAAGAGAATCGGACCCTGCGAAGCGACTTCGACTGCTGTCTCGTGCTGAGGTCATTCTCGCTGGCGAGGACAGCCCCCTGCTTTTGCTCTTTCACTATCGCAGCGCCAATGTCATCCGGCGTGGTGCCTTCGAAGGGATCTACCCCACTGGGCGTGACCTTCATCCACCTCGCTATATCCGTCGTGTCCACTGAAGGTCTGGCGGTCCCTTGGCCCTCGTAGGATGAGCGCGATGCTCGGGTTTTTCTTCAAACGACTGCTGCTGGCACTGATCACTTTATTCCTCATTGTGACAGGGAGTTTCTTCCTGCAACGGGCAGCGCCAGGTGGCCCGTTTGACATGGAGCGTGACGTGCCGCCCGAAGTGCGGCGTCACATGGAAGAAGAGTGGCACCTCAACGAGCCGCTTCTCACTCAATACACCCGATACATGAGTGGGTTTCTGCATTGGCCTCTCGACCTCAAACGCTCCATGAAGCAGACCGATTATCACGTTATTGAGTTGCTGGGGCCGCGCCTGCGAGTAAGCCTGTCACTTGGGGTTGCCGTGCTCACCCTGAGCCTGTTCGTCGGCATCCTGTTCGGCGTGATCAGCGTGCGCCACCGAAACACCTGGATCGATGCTGCGGTCATGCTTCTGGCATTGCTTGGCCTCGCCATCCCGAACTTCGTTATCGGTCCATTACTCAAGTGGTGCTTCGCACTGAAACTCGGATGGCTCCCGGAGTCGCGCTGGGTATCTCCCATGAGCATGGTCCTGCCTGTGCTTTCACTTTCGGCTATCTACATCGCCACTATCACGCGCCTTGTGCGCTCCGGCCTTCTCGATGTCTCCGGCGAGAATTGGTTGCGAACCGCCCGCGCCAAGGGCTTGTCGGAAAACCTGGTCCTCCGACGCCATGCCCTTCGCGCCGCGCTGATTCCTGTTGTGGCCTACCTCGGGCCGGCAATGGCGGGCCTCGCAGTCGGGTCCGTTGTTGTTGAGCGAGTCTTCAGTATCCCGGGCCTTGGGAACACTCTCGTCGAGGCAGCTTTCAACCGCGACTACACTATGGTGTTGGGAGCAGTCATTGTTTACAGCGTCTTTCTTGTATTCATGAACCTGTTGTCGGACCTGGCTCTTGCGTTTCTGGACCCGCGAACGAGGGCCTGGTGATGTCAGTGAACACTCAACTCTCACCGCGCCGCTTGGCGTTGCGCCGGTTTCGTCGCAGCCGAATCTCGGTGATCGCTCTCGTTCTTATCTCCCTCGTCGGTTTGGCCGCTCTTGCTGCACCGCTGTTGGCGACCCACTCCGTCGCGGAACAGGATCTTGTGCTGGGAAGTGCGCCGCCTTCCGCCGAGCATCTCTTCGGCACCGACTTCGAGGGACGAGATCTCTTCTCACGAACTCTCTATGGGGCTCGCCTGTCGCTTCTCGTCGGCCTTGTGGCCACCGGTATTGCACTCTTGATCGGCGTGACTTACGGCGCTGTCGCCGGGTACTTCGGAGGGCGCGTCGATCAGTTGATGATGCGAATTGTGGATGTGCTGTACGGATTACCGTACATGTTTTTCGTCATTATCTTGATGGTCTGGTCCGGGCGCGGCCTGACGAATCTCTTCATCGGCCTCGGTGCAGTGAGCTGGTTGACAATGGCTCGAATTGTGCGGGGAAGCGTGCTTTCCATTCGCGGCCGCGACTTTGTGCAGAGTGCACGTGCTACCGGCGTTTCATCAGCACGCATTATTTGGCGGCACGTCCTCCCCAATGTTGCCGGACCAGTCATCATCTATGGCACGCTGACTGTTCCTCGGGTCATGATCGAGGAGGCGTTTCTCTCATTCCTGGGACTTGGCGTTCAACCGCCGAATGCATCATGGGGGTCGCTTCTGGCGGAAGGTTCGTCTCTTTTTCGGGAGGCATCGTGGTTGTTGTTTTTCCCGGCGCTGGCGTTCTGCATCACCTTGCTGGCATTGAATCTCCTCGGCGATGGCCTGCGAGATGCTTTCGATCCCAAAGGGGGGCGACAGTGAGTGATCCTTCAGTCCTCGACATGCGCCATCTGTCTGTTCGGCTCGCTGCTCTCGACGAACCGATCACTGTCGTTCGCGACGTGAGCCTGACTGTTGCGGTGGGTGAGATCGTTGCATTGGTCGGGGAGTCGGGCAGTGGGAAATCGATGGCTTGTCTGGCGGCTATGGGGTTGATTGACTCGTCTGCCGGGCCGGTAGTAAAGGGTGAGATTCTCTTGGAAGGCACCGACGTCCTGTCGCTTGGATCACGGGAGAGGCGTTCGCTTGCAGGACGCGAACTGGCAATGATCTTCCAGGACCCCATGACGGCACTCAATCCGTACATCAATGTGGGGTGGCAGGTGGCGGAGGTTTTTCGCATTCACCGGGACATGGGGCGCAGGGACTCGTGGAGGGAAGCGGTTGCGTGGCTTGATCGCGTTGGCTTGTCCGATGCTGCCGTTGTCGCGACGCGGCATCCGCATGAACTCTCAGGCGGTATGCGCCAGAGAGTCATTATTGCGATGGCGCTGGCGTGTGAGCCGAAGGTGCTCTTTGCTGATGAACCGACAACAGCATTGGACTCGAATCACACCATTGGCATTCTGCGCCTCATTCGTGAACTGACCCATGAACTCGGAACAGCTGTCCTATTGGTGACTCACGATCTGACGCTTGCCAGACACGTTGCGGATCGGGTCGTTGTCTTCTATGCCGGTGAGGTTGTGGAGCAGGGTGAGGCTCGAAGTGTTCTCTGTGATCCCAGGCATCCCTATACGCAGTCACTCATGCTTTCGTCGATCGACCTGGATGCACCAGATCGCCCAGTGGTTCTCATGCCGGGTCAGCCTCCTGATTTTGTCGACCTGCCGTCCGGTTGCGCATTCGAGCCTCGCTGCTCCGGGGCTGCCAGAGTCTGTGGCACCGATGTTCAGGCGTTGCGCGGGCTGTCCGACGGCAGCCGACAGGTGCGGTGTTCGGAGGTGAAGGAATGAACGACGCACCACTTCTGCTTGTCCGCGAGTTGCGTGTGGCTTTTCCACAGAGCGGGTGGTTTCGATCCGTACCGATTCCTGTTGTCAACGGCGTCTCATTCGAGGTTGACTCAGGCGAGACTGTTGGGCTGGTAGGGGAGAGCGGCTCTGGGAAATCGACCATTCTTCGGGCCGTCTGCGGTCTTATCCCTCAGATGACTGGAACTGTTCAGCTGTGCGGTGAGGCGATTGACGGAAGGGTGTCCGCCAGCCGTCGCAGGGAGGCTTCGTTGAGGCAGTTGGTATTCCAGGATCCGGATGAGGCTCTCAATCCGAGAATCCCTGTGGGTGAATCGGTACTTGAGCCGCTGGGCGCCACGCGGCCTCGTCTTTCCCGCGCCGATCGCGCGAGTACGCTGAGGCGGTTGCTGGACCAGGTCGGGTTGCCTTCTGATTCTGGAAGCCGCTATCCGCACAGCTTCTCTGGTGGGCAACGACAACGTCTGCTGCTTGCTCGAGCACTCTCGGTGAAGCCGCGACTCCTGCTGCTGGATGAACCAACCTCTGCACTCGATGTCTCTGTTCAAGCGTCTCTCTTGCAGCTCATGGATGAACTGGCTCGGGAGTTGGGGATGGCGCGGCTCATTGTGTCCCATGATCTGGCAGTTATCCGTCACGTTGCTCAGCGTGTGCTGGTGCTGCGGGGTGGCCGTGTGGTGGAGCAGGGGGCTGTGACCGATGTCCTTGACAGACCTACTCACACCTATACACAATCGTTGAGAGCTGCGGCGCTCGGTTTGTATGATGGTGGGCCGTCGCTTGTGGAGGAATGATCGATCAGCTTGCTCCTGAAAAACCTCACAGTGTCTGCGGACAAAACGTCTGGGCAGGACGCGTGCATCGTGACCGACGCTTCCGTCGAGGTGGTGGCAGGTGAGACGACCGTCCTGGTGGGCCAGTCGGGTTGTGGCAAGAGCACGCTATTGGCGAGTGCCCTGGATGTCCTGCCAGCAGGCCTCACCCGTGTCAGCGGCGATGTCGTGCTTGATGGAGAGTCTCTGCTGTCTGCTGAACGCGCCATGAGAAGTGCTCGTGGCAGGCGCCTGGCGCTTGTGTTTCAGGAGCCCGGCGCGGCGCTCAACCCGGCGCTCAGCATCGGTCGACATTTTCGGGATGTGATCGTGCGGAGCGCCGGGCACTGGAAGACACGCGCTCTTGATTTACTGGCCGAGGTTGGCATCAGTGACGGTGCGAAGAGACTGCCCCAGCATCTGCACCAGCTTTCCGGAGGCGAGCGGCAGCGCGTCGTGATCGCACTCGCAATCTCCAACAACCCGAGTTACCTGCTGGCCGACGAACCGACAAGCGCGTTGGATGGGGTAACAGCCGATCGTGTGCTGTCTCTGCTGAAGCGCCTCCGCGATTCACGTGATATGGGGCTGCTCATTGTGACTCACGATTGGCGCGTTGTTGTGAATCATGCTGACCATGTGATGGTGATGTCGAACGGCTCCGTGGTCGAGCGCGGAACAGCTGATGTTGTGCTTGGCGCGCCGTCTCATCCAGAGACATTGCGATTGCTCGCTGCCGCGCAGCCCCAGGAGAAGACGAATGACTGAGGTTCTTCTTTCCTGTCGCAACCTGACAGTGACCCATAGCGCATCGGTTCTGAGCCGACCGGCTGTCAGTTCACTTTCAATTGATGTTCACGAGGGACAGAGCCTCGCCGTGCTCGGTGTGTCAGGTGCTGGCAAGTCAACTCTCGTGCGAGTAATTGCTGGTTTGATTCCACCGACAAGTGGTGCGATTCACTGGAAGGACAAGGTCATTTTCGGTCGCGAGAGTCAGGCGGCTGCCGAGGCACTGAATCAATTCCGACAGGGGTTGCAGATTGTGCTTCAGGATCCGGTGAGCAGCTTGAATCCGAAAATGTCGGCACAGGAAATTGTACTGGAGGGAGCCCTGATTCACGGTCTACTGGATCGCGGCGGGCAGGAGAAACGGGCAATGGAGCTCATGGAGAGCGTCGGGCTGCCAATTGATCGACTGGGAGACCTGCCGGCGACATTCTCCGGTGGCGAGCGGCAGCGCCTGGCTCTGGCAAGGGCCCTTGCATTGGAGCCGAACCTACTTGTGCTCGATGAGCCGACGGCAGCACTGGATTCGGTCGCATCGGAGGCCCTGGCGAGCCTCTTACTCGAGATGAAGTCGGCGCAAGGCCTTGCGCTGCTCCTGATTACTCATGACATTGGTCTGGTGAGACGATTGGCCGACGACGTTGCGGTTCTCGATGCAGGGTGCCTTGTGGAAGCGGGGCCTGTGTGCGAGGTGTTCAGCAGCCCCCAACAGGTTGCTACACAACATCTGCTGTCGGCCTGGAGCCCTGTCCCGCCGAGTGGTTAAGTTGGCGTTGGCAAAGAAAAAGACCTTTCAGGAAACGAATTCATGATCCGACGATCCCTACCTGCGGTTTTGGTGTTGTTTCTGGTGGCTGCGGGAATGCTGTGGTCATGCTCAGGAAGCGGTATTACCGTCGGGCGCTACGCCTTCGACCTGACATTGGACGACTTGCCCGACTCCGCGACTATGCGAGGTCATTACGAAGGGTGGGCTGTCGGTGGTGATGGTGTAGCACGCAGCACAGGTGCGTTTATCATTCAAGGCTCGGATGCGACTGCTGTCGTCAGCAGTCCGAACGGAGCGCGCCTCTACGGGACTCGTGCGCTGGCGACCTTCGGCCCATCATCGACGCAAATGGGAGACAACTTCCCCTTCATCGTCAATGCTCATTGGTTCTTCATTACCCTGGAGCCGGAGGGCGACCATGATGCTGTGCCAAGTTGTCAAGTCTTGCTGGCAGGGGCGTTCGTCGGAAATGGACTCGTGCTCTCGACCGATGCCGTAGCGGTGAATGCAGGTGTGGATTGCGGTCAGGTCATTGGTGGTACGACTTACCTTGGTCTCGGCGACGTCGCAGCGGCAACGGGGACGTGCGTCATGGGCAGTCCCACCGACGCTGATCCCGTGAACGATCACGCCGGCGTTTGGTTTGCAGGGGGTCTGCTTCCAACTGCTGCTGCCGGCCTGAGTTTGCCACAGCTCGGAGGTTCATGGACCTATGAAGGATGGGCATTGGTCGATGGCGTCTGGCAGAGTACCGGCCGATTTACAGACGCGTCCGTCCGCGACCACGATGCTTCGACGGCTCCACAGCGTGGCTCGTCCGGACCAGGGCCTGAACTCCCAGGTCAGGACTTTGCTGTCTCAACGACCCCTGCTTTTCCGAGCGATCCCCCGCAGTTGGTTCTCACCTCCTCCGCGTCTTTCATTGACGGTGACTATCGTTGTTTTGTGACCGTTGAGCCAACTCAGGACAACAGTGCAGCCCCGTTCAGCATGCCCATTCTCGAGAAGATCATTCCGACGACGGCCGCCGCGTCCGGCATTGGCTTACTGCCGGTGGATTTGGATCCTGGCACTGCAGGCGCCATGGGCGCGAACGTCCAGACAGCCGTGGGCAGTCTGACCCTCAGCGCCTTGACCCTGCCTGACCTTGGAGCCGGCACGAGTGACCGACGGGGTGCTTACGAGTTGTTCGTCACAATCGCTGGCGTTGACTACAGCGTCGATCGGTTTGTGCTGGACGGTCCCAATGTCCACAGC
>PVBE011229860.1_pt1 | contig 10400 bp, 7 predicted proteins | sample 1631181 | NCBI WGS metagenome assembly PVBE01 (sample SAMN08397723, study PRJNA350692) | Marine metagenome, whole genome shotgun sequencing project. | isolation source: water | place: Pacific Ocean | collected 2012-04 | reverse complement strand
GATGACCAGGCAGCCTACACGGACGGCGGACAGCCCCCGCTGGCTCCGGCGGGCCCAGTCCTCGTCGTCCAGCTCCAAACGGGTGACGGCGACGTCGCCCTGGGCGAACGCGTCGTCGAGTCGTGCGGCCGCCTGATCTCGGTCGGTCGGCGACCGGAAGAAGACCCGCCAGAGCCAACCCTCCCCTTCGTCGACGCCCAGGGGCGAGAGGTCGGCGAGTAGTGTCGCGAGCCGGTCGTGGAGGCCCGTTCCCGAATGGCGCGCGATCCGCAGGTCGAGGGCTGGCCAGCGACGTGCGACCTCGTCACCCAAAGATGTCCTTCACGCGCTCGAAGAAGGGGCGCTCGTCGGTGGCCACGGTGGGCTCGAAGGTCTCGGGTGGAAGAACCTTCGATAGCCCCTCGAGTGCCGAGCGTTGCTCCCGGGACAGGCTCTTGGGCACGGCCACGGAGACCGCCACGTACAGGCTGCCATGACCGCGTCCGGCGACGTTCGGCATGCCCTTGCCCCGTAGCTTGAAACGGGCTCCGGGCTGCGTGCCCGCCGGCACCTGCAGTGCCTCCTGACCGTCGAGGGTTGGGACGGAGATCTCGCCGCCCAGGGCGAGCACCGGGAACGACACCGGGACCTCGAAGTAGAGGTCGTCGCCATCGCGCTGGTAGAACGCGTGCTCCTGGACGTGGATGACGACATAGAGGTCGCCCGGCGGCCCGCCTCCCGCGCCGTGCTCGCCCTCGCCGACGAGGCGCAGGCGCTGCCCAGAGGCGATACCGGCAGGGATCTTGACCGTCAGCTTGCGCTCGTGGCCGACCCGTCCGGTGCCACGGCACGCCGTGCACGGCTTGGTAATCACGCGCCCGGCGCCGCGGCACTGCGGACAAGTCCGCGCGACGGTGAAGAACCCTTGCTGGAAGCGGACCTGGCCCTGGCCGCGGCACTGGATGCAGACCTCGGGGCCCGCGCCCGGCGCCGCGCCCGACCCCTTGCACGTCTCGCAGGTCTCCTCCCGCGGGATCTGGATGGCCGTCTCGGTACCCCGGGCCGCCTCCTCGAACGAGATCTCCAGGTCGTAGCGGAGATCCGTCCCACGTTGGGGGCCGCCCCGGCGTCGGGCGCCGCCGAACAGGTCACCGAAGCCGAAGATGTCGCCGAGCCCCCCGAAGATGTCGCCGAAATCGGCGAACGTGGACGCATCGAAGCCCGCGCCGCCCGCGCCCGCGACGCCGGCGTGACCGAAGCGATCGTAGAGGCCACGCTTCTGCTCGTCCGCGAGCACGGCGTAGGCCTCGGCCGCCTCCTTGAACTTCTCCTCGGCCGACTTGTCTCCTGGATTGCGGTCGGGGTGATGCTGGAGCGCGAGCTTGCGGTAGGCGCTCTTGATCGTCTGGTCCGTCGCGTCACGTTCGACGCCGAGGATCTCGTAGTAATCTCGCTTGCTCACGCCTTGGCCACCTTCACCATGGCCGGCCGTAACAGCCGGTCGCCCAGCAGGTAGCCGCGCCGGAGTTCGGCGATGACCTCACCGTCGGCGTGGGCCGGGCTCGGCTCGTGCACGACGGCCTGGTGGTAGTGCGGGTCGAACGGCTGGCCCAGGGCCTCGATCGGCCGCACGCCGCGCTTGCGGAGCAGCTCTAGCAGCCGACGGTGGATCAGCACGACGCCCTCCCGGTAGGCCGACGCGCCGGACGTTTCGGGTTCCGCCTCGAGGGCGCGCTCCAGATCGTCGACCAATGGCAGGAGCTCCTCGAGCAGGTCGGCGGCCGCCGCGCGCGCGACCTCGCTGCGCTCGCGCTCCACGCGGCGACGATAGTTGTCGAACTCGGCGGCCTTGCGCAGCAAGCGATCGTAGTAGTCGTCGCGCTCGACGCGGATCCCCTATGCGTCCGCGGTGGGCTCGCTCGCGGCCGCCCCTCCTCCCGGGTCGGCGGCGGAGGCGGCCGCTGCACGCGGCTCGAGGTCGTCGCTCGGCTTCGAGGTGATGTGGTCATCCATTTTCTGGTGTCCGTCGGCCCGGGCGGTGCCGAGTCGAGTGATCGAAGAACGTTCACCGGGAAACGCCGGAGATCGGTGGGAAACTCCTGGTGGCTACGTCTGGTCCGCCGACGGGTTGAGCCAGGTGCGGCTCAAGGTTTCGGCGACGCCGTGAACCATCGAAATGGCGCGAGAATAACGCATGCGCGTGGGACCGATGATCCCGACCGTGCCGGCGCGGTCACCGTCGAAGTAGGTAGAGGCGACGAGGCTGAAGCTCTGCAGGTCACGGGCCGCGTGCTCGTGCCCGATCACGACCATCAACCCTGGCCCATCGATGTACTGGTTGAGTAGCTGCACCAGCCGGTCCTTTTCCTCGATCATCTGCAGTAGTGCGCGCAAGGTCGCCAGCGACACGCGCGCCTCGTCCGGAGACGCCTCGTCGAGCAACGACGACGCTCCCTGGATGTAGATGTCATTCGAGGCGGGGATGTCCTCGAACGTGGTGCTGGCGAGCCGCAACGCGCGCGCGAGCAGCGCGTCGTACAGCGTCCGCTCCTCTTGCAGCCGTTCGAGCACCGCGGCGCGCACATCGGGGACCGGCAACCCCGAGAATTCCGTGTTCAGATAGTTGGCGGCCTGTTGCAGCTCGGATGCCTCGACCGGCTCGACCGGCCCGATGACCTTGTGCGAGACCTGACCGCTCCGGTCGACCAGGACTACCAGCAGACGCGAAGCTCCCAGCGGCACGAACTCGATCCGATGCAGAATCGCCGTGTCGCTCGCCGGCGCCAGGGCGAAGCCGACGTAGTGCGACGCCCGCGACAACTCGTGGGAGACGTTCGAGAGGACGTCCGCGATCGTACCCTCGAGCAAGCCCGCCTTGACCCGAGCGGGTCGGATCGTTCGACGATCCAGCAGCAGCATGTCCACGTAGCGTCGGTAGCCGCGATCCGTCGGGACCCGACCGGCGGACGTGTGCGGCTGCCGGACGTAGCCCTGCTCCTCGAGCGTGGCGAGCACGCTGCGGACGGTCGCCGACGACAGCCCGAGCGAGCCGACGTCGGTGAGCCTGAGGGACGAGACCGGCTCCCCCTTCTCGATGTAGTCGCTCACCAGAAGGGCTAGAATCCGCCGTTCGCGTTCGGAGAGCTGTGTCACGAATTCGGCTCCCGCCCGGGACACGCACGGGCGTGCCCCCAGCCTTCGAGACTAAGTCGATTATACCGTACAGGTTGAAGGAAGCGGGCGGGTCGCTTAGCTCCCGGCCTTCACCGCGTTGGGCGCCCAGCGCATCGCGCGGGGGGCGTCGACGTTGCCAACCCCGCCGATCTTGCCGTACTTGACCGCGATCAGCTCGGAAACGATGCTCACCGCGATCTCCTGAGGGGTCACCGCGCCGATATCGAGGCCGATCGGCGCATGCACCCGCTGCAGCGCTTCGGCGGGCATGCCCTCGGCCCGCAGCGCATCGAAGATGCGCGCGATCTTCGCCCGGCTCCCGATCAGACCCACGTAGCGGAGGTCACGGGGCGCCAGCGCACGCAACGCGTCGAGGTCATGTCGGTGGCCGCGGGTCACGATCACGGCGAAGGCGCGGGAAGGCAGGTCGGCCCGGTGCAGCCAGTCGGGGATCGTGTCCACGACGATCTCGCCCGCGGTCGGGAATCGCTCGCTGTTGGCGAACTTCTCCCGGTCGTCGATGACGTGGACTCGAAACCCCACCTCGTGGGCCACGCGCGCCACGTGATAACCGATGTGGCCCGCGCCCACGACGTAGAGCGCCGGGTCCGGCTCGACTGGCTCGATGTACACATCCATCTGGCCTCCGCAGATGAGCCCAGATTCCTCCGCGAAGTCGTCCGTCAGCGAGTACTGCACGACGCGCGCACGGCCGGCGTCGATGACCTCACGAGCCTTCCAGAACGCGTCGTCCTCGTAGCAGCCCCCGCCGATCGTACCGACGGTGCGTCCGTCCTGATGCACCAGCATCTTGGCGCCGACCCGCTGTGGTGTCGACCCCTGGGTCTTGACGATCGTGACGAGCGCCGCCGGTTCGCCGCGGGTAAGTGCCTGTGCCACCGCGGCGAAGACGTCCTGGTTCATAAGAAGTCCATGGGTGGTCCATGGGTGAGCGCGGGGGGGCTATATCAGGATCTCGATCTGGCTCCGCGCCTTCAGCCGTTCGATGAAGGCCTCGGTTTCCCGGAGGCGCGCTTGCTCCTCGAGGTACCCCCGAATCCGGTCGCTGACCTCGGCGAGTGGCACCGTGCGCGCGGGGCGCCGCTCGCCGCCCTGGATGATGTGGAACCCGAACGGCGACTCGACGATGTCGCTCAGCTCACCTGGGCCCAGCGCGAAGGCGGTCTCCTCGATGACGGGCACGAGGTCGCCCTTGGAGATGAAGCCCAGGTCGCCCCCATTCTCACCGCTACGGTCGTGCGAGTGAGATCTCGCCAGCGCCGCGAACGCCTCACCGGCCTTCAGGCGGCGCAGGAGAGCCTCGGTGACGAGACGCCGCTGCGCGCGCGTCGCTTCGTCGGCGTCCGGCTCTAGCCGGATCAGGATATGGCTCGCGCGCACGGCCTCGGCCTGGCGAAACTCCGCCGGATTCTTCGTGTAGAAGTCCGAGATCTCCTGCTCGCCGACGGATGTCAGATCAAGGATCTCGGTGTCGACCACCTTGGCGATCCCCATGTCGAGCCGCGTCTCCTCCCGCAGCTCCTCGAGCGTGACGTCACGCTGCGTCAGCGCCTGCTGGAACGACTGCTCGGAGGGATACTGTTGGCGTACCTCGGTCAGCCGCTGATCCAGCTCGGCGTCCGGCACCGTGACCTCACGTGTCGCCGACTCCTGGGCCAGCAGGCGGTAGCTCACCAATCGGTCGAGCACCTGCCGGTAGAGGACGTCGCGCAGGTCGGGTGGGACGGGGCGTCCGGCACGTGTTTCGACGTCCCTGACGGCTCTCTCGAACTCTCCCCGATTCACCGGTTGGCCGTTGACCTTGGCCACGATCTCGGGCAGCTCCAGAGGGACCGGCGCCACGTCTGCGGTCGGCGTCCCCTCGGCTGGCAGCTCCACATCGGCCACGGGTGATGTCGGCGTGGTTTGGCGTAGGTGTTCCGTGGCGCCGGCGGCTGGGCCGACGCCGATCGAGACGGTGGTGAGGGCGAAGAAAAAGATCCAGGATCGCATCCAGCCAATTATACAGCTTCGGTCGAGGGTCTCACGGCTCCGATCGCGCCGGTGACGACGTCTCGGGTGCTCCCGGGGGCCGCGCTCCGGCGTTGGCGCCCGAAATGGCCGTGGGTGGCCAGGTGGTGGGTTGAAACCCCGGCGTGACCAGGCGCGCCGGCGTGGGGCGATGGAGGTGGCAGGCTTCCAGCGGCTCGGTGCCGTACAGAAACGCCTCCCGGATAGTCCGCGGACAAGACGGCAGCGCGACTTCGCCCGTTGCGGCATCGATCTCCACGAAGCCGACGCCCTCGGGGGACTGGAAGGTCAACGGGGTGCGGCCGGCCAGGGCCTGCCGCATGAACCGGGTCCAGATTGGCAGGGCCGCCTGGGCTCCCGTGAGGCCCAAGGGGGTGTTGTCGTCCAGGCCCACCCACACGACCGTCAGGAGTTCGGGCGTGAAGCCGACGAACCACGCGTCACGCAGGTCGTTGGTGGTGCCCGACTTGCCCGCCGCCTCGGCGCCGAAGCCCGCCCGCCGGGCGGCGGCGCCGGTACCTTCGTCGATCACGCTTCGGAGCATGTTGGTGACCAGAAACGTCGTGTCGGGCCGGGCGATCGCCACGGGCGTGGGTCGTTCCACCTCGAGGTCCCGGCGTGGCCCAAGGATGCGGGTGAAGGCCCGGGGAGGCTGCACGTGGCCCTGATTCGGAAACACGGTGTAGGCGGTCGCGATCTCGAGAGGCGTGGCCTCGAAGACTCCCAGGGCGATCGACGGATAGGGCTGTGGGGGCGTTCCAGCCCCGATACGGCGCCACAGCGCAGCGACGCGGTCGAAACCTGCCGTTGCGGCCACCTTCACCGCGGGGATGTTCCGGGATCGCGCGAGCGCTTGGCGGAGGGTGATGGGCCCGTCGTACACGCTTCGGTAGTTGCTCGGGCTCCAGGCCTCGTCCCCGACCGAGAAGGTCGTGGGCTCGTCGGCGACGAGGGATGCCGGAGTCAGATCCGTGCGACCAGCGGCGACTGCCTCCTCGAACGCCGTCAGATAGACGAACGGCTTGAAGACGGAGCCCGGCTGGCGCTTCGCTCCGACGGCACGGTTGAACTGCGATCGGTCGTAGGAGCGTCCGCCGACCAGGGCCAGGATCTCGCCCGTGTCCGGCGTGATCGCGATGAGCGCCGCTTCGGCGGCGGCCGCTGGCCGACGCTCCGCGCGTCGGCGATCGATCTCGGCCAGACCGTCGCGCACGGCACCCTGAGCCAGGTGCTGCAGATGGAGGTCCAGCGTCGTGTGAATCTCATAGGGGCCAGGGTCGCGCAAAAGGCCCGGGAAGCGATCGGCCAACTGCTGGGTGACCATGTCCACGAAGTAGGGCGCCTGGCCCTCGAAGGCCCGTGACACGACGCGCACAGGACCCTCTGCGGCGTGCGCGGCGGCCTCGAGCGACAGGAACCCGACGTCGGCCATGGCGCCGAGGACGACGTTGCGGCGCTGGAGCGCGCGCTCGGTCGACCTGAACGGCGAGTAGGGATGCGGTGCCTGGATGATCCCCGCGATCGTGGCAGCCTCGCTGAGGGTGAGATTGCTGACGTGTTTGCCGAAGAACACGCGCGCGGCCTCGCCCACCCCGTGGATGGCGAACGACCCGCGTTGACCCAGGTAGACCTCGTTCAGATAGAGCTCCAGGATCTCGTCCTTGGAGAGTCGGCGCTCGAGGACGATGGCCATGAACTGCTCGAGCAGCTTGCGGCGGATCGTCTTCTCTGGAGAGAGGAAGAAGTTCTTGACGAGCTGCTGCGTCAGGGTGCTGGCCCCCACCAGGTAAGGCTTGTCGCCGCGGAGGTTGGTTCGCAGCGCCGCCAGGATGCGGATGGGGTCGATGCCGGGGTGGTCGTAAAATCGCCGGTCCTCGATGGCCAGGACGGCCTGGGTCAGGTGCGGGGGGACCTGGTCGAGGGAGACGCGTAGCCGTTTCTGCCGGCCGTGCGACGCGACCGTGCTGATCAACGACGGCTCGAACGCCACACGTTCGCGCGGTTCGGTGCCGTCGATGGTCACGTCGGCGACGTGGCTCGCGTCGGGGCCGCGAGCCTGTGCGAAGGCGACGCGCACGGTCCGACCGGCGAGATCTCCGCCGCGCCGGCTCAGCAGTACTGCGGACCCGGTGACGGTGAAGTCGCCCGCACGCTCCAGCTTCGGACGCCGTCGGTAGCCGAGCTGGTTCAGCCGATCGACGAACTCCGGGACCGATAGGATCTGACCCCGGTGGACCTCGAGCGGGCGGGCGAGCAGTCGGGGCGCGGTGTGGCCCAGCTCGCCGTGTACCCGGCGGTCGATCAGACGGACGTACGACACGTAGGAGAAGGTGAGGGCGCTCGAGACACACACGGCCAAGATGAGGGTGGCGAGGACCAGGTAGAGGCGTCCCCGGCGCCGCGAAGCGGCGGCCCCGCGTCCTCCGGCCTTGCGTTTCCTCCTGGAGCGCGTCGTCCGCGGTGACGGACTGGTTCGACGTGGCACGTGGTGCGTTTCTCGACGGTTGGCTGTACGGGCGGCCCAGGCACACGGTGGGCGGTCGGGTGCACCCCCTCTTATCGGTCGGATTGCACGCGGGGTTACGAGGGAGGCCTACGCTCTCAGAGCGTGAGGAGCCAGTGCCGGCCGAGGTCCAGCGGGAGCTCCTCGGCGAGTCGGTCGACCAGCGCCGGCCCGTAGCGGTTGAGGAAGTACACCAGGCCGAGGGTACGCTCCTGCAGGTGGCCGTCCGGGAAGACCTGGCCCTGCGTCCTCGTGAACTGGCGGCGCAAGGTCTCGTTCTTGCGTTTCGACGCCTGAATGACCTTGTTGTGCAGCTTCTGCAGGTCGTTCTGCATCCGGCCCAAGGTCGACCGCGAGGCACCCTCCAGCGTCGGGTCGATCGCGGGGACCGTCTCGATGATGGCTTCGAGTGCGCTCCGGATCGCGCGTTCGGCGCCCTCGAGCGAGCCCTCGACGGACGGGGGCAGCTGGGCCTCGAGCAGACGATTGAGCGCTGACTCGTCCCTGGGCTGCAACGCCTCGACCGGGAGGTCGTAGCGCCCGAGGAAGCGGGCGGCGGCCGCGTCGATGATCGTGGCCGTCGCTCGCGGATACATCAGCGGCATGGGCACTCCGAACGCCTCGTAGACGTCCTTCAGCTGCCCGAGGTAGCCGAGCTCGCTGGGGCCGGCCACGTAGGCGATGGTCGGGAACAACGCGTCCTGCACCAGCGGGCGCAGGATGACGTTGGGGCTGAAGCGTTCAGGGTGGTCCGCGGCCTCGGCGGCCAGGTCCGTGGCGGATCGGGGAGTCTGGGCGACCCGCAGCGTATCGCCGGTGCCGCGCAGCGGGCGGCGCGCGCCGTCGAGGTGAAACAGCGCCACGGTATCGGGTTGTGGCGTCAGCTGGGGGACGTAGCCGTGAGCTGTGAGTCGCTCGCCGGCTGCGGCGGCCAGGTTGGCAGCGCGGCCCGCGGCGCGGATCTCCTGGGTGAACAGATCGGCGACCAGCGGCTTGGCGGCTGGGTCGGCGCTGTCGAACACGACCAACCCGTGAGGCCCGAGGATCGTCTCGAGCCAACAGCCGAACGCGGTGCTCATGCTGACACCGGGGCGGTAGGCGGCGCGCAGCTGGGCGAGCAGCGATGGGGTGAACTCGTTGGCTTCGAGGGTCGTCTCCAGCTCCTCGAGTGCAGCCTCGATCGACGCGTCGAGCACGATCGACGCCACGGGTGAGCCAGGGCGACCGATCGCGTCGGGCAGCGCGACCGAGTGGAACCGCTGATCCGCATCCAGGATGCCGCACGAGCGAACCTCGTCCCAGTCGTGGTCTTCGGCGTCGATCCAGAACACTGGAACGGCCGGGACGTCCAGATCGTCGCCGACGCGCGCGGCCAGCTTCACGGCCGTCATCGCCTTGAGCAGCGTGAACAACGGACCTCCGAAGAGACCCGCCTGCTGGCCCGTGACGATCGCCACCGCGCGGTCATCCCTGAGACGTTGGACCGACGCGCGGGCCGCGGGCGGCGCGGCGCGCGCGGCCTGCTGTCCGGCGACCAGGTCGGCCAGTGCACCGCGGGCGCGCGTGTGTCCGTGGATCCGCTGGAAGGCGTCCCGCCAAGCCCCGGGCCGGGCGGGATCGTCGACGAAGAACGACTCGACGCGCGCGAACTCGTAGGCGTAGTCGGCGACGAACTTGTGCGTCCACGGGAGGTGGCGAATGTCGATCGGAAGCTGGAAGCTGGTTGCGGCAGAGGTCTTGGGTGGAGCCGACACGATCTCGTACTGTTTCAGACGCTCCGTGAGACTGTCAAGCCGAGCGGCACGCGTGCACGGCAGCGACAAACGTAACCCGTTGAACCGAAGCGGTTTCCGTGCTAGCATCCGAGCAGGTCAGGCCTCGGGCCTCCCAGGAGTGCCGCCTCTGAATCGCGACGACTCCACTTCACGTCCGACACCCCCATCGTTCGGTTCGTTCAGGGTTCTTCACCAGATCGGGGAAGGCGTCCTCGGCCCCGTGTTCCGCACGTACGAAGCGGACGCCGATCGTCTGGTGGCGGTCAAGGTCTTCCAGCTCGACATCGTACCCGAGCAGGCCGAAGCGTTGGCCCGCGAGCTCCAGGCGATCGTGGCGCGTGGACTCACGCATCCTTCGATCGTGGAGCCGCTTGCCGCCGGGGTAGAGGACGGAGTCGCCTACCTCGCGGAGGAGTACGTGGCCGCCGAGTCACTCGACGTGGCCATGCGCCACTATGCGCCGGCGCCCTTCGACACCGCTCTCGAGTTCTTGACTCAGCTCGGGGACGCGATCGACTTCGCGCACGCGGCCGGCGTGACGCACGGGGCGTTGCACCCCCGGGACGTGTTCGTCACGCCCGAGCGGTCGCGGGCGACGGGGTTCGGCGTGGTCTTGGCGCTGGAGCAGATCGGCTGGAAAGCGCCGATCCGGCGTCCCTACAGTGCCCCGGAGCAGATCGGCGGACAGCCGTCGGGTGCCGCCGCAGACCAGTACGCGCTTGCGGCCATCGCCTATGAACTGCTGGTGGGGCGTCGGCTCACCGCGACCGACGCCCGGATGCAAGGGCCGCTCGCCGAGACCGTGGGCCCCGATCACGCGGCGGCGTTGACCGGTGTGCTCGCCCGGGCGCTGGCCGGGGCGCCGGATGAGCGCTATGCGACCGCCCTCGACTTCGTTGGCGCGCTGGAGCAGGTGCTGACGGTCGGGTCGATCGACG
>PVBE011175600.1_pt1 | contig 10400 bp, 7 predicted proteins | sample 1631181 | NCBI WGS metagenome assembly PVBE01 (sample SAMN08397723, study PRJNA350692) | Marine metagenome, whole genome shotgun sequencing project. | isolation source: water | place: Pacific Ocean | collected 2012-04 | reverse complement strand
ATTAACGGTTCAGATCATATCCCAGGCATTAAACTAATCGCGCCATTCGGTGGTAAAAAGCAGGTGGTACGGATATTAATGGAACGTGAAATAGAAGGCGAAGTTGTTCTGTTTCAATGCGAACGATGCAGTGCTATCAGCGGTACGAGTAACCCGGTTTGTCCGAATTGTGGACGGTGAGGTTTTTCCATGCCATTTCCTATTCATCGGCCACGGCGATTACGCAGTAACGATACGCTACGGCGGATGGTACGCGAAACGCGTCTGTCGGTTGATGACCTGATCTATCCGATGTTTATCTGTCCGGGCGAAGGCGTGCGGGAACCGATCGGCCCCATGCCCGGCGTCAACCAGCTTTCGGTCGATCAGGGGATTGAAGAATGTCGGGAAGTCGCGGGCCTGGGGATTCCGGCGGTGATTCTGTTTGGTATACCAGAATCCAAAGATCCTGCCGGCACAGGGGCGTATGCGGATGATGGCATCGTGCAGCAGGCGGTTCGGGCGATTAAGCAGAACGTGCCGGACCTGATGGTTATTACCGATGTGTGTCTGTGCGAATACACCGATCACGGCCACTGCGGCGTGGTAAAAGACGATGACGTCCAGAATGATCCAACGCTACAACTGCTTGTTAAGACGTCCCTTTCCCATGTTCATGCCGGCGCCGATATGGTCGCGCCATCCGACATGATGGATGGGCGTATCGGCGCCATTCGTACCGCACTGGATGAAGGGAATTTGACCCATATTCCAATCATGGCCTATTCCGCCAAATACGCCTCGGCCTATTACGGTCCGTTTCGTGAGGCTGCGGGATCTACCCCGCAATTCGGCGACCGACGGTATTATCAGATGGACCCGCCCAATAGCAATGAGGCACTACGCGAGGTGGCAATGGATCTGGAAGAAGGCGCTGACATTGTGATGGTGAAACCAGCGCTGGCCTATCTGGACATCATCCAGCGGGTCAAGTCGACCTTTGATGTCCCACTGGCTGCCTATAATGTAAGCGGGGAGTATGCCATGATCAGAGCCGCCGGTCAGATGGGCTGGATAGACGAAAACCGGGTCATGATGGAATCTTTGGTCGCCATAAAACGCGCCGGCGCCGATCTGATATTAACCTATTTTGCTAAGGACGCAGCCAAATTAATTTAGCCACAGGGAACACAGGGAGTTTTTATCTTTTGCCTTTCAATCACCAAAGCACCAAACCACGAACCGCAAAGCGCTCGAAGTCACCGCAGGTGGTTTCCACTGCTCGCATCATGTCCGCAGGACGCATGCCATCACTAAATCTCCATTTTCTTTACCGGAGTTTCTCATGAAACGTATGCGATCGGAAGCCTTTTTTGCCCGGGCGCAGAAACTCATGCCCGGTGGGGTGAACAGTCCGGTACGGAATTTTGGGCGCGTGGGCGGCCATCCGGTTTTTATGGCCCGTGGAAAAGGCGCGAAGGTCTATGATGCGGATGGGAACGAATATATCGATTATCTGGGTTCATGGGGGCCATTGATATTGGGGCATAGCCATCCGGCCGTTGTCGACGCGTTAAAGGGGGCCTGTGAGCTGGGCACCAGCTTCGGTACGCCGACAGAGGCGGAACTCAAGCTGGCGGAACTCGTCAAAGAAGCCTATCCTTCCATTGATCTGGTACGTATGGTCAATTCCGGGACGGAAGCGACCATGAGCGCTTTGCGTGTCGCCCGGGGGTATACCGGGCGGAACCTGGTGATTAAATTTGAAGCGGGATACCACGGCCACGGAGACAGTTTTCTTATCCAGGCCGGTTCCGGGGCCGCCACATTCGGGATTCCGGACAGTCCCGGCGTACCGGCAGACCTGGCGAAGCTGACGATAAACCTGCCGTATAATGATCGTGAGGCCGTCAGGCAAACGCTGTCCGAACGCGGCGATGATATCGCCTGCGTGATTATCGAACCGGTCGCCGGGAATATGGGCATGGTTCCGCCGGTCGCCGGTTTTCTGGAGACCATTCGTGAAGAGACTGAAAAACGAGGCGTCATCCTGATCTTCGATGAGGTCATTACCGGTTTTCGGGTGGCGTTCGGCGGGGCGCAGGAGCGATTCGGTATCCAGGCGGATATGACCTGTCTGGGCAAGATCATCGGCGGTGGCTTGCCGGTGGGCGCCTACGGTGGACGACGTGAGATCATGGAAACGGTCGCGCCGCTCGGCGCGGTCTATCAGGCCGGCACCCTCTCGGGTAACCCGCTGGCCATGACCGCCGGTTATGAAACAGTAAAACAGCTCAAAGAACCGGGCGTTTACGACCGGCTGGAGCAACTCGGCGCCCGCCTGGGCGACGGTCTCCGGACTGCCGCTGACGAGGCAGGCGTCGCCGCCTATATGACGCGAGTCGGCTCCATGATGTGTACCTTCTTCACGAATCAAGACGTCACCAGCTACGATACGGCCTCCTCATCCGATGCGGATGTCTATAGCAAATACTTCTGGAATATGCTCGACCGCGGTGTTTACCTGGCCCCATCAAGACTTGAAACCGGCTTTATTTCGCTGGCCCATACAGAAGAAGATATTGACCGGACCATTGAGTCGGCTGCGGAGAGCTTAAAGGAAATCCGTTAATTTGTTGATTTTCTGATTGATTTTATTTTTCAATCAACAAATCAATAAATCTCTCTTAACGCTTTCAGCAGTAGATCGATTTCTTCTTCGAGGGTAAAGAAGGTTATGCTGGCGCGAAGGCCCTCTTGAGTGTGCGGCAAGGGTTTGATGATGATGTTCCGGCGTTCCCGCAAGGACTGGCTTAATGCCTCCCCATTCCATCCTTCCAATCCAAAAGTAACCAGCGCAGCGGATAGATCCGGAGAGGCCGGTGTATACAATATGCTGCCGGGTATATCCTTTAATCCTTCCTTTAACCGGGTAGTCAGGGCGACGGTCCTGGACCAGATGTTCTCCAGTCCTATATCTTTCAGGTAGTCAGCGGCAAAGGCCCAAGTGTGGACCAGGGGCCAGGACCAGGGCCCGTACTGGAACCGCTCGGCAGTTTCGCGCATTTCATAGCGGTCGTTTTCGAAATCGAGCCAGGCTTCCGAACGTCCCCCGGCGTAGGTCACCTTCAGGTCATGCAGATGGTCCGGATGGACGTATAACAGGCCGGATGCATACGGGGCGAACATCCACTTATAGGACAGGATACCGGCAAAATCGCAGTTAAGTTCCCGAAGCGGCATCGGGTACAGACCGGAGGAATGGGCCAGGTCCAGGAATGTGGGAATCCCCCGCGCCCGGGCGGCAGCGCAGATGGGCTCTACCGGCAGGCGAAATCCCAGGTCGGTCGTTACATGACTGAGCGCTACAAGGCGCGTGCGGTCTGTGAATAACGAAGTCACCACTTCAATCTGTTCCTCAAAATCATCGACCAGCGCGATTTTAACAACGTCAACGCCGAACCGATCTCTCAGATGCAGCGCAGGTAACAGCAAGGCCGCTTCCTCATCCGCCGTAATGATGAGTTGATCTCCCGGCTGCCATGACAAACCACGCAGCACCGTCTGAAACGCCTCACTGACGCCCCGCATCAGGGCCAGATCACCCGGTGAAACCGAAAAGAATCTCGCCAGCCGAGCCATACTCTCCTGCCGCCGGGGATATTCCTCTTCCGGATACACGATATGCACAGGACCCCGATCGAGCAGCTCCTGCATCAATCGGGCATGTTCCGCCGCCACCGGGGCAGGCGTAATGCTCACGCCGCCATTTTGGAACCAGATGTAGTTCTGAAGTGCCGGGAAGTCATTTCTGAGGGTTTGGATATCCATTCATATTACCAGGCTTGGCCACAATAGTTCATCGCCGTCAACGCATAAACAGCCGCCGCCGAGGCCGCGCGGTCGACGGAGACCCATTCCACGTTGGCATGGGCTGTTTCGTTGGAGGGACCGTAGTAAAATGTGGGGATGCCGCAGCCGTGGACGTACAGGTTGGCATCGCCGACGATGCGCCGGCCGACATATTCCGCTTCCTGACCGGTGACCTGACGGTGCGCAGCGGCAGCGGTCTGGACAGCCGGATCTTGGATCGGCGTTTCAAACGGTTCGCGTTCGTGTTCCATGGTGATGTCCAGCGTCAGGTTTCCAGCTTTCGCTATGGGAGCAGTGATGCGTTCGATGTCCGCCAGGATATCTGATGCGGTTTTGCCGGCCGACCAGCGGCGGGTGCCGGTCAATGTGCACTGCACCGGCGTTCGGTTGAAATAGTCGCCGACGTTGACTTCACCGATATCTATGCGCTCGGCGCCGGCCAGTGGATGGACGGCGTCGGCGTCCAGTTCCTGCTGCCGATTATAAATGCACTGAATCAGTTCACCGACATACCTAATTGGGTTTTCGCTAAACGGCACATACTGCGTATGCATCCCGCCTTTGTCCGACGTCAGGGTGATGGTAAACACCATCGAGCCCATGCTCATGACCCACAGGGCATCCCGACCTTCCACGATGATAATCCGGTCACCGCCTATCCGGCCTGTATTGATATCTTCAATAAGTGCCTTCGGGCCATCCTTATTTGCTTCCACCTCTTCATGCCCCACGACCGCCGTCAGCCACACATCACCCTGTAACTGAACATCAGAATGCAATAGTGCCCTGGCGGCTCCGAGCATGGCGGCCATTCCGCCTTTCATATCGGTCGAGCCCCGACCATAGAGGCGATCGCCCTCTCGATACGGCGGAGCATGATCGCCGATAGGGATAGTATCCAGATGGCCGTTAAAGATGAGGCCGGGACCATCGCCTGTCCCGGGAATACGCGCATACAGGTTGTTGCGTCCCGGTGTCACCTCGCGGATGTCCACGTCGAGGCCAAGATCACGCAACTGTTGCCCGAAACAGACGCAGACGGCGGCCTCGTCCATGGTGACACTTGGGATGTTGATGAGGCGGATGGTTTCGGCGGCGATCCATTCGGGGTCGATAGTGGCGGTGATTTGGGTAGGTAGGGTCATGGGGAAATTGGATAGGCTAAAAATGCCAAGGGTAAACTAATTGGCCGTCCTCACCGGACAAAAACCTGGTGCGATTCGCCGACCGGCAGGCCGCGGCGGGGCTGTACCAACTACCGCCGCGGCATCTCGTGGATGCAACGCTGGGGTATAACAATGGAGCGGGAAGTGGCAGATGCGCCGGACAGGCCGGACTGGGTTGTGAACGGGCCTGGCCTGAATGCCCAGAGTCACTGATGTTACGCCGTCTGCGATGAAGGATTGGAGCCGGATCGGGAATACCATCGGTATACAGCTCCTATAACTCTGATATCACACGATACCCTTGTTTCTATCCTCGAATCAGAAATTCATAACCAGCTTAATTCTTCGATCCATACTTCCTGTCATCAGCATCGTTTTATCCGGACTGAACGCCACGGCCGTCACCGCGTCTCGATGCTCAACCGCCAACCGGTAGATCTGGTCCTCTTTAAAATCCCAGATCCAGACGGTCCGATCCGCACCGCCGCTGGCCAGATATTGCCCATTTGGGCTGAAGTCCAAACACCATACTGCACCCTTATGTTGGGTAAGGGTGGTTTTGATCTGATGGTCGATATGGCCATCTATGATTGATTTGACCGACCAGACGATAGTGTCACCGCCTTCACCGCCACTGGCCAGATAATCACTTTTAGGATTGAAAGCCACCGAGAGTACCGGCCCACTATGATCGGTCAAGGTCTGAAGTACTACCCCTCTGGTTACGGCCCACAGTTTGACGGTCCCATCCTGACTGGCGCTGGCTAATATTTTCCCGTCCTTGCCGAAGGCGATGTCCGTCACCCGCCCGCGATGTCCGGGCAACGTGGCCAGGAGTCTGCCTTTTCTCACCGACCAGAGTTTAATCGTACTGTCAAAACTGCCGGTCGCCAGAACGGATCCGTCCGGACTGAAATCCACAGAGGTTACGCCAGACCGGTGTCCCTTCAGCGTATACAAAAGTTCGCCATCTTTAACACGCCACAGTTTGGCGGTATTGTCCGAACTTGCGGTCGCGATGATCTTGTCGTCCGGACTGAAAGACAGATCCCACACCGCCTTTTCATGGCCGGACAGCGTCCGTTTCGGTTTGCAGGCAGGCATGGACCAGAGGATAACCGTCTTATCCCAGCTTCCGCTTGCCATCAAATTTGAATTGGAAGTGAAATCGATGGAACTGATGCCGTGTTTATGATTCGTTAATGATTTCTTTTCTACGCCTGTGACCTTCTGTGCGTTTGACCGGTCTGCCCAGACGGTCATCACGCCGAGTATGATCAACGCGGTTGTCCAGTGATGCTGTTTCATGATAATCTCCTCGTGTCCATACTCCGAAATGAGCACCGTGTTGCCCTGCGAACCACTGATGAGTCCTGGAATGTCCTTCCGGATATCCTATTGCATTTCAATCACTTACAAGAAAATATCAATAGGATATGTGACTGCGTTCTACACACATCAGTTGCTTAGCGTTCGATATGGTTCCTTTACTACTCAAGGATGAGAGTATATGGTTTCCATAATACTTTTATATTAGGCCTATTACGGAAAATCCTTTAGACATATCTGCACCAGGCTACAGCAACTCGCCTCTATTCGCTGGTCCTACCGATACTATCTAAGGAATTTGCTGTCCTGATGAAGGGCGTGGTCACATCCTGCGGGAGATAGTCAAAAGCCCGTCGCGCTTTCAGATGGATTATGTCGATATCTACCTGCTCGACCATCCGGGCCCTGCTTACACCGATTGAGGAAATGCTGGACGCATTGAATGGTCTTGTACAACAGGGCAAGGTCCGCTATGTGGGGTGCTGCAATTTTTCCGGCTGGTAGGTGTGCAAAGCGCTGTGGGCGACGGACCAAAATCCCCTACCCTAGTTCCCTTTATGTGTGTGCAGAATCCTTATAATCTGCCCTGTCGGTCGCTTGAGGAGGACATGATCCCGCTCTGTCGTTCGGAGGGCGTGAGGATCATGGTGTATAGTCCCCTGTCCTTAGGATTTCTGTCGGGGTTCTATGGCCTTGATACGCCGCCACCAGCCGCCACATACTGGGCAAACAGGCTGGATCGATATTCCTGAAATGGCGGGACATTAATTGCGCAATCTATACGAAGCATGTATCAAGGCGTGAAAATGAATTACCGGCCGAAACGTAATTATATTAATCTATAGTGTCAAGTATTATATGCAATCAGGTAGCAAGAAGTAGAAAATGATTTGATGACCTGTGCCCAGGAGATCGGGAATCATATCGGATGGGTGTTGGCCGCTCGTTGCCTGGCCAGCAGGGTGTAGAATTAAAGATCTTTGATATTTAACGAAAGTATGTTGCGGTTGGGAGAATATTTACTTGCCTACTTGAACTCTGGATCGTATAGAATATTTAAACCCATGAAAAAGTCTACCTGGTTCAAAGGATGGAAGGGATTTTAACATATGATTGAAGATATCAACAGTGCGGGGTTGCCACCTGGCCTTCTCCGGTTGATGGATAATGAAAATCCGCTGGGGCCGTCGCCGCTGGCACTCGAAGCCATCGAGAAGTATATGCAGGCGATTAACCGGTACGAATGGTTTGAGGCGGCCGGTAATGGCGGTTTGCAACACCTGCATCCGGTGAACATGCTGATCCAGGCGTTGGCCAAGTCTGACGGTATCCCCCTGTGCAATCCGTTCGCCCCGGAGGCACCGCATCCTTATTTTATCTCTTCGGGGGTGGATCAAATCCTGAAGCTGCTGGCCGTGGCCTATCTGACGCCGGGTGACAGAGAACTGATCGAGGCGGAGCCGGGATATGGGGAGATATCCGAGAAGGCTAGGCTGATTAACGACGGCGGCATCCCGACCCGTCTGGTTCGTGTGCCGCTGACAAAAAACCACGATCACGATCTGGATGCAATATTACAGGCGATTACCCCGAAGACCGCTCTGGTAACCATCACCAACCCGAACAATCCGACAGGCACGCTGCTGCCGTATGAAGCCCTGGAACAGTTTATCGATGCCACGCCGGAACACGTGGTCGTGATTATTGATGAAGCCTACCACCACTTTGTCCGGGATCCGAACTACCGGTCGGCCATGTTCCTGGCGACCTCCCGTGATAACGTCGTGGTCGTCCGGACATTTGCTAAAGTATACGGCATACGCGGAGTCCTTCTTGGCTATGCGATTACCAGTCAGGCCATCAAAAAGAAGATGTTGGTCTACAATCATGCCCGGGCCAGTCCGCTGGCCATCATGGCCGGTATTGCCGCGCTGGATGACCACGAGCATGTGCGACACAGCAAGCAGGTTGTGATTGACGCCAAGGAACGCATGTATACGGCCTTCAATGAGATGGGACTGGCCTACATCCAGAGTCATACCAATTTTGTAATGGTACATGTGGAGCGAGACTCACAGTCTGTCATACAGAGCTTATTGGATCGGCGTGTGGCTGTTTCTCCACGCGGCAGTCAGGTGTTGAAGGGATGGATACGGGTCTCGGTCGGTACCCTGCCGGAGACTGAGGTCTTTCTCACGTCGCTGAAAACTGTTTTGGCGAAAATCCGATAAGCTATCGAAAACGACGTGGTATGGGGACCACCGTGCCTGAAGTCCGACCACACACGCCTGTTGAAGCCTACGAATCCGGACCGCCCGTACGCATTTTTACGCTGGCCTGATCGGGCTTATGTTTGCTGCGATCGTGGGCGTATGGGGCGTGTTCGTGGGTAATCACCTCGGTTACTCAAAAACGACGGTCGCCCATATGCCGTCCTCGTTTCTTCTCCCTTTTTTCCTTCTGATTTTCGGTCCGACTCTCCTGATGCGACGCCTGATGGCGCACCGGGCCTTAACAGCGCCGGAGCTCCTGATTATCTTCTGGATGGGGATGATCGCGTCGACGGCGCCCGACAGGGCGATGATCCGGTATCTGCTCGCCATCATTACCGTACCACATTACTTCGCCAGTTCAGAAAATCAGTGGGCCGAGATGTTCTTCACGTATCTGCCTGAATGGGCCGTGCTGAGTGACGCCCGCGGCGCGGCACGAGGCTTTTATGAGGGCCTTACGCCCGGCCAATCCATCCCTTGGTCGGACTGGGCGTTTCCTGTATTCTGGTGGCTGTCTTTCCTGGGCGCTATCCTGTTTACGGGCGCCTGTCTCATTGTCATATTACGTAAACAATGGATCGAACATGAACGGCTTCAGTTTCCGCTCGGCCAGGTGGCGATCCAGCTGCTCGGTGTTGATTCCGACCCATCGGACGGGAAAAGGCCCCCGAAAGACCGTTCCATCTGGCCGGCATGGTACCGCACTCGGATGTTTCAGATCGGATGCGCAGGTACCTTTCTGATGATGGTGTGGAACTGCGGATCATTCTGGAGCCTATGGGCGCCGTTTCCGATTACTGGAACGCCGACACTCTCCATCGTTTTCGGCCCGGGTTTTCCGCCGCTGGTCCTCCGTCTCGATGCTTTTATTCTGGCTTTTGCTTATTTCATTCATGTGGACATTCTGTTCAGCGTGTGGTTGTTTCAGCTCGTTAAAGTGCTGGAAGCCGGGATACTGAACCGGATAGGGATTCTGTCTACAGCCAGCACCGTGGTGCCGGGCGGTCTTGTTTCTATTCAATTCATCGGCGGCATGATCAGCTTTGTGCTGGTGGGGTTATGGATGGCCCGGCACCATCTGAAGGAAGTCTGGCATACCGCGCTGGGCCGCAAGACTTCCTTAAATAATCAAGAGGAACTCTTCTCCTACAGAATGGCCGTCGTCGGCCTGGTCCTCGGTTTTGCCTACCTGGTCGGGTGGTTGCATAGCGCTGGTTTATCCATCCCGATCACGCTGCTCCTGCTGTTTTTTCTATTTGTCTTTTACCCGGCGCTTGCCCGGGTGATCGCGGAAGCGGGGTTGGTGGATCTGGACCTGCCTATCAATGCCCATGCGTTTACCGTGGGGTTTGTCGGTTCAAGCAACCTGCCTGCCGCAGACCTGACGGTGCTGGGCCTGGGTAGCGCTTTTGCCCGAAACTGGCGGACGTTTACCATGGTCGGCATCTCACATGTAGCCTGGTTTCAGGATTATGTGGGAAGAGTAAAAGAGATTGGACGCCAACGTGATATAGAGCATACAAAAAACAAGGCAGGAGAGCCTGCCTTTCAAAAAAAGCAGATTAGTGGGACGTTTCTCTGGGTCAGTCTGGTCTTCGGCACGGGCGCGGCCTGGGCTTTGATTTATACCATCTCAGCCGGCTACATATCAGGGGCGCAGAATCTTCGTGCCAATCCTGGATTGCATTCCCCATTTTATCAGTTAATCGTCACCTGGATGAACAATGCGACGCAAATCAGTCCGTTGAAAATAGGTTTTCTTGTCATGGGCATGATCATT
>PVBE010690807.1_pt1 | contig 10400 bp, 13 predicted proteins | sample 1631181 | NCBI WGS metagenome assembly PVBE01 (sample SAMN08397723, study PRJNA350692) | Marine metagenome, whole genome shotgun sequencing project. | isolation source: water | place: Pacific Ocean | collected 2012-04 | reverse complement strand
TGTCCCATTCCGCCGGTTATCGACGGCAGGCAACCCAAAAGCATGAACAATAGCATTCCCACAAAGATTGTTAGACAATAACGAATAAATTTCATTTTCTTAACTCCCACTTCTAAAGTATCTAAAGGTTAGTCTACTTGGCGAGATCAAACCAACACCAACTCAACTATCACAATTAAAACATCTGACGACGACTACATTCTTGAATCAAGTGGTGTACCTCATTACGTGTATAGCCCTCACCTTCCAGTAACCGGTCACAGTCAACTGGATGTTGGACGCTACTTCCTTTTCCTGCTTCGATAATTGCATTGGTCATCCAACTAGTTCGCACCCCGTTTATACTGGAGACATAGTTGGTCGTATAGCTACCGGTAATTAAGCCGATGATCTGATCAATTTTATTTTTAGGGTAGTTGTCGGGCCGAGTCGGGCTCAACTCCCGTGTAGGACCACTGTTGGGAATAAAGCGTACACCATTTTTGATTTCTAGTATGCCAGTTTCGCCTTTTAGTCGAATCCATTCTTCGAAGCCCAGCTTAGTATTACCAACAATATTGATTGTGCCAATCGCTCCGTTCTCCATAGTGACAGTAGTGCTGGAATTGATTTCAACTGCTTTTTGAATGAGATTCCCTTCGTCATATTCGAACTCAAAACTAGTTGTGCCATAAGCGGTCTGAGGTAACAGTTCTGTTACCCACAATATGATGTCTTGCAGATGACTGCCTGAATCGTTTGGTTGCCCCCCACCTGAAAATCGAGGATCCCCTCGCCAGCCTCGACCGGCCCAACGTTGCGCCAAATAAACATCGAACTGCTCAACTTCTCCAATTAACCCATCTACGAGAGCTTGTTTGGCAGCCAAATAGGTGCTTTGGAAGTGTCGTTGGTAACCGATTGCCAGATGTCGTTGCCGACCAATTGCCAGTTTAGTGAGAGCAATGGCGTCGCCTACAAGATTCGCCATCGGTTTTTCAACCAGCACATGGCAGTTAGCGCGAAGTGCAAATCGGGCATGGATGTCGTGTAGTGAGTGTGGAGAAAAAACACCAGGCAGATCTAGATCTGCCTGGTTTAGCATTTCGATGAACTCATACTCGCCAGTATAACGGTTAAAGCTATTTTCCTTGTAGCCTTCCACCCGTTCTCTCAACGCATTTTCGAGGTAGTCTAAGCTCTGCTCGTTAGTATCGGCAGCAGCAACGAGTTCGACTTGGCCACTAGATACTAGAGCCAGAGTATTTCCTCTACCTGCTCCACCGGGGCCAATAACACCCAGACGAATAACGCTATTTTTTTTCACGAAATAACCTATAGAAATAGGGCCTATGCTAATGGAAGCGGTGAACAAACGACGGTTTCGACTGTTGATGAAGAAAAAAGCTTTAAATTATATCAATTCCTGCATATACCAGCAAGTGTATTTGAATTTTTCTGCAATCGTGATAAAATAGTGTGATTAAACACAGTCAGACTCTTTAAGGGAAAAAATGGCAGTTCATCATTTTCAACCAACAGTATATTACACTGCAATCGGAACATACCCTCCCGTACTCGAAATTCAAAGTGGCGACACGGTTGTAACGACAACAGTCGACAGTGCGGGGCGAGATGGGCAAGACCAACAGGTAACACCCAGAGGTAACCCACAAACTGGCCCCTTTTTGATCCAAGATGCAGAAGCCGGAGATATCGTCTCGATCCACTTTGACCACCTTTCCCCCAACCGCAAGGTTGGACGAACCTCTACGACTATTGCGCCTAATGTACTCGATCCACACTACGTGGCCTCACAAATGCCATCTGGCGGCGGTGCCGAGTGGGAAATCGACCTTGGGGCGTGGACGGCTAAGCTAATATCACCTGAGAACCAAATCTCTAATCTCCATATACCGTTGGAACCAATGGTCGGTTGCTTCGGTGTCGCACCGCCTAGAGAACAATCGATTTCAACTGCTACTTCTGCTACTCACGGTGGTAACATGGACTATCGAGGATTTGCCGAAGGCGTTACGGTTTACTTTCCGATCTTTGTTCCAGGTGCTTTATTTTATCTGGGGGACGGTCATGCAGCCCAAGGCGATGGAGAGATCGTCGGTACTGGCATCGAAATTTCTTTCGACGTTCAGTTTACGGTGCAACTTATAAAAGGAAGGGATATTGGCTGGCCCAGGGCTGAAGACCAAAACTATATCATGACTGTAGGTAATGCTCGACCGCTAGACCAAGCACTACAACATGCTACGACGGAAATGGTCTGTTGGTTGGTCGATTTGGGGCTAGAGAAATCTGCCGCCCACATCCTGCTTGGTCAATGTATAGAATATGATGTAGGTAACGTTTTTGATCCGGCTTATACCATGATCTGTAAGATCAAAAAGCGCACTTTAGAGCAGGTTGGTATTTGGCCCTCGGCCGTCTGGCCATAGACTTAGCAGAATCGTACATTTGTTCTCACGAGATCTACGATAATTCCTATTTCCAATCAGTTCCGTTTAACTGATGGATGCTTGGGCTTTGAGTGAAGCGGATGTCTCCGCATTCTCTTCATTCTACCTTAATCAAATCGATCAGAATTGATTAGGATTGAGAACCTGTTTTGAGTTTCATAAATTGGGAGATTAACCAAGGAGTTATTTATGAATAGGCCACCAGAATCTTATGTTTTAGTTGAAGAAGAACGGTTGTTGAGATTTTCGACCACCTGTTTTGAGCGGGCGGGTTTGACTAGCGAACACGCCCAACTAATTAGCCGTTTACTGGTCAATTCTGACCTGCGAGGTGTTCGTTCTCATGGTACTCGAACTGTTAATGGTTACTGTGGTGGTTTTGAAAACGGTAGTTTAAATCCTAAGCCCGATCTAAAGGCTCTCAGTCAATCACCAACATCGGCTGTTTTAGACGGGGATGGCACGCTTGGTTATCTGCCAATGGTTCGTGCAACCGAACGAGCAATCGTCAAGGCTAAGGAGGTCGGTGTTGGCTTAGGCTTAGTGCGGAATATTGGGCATTACGGATCAGCAGGGCATTATGCTCGAATCTGCTTGGATTCTGGTTGTATCGGCTTCTCTGTACAAGGCTATCAAGGCCAAGGAAAGGCTGATCAAAACGGGGATAAACCGCAACTCGGCTACTTCGGTAATCCACCAATCAGCTTTGCTATTCCCGGTAAAAATGAACCACCCGTTGTACTTGATGCCGCAACATGCATCATGGCCGACTACCAGCGAGGTGAAACATATGACCAACTTCTTTCGCTAATTCCTGCGGCTTTTTTTAAGAGTATTGGTTATACGGCCATCGCCAGTCTATTAGGGGGAGGGTTGACCGGATTTACCTCGCCTGAAAATGAAACTGTGCAACAAAAGTGGACTGGGGCTAGAATGGGTGGAATGGTACTGGCAATTCATATCGACACGGTTGTACCGGAGGAACTCTTTTTTACTGAAGTTGATCGGATGGTTCGAGATGTTAGGGAAACTTATCAGCCATTACCAGGAACAGATCAAGCCCTTTTACCTGGAGCCATTGAAGAAGAACAGTTTACTTTTCATCGCCAGAGAGGTATTCGCTACGGAGAAATAGAACAAACGAGCGCACGATCTGCCAGTCAGCGCTTAGGAGTTCCTTTACCTTGGGATGAATAGCGCTTGTCAACTCCGCTAAATACCGTAACAACATAAAAAGGCGTTAACCAACTACAGGTTAACGCCTTTTTATTTGCCGCAGCTAAATTTTAAGCCCCAATGACTTAGACTTAGGGGTGAGATCAAAGAGACTTAAACTAACTGAATGTAAGCCATCTGAGCCCCGTCACCTTTTCTAACATCAGCGCGAACAACTCGTGTATAACCACCATTTTGGTCAGTATAGCGTGGACCAATTTCGTCAAACAACTTCCGTAACACATCGTGTTTTCCTTTAGAGCGGGTGTGTAGATTTGTCCCAAAAATTGCTCGTGCTGCTCGGCGTCTGGCATGCAAATCCCCACGTTTAGCCAAAGTAATCAGTTTTTCGGCATAACTCCTGAGTTCTTTGCATTTCGGTAGCGTAGACCTAATCTGCTCATGTTCGAACAAGGCTGTCGCCAAATTTCGCAATAGCGCTTTACGGTGGCTCGAAGTTCGTCCTAGTTTGCGACCACTCTTCCTATGTCTCATTTCATTTATTACCTCTTACGTTGACCGCAAAAATATGTGAACGGAAATCTTCGCTACGATTCGCCCGTGACAGTAAATTGACGAAATACTAACCATCATCAAGATCCATACCCAAATGTAGCCCCATTTCAGTGAGTATCTCTCTAATTTCAATTAACGATTTTTTCCCAAAATTCCGCTGTTTCAGCATCTCCTGTTCGGTATGAACTACCAGATCTCGAATTGTCGTGATCTCAGATGCTTCTAAGCAATTAGCAGAACGAACCGACAATTCAAGCTCAGCAACCGGCTTGCTAAGATACTTATCCCGCTGTATCTTCTCTTCGTCGACTACCTCAATTGGCTCGACATAGTGTTCGTCAAAATTGGTAAATAGGTTAAGCTGGTCTAATAGGATTCTCGCAGCCTCCGTAACGGCTTCTTTAGCCGTCAGACTCCCGTCAGTCCAGACTTCTAGCAACAATCGGTCAAAATTGGTAATATGTCCAACCCGAGTTTCTTCAACTTTGAAGTTAACCTTATTAACTGGTGAAAATTTGGCATCAATCGGAATTACGCCTTCAGAGAGATTATCTTCCAGCGGTTCGCCCGCCAGTGCATACCCACGACCGCGGAGAACTCTCAGCCGTATATCCAAACTATCACATCGGTCTAAATGGGCAATATGCTGGTCAGGATTAATCACCTCAACTTGTCCACTGGGAGTAATGTCTGCGGCTGTTACTTCTCCAGATCCTTCAGCGTGTAGATGTAGGGTTATCGGATCCTCAATGTAGACAAGAAAACGAATGGCTTTTAGGTTGAGGATGATCTGTACAACATCTTCGCGTACACCTTCGATGGTATCATATTCATGGCTGATACCATCAATAGACACGGCAACAATAGCAGCGCCTTCAATACTGGAGAGCAAAACCCGCCGCAATGAGTTGCCGATTGTCGTACCGAACCCTCTAGCCAACGGTTCTGCGATAAATTTGCCGTAGTTTGGTCTTAAAGTCTCTTGTTCAGCCAGAAGGCGCTTTGGCTTTGTTATTTCTAACCCAATCATTATTCCCTCGTATTGGTTGGTCAAATAGGTCTCTATATAAAATCTGGAAGGTAGCTCAGAAATGTCAGTACAGGCGTTCCAACCCTAGAGGAACGGCCTTATCTGAGTCAGCGGTGACAAGACAATTGTTTCAACTGATGACCTAGACACGTCTACGCTTTGGTGGTCGGCAACCGTTATGTGGAATGGGGGTAACGTCTTGCATGGATGTAATTTCAAGTCCTGCTGCGGCAATGGAGCGGATTGCAGACTCACGACCAGAACCTGGGCCTTTGACCTTAACCTGAACACGCTGTACACCATGCTCTTTTGCTTTTTGAACACAGACTTCCGCCGCTTGACCTGCAGCAAACGGGGTACTCTTGCGTGAGCCTCTAAAATCGGTGCCAGCACTAGCCCAGGCTAGTACGTTCCCGCTTGGATCAGTGATGGTGATAATAGTATTGTTGAAAGTTGCTTGAATGTGGGCAATACCTTCAGGAACATTTTTTCTGTCCCTTCTTCTAGATCCACCTGATGATCGTCTCAACTCTTACTCCTTACTTGACAAAATGAAACCGTCCGACTCGAATCGACGTCTTCAGTTAAGCTTTACGACCAATTTCCTTCGCCTTACGGTCAACGGAAATTGTTTTAGCCCGGCCTTTACGGGTTCGGGCATTGGTACTAGTTCGCTGACCTCTAGCCGGCAAACCTCGGCGATGTCGTAATCCACGATAGGCACTAATATCGCTTAAGCGTTTGATATTTTGGTCGACGGCTCGCCTTAGATCTCCCTCCACAACGAGGTTACGATCAATCTCCTCACGAATCAAACTGATTTCATTTTCAGTCAAATCAGCGACTTTAACGGATGGATCTATTTTTAAATCAGAGACAATTTGAGACGCAGTTGTCCGACCAATGCCAAAGATATATGTCAGTCCAATATCGACCCGCTTGTTACGTGGTAAATCGACACCCGCAATTCGTGCCATAATCCTATCCTAGCCTCCTACTCATCCCTGCCGTTGCTTGTGCTTGGGGTTAACGGGACAAATCACACGAATTATCCCTTTTCTTTTAATAACTTTACACTGATCACACATTTTTTTGACCGAAGCGCGAACTTTCATAATTTATTATCCTCTCCGGCTTCTCATTCGGCCTTCTCTCAAGAAACCATCATAATGCCTAGTGGTTAAGTAAGATTCAATTTGGTTCATCGTGTCCAATGCAACACCAACAACAATCAGCAAAGAAGCCCCTTGTACCATGGTCCCGATTTTTAACCACTGCTGAAAAATCATTGGAATCACCGCGATGGCAGCTAAAAACACGGCTCCGGGTAAAGTAATCCGAGTTAGGATGTTATTGATGTATTCCGCGGTTCTTTTTCCGGGCCGAACGCCGGGGATAAAGCCGCCGTGTTTACGTAGATTATCTGCCATATCGACAGGGTTAATTTGAACTGCTGTGTAAAAATAAGTAAAACCAATAATGAGTGAAGAGTAGACAATATAATACAGCGGGCGCGTTGGGCCAAACCAGACCTGAACTCCGTTGATCCAGGACGAATCTGGCATTAACCGTCGTAGAAATCCAAATACGATTCCCGGAAACTGCATTAGCGTAACCGCGAAGATAATCGGGATCATCCCAGCAATATTAACACGCAAAGGAATATGGGTTGTCTGCCCACCGAAAACCTTACGCCCCACAACTCGTTTAGCATACTGAACCGGAATTCGTCTGACAGAAAGTGTAATAAACACTGTTCCCATAATTGCAACTACGGTCAGTAGGATAAGCACAGCCACTTGCGGTAAGCCAACCCTACCTGCCATCAAATCTGCAAAAAGCCGTTGAACCCCGCCCGGAGCAGCAGCGACAATCCCAGCGGTAATAATAATCGAAATCCCTTGACCGATACCCCTTTCTGTGATCTGCTCTCCCAGCCACATCACAAAGGCTGTACCTGCCATTAAGGTTATCACCACCAGCAACGTCCAGCCGATGCTGTCGTTGGTTACGATCGAATCGCCCTCGCCCCAACTTTTCAGCATAGTGGTAATTGCAAACCCTTGCACCACACTCAAGATCACTGTTCCGTATCGTGTATATTGTGTGATTTTTTTTCGTCCACCATCCTCTTTGGATAGTTTCTCGAAAGAGGGAATAACCACCGCTAGTAGTTGCATTGCAATCGAAGCACTGATGTAGGGCTGAATCCCGAGTGCAAAGATCGACATCTGCTTGAAAGCTCCACCGGAAAAAAGATTGATGAACCCAACAATATTTTTTCCGGCTTCGTTAGCCTCTAATTGCTGATTAAACCAATTGGCTAAGGCCGCATCATCAATTCCAGGCAACGTAATATGGGCTCCAATACGATATACAAACAGCAACAAGGCAGTAAAAAAGAGACGCTGGCGAAGTTCTGGGATTTTGAGGGCGTTACGAAATGCTTGGATCACCTAGATAACCTTGATCTTACCGCCTTTTGATTCAATTTCCTGAATCGCTGATTTGGAAAATCGGTGTGCATGAATTGTCAATTGCTTCTCAAGCGTTCCCTCGCCTAGGATTTTGACTTTTGGGTTTCTAGGTGAAACTAGACTGGCAGAAACAAGCCGGTTCAGCGTAATATCTTCACCATCGTCAAACTGATTCAAGGTTCCCAAATTGACGATATCATATTCAATGCGTTTGTGAGCTGTTCGCTTGGGGCCGCGTTTCGGAAGCCGACGCACGAGGGGCATTTGACCACCTTCGAACCAAGCTGGAATGCTTCCGCCTGATCTTGATTTTTGGCCTTTATGACCTCGGCCTGCTGTCCCACCTGTCCCGGAAGCGTCTCCGCGACCAATGCGCTTTTTAGAGCGCCGCGCTCCAGAGAATGGTTGTAATTGATTTAGTTTCATGTTGTGAGAACTCCGCTAGGTTATGCTTAAGTGAGCTGACCAGAGGCTAGGGAAGGCACTAATTTAATAATTCTTCCACGCTTTTGCCGCGTAACCGAGCGACCTCTTCTACCCTTTTAAGGCTTCGTAAGCCTTGCATTGTCGCCTCTGCGATATTTTTCAGATTTCGGCTACCGATCCGTTTGGTTAAAATATTACTGACCCCTGCATATTCCAAAATAATCCTCGTCGCTGGTCCAGCAATGACGCCAGTACCAGATCCTGCCGGTTTCAAGAGGACGCTACAGGCTTTGTATCTACCAATAATTTCGTGCGGAATCGTGCCGTCGATCAAAGGGATACGGATCAGATTCTTTCGTGCATCAGTCATACTCTTGGCAATTGCCGAAGGTACGTCGTTTGCACCTGCAAACCCCAGACCAACTATACCATCGTGGTCACCAACCGCGGTTATGGCGTTGAAACTCGGTGTTCGCCCACCTTTTCGGACACGCATTACTCGGTTAATACCGATTAATCGTTCTTCTAGTTCCAGTTGACTTGGGTTAATTTTCTCTACCAACATAAACTCCTAGAATTTTAGTCCACCTGCTCTCGCAGCATCCGCAAGCGCCTTGATCCGTCCATGATATAGATTTGAACCGCGGTCGAAAGTAACTGTTTCAATTTCACAGGCCTTAGCTTTTTGGGCTACCAACTCACCAACTTTTTGCGCGGCTTCGATATTTCCTGTAGCTGAAAGGCCTTTCAGTTCCGGTGATAATGTTGAAGCTGCAACTAGTGTTTTGCCATTAACATCGTCGATAATCTGTACATAAATATGCTGAAGGCTTCTGAACACCGATAGTCGCAGTTTATCACTTGTACGTGTTACTCGGTAACGAACGCGTGCTTTCCGTCTCCGATTTGCCAGTCGCTTCTTTTTAACTTGATTCAATGATAATCTCCCTTAGCTGCCAACCTAAACAGTGAAACGTGCACTAGTATAAAGGTAATTTTTCCGGATTTAAACTCTTGCCTTTCCTTCTTTCATTCGGACTCGCTCACCATCGTAACGGATTCCTTTAGACGGCTTATAGGCTTCAGGCTTCTTGACCTGGCGAATGGTAGCACAGACCTGTCCAACAAGTCGCTTATCAATTCCACTCACGACGATAGGAATATGGGGTTGGCCCTCCACATTTTCGGTTGGTTCGACAGCAATTTCGATTTCATCTGGTGGAGAATAAGTGACGGGGTGTGAATAACCAACGTTCAGCACCAACTCCTTTTGGCGATTGACCTCAGCACGATACCCGTTACCAACTACACGTAGTTTTTTCTGAAATCCTTCAGAAACACCTGTCACCATATTGGCGATGAGGCTTCTTGATAGGCCGTGCAAAGATCTATACTGCCGCAGGTTATTTTCACGTTCTAGCGTAACTATATTTCCTTCAATATTTAGATGAATTCCGTTTGGTACCGTCCAGCTCAATTTTCCTCTTGGGCCTTCGACCACAACATCTGACCGGTTGAGATTCAACTTAACGTTTGATGGAACTTCGATTGGTTGATAACCAACACGTGACATTTTTTTCCTCGCTCTATAATAGAAAGATCCTTTACCATACCCGGCAAAGAACCTCTCCTCCAATGTTTGCTTTTCGGCAAGCTTTATCGGTCATAACCCCCTTCGAGGTCGATAAAATAGCGATGCCTAATCCACCAAAAACACGTGGTAATGTTGACTTGGTCGCATAGACCCGACGGCCGGGTTTGCTAATGCGGTCTATGCCTGAGATAACACGTTCTTCAGTGTCCGAATATTTTAAGTAGATCCGGATAATTCCCTGTTTTTGATCCTCAACAATTCGATAACTGCGAATAAAACCTTCTTCGTGCAAAACTCGGGCGATATTTACCTTCACTTTGGAAGCCGGAATTTCTACTCGTTCATGGAATGTTTGATTTGAATTTCGAATCCGCGTCAGCATATCCGCAATCGGATCTGTCATTGACATCTATTTATCCTTTTACCAACTGGCTTTTCTAACACCAGGAATTTGTCCGGCTCGAGCGAAAAGCCGAAAGCAGATCCGGCACAACCCAAACTTCTGCAGGAAACCTCTTGCTCGGCCACAAGATCCGCAACGATTATATCTCCGTGTTGAAAATTTAGGCTTACGCTTTTGCTTTGCTACCAGCGCTTTTGTCGACAATTAAATACTCCTTTTTAGTAGTCAGCAACCACTGCCTGCTAGTCACTAATATCTGATTTCTCTGATTAGGCAGAGGTAATAT
>PVBE011825171.1_pt1 | contig 10402 bp, 8 predicted proteins | sample 1631181 | NCBI WGS metagenome assembly PVBE01 (sample SAMN08397723, study PRJNA350692) | Marine metagenome, whole genome shotgun sequencing project. | isolation source: water | place: Pacific Ocean | collected 2012-04 | reverse complement strand
CCGGCGAACAGGGTGTCGTGGTCGAGCAGGACGGCGACTACGCACGGGTGACGTCTGGCCTGCGGCTTTCGATCCCGGAACACGCTGCTGCGGTTGGTCGCCTTTGGGTCGAACACGAAGGGCAGAGCTGGGTGGCTGTCGGTCCGCTCGCGCCGATCGACAGCCTCGGCAGCCTTGCCGATCTGAGAATCCCACTAGGCAACCGACACAACCGGATTGCGCTGGAGCTCCGGGACGTGCTGGGTCGACCGATCGAAGACCTGGCGCAGAATCCTGAATCACGTGAAGTCTTGGTGGAAGGCCAACGCGCGGTCGTGATCGCATCCTTCGTGCACGACAAGACGCGACCGGAAGTGTTGCCGGTGCTCGTCGAATACGGCCAACTCGCGGTCGTGAGTCTGCGCGACGACCTGAAGTTCCCCGCTGGCGCCGAGGTTGCATTGCGAGAACTCGACCGAGCGTTCCCGGGCACGTACAAGGCTGTCGGCGACGGGACGATCTGCCGCATTCCGCTCCTGTTCGCCGACGTGCAGCGCTTGTGCAAGTGGACCGATGTGGCGGCTGCGGACTTCCCTGGACAGTTGCAGCGGTCGAAGCGGACCTTCCATCTGTTGACCCCATTTCGGAAATGGAAGATCGAGGTAGAGTTCGTGCCGACGCGTAGTTTGCTTCGGGCCGTCACGCTCGGCTCGCTAGAACCGAAGTTGGGCCCGAGCATCCGCTCTCTCGAGATGGTGCCGTTCCTCGGTCCCGACAAGGACGATGTGATAGAACTCGGACCGCCGTCGACAGCAACGCATGTCGCTGGCAGTGTGCGCCCCGAGCCGCCGTTGCGCGTTGAAGGGCTCGGTGACTTCTTCCTCTCGGCGCGTGAAGTGACGCGAACGGAGTATGCGGCGTTCATGGCGCACGTTTTGGCGTCGCGCGCGCTGCCGTGGCGCACGCTGGGTCACGCCGAGGATCCGCTCGGCAGGGACCGTTTCACGACGAAGGGTCTCGCGCCGCAAACCGGGGTCTTCGGCGGGAGCACCTTAGCGAAGCTCGTCGAGGCTGCGCCCGACCGGCCCGTCACCGGTATCAACTACTACCAGGCGCAGGCATTCGCGCGTTGGCTCGGCTGGCGTGCTCTTGGTAATCCTCAGATGTTCCGACTGCCGTTTGCCGTCGAACTCGAATGGGCTGCCATTCGCAAGCCTGCCGCTGGCGACTCGCCACTGAACGGTCTGCGCGCGCCGCCGGGACTGGGCGGCAAGCGGTTCCAGGCGTTCTTTCTTGGTGCGCGTGCTCGCGGCAGCAAGGCTGGCCGAATGGACGCCGCGCGCTGGCCACCGAACCCGGCAGAACTCGCTGCGATCGGTGACTTCGCACCTGGCCCTGAGAGCGACCGTGCGTTCGGCCTCGACTTCGGTGTCAGGGAGTGGGTCGAAGACCTGCCGACAGTGGGAATGAGCGATGCTGTGCGACTGTCGTTCAGTAGCCACACTCAGCAGCGAAAGTTCGCCGAGTCGCGACGCAAGGGTGATCTGCTGAAGGTCTCCATCGGTCGCGGACCGGCCCGCGGCGAGGTGCGGGGCCTCGGTCTTGGCGAGCCGGTCATCGGGGAGAGTGATCCACTCGATTCACTCGTCGATGGATACACCGGCGATCAGGCGCACATTGGCCCAGGGTTACTCGGTGTCAAACGGATCATTTGCTTGCGTCGCGACGGAGTGGGCGCGACGACGGGCTCCGCGTCGCCGCTCATCAGCGTCATTGGTTTCCGGGTCGCTGGCACCCAGGACTTCCTCAGACGAGCGAGGCGGGCGCGTTGAGATTGACCCGATTTTCGATCGTCTTCGTGCTTCTTGGATCAGGCTGCCTGTCGATCGGACTCGACGAGAGCCGCCTTGCCCAGCTGCCGCCGTTGCCGTTTCGGATCGCCGTCAGCGGTGGTGCCTTCCTCGATCCGGTGGAGCGGCAGGAGCAGGGGCACGTGCCGAAACACACGGCCGGCGTCGAGCGCATCTGGTCGCGCACCTATACGGTCGGCCAGCAGGAGGCGATCCCGTTCGAACGGATCATTGGTTTGCTGCGCCGCGGGCGTGCTGCAACCAGTGTGCTGGTGCTGGCGAACCATCCACCGTCGGCGCGCGAACGCGTCGCGCTGTCGGGTGCCACCCCGCAGTCCGCTGCGCGCGCGCTGGCCGAAGCCGCTGGCGCCGACCTCCTCGTCGTCGTCGATGGGTTGGACGAAGGCGCCGTCGAGTTGCAGGGCCGGACTGGCCAGTGGCCGATCTCGACGGTCGCTTGGCTGACCGTTGGCCTGGGTTTGTTCATCCCCGATCACCGCTTCGAGTCGCGCGTACGGCTCAAGGCGTCGGTGCTCGACGTGCACACCGGCCAGGCCCTCGTCTCCGGCATGGTTTTCGTTCCTGGGACCATGGATCTCGCGCTCGGCAACCGCACCGACTTCCTCGGCGTCCTGACCAGCATCGTGTGGCCCCCTACACTCGTCGGCAACGACCCTGAGACCATCGTCGAGAACGTTCGCGCCGAGACCGACCGCCGATTGCTGCTTCGTTTCCTCGCTCGCCTCAAGGACCCGGAGACGCTCAACGCGATCCAGCAACAGCTGCCGATGCAACTCGCTCTGTCGGAGTTGCCGGATCACGGGCTGCGCACTGTCGTCGTGGGGCGCCAGGACCTGCAAGAGGTCGTTGTCGAGGAGTGCCTGCTCGACGGCACGCGCCGCAAACTCGAAGGCCCGACCGTGCGGAACTTGCGCAAAGAGTTGTTGTCCGGAGGCGTGTCGGGGCCGGGTGGTGAACGCCGTTTTGTGGGCGCGCTCGCGGCCCTCCCCGGAGGAAGCGAGGTGCGAGTCATCGTTCAAGACGTCGCTGGCCGTCGCGTCTCATCGACGATCAGGATCTCGCCGTGAGGGTCCGCGGCGATGTGCGCATCGCCTTCGGGTCGGCGAAAGGGCCGGTCCGGGAAGACAACCAGGACGACTATGTCGTCTACGAGCCTGAGGACGACGCGCGCTTCGCGGTCGACGGTCGTTTGCTGGCTGTCGCCGATGGCATGGGCGGTGGACCTGCCGGCGGCGAAGCGAGCCGCCTCGCGCTACGCGCCTTGCTGAGTTCGTGGCTCAATACCGACGGTGACGATACCGACGTGACGGCTCGGCTCACGGCTGCGTTCGAGTGTGCATGCGACTCGATCGAGCGTGAGGCCAAACGCGACCGCACGCTCGCCGGCATGGGGACGACTCTGACGGCTGCCAACGTCATCGGTCACAGATTGTACGGGGTGCACGTCGGTGACTCGGCGTGCTTTCTGCTTCGCGCCGGCAGACTCGACCGGCTGACCGAGTTGCACCACGCGGGCCTCGACGAGCATCGATTGACGAAGGCTGTCGGCGTCGGCAAGCGACGACCAAAGCCGGACACGTTCTCTGCCGACCTCCTGCCCGGCGATCGCGTTTTGTGGGTGACGGACGGCCTTTGGCCAGCCGTGCCGGAGCACGAACTCGTCGCCATGATCCGCGCCACGGTGGCGCAAGAGGCTGTCGAGGACCTGCTGACGCGCGCTCAGCAGCTGTCTGGACAGGACAACGCGACCGTGGTCCTGCTTGAACTGCTCGAGGCGCCGGGAGAAGACGCCACCGTTGAGCCGGTCGAAGCCGAGGCGGCGACGGCCTGGCCCCGACCGGTGCCGAAACAAGGCTGGTTGGCGATCGCTTGGCCGTGGCTTCTGCTGGCCGTCGGGGCAGGGCTGGGGATTGCGGCGGTGACATAGCAGGCGGAGTGAACCGAGTGTCTGGAGGGCACGAGGTTTGGCCTGCCCGCTGTTACGATGAGTCCGCACATGGCGAAGAAGCTCCAGCGGACCGTTCAAACCCAGCAACGTCCTGCCGCGGTCAAGAAGGCCGTCGACGGTGGCGGGTCCGGTGGTCCCGCGTTTGCGACCAAGAAAAGCGGCGGTGGCAGGGTGCGCCCCGCAGCGCTAGCGGACTTCACGTCGCAGTTCGCCACCCTGCTGGAAGCTGGTATTCCCGTCGTGCGTAGCCTCTATGTGCTCGAGGGGCAGTTGAAGGCCGGCCCCCTCAAGCGAACGCTGGCTGCCGTCGCCGAGGACGTCGAGGGCGGCACGCCGCTATCGGAGGCGCTCGGGAAGTATCCTCGCACCTTCGACAACCTCTACACGAACATGGTCCGCGCCGGTGAAGCCGGCGGTATTCAGGACGTGATCCTCGCGCGCCTCGCCGTGTTCATGGAGAAGGCCGAGCAGATCAAGTCGAAGGTCAAGGGCGCGCTCGCCTACCCCGTCGTCGTGATCGGGATCGCTTTGCTGGTCGTGCTCGCGGTGATGATCTACGTCGTCCCGAAGTTCAAGCAGATCTTCCAGCAGATGATCGGCGAGGACTTGCCACCGATGACGCAGTTCCTGATTGCGATCAGCAACATGGTGCGCGACTACTGGTGGGCGTGGGCGATCTTGGTTCCGCTATTGTACATCACGCACCGCGTCGCCTGCTCGCGCGCACGCGGCTACCGATTGTTCCGTGACAAGGCGCTGTTGCGTCTGCCGTTGTTCGGGCAGCTGATTCGCAAGACCATCGTCGCGCGGTTCTCGCGCACGTTCGGCACGTTGGTCGAGAGCGGTGTGCCGCATCTCGAGGCGCTCGAGATCGTGCGGGCATCGGTGCGCAACCTCGTGCTGGAGGATGCAATCGAGGGCATCCTGCACAGTATCCGCGAGGGCGAGGGGATCGCGCGGCCGATGGGCGAGTCGGGCATCTTCGACGACCTGATCATCAACATGGTCGATGTTGGTGAGCAGACCGGTGAACTGGATCGCATGCTCATTCGCATTGCGGATCGCTACGAGATTGAGGTCGATCGCACGGTCGACGTCGTGTTCAAGGTCATCGAGCCGATCCTGATCGTCGCCCTGGCGATCTTCGTAGGCTTCATCGTCATCGCGCTCTTGGCGCCGATGCTCAAACTCATGCAGAAGATGCAGAGGTAGTCCGACACTCTTCGATGTCGCTCAGATCTCGACTCCTGACGGCGATCATCGCCGTCAACCTATTGGTGCTCGTTGGCATGTTCTTCCAGCTGCGCTCCGAACAAGAGCGCGCCCGGAGGGAATCCGAGACGCACATGCGCGAGGTGTTCGAGAAGGAGATGCCGAATGCGCTGCGCAACTTCGCGGAAGTCGCCAAGCGTGGTGACTTGACCATCGAGGGCATCCTCGACTTCGGTAACTTCGGTGTGCTCTGCGAAGATGCCGTGCTCGTCGACATTCTGTCGGGACTCGGCAGCGAGCCGCGTCTCTTTGCGCAGTGCAATCCACTCGGCGCATGGCATCGCGACGCCGCGACATTCCCGCGCACAGCCGTGCTCGATGGGGTCTACCAGGCCATGGAAAAGGGCGAGACCACACTCGTGCACGGCGGCTACTGCATCCCGATAGCAACGGGGGCTGGGCGGGTCGTCGGTGGTGGCTGGTTCCTCCCGCGCGGCCAGGTCGAGTTCGAGTTGCCCGTCGTGCCGCTTGCGTTGACGCTCGGTATCGGCGTGTTGCTGCTCAGTGCATTCACCTACGTCGGCATGAGTCGTTGGGTGCTGGGTCCGCTGGTCGAGCTGTCAGAGGCTGCGACGGCTCTGGAACTCGGCGAGCTCGGTCGGCAGCTGCCCGAACGGCGTGGTGCGCACGAGGTGACTGCGCTCGTACGCGGTTTCAATCGGGCGAGCACCGTGATCCACGAGCATCAGGACCAGTTGGCGTGTGCCGTCGAGGCGGCCACGGCTCGCGCGCGCCGCCGCGAGCGCGAGCTGGTCCTGTCGCAGCGCCTCGCGGCGCTGGGCACCCTGGCCGCGGGGATCGCGCACGAGATCAACAACCCGTTGGCCGGTATGCTCAACGCTGTCAACCGACTCAAAAAGAAGGGCATCAGCGGCCAGGACAAGGTCTATATCGATCTGCTCGACGAAGGTCTCGAACGGATCCGCGCCATCGCGCGGCGCGCGCTCGAGTTCGCACCGCGCGCGTCCGGTGCGGTGCCGTTTCGACTGCGTGACGCCATCGAGCGAGCGCGTGCGCTCGTCGCGCACCGGCTCGTCAATGAGAAAGTCGAGTTCGGGCTTGAGGGCTGCGATGATGACTTCGTTCGTGGCGATGCCCACGAGATGTCGCAGGTGTTCCTCAATCTCTTCCTCAACAGTCTCGATGCCCTCGATGAGTCGCTGACAGGGGGGCGCCGTCTCGATGTCTCGATTACGGCCGTCGACGGTGACGAGGGAGAGCCGCTCGTGCGCGTGGTCGTGTCCGACAACGGGCCCGGTGCTGATCCGGATACGATCGCGCATATCTTCGACCCGTTCTTCTCGACAAAGGGTGCGACGTCGGCTTCGGACACGCTGTCGACAGGCCTCGGCATGTCGATCTCGTTCTCAATCGTCAAACAACACGGGGGCGTGATGCGTGTGTCCTCCCCCGAAGAGGGCGGGTTTCGGGTGGAAGTCGACTTGCCCCGCAGCACCGAGCAAAGCGAGTGAGCGTCGGCGTCGGATTACCGGTCGCGATGGGCGGGTTGTTGGTCATGTCGGCGTTGTTCTCGGCCAGCGAGACCGCGCTGTTCAGTCTCGAGCCCCTCGAGGTCGAACGCCGCACCAAGAAGGGGCACGTCTTTGCGGAGTCTCTGGGCTGGTGCCTGCGCAACCCGCGGACGCTGCTGTTGACCATCCTGCTCTCCAACCTGGCCGCGAACACGCTGTTCTTCTCGTTGGCCGGCTATTGGGCTCAGGTCGACCAGGGTGCCTTCGCGGCCAGTGTCCCGTTCCTGGCGCTGGGCGGGATCGTGTTCCTCGCCGAGATCGTTCCCAAGTCGGTGGCTCTCGGAATGGCGGGGCCGTTGTCGACGGTGATGGCGCCGTGGCTTCGAGTCTGGGTTCGCCTGCTGACACCGGTGCGTGCACCGTTCGGTTGGCTGGTGGGCCTGCTCGCCAGCCGCGTCGGGGGCCTTGCTCGTGTCTCGCATCAGCTGTCGCGCGACGAACTCGAGGAGATCGTGCGGCGCCACCCGAGCCGATTCGGACTCGGGCCGCGAGCGGCGCACGCCGTGGGCGAGATCTTCGGGCTCACCAGCATCCAGGTCCGCGAAGTCATGGCGCCCTTCATCGACCTCGAGCCGATCGATCCCAGCGCGTCCGTGGCCGAGGCCCTGACACGCATGTCGGCGCGCGGCGAGCGTTGGCTACTGGTTGGCGACGCAAGCCGCGCCATGAGCCACGTCGACGCCAAGGACTTGCTGGTCGCCGAGGACGACGAGCGCCTGGGAGACATTGGTCACGAGCTCTCGATCATTCCTGAGCTTGCTCGACTACCCCACCTGCTCGGCCTGTTCCGCAACGCACACGCGGATCGCGTCCTCGTCGTCGATGAATACGGCGTTCAGGCAGGCGTCGTCGGGCGAGAGGATCTGACCGAAGCGATCGTCGGTGGGCTGGTGCGCTCGGAGCACGAAGACGACGGGGCCTCGGTGCGGCTGCGGCCGAACCGCGGGTGGGAGGTCAAGGGTCAGCTCGGCGTGCACGAGTTCGAGGACCTGTTTTCGGTCCGCCTACCGATCCATCGCAACCGCACGATTGGTGGCTTGATCGTCGAGCAACTCGGCAGCATGCCGGTGCGCGGGCATCGCGTGTCCGTTGCCGGGCTCGAGCTCGAAGTGCTCGGAGTGTCGCGGGGTCGCATTCACCGAGTCCTGGTCGAGTTCCCAGTGGAGGGGCAGCAGTGATTCCCCTCTTCGCCTTCGTCGACACGATTGGGCCCTGGACCTGGGTCGTCCTTGCCATCGCGCTGTTGGCCAGCGCGTTCTACTCGGGCAGCGAGACGGGGACGTATGCCGTCAATGGCTTGCGTCTCGAGCTGCGTGCATCGAGCCCGGCCGACCGTTCGGCGCGCCGGCTGCACGGTGTGTTGGCGCGTCGCGAGCTGCTGTTGTGCGTGCTCCTGCTCGGCAACAACATCGCCAACGAGCTTGCAGCGATCGCGGCCCAGCGGGTGACGGCCAGCTGGGTCGGCCATGCGAGCATGGCGCCGCTCTTCGCTGCGCTGGTCCTGACACCGATCGTGTTCGTCACCGGCGAGGCGCTGCCGAAGCATCTCTTCAGGGCTCATGCCGAGACGTGGACCTACAGAGTCGCGCCGCTGCTGATCGTGTCCCGTTGGCTGTTGTTGCCCTTGACGATTCTCGTGCTGCCCGTGGCGCGTCGTGTGCACCGGTGGGCATCGGGCCGCGACCGGCAGATGCGTGCGTTGCGTCACGACGAGCACGCGCTCGAGACGTTGCTCGTGGCTGGTGGCGCCCAGTTGTCGGCGGTTCGCGAGACGGCGCTCGGTATCGGCAGCAGCGGTGAGCGCCCTGTCACCGAGGTGATGGTCCCCGTCGACGAGGCGCGATGCTTGGCAATGGACCAGCCGGTCGCCGAGTTTCGGGAGAAGTTCCGTGAGTGGCGTCACTCTCGGTATCCGGTGCGCAACGCCGACGGCACCTTCTCAAGCTACGTCTATTTCATGGACCCGCTCGTTGGCAAGTCGGCGGGTCAAAACCTCGGTGACTTCGGCCGTTCCCTGGTCCAGCTCGATGCGAGATCTACGATGGAAGATGCGCTGCAGCGGTTCGACTCTGCGACTGGTCGCGTCGGAGTCGTGCTGGCAGATGAGGTGATTCTCGGCTTCGTATTCGCGACCGACCTCGTCTCTGGGCTGCTGTCCATGGATAATCCTCTCCCCCCCATGGCCGGAGATTCCGAATGACTCACCGCACCAAGAACCTCGTGCTCGCTACTCTCGTGGCCTGCATCGCCTTTCTTCTCGGCCGCAGGGTCGGATCCGCTCCTTCAGCGCTCGAGTTGGAAGCGGCCCCCAGCGGCCCGACCTTCCGCTCCGCAGCTCCGATCTCAGGGGCTCAGCGGCGCAAGCCAGCACCGCCCAAGAAGGGCAAGACCGAGGCCTTGGTCTACGAGTCCGGGGGGGGGGTTGGGGCCGCTGCCAACGGGTTCATCGCGGTGACCGGCAGTTACGGCGTCGGCACTTCAGTGCTCTACCTGATGGACACCAAGACCAACCAGCTAGCGGTCTACGAGGCCCGTGGCGGCAGCGTCAACTCGCGTCGCCTCTACCTCGTCGGGGCCCGGCGCGTCGACCTGGACCTGCAGCTCGAGGGCTACAACGACCAGTCGGAGTGGAGCTACGACCAGCTGCGCCAGCGCTTCGAGAAGAAGGGGATCAAGGCCAAGAGGTAGGGCATCTGCCGCAACGGCTGGTATACTAGGTCGTTACTGCCCGCCCCTCGGGTCCCCCCCCCGCCTCCAGGATTACCCAGAGGTTTGCCCTCGACGGTAGCCCTGACATCGTTTGTGGGGACGGGTCCGAATCGTCGAGTGGACGGCTCACGTCGTCCCGTGTTTGTACGGAGGTTATGGAAGTGGCCGAGGAATACGTCCCCTTCGAAGAGGCTCTGAAGTCGCTCCAGATGAGCGAGTCTCAGCTCAAGCACCTTGTCTCCCAAGATGAGATTCAGGCGATCCGCGATCCGGGTGGCAGCGTCCGGCTGCGCAAGGAAGATGTCGAGTCGCTGCGCCAGACTGGCGAGATTGCCGAAGATCTCGTTTTCGCCGACGATGACGGCGATGACGATGCCGGCATGGTCACGGCCGTTCTCGAGGAAGACTCGCTGCTCGAGGAAGAGGACACCCTCGACCTGGCTGCTGACGAGCTCGAGATCGTCGATGCCCAGAGCCCGGCTGCCGCGCCGCGGCGTGGCTCGCTGGCCCCGGTCCGTAGCCGTGGACGCGCCGCCTCGATGCGCGGCGACGAAGAAGAGCCGCATGAGGGCACGCTGGACCGCATTGCCGTCGTCGGCAGCGCCGCCCTGCTCGTCTATGCGTTGTTCTTCGTCTACTCGATCACGCAGGGGCAGAAGACCGGCCTAACTGCTTGGCTGGCCGACATGTTCAAGATGCAGTAGGGCGGGGACAAAGCTCGTGCCCGCAGGGCACGCGGCTTGCTCTGCTTGCGCTCCGCCCAGCCTTCGCTTGAAGCGCTCCTCCCGACCCGGCATCATCCTTCCAACGAGTCTTTCATGGCCCTGGGAGGGTGGAGAATGCGCTTTAGTGCAGTGGGCGTGGTCGTCGCCGTGATGGCGTTCAGTTCCGTGTCGTGTGTGAGCCGACGGGCGCACGTCGCGCAGGTCAACAAGGCCCGTGGTCTGGTGGAAACGCTGGATCAGATGGAGCAGTACCTGCAGCAGTTCGAGCGCGAGAACGAGTCGCTGCGGCAGGAGAACTCGCGGTTCCAGAAGACCGCTGAGGACGCGGCGTGGGTGCGTGACCAGCGCACCAAGCTGGCGAAGCTG
>PVBE010034293.1_pt1 | contig 10402 bp, 6 predicted proteins | sample 1631181 | NCBI WGS metagenome assembly PVBE01 (sample SAMN08397723, study PRJNA350692) | Marine metagenome, whole genome shotgun sequencing project. | isolation source: water | place: Pacific Ocean | collected 2012-04 | reverse complement strand
GACTGTCTCTCGGTGGGGGCCGGTGCATGAGAGCACGATACTACACCGTTCGCCGTTCGGGGGAAGAACGGGCGCGGACCCCACCGGGGCGGTCAGCCTCGGGACCGGGGGCCCCGAGGCGTGCGGGCGGCGAGCGTTTTGCTACTGCGCGGCTCGGAACACGCAATCGATCTCGTCAACGCCGTCGAGCGTCCTGGTGCAGGTACCATCGCTGGCGGAGGACCAACGCAATTCGTAGCGCTCGACCACGCCCACGTCGATCTCGATAACGGACGTGTGCTCGCCTGTCTTTTCATAGGTATACGGATTGTCCAGGAGTTCGCCCGGATTCTCGGCGTAGGTGTCGGTGAAGTGCCATGTGATGACGAAATCACTGGCCGTGTCCTCGAAGATGACGTTCCAGCCATCGACGTTGTCGGGTGACCAGCCGGACTCCGCTTCGTGGCCGCAGGCGAACCCGGCGAGGGAGACGATGGCGGCGACCGCGAGGGTTCGCGCGAGCAAGCGGAAAGGCGTTCTGTGGGTCATGTTCGACTCCTCGTTCGGGTTGGCGGTCCGTTGCCGGACATCGCACGGAGTTGGGCGCAGCGAGGGGGTGCGCGCGGCGACCGCCGCAGCGCTCCCGGGAGCTCAGTCGTCGGGCCGGGTCAGCTCGACGAGCTCGATCGCGCAGTAGCCGGGGATCATCCCGGCACTGAGCAGGCCGACATCGTCGGCGACGAACCAGTCGCTCTCGGGCAGTTCGAAGTCGTCCTCGGTGATCTGGAAGCGGATCTGCCAGGCGTCGTCGACGGTGCCGTACGGCACCTCGACCGAAGTCGACTTGCTGACGATCTCGTAGATGATCGTGAAATCGACGGAGTGGCAGTCATCGCCGAAGCACATCTCGGCGGCTGTCTCGATGGTGGCGGGGACGCCTGCTTCGGTGGTGTCCATGCCCCCGATCGGGTCGGCCAGGCTGTACGAGAAGCTCGGGCCCGGTCCGTCTGCGGTGTAGACCTCGGCTCCCTTGAACTCGAGGAGTCCGGACACGTAGCGGGCGAAGACGATCACGCCCTCGGGTGCCTCGACGGAAAAGTCGCCGAGCTCGATCCTGGCCCAGGATTCGCCGTCGATCTCGACGTCTTCGTTGTAGAGGCCCGGGGCGTCGAAGGTGTTCCCGTCGCAACGATCGATCCGGTAGACGGTCGTCGTGCCGACGGGTGGGAGCGAGAACTCGGTGCCGAAGCCGGGGCCGATCGTCGGGCCGGTGTCTTCGCCGCCGCCGGTGTCTTCGCCGCCCGCGGTGTCACCGCCACCGGCATCCGAACCGCCGGTATCAGCGCCAGGATCCGGCGTATCGCCGCCCTCGTCGCTGTCGGTGCACGCCCACGACAGGGCGAAGAGCAGGCAAACGAGTGGAACGAACAGGGTGCGGCGCATGGGGCATCCCGGGTGGTCCGCGGACACGATCGTGTCCCGCGCGACGCTGTCGAGGTGATTGCCTACCTACTTGACATGCCACGCATCGGGTCCCGGGTGCAAGCCCGAACGGGCCACGACGGCGCGATATGGCGCAGAGCCCCACCCTCCCCTCGCTCGAACGACCGCCCTCCGACCTAGCCTGGATATCTCACAGACCTCGGGCTGCGGCGCCGGAGCTCCGGACGATTCCTGCGTCGGCTCGGTCGAGAACGTTCGACGTACTGTCGAGTACGCCTGCACGCTCTCTCGGTCACCGACTTCGGACTCGCCTCGGCCTCCAGCGCCTCGCTATCGAGAACTATGAGACATCCAGGCCAGGTCCCCACGCAGGTCGCGAAGGGTGAGCAGACGCCGGCGTTGCAGGCTCCGGATACGCACTCGTAGGGGAAGACGCACGCGGTGCCGTCGTCGCTCAGGGGCTCGCACAGGCCGGTGTCGATCAGGTCGCACCAGGAGTCCTGGCACTCGCCGAGCACGCCGAAGGACTCACCGGCGCATTCGACGCCGGGGGCCAGGATCGCGGTGCTCGCCTCCTCGCAGCGATTCTCCGCGCTGCACATCACGCCGGTCGCGCAGAGCTGCACGGGGAACACGGAGCAGACGTCACCGATGCCGGCGACCGGCTGGCAGGTGCCCTCGTCGCTCGGCGACGGCGTGCCGCAGCCGGCCTCTTCCTCGATGCAGCAGAACGTGATCGTGGGGTCGCACGTGCCGTAGTAGAGGCCGCCGAAGCCGTCGTTCAGGGGAGTGCACGCCTCGCCGTCGGCGGCGGTGCGCCGGAACATGCTGCGCTGCTCCTCGCCGCCGAGGGGGGCGCCGCGGCCGAAGCAGGAGCGGTCGAGCAGGGCGGCCCAAACGGGCTCGCCGCACGCCGCCGCTTGCAGCTCGGTGATGCACGTGTTCGCGGCGGCAGCGTCGAACTCGACGTATTCCGGTCGCGGCGGCGTCGGCCCACGGACCGAAGGGCGCGACGGTCAAGCCCTGCGTCACGACGTCGACGCACGTGTATGCCGTCGGCGGCAGCGAGGCGACGAGGTCGACGAGGCGCTCGTCGGCGCACGCGGTCGCCAACGCGAGGGTTGCTGTGAGCAGGAAGATGAAGGGCAAGCGAGTCATGATGTCACCAGTCGGGGTGCTCGGTCGGGGTCCGGAAGTGGTCCCGCCGAGCAGCAGTACTCCCGCAGGGTCGCGCAAACCCTGAGAGTTCTCTCAAAGTCCGTGTCGATCGTCGGCGCATGGCCCGTACCGCCGACCGCCGAGAGAGCTCTCCCCGTCGCCGTCCCCCGCCCCGCGGGGGACAGCGCAGCGAGGCGAAGCAGGGGGGGAGCCACACCCTGCCGACCACCGGCATCACGCGACATGAAAGCAGCCGGCAGACTCCGGCCCACCCCCCGCGGCACTGCGTGCCGCTGCCCCCCAATGCGTGGGGGGCGGCGTTCCGACACGACGCTCCGGTGGCGTCAGTGCGTTGGTTCGGTCGGCGGCTCGCCGGCTTCTGCCTCGAGCCTGGCCACCTGCTTCGCGGCGCGTCTTTGCATCACCGCTGCGGTGCGGCCCACGACGTCGGGCGAGTACTCACCACCGGCGACCCGACTGACCTCCTCCAGCGTCGCGCCGCCTCGGCCTGCGCGCCAAGCCATCTCGCGGGCGTGGGCGTCGATGAACGCTTCGGCGAATTCGTCATCGCGGAGGTGCCGCCGGGGGGCCTCGCCTGCCTCCGCGAGCGCGCAACCAACGAGCGCCTCCTCGGGCTGTCGGACGAGCACGATCCGGCGCGACCAGGGAGGCGGATCCATCTGCCCCGCCATCGGCGAGTTGGTGACGGTCAACGAGGTGTCGTCGGCGAGGAGCACGACGATGTCCGACCAGGTGCCGGCGATCGGGTGACGGTAGACGATGCCGAGCACATCCCCCTGGGCGGAGAGCAACCCGACCACCCGCATTCCCGGCATCTGGGGAACGCGCCAGGAGCCGACGACCCGCAACCCGCGGGCGACGAACGCATCGACCCGGGGCTGCACCGTGCCGGGGATTTCGTGCGCGACGAGCCGGATGCGCATCGGTGTGTGGAAGAGGGCCCGGAGCGGCGTGCCGATCACGAGGAAGACCGCAGCGCCGCTGAAGACGACGAAGGCGAGAGCGAGGATCAGGACGAAGTCCATCGGTGAGTACCGGCCCGGGAAGGCGATCAGCTTCGCCGCCGCGGGCGCCGGCGGCAAGTGCGCCGCGCCAGCCGCTCTGGGCGTCGACGATCCGGGTCGCGAGCGACCGGGCGCGGGGCACCCGGTCGTGCCGAAAACGATCTTGCGCGTGCGCTCGCGGGCGTGCTAGGACCCGCGGTCCCTGAGGCCGCTTAACTCAGCGGGAGAGTGCTTCCCTCACACGGAAGAAGTCACTGGTTCGAACCCAGTAGCGGCCACTTCCGTAACTACCGGAGTTCCCTGAACTTCCGGCTGTTGCGACCGCGACCGACCTTCCGATCGAGGCCCGTTCTCGGACCGCTTGGTATAGCCGGTGGTATAGGGTGGTAGAGTCACTACTCGCTCGCCATCAACGCATCGGTCGGAACGAGCTGCTCGAGGGCGGCGACCTTGGTCTCCGCTCGGACGCCAGCGTACCGCTGGGTCATCTGGGCGCTGGAGTGCCCCACGATTGAACGCACGACAACCTCGGGCACGCCCGCGGTGATGAGCGATGTGTTCGCTCCGCTCACCGAGTTCTTCGATACGCTCTTCGAGCGCGTCGCGCTCCTAACGGAGCACGACGAGGACACGCTCAAGGCTGTGCTGAACGACGGCCAGCCTTGCAGCACGCAGGCGCTTGGTTTCCGCGTCGACGTGGGCAACCAGGTGGTCGCGGCGTTGAACGAGCGCTCGGAGTTCAGCGACATCGCTTCTCCGTGGCTGCCAGGGTGTGTCATCGTCGACCGCCACCTCGGCCATGTGCGCGAGCACGGCCGCATCGATAGCGTCGGTCTCCGCGTACTTGCCCAGCGACTTCGCGAAGTGCCGGGCCCGAGCCGGCTGGACCATGAACACTTCGACTCCGGCAGCGAACAACGCGTCGAGAACTGCCTGCTCGTAGCCGCCCGATGCCTCGAGCACGACCCTGCAGCGCCCGAGCGAGCGAAGGCGATCGGACAGCGTTCTGAGCGCCGACTCGGTTCGCTCCCAGACCGACTCGATCTCAGCACCGCCTCGGCAGGCGACATCGATCTTGTCCTTCGATACGTCGACTCCGACGAAAACTCCCGTTGCCATTGTGCTCCTCCAGCGCGACAGTTGTGGTCGCCGAGAGGCCACGTCTGAGGCTCATACTTGTGCGTTCGAGCTCCGAGTCGCCGTGCTCCATCAACCGTTCGAGCTGTGACGTGGCCGTGCCGACGCGGGCCCATTCTCGGTAACGGTCTGGAGCAGCCACTCCGACCAAGTCGGGACCGGGCTCCGCGTCGGCCTCGGCGACCTCAGCCTACCTCAGTCCCCAAGACACAAGTGCGGAACTGGAGCGAGTACGATCGCGCGCTGGTCTGCCGCGGAGACGTGACTATCTGGTTCCACGATGACGCGGTCGCCGCCTGGGAGCCCGGCCCGTCGGGAGCGCGTGGGCGTCCGCTGCGCTACTCGGCAGCCGCCATCGAGACGGCGCTCGCGCTTCGACTGGTCTACGGCCTTCCGTGGCGCCAGACCGAAGGGCTTCTGCGCTCGTTGATGCGTCTGCTCGGGCTCGAGCTTTCGGTGCCGGATCACACGACGCTGTCGCGACGAGCTCGGGCTCCTCGTGTCGCGCTACGTTCGCGGGGGCGAAGCGATGGCCTCCATCTGGTTGTAGACGCGACTGGTCTCAAGGTCTTCGGCCAAGGCGAGTGGGCGGCGTGGAAACACGGTGCTCGCAGAACGGGTCCGGGATGGCGGAAGCTGCACGTCGGTGTCGACGAAGACAGCTTCATCGTCGCCACCGCCCTGACCGATGCGACGACTGCAGATGCGAGTGTCGTCCCGGATCTCATTGCTCAGCTCGACGCTCCGATCGCGAGCTTCACCGCCGACGGCGCCTACGACGGACGCCCCGTCTACGCGGCAGTACTTGGGGCGGGACCGGCGCCGAAGATCGTGGTCCCACCGATCCGCACGGCTGTTGTCGCTGAATCGTCGGAGCCGATGCTCGCGCAGCGCGACGCGGCCATCGAGCTCATTCGACAGGTCGGCCGCCGGCGTTGGAAGAAGACCGCCGGATACCACCGACAAGCGCGGGCCGAGAACACCTTCTCGAGGTACAAGCGGATCATCGGCCGTAGTCTGAGGGCGCGAACCGAGGACGGTCAGAACGGGGAAGTGATGGTGGCCTGCGAAGTGCTAAACCGAATGTCGTCGGTTGGCTTGCCCGACTCGGTCGCGGTCGTCTCGGCCTGAGGTCGCGGGCCCGGGGGCGATTGTGGGTCCGAAGCCGAATTGTGCACCAACGCCGGTGTCGTGTAGCGCCACCGACCACGCCGCGTCGATCCCCACGATGCGTGCGGTTCTTGCCAACCCACACGCTGCGACCTGCGAATCCCGACTGTGCTCGGCCTGCGGAGCCCTCCACCAGCCAGGGCGGGCGAGACTGGGCGGCATCGGGCGGCATCGGCTGCGCATTGTGCGGCGCCACGACGACCGGTAGGATTGCCCGAGTGCCCATCGGAGGTCCCATGAGCCCAATCCGCCCGATTCGCTCGGTCACGTGCCTCGCCATGTTCGTCGCAGGCCCGTTCGTCCTTTCCGGCTGCACGTCGCTGTTCGACACCGACCTCTCCGAGGACTTGTACCCGCCCGCTGCAGCCGACGTCGATGCCGCGGACATGGACGGCGAGTCGGACGTCTCCGACGTCGCCGACGACGGGTCGGACACGCCAGCGGATGTTCCGAGCGACGGCGACGATCTCGGCGACGACCTCGGCGACGCGTCGGACGTAGACGGGCCCTCGGACGTACCCGACGGCGGCGGACCCAACGCCTGCGGGGGCGACAGTGCGCTCGAGCTCGGCGGCCTGTCGGTGGCGCTCGGCGACGCCTGCGGCGATTGCAGCGACGGACGGGTCGTCTGTGCGGGCCGAGACGCGGTTCGCTGCGCTGGTGCACTGGTCGTGCGCAACGGATGCGGCGGGTGCTCGCCGCTCAAGGGTGTGCCGTTGGAGCCCTGCGGCGCATGTGGCCGTAGCGCGTGGAGGTGCGACGGCGTCGACGCCGTGGACTGCGTGGGGGACGCGCCCAACAGTTGCGGCGGGTGCGAGCCGCTGCTCGTCGGCGATGCCGCAGCCGAGCCGGGGTTCGCCTGTGCTACGGGCGTGGGCGGCGACCTCGACGGCATCTTCCGATGCCGCGGGCCCGAGTCGGTCGATTGCTGGCGACCCGGCCGCAACGCCTGCGGTGGAAGCGCGCCGCTGGAGGGTGAGCCGGGTGGCTCGTGCGGCACGTGCGGCCTTGGAGCGCTCGCCTGCGACGGTTTCGAGGCGCTGACGTGCGTCGACCCGGACCGCGGCGTAAACGACTGCGGCGGGTGCAGCGTGCTGGCCGGGGACCCCGGCTCCGACGAAACCTGTGGCGAGTGCCCCGGCAGCCGATGGGCCTGCGACGGCAGCGATCGCGTCACCTGCCACGATCCCGGGCGTAACGTATGTGGCGGGTGTCGGGTGGTCGACGGCGCCTCTCCCGGCACCGCGTGCGATGTCGACGGGGTCGGCGGCGTCTGGGCATGCATCGACGACGACATTCTCGCCTGCGCGACCGGCGACCACAGAAATGGCTGTGGCGGCTCCCTGGACATCCACGGCGTTCCGGGCGACGTGTGCGGCGATTGCGAGGACGGGTACAGCGTGTGCGCGAGTCCCGACGAACTCGTATGCCTCAGTGGGAGTGCACAGAACGCGTGCGGCGGCTGCGGCACCCTGCCGGCCTCGCCGGGCGACGCGTGTGGCGCGCACGCGCTGTGGGTCTGCGACGAGCTCGGCGGCCTCGTGTGCCGCGCGATCGACGAGGAGGCGAACCCGTGCGGCGGCGCGCTGCCGCTCGTCGGCGGCCTTCCCGGCTCGTCGTGCGGCGAGTGCGGAACCGGCGTGGCCGCGTGCGTCGACGCCGACGGGACCGCGTGCATCGGCGAGGACACGGACGCCGCGATCACCTTCTACGTCGATGAGGATGGGGACGGATACGGTGACATCGACGCCCCCGGGACCGAGCTCTGCGAGAGTCCGGTCGACCGCGTCGCCGACAACACCGACTGCGACGACGCCAACCCCAACGTGTATCCGTCGGCGGTCGAGTTGTGTGACGGCGAGGACAACGATTGCGACGACGTCGTGGACGACAACATCATCGACGTATCGATCTGGCCCGACGGCGACCGGGACGGTTACGGCGACGCGACCGCGGAGCCGCGTTCCGGCTGCGCGCTCGGCGACGGCGAAGCGCTCAACGACCTCGACTGCGCCGACGACGATGCCGCGCGCCATCCGGACGCGCCAGAAGCGTGCGACGGCGACGACGACGACTGCGACGGCACGATCGACGAGGGCGTGACCAACGCGTGCGGCGGGTGCGCGGCGCTGACGAACCCGCCGGGAACGGCCTGCGGCCCGTGCCTGCTCGACGCGCTCCGCTGCGACGGCGTCGATGGCGTCGCTTGCGATGGGTTCACACCGTGCCCGGACCCCGAGATCACGACCGACGATCCGACGGTGACGGGGACGACGGCGACGCTCCGCGGCACGATCCTGACGGAGCCGACGGCTCCGACGAGCCACGGCTTCTGTTGGGCTGTCGACCGACTGCCCACGCTCGACCTCGGCCCCGACGCCTGTCGCGATCTGGGTCCGCCTTCGGCCGGGGCGTTCGAGGCCGCGGTCGGTGGTCTCATCCCCGGGACGGAGTACCGGGTTCGCGCCTTCATGGTGGACGGCGCGCTGTCGCGATACGGCAATGTCGTCCGCTTCGACACCGCGGCGGACCCACCGAGCGATCTCGCCGCGACCGAGGGGACGCGCTGCGACGCGGTGGCGCTGTCGTGGGAAGTGCCGGCCGGCGCGACCGCGGTGACCCTCTACCGCGACGGTGAGGCGATCACCGAGCCGTTGGCGCCCGAGCTCTCGGCCTTCGTCGACGAGTCGGCGTCGGAAGTACCCCCGCCCGCCCCGCCGCTCGACGTGTCCGCCTCTTCCGGAAGCTCGACCGAGGCCGTCGAGCTCGCGTGGGCCCCGCCGACCCCCGGTTCGGGCAGTGCGCACGCGTATACGGCCGTCGCGCATTACAGCAGCGGCGACAGTGACCCGTCGCCGCCGGCGGTCGGTCATCGCGGCGGCTGCGCGGTGCTCCGCTACGAGGTGCAGATCGAGGAGGGTGAGTGGGCCGATGCCGGCGCGACGACGAGCTGGTCGGACCCGGATGCGCCGCGCGCGACGCTGTTGGTGCGGGCGGTGGACGCGAGTGACGGGACCCGAGCGGAAGGCGTCGCGGTCGAGGCGTTCGATATCGCGGCCTCTCCTGCACCGTCGCGCACGTATGCCGTGCGGGCGGTCGCCGCGTCCGGAGCCGGTGCGTCGACACCGGGCGTTCCGGGGTATCGGGGCGTGGGCGACACGTCGGTGTCGTGGGAGCGCTCGTCGGGCGACGAGGACGGCGACTACGCGGCGGTCGAGGGTCTCACCGGTGCCGTCGCGACCGACGCATCGGCGCCGATCGACGGCGCGGCTCGCTGGTATCGCGCCCGCGTCTCCGCAGCGGGCGCCGTCGATGTCTATTCGACCGGCGACCGCGGATTCCGGCGGGCGTTGCCGATCGTGCACACCGAGCCGGTCACCGATGTGGGCCCGGCGGGCGCGACGTCGGGGATTCGCGTCGAATTCGCCGGCGCACCCCCCGCCGAGCGACATGGCGTCTGTTGGTCCGCGGCGGGAGCGCCCGAGCCGGATGGCGAAGGGAGCGAGTGCGCCGAGCTGGGGCCGGCGACCTCCGCGGGCTCGACCGTTGTCGCGATCACGGGTCTCGAGGCGGGCGTTGCGTACCAGGTCCGCGCGTTCGCTCGAGTCGAGGACACGGTCGTGTACGGCGGCGGCGTGGAGTTTCGCGCCCTGGCGCCCACACCGATGGGACTCGTGGCGGGCGACGGCGAGCGCTCCGACGCGGTCTTCGTGACCTGGGACCCGGTCGAAGGGGCGGACGGCTATCATGTGTATCGGGACGCCGAGCTGCTCGGGTCGCCAGCGGGCGCTTCCTGGCTGGACACGACGGCCGACGAGGGAGGCGCGCCGACCGCTGTCGGACTGGCGTTGTCTGCTTCGAACGATGACACGGGGGCCGTGACGGTGACGTGGACGCGACCCGACGTGCCGGCCGGCGCGGTGCACAGCTATGAGGTTGCGGCGGTCGTAGTCGGCGTCGAGGGGCTCCTGTCGTCCCCGGACGAGGGGAATCGCGCCGGCAGTCCGATCGAGCGCTACGCGTTGTCCATCGATCACGGCGAATACGTCGATGTGGGCGAAGTGACCGCGTACGAGCACGCTGCGGCACCAGCGCCGACCATCACCGGTGGCGACGCGATCGCGGGCGATGGCACGTCGTCGGAGTTCGTCGCGTTGGAGCTGTCGGGTGCCGCGGCGGTCGCAGGCGACGCGGTCGAGTTCCAGGTCAGGGCATTCAATGCGACCGGCGCGGGCGACGAGAGCCCCTGGGCCGTCGGATGGAGAAGCGTCGGTGGGCTCTCGAACCAGTGGGAGCGATCCGCGGCCGATGCGTCGTCGGATTTCGGAGATCTCGCCGGCGCGGACGCCGCGTCGTGGCAGGACACGGATGCGCCTGCCGGCGGCGACGGTCGCTACTACCGTTGCAGGCTCTCCGCGGAGGGGGCGGCCGATGCCTGGTCGACCGCCGACCGCGGTTTCCGGAACGCGGCGCTCGCGGGGGTGCGAACG
>PVBE012765807.1_pt1 | contig 10403 bp, 8 predicted proteins | sample 1631181 | NCBI WGS metagenome assembly PVBE01 (sample SAMN08397723, study PRJNA350692) | Marine metagenome, whole genome shotgun sequencing project. | isolation source: water | place: Pacific Ocean | collected 2012-04 | reverse complement strand
CAATATTTCACATCTAAAGGTAGACCATATCTGCCAGTTTGTTTATTATTTTTCATAAAATCTATGTTTAGATTTAAACTAAAATTTAATTTTATTTTTGTTTCTTATATTCTAAAAATCATGCAGATTCAAATTTTAAAGGTCTATAATTTTTAGCACTACCAATTTTTTGTGTGTTCGAAGTGTGTTTAGACTTTAATGTTTGCTTTCAATTGTGTTAAATTAATAAGCTAAGCAACGATAAAGAACCCTGTTATAAGAACACTTCTGTTTGAGAAAAAAGTTATTGTTTTGAATTCAAAAACATGAATAAAAAAGAGGTTAAAAAATATTTAAATTCTGGCTTTTATAAAAACATTCAAAGTTGAGCTATTAACATTCTGTTGCAAAAGAAGACTCACTTAATATTTATTTTATGTTGTCTTGTGTCAGTATCGCGTCAGTATGCAACGATTAATTTAGGTTTTTATATATTATCTTATACATTTTTCAAACTGCATTTCAGGCATGAAACACATTGTTTTACACCGTTTAGAAGCAGCGGTGAATCAGCGGAAAGCTCTCTTAAAGTTTGAGCCACTAATAGACTCGTGATGTTTGTTAGGGTCACACGTCCGAGTCTTGCAAGGGAAATTCATTTTGAAAAATATTCTTTGAGGCCTGGGGAACATTTTCAGTGATTGGACAGTGGGCCTCAAGGGGATCTTCGGCAAAATACAAATACTTGTGGGGGGACTTCTTTATATGCTTATACAGATGGCGCGTTTTTCTTAGCCCAGATAAACTGATATTCAATTCGGCAGCTTTTTGCCTAACACTCAATAATTTATTCATAAGACTGCTTATAGCTGAGTGACCTGATTGGTCAAACCATCGGTATCCTTTACTCTTTCAACTCTCTCAGGTCCCTCAGGGGTTTTACCATAGGGAGACAATAAGTGTAGCCTCAAGGTTCCCCCAGGTTTTGCACCTTCCAAAAACAATGTGATTGTGTGAGTGGCCTGAGTGACAACCCTCTGGCAAATCGGGGGTTCCCCCTGGCCTACTTTATTAGATCTAGAAAATGGTTAAAATCAATAAGGGTTTGGTGTACGATAACTTAAAATTAAATGAAAAAATTCAATAAAGCGATTACCAAAATACGTAACCTTAAAAATTACAATAAGGAATATGATATTATAGCAAAAATAATATCTTTAACATATTTTACAACTATAAGTGAAAATATTTTGCATGACAAAAAAACCAGAAAAAGAAATTATTATATTAATTAACAAAACCGTTAATTTATTTCATCAATTAAGATTACTTTCAAGTTTTCAAAAAGATAATTCTATGGCTTTAACTAAAAATATAAGTATTTTAAAAAAACATAAACAGCTTTGGCAAGATATTTGGCCTGAATATGAAAGTACTGAATTTCAAGAACTAATTAATTTTAGAAATAAAAGATTTAAATTTAATAATATGCAAAATTTATATCAGAATAAAAAAATTGTAGAATTTGGATGTGGAAATGCCTCAATCTCAATGGGTTGCATCCTAGATAAAGCCAAATTTGCTTATGCAACTGATATTGGAAAAAAAAATATTAAGTTTGCAAGAACATATGCAAAAAAACTGGGTATACATAAAAAAATGAAATTTGAAGTTAAAGACATGCTTAAAATGAAGGATGGCAAAAATAATTTTGATTTTTTAATTTGTGCTGCAGTTTTACATCACCTAAAAAATTTTAATGATTTCAATAAAGCAATTAAAAAAATTAGTACTTATGCAAAAAAAGATGCCTATTTTTTTGTTTATGTTGCTGGAAAAGGTGGAATGAGAGATGCGATTCAAAAAAAATGTGTAGAAAATTTTATTAATGTAGACCAAGTTTACATAAGAAAAATGCTCACCGATTTAAACTTTACAAGAAATAAAATCACTCTTTTGGTGGATTGGTTTAAAGCTGATTATTTAGAATGTACTGATAAAAAATTAATAAGTTTAATGAAAAAAAATAATTTTTATGTGGTTAAACGTCTTAAAGGACCACATAAAACAGATATGGATATAAACCATATGAAAGAACATAATTTCTCAAAGATCAAATTTGGCACAGGTGAATTGAGATATCTTTTTCGCTACAAGGGCAATTAATTAAACAAAAGTAAAATTCAATTAAATTTGTGATCTAGAGAGTCCAGAGAAGAGTCCAGATTTGAATTCCTGCATGTGTCTTGTCTTGGCTAACCCACTCGTTGTTATTCCTAGCTCCAAAGCCTTCTGCTTGGCTCATAACTAAAATAATGGAAAATTACGTAAGTTCCTTTGATCAAAAAGATTTTGAAATTTATAAGCACAGAATATTTGAAAAATATCAAAGCTGGTTCTTTCATTATTTTTTAGAAATAACTCATAATTTTTTATTATGCCCTTTTGGTCAAAAATGTCATGTTGTTTAAATTTTAACGAAAGAAATTCATCAAAAACAAATTCTTTAAGCTCTTTTTTTAACCATTGCCTCTGCGGATCAACGATAGATCTTTTTTGTTTGGTAACAAATTTTTTAATTATATTAGTATCTCTTTTAAAAACGTCTTTAAGAATATATCTTGTTGCATCTGTTCGAATTTTAAAATTATTGGGAAGGTTAAAAGAATAGTGCGCCAAATCTCCATCTAGATAAGGAACTCTATTCTCTATACTTTCACTCATAGCCAGTTTATCCAAATATTTTAAACTTCTAGGTAAATTAACATATAAAATGTCAATTAATTGAGATCTTTTTAAATTATTTATTTTTTTTGGGAATTTCTCCGAAAAATAAAATTCTTCATTAATGTATTTTTTTAAGAAATCTTTTTTAAAATTATTTAAATATACATAGGGCGTACAATCCTTTAATGATCCAAATTGAAATGAAAGAGTCATCAAAAAATCAACAATCCTATCAGGGCCATTTTGTAACAATATTTTATCAATAAATGATTTTACGTATTTTGGATTGTGTTTAATTTTATCGATAAAAAAATTTAAATAATTATATTGATAACCTCCCAATATCTCGTCTCCACCACTGCCATCCAGGGCCACCTTGATTTTCATTTGTTTTATTTTTTCATAAATTTTTTTTTGACCGAATAACCTGATTGAAGTAAATGGAGATTCTAGGCTGAATATAATTTTTTCGAAATTATTTTTAACATATGCGGGATCAACAATTTCGCAATAATTTTCAATGTTTAATTTTTTTGAAATATGATTGGCAATAGTCGATTCGCCTAATTTGTTAGTGGTAAAATCGTAAGTAAAAGTTTTTAATTTATAATCTAATTTTGAATTTATTATAGAGGCCAAAATTAAACTGTCGGTGCCACCACTTAATAACAGACTAATTTCTGTATCGGCAACAATGTGTCTGTCTATAGATTTAATAAACAAATGTTTAAATTCCTTTTTTGCTTTCAGGTAATTGTTGTTTATTGAAGAAGATGAATTGATTTGCCAGTATGACTGTTTTTTTTCTTTAGATTTTGAGATAATTGCATAGGAAGCAGGTTCTAGAGATTTAATGTCCAAGAAAAATGATTGTGCCCCATGATCCATTTCTTGTTTAAAAAAGAAATCAGCAAAACCCTTTTTATCAAAGTTTATTTTTTTTAAAAAAAAAAGAATTGGCTTAATTTCTGACGCAAAAAGGTAATAATTTGAATTTTTAAAATAATAAAGAGGTTTTATTCCAAATTTATCTCTCGCAATAAATAATTGTCTTGTTCTAAAATTATAGATTATAAAACTAAACATGCCTTCAATTTTATCTAGAATTTTACTTCCATAGTTTTCATACAAGTTTATTAATATTTCTGTATCTGAGTTTCCTTTTAAATTGCATTTTTTAAGTAATGATTTTAAGTATCTTGCATTGTAAATTTCTCCGTTAAAAACAATTATATTATTCTTGCTACAACTAAGCATGGGTTGTCTGCCTTTTTTTGATAAATCAATAATGCTAAGCCTGTAGAAAATCATTTTAATATCTTGATTAAAGTGAGAATGGCAATCATCGGGACCTCGATGTTTAATTAATTCAGCCGCTTGTTTGAATCTCTCAATATCAAAATTATTGATAGAATTTTTTAGGCTAAAGCTAACAAAAAAACCGCACATTAATAAAAAAATTTTAATTTTTATTGGCTTTCAATAGAGTCAAGCTATCTGCCAATTCCCTAATTTTTTGTAAATCATCAAAATTCATACTACCGACATGTCCTAGTTGTGTTTTAATATTTATGGATTTATTGTTTGAATAATGTTTTTCAATAAATTCTGCTCCCCTTGAAATAGCATACAATGATGCGGCAATGCCAACGGTGTGATCGCTAAAACCTGAAAAAAAAGAATTTTCAAAATCTGGCATGTTTATATCTGTCAAATTAGCAGGATACTTAGAAACACAATATAGATACTTTACATTGGAATTTTTAAAAGGTACTCCTTTATTCTTGTAATCATACATACCTAAAGAAATTATTACTAATTTATCGGTTGAAATAATTTTTTTACATAGGTTGATATCTTCCTTTACCGTTCTACTTGCAATTTTATATAATTTAATTGACAATTCTTCACACCATTCGAGTCTTTCATTGTCGAAAATAGATGCAAAAGTTTCTATACCTAAATTATCGGAAAATGTTTTGATTTCTTTAAATTCTCTTTTGTTTATTTCTAAATATGTCCTATCCTTATTTGCAAATAATTTTTCGCTATCATATAATTGAACTTTAACGTAATCACATCCAGCTAACTTGCACTGCATTATCATTCTTTTTATTTCGCTCATTGATCCGAAATGCTGTGGATGAATTTCAGAAATAATTTTAACTTTTCTTTGATTTACATTATTTTTCATTGCCTATTGTTTATCATCTTTTTTAACTTCTTTATATCTGAAGAGGTATGTATATCAGCAATGTTTGTTACAATAAATCCACAATCTGTGCTTAGTGATTTTTGGAAAACAGAAGAGGCTTTCATTGCTCTTATAGCTCCATTTTGATTGTAATTTTCATCTACTGAAATAATTTCATTTCTGTTAAATTTTATTAGTTGCTCAATAGCTTTGTCAATATCCCTATGAGAAATATTCGGTGAATTTGCCTGCAAACTTAAAACTAGCGAAGGTTTGGAATATTTGCTTATTTTTTTTATTGCGTCAGCTATAACCGACATTTTAAAAACTTTATCACCAGATAAACTTTTTTTCCTTTTAATAATTTTTGCACCACAATTTTTTGCATAATTAATTATTTTAGTATTTTCAGAACTGACATAAACATTTTTTATGTAGCTAGATTTTTTTGCTTCATTGATAGTCCAGTAAATCATTGGTTTGCCCCATATTTTCAACATATTTTTATTTTTTAATCTTTTCGAACCTCCTCTTGCTGGAATTATTGCAATGATATTTTTTTTTAATTTTTTCTCTCTCGATTTAATTTTTTTGTAATTGCTTGAAAAATTTAAAAAACCTATTTTATCCTTATAAACCGTTTGATAGTCTATATCCTTGGTTTTATTAGAGGCGTGCATACGATATCTATACAATGGAATATTTAGATGATGAGTTTCATATTTTTTTCCAATTCTTATCCTTAGTTCTTCTTCTTCTCTGTGTTTAAATGTTTTGTTATAGGCACCCAATTTTAGTAACTTTGTCTTGTTGTACATTATTCCGCATGATACTGGATTTTCTTTTGATGAAACTTTTCTAATTTTTTTTTCTTTTTCATCAACTAAGTAATAATCACAAGATACACTCAAAATCTCAGGATATTCTAGCAAGTAGTAACTTAAAATATTTAAAAATTCCCTGGTGACATAATCGTCAGAATCTACTCGTACAACAAATTTTCCCTTGGCTGCTTTAAAACCTTTGTTGGCAGAAATTGCTACACCAAGATTTTTTGCATTTTTAATAATTTTAAAATTAATAAATTTGCTATATTCATTTGCAATTTTTATTGAATTATCATTAGAAAAATCATCTACCAATATTATTTCATAATCCCTTTCTGATAAACTTTGATTCAAGCAACTTCTAATACACCTACCAAGATACTTTCCGTAATTATAATTAGCAATGATAATTGAGACCAACATATTAGAGATTTATTAAATTAATAATTATATATTTTATCTACAACTTTTTTATATTTTTTATAATTCGTTGCCAACATATAAATTTCTTTTCCTAGCATGTCTTTTTTAATAAGCTTGGTTAAATCTACTGAAAATATGCCCATATCTTTTAAAAATTTTGGAAAGTCTTTTGTAATAGAAAACAAATGTTGTCTTCCTAGCTCAGGGTCAATGTGCGCTTGTATAATAACAAATTTAGAATTTTTTAATGCAAATTTTAAAATTGCATGAGGATTAAAAGTATGATCTAGCGTAAGAAATATTCCAAACAAATCAAAAAAAGAATTTTTATTCACTAATTTATTTTTTGCTTTCTGTAATTCCAAAACTTCTAAATTAAAAATGTTTTCTGCGTAAACTTTGCAATTTATAGATTTGTAATTACAATTTTCTCCCCAGATCATTTTTGAGTGATCAATTATAAGAAATTTTTTTGTAATATTTTTTTTTGAATTAAATAGTAATTTTCTTTTTTTTTGGATTTTTTTTAAGATACAAAAATTCTCTTTATTTTTTCTTCTTAATGAACCAACTTTCAAACCCGCCAATTGTTTGTTATTAAGATATTTTTGTATAAGTTGATCGTAGTAAAACAATTTTTTTTTGAACTGGTTATTTCTGTTTTAAAAAAATCATCGAAGAGACCAGTAAAGGGACAATTATACTCTCCATAATTTTTTACATTAATAAATTTATTTAATATTTTAAATAATGACCCATGATATTTTTTATTTGGATATTTTATAAAGTCATTAAATTTTTTCCAACCCTTGTGATGTTGTCCGTAAACCGAAGAGTATATTTTGCGTACATGGGTTTCGTCAAACCAGGATTTATTTATTAGACATTTACATTTCTCACATCGATAAGTTGATATTTTATTTTTAAAAAGTTTGTCTCCTATATTGAATTCATTTTTTATATAATTTAAATAAAAATTACTTTTTTTTATCTTTAATTTATTGTCTTTGCTTTTTTTACAACTTTTCAAGTTCCAAATGCAATCGTTATAATTTTGAAACATTTTTTTAGTAGTTATATTTTTTCTATTTTTTAATCTTAAGACTCTAATAGATTTTCTTCACTTTTGAATATGATTCATTAAGATTAAAACTTTTTAATCGAATTAATTATTTAGTAAATAATTATAGCGTTCAATTATTGAACAGTAAAATCCATTTTCCTGCAGATTAATTGGGCTATAATTTTGTTTATTTAAGATAATTTGAATTATTACACATTAAACTTTTCATTTTCTAAACATAATTGACAAACTTTTATCGGATTATTGTTTTTTAGGCCATTGCGGATAACTTTCATTTTTTCTCCATTCCATATTTCTTTTATGGAATTATCTTTAATATTTCCTGTTGGAGCTTTTCGAGCAATAAAAGCACAACACGGTGTAACCGATCCGTCCGCGTATATCGCCATATCTTCCCAAGGTTTTATACATTCGTATTTTTTAATATTTTTTTTTTCGAATTTACCAAAATCTCCTTCGTCTATTTTTAGAAAAAGTTCTGGTGGTCTTTCCATTTGAATTTCTACAGAATCAACAATATTTTCCCATTTTTTTTTAAATTTTTCAACTTCGTGTAAATTTTCTTTTATTGCAACAAAAGACACTCTAACCAAAGGTATTTTTCTATTTAAATTATTTCTCATTTTAATAAAATTTTTTATATTACTTTCTACGTACTCCAATCTATTTTCTTTTAATAATCTCTTGGAGACCGGAACTCTTACGTTGTCGTAAGTATTTTGGGTAGCTGCATCAAGAGAAATAAATAGTCTTGTTACAGAACTTTCTAATATCATTTTGGATTTAGCTTCATCTAGCAGGGCGCCATTCGTAAATAGAAACACATCCATAATTTCGGCCTTTTTTGCTCTATCGAGTACATTTCCGATTTTTTTGAATAATAATGGCTCAGAAATAGTTAACATCAAAGCAGATAATTGATTTTCTTTAAAATCAGCAAAAATTTTATCTAACACTTCTTCAGTAAGTAAAAATTGCTTAGCATCATTCCTATAGCCTTGATGACACATAACACACTTCAAATTACATCTGTTCACTAATTCCAAATTAATTGTAAGAGGATAGTCAAAAAATAACTTGTGATTAAAATCTTTAATAACAGAGGTATAGTTTTTTCTGTAATTTAGAAATCTCTTACCAAATCTTTTTCTTAATTCATTTTGAAGAATTTCTTCAGGATCCGTTTTTGAAATTTTATATATTATATTTTTAGGTAGTACTGGATCGTGCATATTACAATATTAGGAATAAAGTCATTAATTAAAACTTCAACCAAAGTTAGTATTTATTAAATTTTTATATATTTTTACTATTGCCACATATAGAACAATGAAAGATACTCATACTAGGATTTTATAGGACATTAAGATTCTATTGTAAATTATAAAAAAGTGTTAGGAGTCCATGGCTTTGAAGATTAAGCAATAAAAAATTGATATGAAGATGTTACTTTATACCAAAATCATGATGAGCCCCTTAAAACTTTCAAACTTGAAATCCAAAAGGAACCTTCTTTAGAAAAGTATGTTTTGGAATCCAAATTAGACTCTACAATCGATGTTTAGACTCGTTTTGATGTTTGTTGGACTTCAAATTAAATTTTGTTCGTCTGCGTTTAGATATAGATTCCAAAGTGCGATAAATTGTGTAACAAAGCACTAACCTCGGGCTTAAATTATAAATGGACATCTACATCAGGAGGCGGTTGGTAAAGTAAAAAAAAGTTATATCCCGATACTTTTATATCTTTAAAATTATAGTTTAATTTTTTGTTAAATTTTTTGGCCACATATGACATTGTTTTATTATTCCAGCCTGAAAAATGTTGTATCGAAACACCAGGAAAACCAGGATTTTTTGTTTCTGCAAGAATAATTCCAACATTGTTGGCTACTGAAAAGGCTTTTTTTAATAATTTTAATGGTTGCGTTGTATGATCCAAATATACAAAAATACCCAGGAAATCCAATTTTTTACCTTTACATGAGTTTATTCCTTTCTTAATAAATTTCGTACTTTTATCAATTTCTGAACAGCAATATTTTTTTTTAACCTGACATTTTTTTCCCCAAAAAATTGATTCATCGCCACTTATAAAAATAGTTTTGGATCCATTATTTTTTGCTATTTGTAACATCCCCCATAAAGGGCAGCCAACTTCTCCGTAATATTTAATTTTACCAATATATTTTTGAATATGATAAAACAATTTTTCATCTGAAAAATTTGAGAATCTTTTAAATCTTTCTGGAATATTCAATGAATGCACCATTTTAAATTGATTTTTTTCGATATGGCTAATATTTTCATTAATTATTGCTACCAAATAATTTTTTTTTAGTTTTTTTTCTAAATTGGAATTTGCCTGAATTGAGTCAACGATTGAAAAAGCATCTCTTTTTGCAAATCCTCTATTTTCAAGATTATTTGATTTTATTGAATTTATTAATAGATTAATTGCCTTTTTAAGGTTCTTTTTAGAAAATCGATTGAGTCTGTTGCCACTGTCCCAACCTTTGGGATGTACCGGCACATATTTGTTAAATAATGATTTGTAAAGCTTCTTTTTAAACCATAAAGATTTGTAAATTAAACCACAATTATTACATTTTACGTTTCGAATTTTTTTAATTAAGGTATTTAAGTCTATATTTAAAATTCTTGAAATTTGCTCTGCATAACGGTGTTTATGAGAATATCTAGCAATACTTCTTTTTTTTGAATTACATAAGGGACAAGAATTAAATTTTGTAAAAAATTTGTTTATATTCATTATTTAATATCTATATTATTTTTTGAATAGTAAAATGATCTAAATCAAATTTTGGATCTTTTGCATGTTAATCAATATAAGATGTTTTGTGAATCCTATGGCTTTCAAGAGCAGTGCTTTCATATGTTTTAGGCTACAAAATAAAAAAACTTAATTTCTCAATGGTTTTGGCCATCAAAGAATCAAATTGTCAAAATTCAATTCAATATGACATCTTAATATTTCATAAAGAATCGAATTTTATGTTAAGATTATAAATTAATTATATCTTTATTTTTTATATACCATTCTACAGTATTTTTCAGTCCGATTGAAGTATCTGTAAATTTTTTTATACCAGTAATCTTTTTGACTAAACTGTTATCCCCATGAGTTTTTAAAATATCAGCTTTTTGT